>Ga0265297_10003496_pt1 | contig 28216 bp, 28 predicted proteins | sample Munlanlwell13791_FD_192502 | JGI IMG/M metagenome (GOLD analysis project Ga0265297, IMG submission 192502) | Leachate microbial communities from a municipal landfill in Southern Ontario, Canada - Leachate well 137-91 | ecosystem: Engineered > Solid waste > Landfill > Unclassified | place...
TGAAATCACCCAGGGGCCAAAAGGCGACCAGGCAACTAACGTTAGCAAGCTATAAAGATAGGGCGCTTTAAAACCGGACTAAATAAAAACCCCCGCTATTTCTTTGGGGGTTTTTATTTACCTGCATATTATTTTATCCAATAAACTAACCCTACGTTATCTCTATTGACTGAACGGAAAATTCTTCGGCATCGGAAATGTCAAAATCATCTGCCCCGCATAAGGGGCAACCTGCAATAGGCGCACTAATCTCTACGGATTTTTTACATTTCCGGCATTTTATCTTCGCTTTGTTCTTCTGTATATTTAACGATACGCCCTCAAAACCCTCTTCCTTGCTAAGCAGTGTAAATACCGAACGCAGGCTCTCCGGCGTAACATGAGTGAAAGGGCCCAGGGTAACATTTACGGTGATATTTTTCTGCCGGTCCTGCGGCCCTAATTTCTCCTTCAGGATGGCTATGATATTATGCGCGTAGGCTATATCATGCATAGGCTAAAAGTCTAGAGGTTAGTCTTTTCCTTTAAATACAGGCTATAATCTTTGACCGCATCTTTTAAAGCCATAAATTTATGCCGGCATCCGGCAGCCCTGACTTTATCCATTTTGGCTTTGGTAAAATACTGGTATTTATCTCTTAGCTGCTCCGGCATCTCAATATATTCTACTTTTGGCTTTTTACCAAGAGCTAAAAACATTGCCTCTGCCAACTCATTCCAGCTCTGCGCCCTGCCGGAGCCCAAATTAAAAATTCCGGCCTCTTGCGGATGCCTAAGAAAATAATAGATTACTTCAATCGCATCTTTAACATAGACAAAATCCCTTTTCTGCCCTCCGTTCTGATAATCCGGATGATAAGACTTAAAAAGGCGTATCGGCCTGCCGGATTTAACTTCATCAAAACGCTTACAGATAACGCTCATCATTTCAGCCTTATGGTATTCGTTGGGGCCAAAGACATTAAAAAATTTAAAACCAACGGCTTTTTTTAACAAGCCGTTCTTGAGCATCCAGAGGTCAAACAGATGTTTTGTATAACCGTAGATATTCAGCGGCCTAAGGTTAGGCAATATGCTTTCGGCATCGTTGTAGCCATTACTCCCGTCGCCGTAAGTAGCCGCCGATGAAGCGTAGATAAACCTTGCGGCATGAGTCTCTGCCCAGGCCGCAAGGCGCTTGGAGTATTCATAATTATTCTTTAGAAAATAAGCGGCGTCGTTGAGGATAGTTGAGCTGCAGGCGCCTAAGTGAACGATTATCTTAACACCGGGAAGTTTACCAGACTCAAGGATATTTAAAAAATCATCCTTTTGCATATAGTCTTGGAATACTTTTCCGGAAAGATTTTTCCATTTGCAGCTGTCGGTAAGGTTATCCACAACAATTACATTGTCCGTGCCTTCCTGATTAAGCTTCCCTAAAAAACAGCTGCCGATAAAACCGGCACCGCCGGTCAAGATAATCATTGGCTTCAAGAATTCACTCTTTCCTGCTTAAGAGCTTTCCGATCAATAAGACCACGCTGACAGTTACCAGAATACCAATGGCAGCCGAAGCTATATAAGCTAAACTTAAGCTACCCAGGCCTTTTTCCTCCCATCCTTTAAATGCATAATCAGGGAGAGGCGCGCTCCAGAGGTTTGCGAGTTTATCCAGCCCTTGCGGGATATACCCGACCAATTCCTTAATCCCGTCTGTTCCCCACTCACCCCAGGCATCCCCGGCTTTAAAGCGCTCCGGAAGCAATAACCCCAAAGGAGAAAGCAGTATTAAAATTCCCATCCCGATCCATAATTTAGCGATAAGCTTCATTAGGCCACCTCCCTTTCTTCTAGAAGCTCAGGAGATTGTTTCTGCAAATATTTAACTACCAGCGCTGTAACAATAGCCTCTATCCAGCCGAATATCAATAAATGTTCACCCAACATTGCCGGCACGGCAATATTAATCCCGTAGGGACAATACAAGGCCTGGCCGTTAGCAGTATGGTGCAATAAAGGCTGTAAGCCGAATTCAATTCCGGCTAAGAGAGCAGCTATATTGATACCTATATATCCGGCCACTCCGGCAGCAATTACTCTTCGGCCTGAAGCTAACGGAGCGTTATAACTAATAGCTTTATAAATATAATAGCCTGCAAAAGGCAGGACAAAAGCCATGTTGAAACAATTGGCGCCTATCGCGGTAATCCCGCCGTCTCCGAATAGTAAAGCCTGGACAACCAAGGCAACGGTTATTGCGATACACGCAGCCCAGGGCCCCAGGAGTATAGCTACTAAAACTCCGCCGACCGCATGGCCGGTTGAACCTCCGGGGATCGGCACATTAAACATCATAATTACAAAACTGAATGCCGCGCCGATTGCTAAAACCGGTACCTGCCTGGCTTTAAGTGTCCGCTTGACAATCCTTGAAGCCGCTGTCCATATGGGCAGCATAACCGCATAAAAAATTCCGCAGCTTGCCGGGCCTAAATAACCGTCTGGTATATGCATCTCCCCCTCCTTTTAGAAATCCACCTGCGCCCTCATTCCTCCTACAAATATAGGTGATGTATCCCCTACTACATCCTTGCCAAAAGGATTCCAGATATACTGGAAGTCAGGGCTAATGGATAAATGGTCATTAACGTGAATCCTGTAATAAGCTTCCAGGTGGCCTTCTGTCTTCGCTAAAAGATTTCCTGCCTCCTTATAATCATCCGAGGGCATAACCTGGCCTACGGCAAAAGCAAATACATCATTCTCTCTGCCCCAGGGCCTGCCTTCCACTTGAAAGCCGGCACTCCAGGACTGTTCAAGGGAATATGCATATCCGCCTGCAGCGGTTGTTAATTCGGGATTATAAACCTTCGGGTTCTGCCAGCCATAACGGGCAAAGAGAGTAACGCTAGCATTGGCTTTTTGGTCAAAGCTTAAACCAAAGCCATAAGCGGCTTCTTTAGTCTTTTCTGTATCCAGCCACTTAGTATGATCGGCATTATTAGTCCAGCCGTAGAAACGGTAATGACCGGGAAGATGCAAAAAATTGGTCCTCAAACTAACTTGCCCGATATTAAAGAGACTATCTCCGATCTTCTCCCAACTGCCTTTTGCGTTGAAGATGCCATATCCCAATTCCAGCCATTCAAACGGCAGATAAGCTAGGCGGATACCGGCATTATTATCCGGAAATTCCGCTGTCGGGCTATTCCGAAAGATCCTGCCTAAGAACTGGGTAGTTTCGTCATTAGCCACTTCGTTTTGATCAAAATAGGCTGTTGGGTCAAGCTTGCCAAAAGTAAGGGCAGCCTTGTCTTTAAATAAGTTCTGCTCATACCAGAGTTCAGTCACTTCTATCTTGGCCTCGCTATCACCGGCATCACGGTTAACATTGCTATATAAGGTAAGATTATCCTCCAGGCCCGCCCCCTGTCCGGCTTCCAGATGCAGAAATGCCCTGCCGTCAACTTCCTGGAATTCTTTAGCCAAGGTTATATCGGCTGAATATGAGCCGTCGGTGCGATCTTTTTTCTGTGTCTGGCCGTCACCGCCATAATTGACATTATTCGTCCCCTGCACAATAAAGGTTGCTCCGGCGCCAAGCTCTAAGCCCTCTGTAAGCTGCCTAGGAGTTCCCGGCATACGGTGGAGATGCTCTTCAAATTGAGCTAACCTGGATTCATACTCGGTAATCTTCTGTTGCTGCACTTGGACGGTGGAATTCTGCGTAGCAATATATTCGTCCTGGTCTAGAACCTTCTTCTCTAAAACAGTAATGCGCTTTTTAAGCTGGTTGATTTCATCCCTAACAGATAATTCTCCAGCAAAGACAATTGTAGCCCAAAAAGAAGAAAAAATTAATAAAAATAATGCTATCCTTTTTAAAGCCGCCATAAATATACCTCCTTTACCTGTTGTTTGCGCCAGCTAAAGTTTATGGTATACTTATAGCCGGGCTTGGTTGTTGGTGTCCTTTGCCAGGTACCGCACCCCGCTCATGAATCTTTCGCGAGAAGAAAGCGGGGTGTTATTTTATAATACGTTTCTAAATTTCGTGCTACTACTAGACAAAAAAATAATACCTCTTAAATATTTTTTCCCGTGCTGGACATGCTTAAAGTAGCGTGCTTTACCCCTTTTACCGACTTTAAGTTATCCGCCAGCGCTTGTGCCTCTTTCGGCGCGCCCTTGACCGCGATTATCTCAAGGCAATTATTATGGTCCAAATGGATGTGCGAAGAAGAAATGATTATGCCGCCGAAATCATGCTGAATATCCATTAGCGTATTTACCAGCTCTCTTTTGTGGTGGTCATAGATAAGGGTAATCGCGCCGGCGATCGCGCCGGATTCCTGCCATTGTTTTTGGACGAGTTCCTGGCGGATTAAATCGCGTAAGGCCTCCGAACGACAGGTATACCTTCTTTCTTTGATCAGGCGATCAAATTTTCCGAGTAAATCTGCTTCTAAAGAAACCCCGAACCTGACTAACCTTCCCATATCCGCTCCCGTGTTATTATTTTTAATATAATAACACCATGAGTTATCTTGTCAAGCATAAAATTCAGGCAAAAAATCTCCTCTTAAAATACAAAGCGACATTCACCAGCCCGATTAAAACCGGCACTTCTACCAGCGGGCCGATTACCGCGGCAAAGGCCACACCTGAACTGACACCAAATACGGAGACCGCGACAGCAATAGCAAGCTCAAAATTATTGCTGGCAGCAGTAAAAGCTAATGTTGTGGTTTTTGCATATCCGGCATGGAATCTTTTCCCCATCGAGAAAGACACCAGAAACATCACTACAAAATAAATAAACAGCGGAACAGCTATCCTTACTACATCAATGGGGATTCTAACGATATATTCTCCCTTTAAAGAAAACATGACTATAATAGTAAATATTAACGCGATCAGAGTAACGGGGGAAATTTTAGGAATGAATTTCTCTTCATACCATTTTCTGCTTTTTAGCCTTATAAGAGTAAAACGCGTCACAATGCCTGCAATAAAAGGAATCCCCAGGTAGATAAAAACGCTCTGTGCAATCTGAGCAATCGTTACGTTCACCGCGACCCCTTTTAGCCCAAACCACGTGGGGACAATAGTGATAAATACCCAGGCGTACAGAGAATAGAATAAGACCTGAAATATGGAGTTGAAGGCAACCAGACCCGCGCAATACTCAGTATCTCCCTTAGCCAACTCGTTCCACACAATAACCATCGCGATACACCGGGCAAGCCCAATCATTATTAAGCCAACCATGTATTCGGGATAATTATGTAGGAATGCAATCGCCAGCACCAACATTAAAATAGGCCCGATAATCCAATTCTGTACCAGCGAGAGGATTAACACCCTGGTATTACGAAAAACATCGCCGAGTTCTTCGTATTTAACTTTAGCCAGCGGCGGATACATCATAAGGATCAGCCCAAGCGCAATAGGGATATTCGTAGTCCCCACCTGAAATTTATTCCAAAAACTTACAATCCGGGGGTAGAGATACCCTAAGCCCACCCCGGCAGCCATCGCCAGAAAAATCCAGAGGGTCAAATATCTGTCCAGGAAAGATAGTTTCTTAATTATATTTTCGCTCATTACGCGCCCCTTATCAATGTATAATGAAATTAAATAGATACCCTGTAATAACGATGCCCGCGCCGACAACGGCAGCAAAAATAATAAGCAATTTAAGCTTCATCACGCGCCGGAGTATCAGGAATTCCGGCACGGAAAGCGCGGTTACCGCCATCATGAAGGCCAGGGCCGTACCCATAGCCATGCCTTTTTCGGTAAGCGCGCTCACCAGGGGAATTACTCCTGCGGCATTTGAATAGAGAGGAATACCTACCACTGTCGCAAACGGCACCGCCAGCCAGTTACCTTGCCCCGCGTATTTTACCAGAAGGCCCGCCGGGATGTAACCGTGAATCCAGGCTCCCACCCCTAGACCGATAATTACATAAAACCAAATCCTTTTGATGATATCTTTTGTATACCCGTGACTAAAAACAATCCGCTCCTTAAAAGTTTGGCCCAAGCCTTGCGGGCAACAGGACAGCTTTTGGTAATTAACTTTTTCGAGCAGGCCTTCAACTCTAAATTTACCGATAATTATACCCGAGATAACCGCGATAGTAAGCCCGCTGCCTATATAAATCAACGCGATCTTCCAGCCAAATAACCCCCAGAGCATAACCAGGGCAACTTCGTTAATCATGGGAGAAGCAACTAAAAATGAGAAAGTTGCCCCCAAAGGAATCCCCGCTTCAATAAACCCCAAGAATAGAGGCACTGCGCTGCACGAACAAAACGGCGTAACCACCCCTAAAAAAGCGGCTAAAATGTTACCTATATGTTTATGCTTGTGGCTCAGGATAGCCCGGGTCTTTTCAGGAGGGAAAAAGGTGCGAATAAAAGAGACAATAAAAATAATTACTATAAGTAAAAAAAATATCTTAATCGTGTCGTAAAGGAAAAAGTTCAGGGCTTCGGAAAAGAGGACGCCCCGCTGCATCTTTAATATATCGTAAACCAACACATCAATAAATGGCTTAATCATTGCTCTCCCTAAAAAAATTATACCACAAATATATACCAGTCCATTCTTTTTTGTTTGAAAGTATTTTATACTGGCTTTTCTTAATGCTGCACGTTCAGAATTATTGTGGTATAATTTTTATATGCCTAACCTTAAAAAAAGAGTAAGCATACCGGTCATACTGTCATCAATCATCCTATTCCAGCTTATCAATAATTACATCTGGTTGAGGCTGGACAACACTTACCTCATCCTTGACTCCCATGAGCATTTTTTATTCAGCCTGAATATTTTCAACGGCATTATAGCCCTCCCTGCGCGCTGGCACGGAATATTTGTGGGCTACCTTACAGCCCCATTCTACTTGATATCCGGGGTAAGCCAGGATGCGGGAGTAATGCTAAATAGCTCTATCTTTCTAACCATGCTAATTTTATCTACCTACGGCCTGGCAAAAATTTTTGCCGGTAGACAAGCGGGGTTGCTTGCGGCCTTTATAATCACTATGTATCCCCTGATGTTCAATCATTTAAGAATATATATGCTGGACCTGCCCCTGACGGCCCTGGTTGCTTTGAGTATTTTTTTGTTATTGAAAACAGGCGGGTTTTCCAATAAACCCTACTCCTTATTATTCGCTCTATCTGTAAGCGCGGGGCTACTGACTAAATTTAATTTCTTAGGATTCATTATCGGGCCGTTAGGCCTGGAGTTATTTAAAAGTTTCAAAATAAATAACCGCCTAAGAAAAAGGCTATTCCTTCGGCTCTTTACTCTCCTTTCCTTAATTCTGATTTTAGTATTTTGGTTTTATAAAATTAAAGCCTGGCATATCTTTACCCGGTTCTATGAGTGCTCCTGGCTATATCCTGCTTACGGGCTATCGCTTCAATCTATCTCCGGCTGGATAATCACCGGATTTCAATTTATAACTTGGTGCTTAAAAGAACTGGCCAATAATATAATGTCTTCTTTCTTTTTTATAATGTTCGCTTTAGGTACGGTTGTTTTTATCAGAAATGAGTTTAGCCATAAGAAAATACTGTGGCTATGGATAATTACGCCGCTATTCCTTTTAAGCCTGGCCTTTCATTATCCTGCCATAGACAGATACCTTATGCCTATTCTGCCTGCGCTGGCGATAATTACGGGTATAGGGATAACCCGCATCCGGCAGCCGGCGTTGCGCAGAATAAGCCTAGGCCTGGTTATCTTATTCGGATTATGCCAATTCTTTTGCCTATCCTATAATTTTAGTTTTCTGCCCAAAAGATTAAAAGGCCCTGCGGGTATTTGCCTATTCCGCAGGGATATAGGGATACCTTACCGCAGCGACCGGGATAATTTTTCCTACCCTAAAAATACCCGGGTGCCGGATGAAGAAATACTAAAAGCAATAGCCCGGGACAGCCAAAGATTAAACTATAAGCCTTGTGTATTCTTTACCAGTATCATCCCGGAAATCTCCTGCCCCCTGGCTTATCTAAACGCTAAAAATAATTATCCCTTTTATTTTCTTAATATCCCCATTAATACCGAAGAATACTACCGGTACCGTGGAAAGGCCTTGATCTCCCCGACCCTGGCAGATTATGTGATTATCACTAATAAACGCCCTTTCTCTTTAGAGCTTATTCCGCGCCAAGTAAATAATATACCCTCGGATCTGCAAAATTTTATCAGAAAATATAATGACCGTTATTCAGTACTGAAAAAATTTACCCTGCCTGATGGCCATAGCCTGACCTTATTAAAAAATACCGGCTGCTCTAAGGAGTTAACAGGAAAAGCGCTAAAGGCCTGTTTTAGAGACGGTATATTAAAGTTATACTCACAAAATCCAATGACAGATCAACCCGCGATCTTTAGCAGCTCCTTGAGATTAAAAGGCCGGAGATACTCTTCTATAGAGGCAAATTGGAATATAGAAAACACAGCGCAAGACGAAATAGTAGCCACAGCACAATATCCGGATGTGCCGATTGAGGAAAAGTGGCGTATTCATGTCCTAAATAGCGGAATTGAGTTAAAAATAAGCTTTACGGCTACTAAGCAACGAGAAATTGAGAATAGTAACCTTCTTTTTGCTTTTTTTGATAACTATACTGGCTGGAAGGCCGGGAAAAAACAAGGTAAATTTTCCCGAAACAATATCGCTATCTCCACAGATATCACGCTCCCTAAAGAAACCGGCTATATTTCTCTCCAAGGCCAAGATAAAAATAGTATCACTATTTATTTATCTTCTCCAAATCATAATTTTCAAGTTTTACCTAAAATAAGTTATAATAATTCCCGGGTCATATTAAAATTTTCCTGGAGCAATAAAAAGAACGGTAAACTAGCCTTATCCCCGGGAGAGCAAAATACCCTTTATCTTAAGCTAATCCCGGAAGATTAAATAAAAACTTGTATGATTAGCGTTATCATTGTTACCTACAATAGGAAACTTTTACTTAAAAAAACTATTAATTCGATCTTAGCCCAGGATGCTGCTGAAAAATTCGAGATAGTCATTGTCGATAACGGCTCCTGCGATGGGACGACAGAATACGTCAGGAACGAATATTCGGGAAAAGTAAAGTTAATTCAGAATAAAACCAGAATCAGCTTAGCGGCCTGTAAAGAACTAGGCGTATCAACGGCTCGGGGGGAGATAACCGCTTTTATCGATGACGATTGCGCAGCTTCGGATGGTTGGCTTAAAAATATTAAAGAAGGGCTGGCCGGCTATGATTTCTTAGCCGGCCCAGTCTTGGCCCCGGCGGATATAAAATTCCCCTGGTGGTGGAAAAATTCTCTTAACTGGCTGATCGGCATCAACCCTAAACCAGATAAAAAATTTCCACCGCTAGGCAGTAATATAGCTTTTAAAAAAAATGTATTTAATGCCCACAACCTAAAAAGCAATAACCTTCTCTTGCCTTACGCCGAAGACCGGATAAGGATAGTCAAGCTTATCCATGCGGGATTTTCAATGGGTATCAATCAAGGCATGACCGTATACCACTATCTCCCTGTAAAAAGGCTGAGAATAGCTTATCTGCTCAAAAGAAGTTATAACGAGGGTTTGGCTTCTTCGGCATGGGAAAGAAACCCAAAGGAAATCATTGCAAACGCCCTGAGCCTGGTTATTAATCCTCTACGGCTAATCTTCTTTGCCGATATCAATTACTTCTTCCGGATAATCGCCAACTTAAGTTACCTATTTAATCTACTAATTCCAGGCTTTCGAAAACATCACAATCAAAATCGCACTTACACCTCCTATCCCTGATATACTCGCGTACTTCTTGGGCCTCTGCAGATTCCCAGATCTCCGCAAAAGAACTTTCCAGGATATTGCCTATCGGCCGGCTGTTCCAGCAGAAGCTCACCTTGCCCTCACTGGATAATTTAACGGTAGTAATTCCTTTATAGCATTTTATCTCATTGCCTCCGGTAAACAGGTTACCTCTGCGCTTAACTGCCTGGCCTACCTTATCTTTAAGCCAGGACAAGCTGTGATGATATTCTATTTTCTCTGCTTCGCTAAGCATAAATCTTTTGTTTATCGAAGGGTACTCTGTTTTATCAAAAGTTTGGACAAAATATCCCAACCGGGACCTTTCGCAGAATCTCCTGACTCCCAAAAGATCGTCCGGATTAACCTGTTTCGACATTACTGAACAAAGAGTAAGGCTCAAAGCTGGACACTCCTTCCTTATCCTGATGCAATTAGCTACGGCTTCCTGCGCTTCCGAAAGCGGATACCCGCGCAAGGCGCTGAATTTATCCGGATCAAGCGTATCCCACGAAAGATTAATCGCGCTGACGCCAAGGCTAACTATTCTTTTGGCGAATTCCATATCTGTCAGGCGCCTGCCGTTAGTACACAGGAGTATGTTATTAATCCCGGCTCCTTTAGCATAACCGATTAATCTTTCAAATTCCGGCCAAATAGTCGGCTCACCCCCGGTAATATTTAACTTCGGGGGCTTGCGTGAAACCAAACTATCAATTACCGGGCGGATAAGATCAAAAGTCAGCAGAGATCCGGACTTCTTTTGATGCCAGCAATAGCTACACCTGGAATTACAATCCGTGGTAATGCTTATATCTAATCTAAGAGGAGGCAAATACGGCCGGCAGTCAGAATATGACTTATCCAACCAATAGCGGACCGCGCCAGGATCCTTAGAAAATTTATCCGGCATTATTCCTGCTCTTTCTTTTAAGCATTACTAAAAACCAACTTTACCCTTTTTAAGTCCTGCCTGTTAATTCCCCCTGTAAGATACAATGTAAAAATATAAATTAACGGACTAGCCATGATTAAAAACCATAAATTGAACTTAAAGTAATAAAAAGGCAAAATGGCGATCAAAGAGGCAAAGAGGGGTTTCAATGAAGACTGGAACATACATTTTGAATAATCCCTGGTCAGGGGGATGAAATAACCGATTACCGGACCGGTGGCGCAAGAAATTACAGCCGCAATAGCTGCTCCTAGCAGGCTATACCGGGGGATTAAAAATAAATTCAGGCCTATACTAACCAAAGCAGATAATCCTGTAAAGAGAGGGTCAATTATCTGCTTATTGCTGGAAATGAGGATCGCATTATTCACTACCCCCATAAAGACAAAAACTTCCGACCAGATTAAAATAGCCAAAGAAACAGCGGAAGCGCTGAATTGCCCCCCATAAAAAAGGCGGATTATCTGCCCCGGGAATAAGCTAATCCCCATTGCCAGCGGAATAATAAATACCAATAAGTACCGGAAACTCAAGCGGTATTTATTCTTAAAATCAACTTCCGATTTATTAAAACAGCTGGATAATAAGGGCAGCATCGAAATCATAAAAGCCAGGGGTATAATATTTAAAGTCTCGACTAACCTCAGGCCTGCGGCGTATAAACCCAAATCTTCAGGCCCCTTAAAATATAATAAGAGCGTCTGGTCTATGCGGTGATAGATAAATATAAAAACGGCGGTTAACCCTAAAGGCCAGGACTCCCGGAATATCCTGCGCCATAAGAGGGCATCAAACTTGAAAGACGGCTTGGTTATCCTCACTGAATAATGCCGGAGGAGCCCCAAAAAAACTAAACCCGGAATTAGGCTTAAAATATAAAAATTAAAAAGGTTCTGTTTGAAAAATATGATTAAATAAACTAACATTAAATTTAAAATCCTGATAAAAAGATTCAATCCTATAAAATACTTCATTTTCAGACTGACCTGAAACACAATTTCATAAGACGATGTTAATGAATTTAAGAATAAGCTCCAGGAGGTAAAAATAGCCAGGATTACTATATCCGGCGTAGGCTTAATAACACCTATAGTAATCCAGAAAAAAATTATCGCCGCTACCGATATCAAAGCCTTAATGACCAAACCGTTACCGATTATGCGCCCGGCATTACACTCATCCCGGCTCATCTCCCGGACTAGAATAGGCCGTATCCATTGGTTATCAATTGAAGCGAGGTAAAAAAAGAAAATAGCCAGAAAAGAAAGCTTGCCAAATCCGGTCTGGCCGAAATACCTGGCTAATGCTATAGTTATGAATAAGCCCAAAACCCTCTCTACTATATTGCCTAAAATAATTACGCTGCTATTTTCGGCTATTTTCTTGACTATAAGCATTTTTCTCCGCGATTAGGACAATTTACTGAAACCTTTGAATTTACCCTCGAGGTAGCCCATCAAACATCCCTGCTGAAAACTGAAATCTTTTAAATAATCTAATAGGGCGTAGCTTAAACTCTCTTTTAAGCTTAAGCCTTGGGAATAATAAGTTAAAATTCTAAAGGGAACCTTAAGCAAGCGCAGGATTGAATCTATAGCATCTTCCATCGCCATCAGTATAGCCTTGAATATTATCTTAGAGAAATAAAAAACCCATTTCCAACCGGTAATATCAGAAAGTCTCCAGCGAGACGTTTTCCTTAAAGCTAAAAAAGACTCTCCCCTACCGTAATTAAAATAGGTGCCGGCTAATTCTTTAAAGCTATTTTTATGGGGATTGAATACAACGGCTTTTGGATTATATTTGAAATAATACCCCTCTTTTCTCAGGCGATAGCATAAATCAGGGTCCTCCCCTCCGGGAGAGTTATAACGCTGGTCAAAACCGCCGATAGAATCTAAGCAGCTCTTCCTAAATGATGCATTAGCGGTTATCAAATATACAATGCCGGTTTTATCCCTTTTGGGCTTCTCGTTCATCTTAATATACGCGCAATACCGGCTTACTATCGAACCGCTAGGCACTGCTTTTATAACTCCGCCTATGCCGGCTAACCTTTGGTCATTATAACCTCCGCTTATTTCTTTAAGCCAGGATCTATCAGCGATGCAATCTGCATCTATAAAAACGATTATTTCCCCCCGGGAATTTTTGATCCCCAGGTTCCTGGCCGCAGCCGGGCCTCTATTTTTCTGGTAGCAATACCCGAGATTATATTTATCCTGCCTGCGTAATCTTTCCATATCTTCCTTTGTAGCGTCGGTTGAGCCATCATCAACGACGATGACTTCAAATTCATCCTTAGGGTAAGATTGGTTAAAAATTGATTCTACTGTCTTTACAAGAGAGCTGCTACTGTTATAAGCAGGTATGATAACGCTTATTTTCATATCTTAATTATCCGGGATAAAATCTTTTGAAAATAGTATTTAACTCCTATCCAGGGGTAATAGAATACTGCTATTATATCAATAAATATTAATTCATAATCCCTTTTCTGCCAGTCCTGCCGGAATATATGACCGATACTGTTGATAAAATCAAAGACGGTCACTATTCCGGCTGTTAGCCGGCGGAAAAACTTATCGGCCAATAAAAATTTAATATTGCGGTAATATTGCCAATGCCAATAGGTACTCAGGACTGAAGTCAATGTATCTTTACGTAAATGTTCGACAACGCTTTTAGGATTATAGATTAATCTAAACCCTTGAGCATAAAGCGCAAACGACAAATTAACATCTTCGTAATTATTCCTGAATAATTCATTATACATGCTTATTGATTGAAGGATACTTTTCCTAAAAACAGTGTTACTCCCGTATAAAAACGGAGGGTTTTCAATAAGTTCCTTTCCCCATTCCTGAGACATATGTAATGCCCGCCACCGATCAGCTGCGCTGTCGGTATATTTTTCAACGAGTGTACCGCCGGCGCCGGCAATATCCTCATCCTCGAAACAATCCATCAGCTGCTTAAGCCAATCGCTATGCGCCAGGCAATCTGCGTCTAGAGCCGCGACAAATTCATTCCGGGCCTGCCTAAAAGAGGTATTCCGGGAAGCCGCCAGTCCTTTATTTTTACCGTTCCGGATAATCTTAACCGGGTATTGGGAAACAATATCCACAGTCTTATCCTGGCTGCCATCGTCAATGATTAATATTTCATCTATAGGATAACTCTGTTGCATAACGCCATCCAGGCATTCCCGGATAGTTTTTTCGGCATTAAAACAGGGAATATAAAGGCTAACCTTGTGCATAGACTTTTTCTATTTCTTCAATTATCTTATCCCAACCGTATCTTTCCAAGGCTAACTTTCGAAACGCTAACCCTCTTTCTCTTACTAAATCAGGATTATCCATCAAATATCTTAGCTTATTTCTAAGGTCTAAACAATCACCGGTCTTAAAATATATCCCGTTTCCTCCTGTTACTTCCAGAAATTCCGGAATATTGCTGGTTAATACGCATCTACCGTGGCTCATCGCCTCCAACAAAGCTACTGATAAACCTTCGATTTCCGAGGGCAAAACAAATAAATAGGCATTCTGATATAATTTTTCCAGATAGCTATTGTCCGCAAATCCTATAAAGCTTATCTTCTGATTAGCAATCTTTTTCAGATAATTAAAATAGTTATTAGTAAAACTGGGCTCGCCGGCGATGAGCAACTTAAAATCGGTATTGAGACCGTTGAAGGCCTGGATTAAATAGTGTATCCCCTTCTCGGGAACTAGACGGCCGACAAAGAGAATATACTGATCTTTCTCCGGGGAGGGCTTTCCCAGAGCCGGCGGATTGACTCCGTTGGGTATATAGTAAACCTTCCGTTTAAATTTACCCTCAAAATATGCTTTTAAGGTCTTAGAGACTACGGTAGTCTTATGCGGGAAAAACATAGCCGGATATTGGCATAACTTTAAAAATAACCTGGCCATACACCCCCATTTTTTCCTCTTCCAGTCTAAGGCATGAATAGTCACAATGGTTTTCTTCCCACATAGCCTGGGTAAAAAAGAAAAAACCGAAGGGCCTAATGATTGAAAATGCACGATATCGGCATCGCTGAATAAAACCAAGATAGCCGATAAAAAAACATGGAGTAGCGTGCCAAGATGCTTAGAATGCAGAGTGGGCAGGTAAATTATTTTGATATTTTTTGCTAAATTATCTACTAGGGCAATCTCCCTTGGCTTGCGGCAATAAATAACTACCTGGTGCCCTTTATCTGCCAGGCGCTTAGCTATCTCCCGAAGTGAAATTTCTACTCCGCCGCCGTTATATCTAGCGTTAATACCCTTTGCTCCGATAAAAGCTATGCGCATTAAGATCTCCTGATCAGGTATCCTGAAAAATTAAGAAATGCCTTGATTCTAGAAACTAGGCTTCGGACAGAACAACAAAATACTTGCCGAAAAATAAATTTTAAAGATAAATACTGCCGAATATAGCAATACTTTAAAATATTTTTTAACCTGGCAGCACTAATAGAGGGAAGATTTAATATTGCATCCCGGGTATTATCTGCGGGAACAAAATCACCGGCCTTCATCCAGCCATTGCTTTTAGCAATTTGATACAGCTTAGTATTGGGAAAAGGCAAAGCTACACTATAATGGACAAATCTGGTTTTCATTTTTTTTGCCTCAGAGATGCTCTGTAAAATAGACCTCTCGTTTTCTAAGCCTGAAGCCCCCAATAAGACTGATACTTCCGGCTCAATACCACACTCTCTTAATAAATTAACTGCCCGGTAATTCTGCTTTAAATCCAGGCCCTTGTGCACATCGTCCAGGATGGCTTGATTAAATGTTTCGGTTCCGATGTAAATCAACTGGCAGCCTGCTTCCTTCATCAATTTTAACAGGCCTTTATCTTTTAGATGGTCGGCCCGGCTATTGCATATCCATTTCAGTTTAAGCGGCCTTATCCCTTCGCAAACCTCAGCCATCCTTTTTTCACCCCAGAGAAACTGATTATCACAGACTTCCACGCCCCGGTAACCCAAAGCAGCTATCTCCCGGAATTCCTTAATCACCGCCTGCGGGCTCTTTAAACGTAAAGGTGGTTTAGTTAAACTAAACCTAAGGTGTTCCAATTCTATGGCCTGATCTAAGGCCTGGGGTGCGCAATAAGTACAGCCGTGAGAACATCCCCGGGAAGCGCACATAACAGTAGCAGGATAAAAATCAAGCCGGTTAAAATAATATTCTCCTTTTAATAGTCTGCGGTCCGGCCAGGCAATAGCATCAAGGTCCTGCAACTCTCTCATCCGGTTATGGATAACCCTGTTTCCTTCTAAAAATGATACACCCTTAATTTCTGAGAGCCTCTCATCGCCGGATTTAAAAAAGCGGATTAATTCAATAAGCGTACCCTCTGGTTCGCCTCTTAGCACAATATAATTTCCACTTTTTAAAAAAACTTCCGGTTTCCAGGTTGGATAAGACCCGCTAAATATTATTTTTACTGCCGGGGATATAGCGGTGATTATATCCGCCGCCACAATATCTTCTTCCTTGGATAACCAGACCGTAAAAAATACAGCCGCGTTTATATCTTTATGGTTTTTTAAATAACGGATTAATTTTTTGCTATTATAGCCTTCGGCTGGACAATCCAGGAACCTCACCCGACAGCCTGCCTGCTTGGCTACTGTGGCTAAGGATAAAAGATGGGCTGCCGGTTTATAATCATAGCCATAATTACAACCATAGACCCGGTCTACCGGTTTTTTTCTTTTACTTAAATCTATAGGAGGGACTAAAAACAAAAAATTCATCTTGAATTTTTATTTACTAAACCGGAATATAATTCTGTTAATTTCTCATAGTGAATTTTTCTATTATTTATTCTGCTGATCTTCTCAAAACCATTACGGCCAAATTCCATTATCCTGAATGGATTACTAACCAGGTAACTGATTTTATCCCTAAGGCTCCCGGGTTCAGCGGGATCAAATAACAACCCGTTAACTTTATCTTCAACTAATTCAGGGATTCCCCCTCTGGAGCTGGCGATCACACATTTGCCGCAGGCGAAAGCCTCGTAGATACTCAACCCGGCAACCTCGGGCCATAAAGACGGAACAACCACAAAAAGGGCATTACGCATGATGCCGCTTAATTCATCCCTGGATTTAAACCCTAATAATTCTACGTTTTTAAGCCCGAGTTTCCTGATTAAAGCGGGCAAATCCCGGTTCAGTGGACCGTCTCCCGCTATTTTTACCGCAAATACAGGATTTAGATTCTGCAGGCTTTCTAAGAATAACCTCACTCCTTTTTTAACTGAAATGTTGCCGGAATAAAGAATATATTTACCTAACTCAAAATCCGGTTTAAAACTCTCTAAATTTATAGCATGAGGCAAATAACTGACCTTATGGGCATCCAATCCAAAGCTAATCATCTTATCTCTTAGGAACCGCGAAGGGGCAATAAATAAAGCGATATTTTTCTCGTATATTCTTAATTGCTTGGCAAAATATGCCTCCAGGCCCGCCAGGCTGCTTTTCCAATAGGAATCTTTAAGGCACTTATATCTTACGGCATTATAATACCTGCCGCCTTTACATCTTTCACAGGGCTTGCCTTGGGTAAACAGAGAATAATTCGGGCAGATAAGCTTATAATCGTGCAAGGTCATAAGCGCGGGAATGCTATTTTTAGCCAAAACTTTTAAAATTGAAGGAGAAATCTGATGGTAGATATTGTGGATATGGGCCAGGTCCGGATGATACCTATCTATCAACCTGGCGATACTCCTGGACGATTCCAGGGAGTAAATGAACCTCGCTGCCGAGCCGATATGGGATAAATCTATGGGTTCAACAAAGTATTCCGAATAGCGCGAAGCAAGATTCTTTTGGTTTTGGGTAGAAAAGTTTATTACGGTATGCCCTAAATCCTTTAACCCTGCGCATAAATCAAAGAGATAAACCTCGGCTCCTCCGGCAGTAAAATGAAATTTATGGCACATCAATATTTTCATCTTGAAATTATTATACCTCGGATTTTTAAATTCAAGGAATGCTTTTTGCTTTTAAGAGGCAGGGAAAAAATGAGCAGCCTTTTTTAGAGGCTGCCCCAATATGGTGCCGAGAGAGAGAATCGGACTCCCCACGCCGGCCTTTTCAGGGCCGCGCTCTACCACTGAGCTATCTCGGCGGATTTTTATATTTAATGCTAAGGATTATACCACAACTTGCCTGTTCCGCCAAATAATAATTGCCTGCCTTAGCGCACTAAGGCCGCTTAGGGACTACTTAATTTCTTTTTTGGAAAATACGCGGATAAAACAAAATATCAAAAGGCTAATGATCATACCCCAGGAGACAATCAGAAATAACCAGCCGGTCAACTTCATTTTGTCCTTTTCAACTGCTTCTTTTTACGGCTCCAGGCAATTTTGACCAGTAGCCCTAAAATCAAAAATAACGCTAATAATCCGATCCGGGTCATCAATATAAACGGCCGGTTATCCGGAGGGATATTCTGCATAAAGATAATCGGCAGCCATTCCTGCCATAACCACGCCCCCAGGATAAAAAAAAGGAAAAACGGAGTAATATATTTAATGATAAATTTGTAAATTTTAGGTATTCGCATATCCGCTCCCCGGTGTATCTCATCCCAGGCCCGCTCCATACCAAAAACCCAGGCAAAAAGGACAACCTCTATCGTCGCAAAGATAACCAGAAAAAATGTCCCTCCCCAAAAATCCATTTCGTCAAGTACGCCCCGACTTAAGAAAAAAATCACCGGCTGGCATAATATAAACGCAACAACGCCGAATATAGCTACGGATTTTTTACGGTTAATATCAAATTCGTCCTCCAGGAAAGCTACTGCCGGTTGAGCCAGGGAAACTGATGAAGTTATCCCGGCTAAGAATAGTAAGCCAAACCAGCAAAACCCGAAGAACCAGGCTAAAGGAAGCTTATTTAAAACCAGCGGCATAGTCACAAAACCGAGATTGAAAACTCCGGACTGGGCAATTGCTTTTATATCTAGCGGGCCGAAAAAAGCAAATGCTGCCGGGATAACGATACTTCCTCCTAGTATTACCTCGGATAATTCATTAGTAGCCGAGGCGCTAAGGCCGGAGAGCGCGACATCGTCGCCCTTGGAAAGATAACTTGCATAGACGAGGATTACGCCGATACCGACACTCAAGGTAAAGAATATCTGGCCTGCCGCTTCCAGCCAAACCTTAGCGGATTTTAAAGCGGAAAAATCCGGGTTCCATAAGAAACCCAGCCCGTTAAAAGTATTCCAGCCAGGATGAGCCGCATCGGGAGCGCCCAGGGTAAAAACTCTCACCAGTAAAACCAGGGCAAAAATAAATAAAAGCGGCATTGCCCATTTACAAAGTTTTTCTACCCCGCCTTTTATGCCGTGATAGATAACCACGATATTCAAAATGAAGGTAACTAAGAAAAACGCGTAAGCTGTGCCCAGACCGTTAAAATACTGGTTATTTCCCTGACCCTGGAAACTCGTAAGAAAATTCTTCATTGCTGCCTGATCGGTCAATGGGGTGTATTTACCTAAAAGAGCAAAAAAACTATAAGCCAGGGTCCAGGATTCTATATAAGTGTAATAAATGAATATAACCAAAGGCCCGAAAATACCGATTACTCCGAAATATTTAATGAAGCGGCTCTTTTTCCAGACACTGTGGAAGATCCCCGGGGCCGTCCCGTGCTCAAATCCGCCGCCGTAACGGCCCAGGGTCCATTCAATCCACATCAAAGGTATGCCTAAAAGAAAGAACGAAACGAAATAGGGGATCATAAAAGCGCCGCCGCCGTTGGAAGCGACCTTAGCCGGAAACCTCAAAAAATTCCCCAAACCGATAGCCGAACCGGCAACGGCCATAATAATACCGAGGCGTGTCCCCCAGCTATCCCTGATTTTGGCCATTAATGAACCATCTTTCTATTTTCTTCAAAGCCTGCGCTAGCTCCGGGCTCAATTGATCTCCAAATACCAATATCTTTGGCTGGATAGCGAGAATAAATATACCGGTAGATTTTAAACTATTTTTTAAATAACTTATCGCCAGGCTTATTGAGGCATCGTGGGTAGAAAAGAAATTTACCGTCTGGATATCCTCTCCTTCTAAAAACCGGATTTCACCGGCTTCTCCGCCGAAATCAACGGCATCTACCAACAGGATGGTATCCGGCATATCTTTAATGATTTTACCCAGATAATTTTCCGGGCTGGAACTGCCATTATAGACTATATAAGGGGCTTTGTCCTGAAGGCGCGTGGCCAGGATTGAACCTATCCCGTCGTCGCTGCGTAAGGTATTGCCGATACCTACAATTACTACCTTTCCCGTAAGATGGAGCTTAAGATGCTCAAAGGCATTAGCTTCAGAATTTTTTCCCATGCCTATAAGGCCTCCCTTTATTGTATTCTATTTTCTTCAGGAGGGCTTTTTCCAGATTGATCTTCCTGGCTCCGCAGTAATCAAAGATACGGATACAGCAGTCTGCTAACTCTTCCGCCAACTCTTCCTTCTTGCCACCCTGACGCATCGCCTCCAGAGCCTCGGATAACTCCGAATGCATAAGCGCGATTAACTCGCCGTCATTGCGGGTATCGATCCACCAGCCTTTGGTTTTAGCGACACGGTGGCACTCTCTTATGAAGTCATTTACCGACTTTTTCTTTTTTGGCTGCATTAAGCTGTCCTTTCTCGGGTTTAACGGTTAAGCTGGCGGCTAAACCGGTAAAAATAATTTTGGCGATAAGCTCTTTCCCGTAAGTGCTGGGGCTGGTTATCTCTACAAGAGTCCTGTCCTTACCTGTACCCGTCAAAAATATCCCCACGGGCGTAGTGTCTTCTTCGGAGATATATATGGCAAGCATATCCTTTTCCAGATTATCGGCGTAAATATAGGATTTATTTTTCTTTAATATCGACCTTACCGCATTATGGCAGGTAATTAAATCGCAGCTGAATTCTTTCTTGAGGGCGTTTTGGCGGCCATCTTCAAGGACCTTAGTTGAAATTCCCAGAAAACCTTTGCAGGCTTCTTTTGGCCCTACACAGCCGGAAACCAAAACGGCTAAAAATACAAAAGCACACAATAGGCGGTATTTAGTCCACATCGCTCCTCCTTGCCCCTAAGGGCATACCCCTGCCTGCCGGCAGGCAGGCGCGCAAAGCTTTATCAACACGGGGTTATTCATTTATCAATTGTTTTATTTTATCCAGATTCCGGTGCGCCTCTTCTTCTCCGCGCCTGGCGAACTCGGCGGCTTTATGCAGCTCTAACCAGTACAGGCCGGAGGTATCCGGATGTAAAACCACATCCGCCAGCAGCGCTTCTTTCTGGGCCACCTCAGACTGTAGTATTTCAACACTGCTGAATATAATATCCAGTATATTCGTCCGAAAAGTTTCCCGGAAATATCTGCCCAGGCCAAACCAACCCTTCTCTTGGATACCTTCGGATATATTGGCCTTGAAACCTTCCTTGATTTTCGTATACTGATTTAGGATATCCTGGCGCGAAGGCGTGACATTAACCGCGATAATCTTTTTTACCCCCATTTTAAAAAGCGGTTCAGTGGGAAGCGGATTAATCACTCCACCGTCAAAGAGCATTTCTTCTTTAAATTTAAAAGGCGCAAAGACTCCCGGCATAGAGCAGCTAGCCATAATCGCATCCGCCAATAAACCTTTATCCAGGACGCGTGTCTCTTTCCTTTTTACGTCGCTGGCAATCACTTTTAAGGGCAGCCGGGTGTCAAAAAAAGTATTACCGCCGAGATATTTATTTAAAAATTTATACAGCTTATTGCCTTTAAGAAAACCTAGATGCGGGATAGTCAGGTCAACTAACCCCCAGATACGCTTAGGTTCCCGGAATTCTTTAGTAATCTCCAATATTTCAGAGCTGGACCGACCGGTCGCCCAGAGGCTGGCAATGAGCGCGCCGATGCTTGAGCCGGCGATGATATCTATCGGAATATGCTCTTCTTCAATCACCTTTAATACGCCTACATGGCAAAAGCCGTATCCCACCCCTACTCCTAAAACCAAGCCCACCATACTTCCGCTTACATAACGCGAGATCCTTCTTACTGCCTTGGCATATTCGCTTTCCGGGCTCTCCAGGACCAGCCTCTCCGGCATACCGGCATCAATCTTCGGCAGGGTAGCGAATATCCGCCGTCCTAAGGCCTGGGCCTGCTCGACAGGCGTAACTTTAGAAAGCTTGTATTCATTAATGATAATTTTTATTTTGTCTTCCTGAAAATTGAATTCATCTTTAAGCTGCCGGATTAAAACGCTGGTTTTTTTGAGTTCCGGTTCATCCGGACCGCTCAAAAGATGGATCAAATCCGATTGGTTAAGGATACTAAAGATATTTTTATCTATTAAAGACGGCAGGTCCAAGACGATAAAATGATAATCATTTACCAGCCAGCTTAAAACCCCCAATAACCTCCTTACACAATGATTATCCTCGGGGCTATAATGAAAACAGAGCAGATCCAGGCCAAAGCCGCTCTTTAAAATAAAATCTTTGGCTAACCCTGCGTTATCCGCCGTTTCTTTAGAAAGGTCAAAAACCTTTTCTGTGCCTAGTCCAAGCCTGGCCGGCAGGCTGTGCGTTTTAGCAGTCGAAAGTATATCCAGGATAATTACGGATTTATGCGCCTCCTGCTTAAGGCTAAGGCCCAGATTAAGGGCATAAATGGTCTTACCGGCCTGAGAATACGAACTGAATACCGCGATAACCGTGCTCTCAAAAATGGTTTTCTGATGTATATCCTTGCGCTTAAGCCGGCGCGAGAGGGTCAGGCTCAAATCAATGGCCAGGCGCGGGATCCTATTAATCACCGCATTAAATGCTTCTTTATCAATAACCAGGATCAGGCAATCATTGGTAGCCTGGGCTGTTACCGAATGCGGCTCATCCGTCAACAGGGAAATTATCCCGAAATATTTTCCGCGGTGCAGATATTCCAGGGTTGTTTGATTGCCCTGGTTATCCTGGACGTAAATTACTACCCTGCCCAAGGCTAAACAGTAGAAACCGCTGGGGCCAGAGCCTTCCTTATAGATGATCTCGCCTTTTTTAAAGGGCAAGACGCTGGAATTTTCCCGGATAATCGCGCGCTCTTTTGGCGCTAAATCGCTAAAAAGAGGGAATTCCTGAATGATTAAATTTTTATCCAGTCCAGGCATAGCTATAATTCATTAGTTAAGCACACCTTGGAGAATTTCCGGGCGCTTTCCCTGATTGTGCGCTGATAAGTATGATAATCTACCTCGACCAGGCCAAAGCGCGGCCCAAAACCTTTGTCCCATTCAAAATTATCCAGCAGCGACCAGTATACGTAGCCTAAGACTTTCACGCCATTCTGCATTGCCCGATTTAGGCTCTCCAGGTGCTCCTTGATATAATCCCATCTTAGGGCATCATTATCGGTACAGATGCCGTTCTCCAGAATAAAAACAGGCAAGTTATAATGCTTAAGGTTTATGAGTAAATCGTAAAGGCCTTGCGGGTATATATCCCAACCCAGGGAATTTTTTCTTAAAACGCGGGTGGAGACCTTAGCATTACTTCTGCCCACCCAACTGGGGCTATAATAATTCATTCCGATAAAGTCAATCGCCCGATGCGCAATTAATTTTTCTATGAATTCAAGGTTGTAAAACTTATGCTTTAAATAAACGGCTATTTTATTCGCCAAAGACGGCAGCCGTGGGATAAACGCCTGCATATTCTGGGCAATACTGATTTTAGGATAGGGTAAATTATTTTTTTGATAGCTACCGCGGATTAAATGGTAAGCCTGAATGTGGGCATTAACCAAATTATGCGTTACCTGTCTGGCCCTAAAAAAAGACTTTTCCTGCGGCGGCCATAACCCCAACAGGTAAGAATGGTACGCGTAGACATTCGGTTCATTGACGATCACCCAGAAAGACACTTCGCCGGCTAAGACGCTTACCACCTTTTCCACATAACGTAAAAAATATTTATCCGCCTTCCGGTTACGCCAGGCGCCTATTTTCGCGAACCAAATTGGGTTAGTGAAATGGTGTAAGGTTACTATGGGGCTAAGCCCGCGCTCTTTTAGGGCCAGAATTACTCTACGGTAATGCTCAAGCTCTTCTCCGGAGAATTTACCTTCTTCGGGCTCAACACGGGCCCACTCAATCGAGAAGCGGTGGCAATTATGATTCAATCCCTTTGCCAGGTCAAAATCCTGGGCGTAAAATTCATAATGCCGGCAGGCCAGGCCGGAGAGCTGTTTGAGGGAAACACGTTTTTCCCACTCCCACCAGTCGCTGAACATATTATTACCTTCAACCTGATAGGCGGAAGTTGCCGCGCCCCAGAGGAACTCTTTAGGGAATTCAATCATCGCGTTTTTTATTATAACACCAAAAACAAGAAAGTCCCGACAAAAAATGCCGGGACTCTCTGATAGTTAAATCTGGTTAAATCTATCTGGCCTGGGGCGTGTTCTCCGGAGTAAGATAGCTATTTAATACGTTCCAGGTTTTCGGTCCGACCTTGGCGTCGGCTGTTAAACCATTTGCTTTTTGAAAGGCAACGATTGCCTTCTTGGTTTTGGGGCCGATTTTACCGTCTATTGCTCCGGTATAAAAATTCGCGTTTTTAAGCGCTGTCTGAATTTCTACAGGCGTAGGTTTATAAGGCCCGGCCGGAGGTAATGCTTCCAATTTTGCCCCGCGCACAACAATAGGGGCGCCCACTTCCACCTTAGCTTCGGGCGCTTTTACCTCGGATGCCTGCATGGTAGTAAGCGTCTCCATGGATATGGGTTGCTGCATCTCTTCTAAAGTCTGCTGTTTTTTACCACAACCAAAAAGTGAAATTGTTGCTAGAAAAACTACGCTGATCAATATAAGCTTCTTCATTTCTCCGCCTCCTTGGGGGTTTAATTAATTCTAACAAATTATTTTGAAAAAGCAACTAAAATTGCTAAGCCTTTTAGGATTTAATTACGGCCTCCCGCCGGCAGCGCGGACAAAGAACTTTCAGGCGCGTAGAACGGTTAAACGCGATAGCTTTGCCACCACCGGGAATAATTTTTTCTTTCAAGGCCAACCCTATGTTTCTTAAATAAAACAATAGTAGCGAGGCATTGGTAAAAACCAAGGTCCCTAACCTTTTAGCCACCCAGACGTATTGGTCGTAAGGCACGACTGGCTCGCCGCAAGATTCGCAAAGCACGAGCTCCTTTTCTATCGTCTGTTTTAAATCCTCTCTCTTTGCGGTAGTCGCCAGGTCGAATTCCCGCGAAAGCATAATGCCTTTGGCGGTTAGGCAATTCGCTTGGCACTGGCCGCAAAATATACAGATATCCCAGTGTACGGTCAATTTCCTCCTGGCTACTCCGCCTTCTATCACATCATTAACCTCTATGGCTTTTACCGGGCAAACCTGAGCGCAGGCAGCGCAACCCGTGCAATCTTCTTCGTGAAAGTAGGGCCGGCCGCGGAAACGTTCATACGGCTCATGGGCCCTACGCGGAAAATTGCTGGTGTAAGCGGGGCTGAATAACGACTTTAGCGCTTCTTTTAATTCCCGTAATTTTGGCCGGCGCATATCTTTTACCTTCTAGACTTAAAAATCCACTTCAAGGAAAAAATAAAACCCAAACTCTTTAGTGTTCCGTTCAAGATGTTATAAATATCCCATTTTTCAGACTTCAAAAAACAGTAGACCCCGCGTAATAACGGAAGCCTTTCTATTGTTTTGTAAAATTCCGTGGCTGGAAAATCCGGATGAGCATAAGCAGTTTCTCCCCCGGTAAAAAAACTGTCCTGCCTTACTTTTTTGGCCGCCATAAGCCGCCATAATAATAAACCCAGGAATAGACCTGCCGCTATAAATAGTGCGACAAAACCGCTGTTCCACCTGCCGCTATACTCTAAAGTGAATGAAAAAGAAGGAACGAGAGCAGTTTGGATAAAGGCGTGAGAGAATATACCGAGAATAACACAGAGCCCGGAGAGGGCCAATAAAGGAGTAAGCATCCTCCAGGAAGTTTCCCTTAATGGCTTCTTAAGGTTATTATCCTGGCCGAGGAAGATAGCGTGAATAAATTTTATAAAACTAGCCAGGGTCAGGGCGCTGCCAAACATCGCCGCGATTAAAGCGAACATATAAACAAAACGCAAGGCAATCCCCCCGGAGGAAGCCAGGCCTAAGAGGGTAGCCTGATAGATCATCCACTTAGAAGCAAAACCATTCAAAGGAGGGATGCCGGAGATGGACAAAGCCAGAATCAGACCGCTGACAAAAGTAAGCGGCATATAGCGGGCCAGGCCCCCCAACTTATCCAATTCAAAGGTCCCTTTCTGTTTCTCTACCGCTCCGCCGACCAGAAAAAGCCCGTTTTTATATATAGCATTATTAAACATATGGAATATTGCGCCGATTATCCCTAGGGGGTTTGCCGTGCCTAACCCTAAAACCATATACCCTGCCTGGCTTATGGCATGATAAGCCAGCAGCTTCCTTAAATCATGCTGCGTAAGCGCCATCATCACCGCAAAAATAATGGTCAGGCTGCCGATAATCAGTAAAAGCACGATAACGAAACTGTTCAGAATAAAAAAATCCAAGCAAATCCGCGACAAGATGTAAACCCCGAGCAACTTATCCAGGGACGCCGGCAATATGGCCATCACCGTAACCGGTGCGCTTTCACTGGCCGTAGGAATCCAGGTATGGAAAGGGGCTGAGCCCAGCTTAGCCAGTCCGCCAATGAGCATAAGGCTAAAAACCACCCAGCAAATTGGCCGGTTTAAGACCATACTCATTCCGCCGGACATGCTGGAGGAACCCCTAAACAGGCAATAAATATACGTGCCGATGATAAAACAGCTACAGGAGAAACCCAGGATAGTCGCGGCTTTCCTGGCGCTGAATTTTGAACCTAAACTAAGCAAGGCATAAAGCATAAATATTGAACCAATCCAGGAAAATATAAAAATAATAAAATCTGCCGCTAGAATCTCCAGGTTAGAAAAGGCCAGGAGCCCGAGGAGCCAGGAAAAATAATTGCGCTTTGCGGCCATATAATCCTTGGAATAGAGGCAGACTAATACGCCAAAAAAATTGGCAAAAATAAGTACCAGGCGGCTTAAGCGGTCCAGCCCGAGCGTAAGCGTATATCCACCAAAAAGATATCTGCTCCAGGAAAATTGGGGCCGGGAAAATAAAAATATAGCGGCACATAGGCTAAGCAGGAAGATAACCAAGCTTATATTTTTCTTGAGGCTCTCCGGCGGCCTGAAGAAAAATAAAGCTAAACCTCCGAGGAGGGGCAGCGTAAAAAGAAAAAATAAGCTTGTACTCATCATTTTATCTGAAGCAGGCTCTTAGTTATCTTTTTTATATGGTAGTAAACCGCAGCGGTAAAATCCAGCATGTTCAAGAACATATTACAACCCATAGGCGTGCATTCTCCGGCGAGCATCCGCTGGTCGTGGTTATGGCGGTATTTATCCACTAAACTATCAATATGCTCTTCTTTCCTTAATACTTCCTTAATGAGGGCAGGATTATCCTTTTCTAAAACAAAGACGACCTCTTCCAGGGCTCCCTTGGTCTTGTTATAAAGATCTTTATATTCTTCCACAGCTCCTTCGCTGAAAAGAAGCTTCTCTTCTATTTTAATCTGGATCCTCTCCAGGATATCTTTACAATAATCTCCGATCAACTCAAAATCCGCGGCTATATCAGCATAAACGATAACCCGTAATTTTTCCTTTTGCGGCACAGCGGTGTGTCCCAGGTTAATTACGCTCTTATTAATTTCATCCTCCAGGGCATTCAACTTATTTTCCTCTTCCAGGGCCTTAGAGATCAACTCCACGTCGTGTTCAATAAAGGCGTCGTAAGTAAGCTTCCACATACTGGTAGCGCTCTTAGCCATCTGGTTGACTTTTTCCTTAATACTATTCAGGTCTGCCATAATAACCCTCCTTTAGCTTAAGGGTCTTTTCCTGGGATAGCTTAATCAAATCCCAGCCATTCATGACTTTACGCTTATCTGCATGGTTAATTACCGCTACTCTCTCCGTGCAGCAATAACAAGGATCAACCGCCGCCAAGGTAAGGGTTGCGTCGGAAATCGTACCCCCCACAGCAGAGACTTTATCCGACGCTACATTCATAAAACTCGGAGAACGGATTTTATGCCGGACGGGACGGTTTGTTCCGTCACTCTTTATATAGTGGAAACATTCACCCCTGGGCGCCTCGACTCTGCCGATACCTTCTCCGGCAGGTATATCTTGGACGCCGGCATCAATCGGCCCGTCTTTAGGCATCTTATTCAAAGATTGGCGGATAATACTGATGCTTTCGTATAGCTCCAGAATCCTGACTATTGTTTTACAAAATATATCCCCATCTTTCTCC
>Ga0265297_10003497_pt1 | contig 28212 bp, 33 predicted proteins | sample Munlanlwell13791_FD_192502 | JGI IMG/M metagenome (GOLD analysis project Ga0265297, IMG submission 192502) | Leachate microbial communities from a municipal landfill in Southern Ontario, Canada - Leachate well 137-91 | ecosystem: Engineered > Solid waste > Landfill > Unclassified | place...
CATTAACGCCGAAGTATATCTCGCACATCCCGTAAGGGTCAGTGACGTCCCTTTCGATGAGAAGTGTCTCCCCTTCCCATGTTGTGCCTTCGTCCTTTGAATAGTTATAATGTACCCAGCGCAAATGTGCTTCTGCACTTGCCGGACGGCTGATATAGAACACATAGAGCCATCCCCTACGGTCAACGAACAGGCGCGGATATTCGTATCCCGTCCCGGCGCATACAAGGTCGGTCACCGTCCACGATGATGTGTCTGCCGCGTTGTCCGATATGGCCACGCCCACGTGTGTGTCATGCGGGTGAGCGAAACAAACGGCCAGCTTGCCGCTGTGAAGTAGAGCAATGGAAGGATAATTATAGCTTCGTGCCGTTGTCTGTGCAGTAATTTCTTTCGGTGTGTCCCACGTATGCGCCCCCGCTGAATGGTCACACGTAGCTACGTGTGGGTCACTGTCAGCCTGCATGTAACAGAAGAAGGACTTGTCAGAATAGTGGTCGTATACGCCCTGTTGCATGGGTCTTAGCTCGCTCTCGTAACCGGACATTGATATGGTTGTTGCCACCCACCCTATTGATGTCTTGCGCTCCCACTGCGCTGCGTGTGGATTAGTTATAGTACCTGTTATAGCACTATATGTGTCATTGACCGTGTTACCCACCCCCTCGTTAAGAAGGAACTCATGGTCTGGTGTCTCGGCTTGAATGGCTACCCTCGTCCATGCTCCGGCATACGCCGTCAAGTCCCACACACGGATGTTATTTATCTTCCCGTCGAACTGCAGGTCTGTCCCACCGTATGACGACATGAAATATCCTATGGTCATGTTGGTGTTCCCCGCCCCGGCAGCGACCGTGCTTGTCTGGTCGCCATCATCAACATCGAAATACACGTTAGCCCCATCACTCCATACCATCATCTTGTGCCAGTCGGTGTCTTTATAGTTGACCTCTCCAATAGTTGATATTGATTGCGTGCTGTTGTCGCTCTCTATAGCGAATTTCCCTGACGTAGATAGCGAAATGTAGGTGTTGAACTTACCGTTCCCGCACACCTGCCCTGGCGACTTGGCCTCCGTGTAGTTGGCCATTTCGAAATATACCGCCCACTTAGCAGCAGCGGAAAGGATGTTGGAAGAAAAGTCAATATATGTGACAGGCGCCGCCTCTGTCACAAGTACCCAGTCGTCAACAGTTATTGCCCCATACCAGTTTGAAGTAGCTGTTGTCCCCGGAGAGCCTCCTGTTGCTGCATAAGGTATCACCCTGAACTGTACGTATTTGTTTTCATCAGCAGCTACACAGGTGTAAGTCTGTGCCGTTGCACCTACAATCCATGCTGCGTTCGTCCCTGCCGCATCGTCAGCCCTCCACCAACGATATTGTGTTGCTCCCTCGACATCCCCCTCGGCATCATAATAGGTGTAATGGCCCGTGAGTGTCTCGCCGACTATCTTATCCCCCGTAATGAAAAGGCTTTGTGCTTCGGGGGATGAATTAGATGATACTGCCGACCTATTGTGCATAATAGACGGCAAAATACATATCTTGCCAATTCCGGGCATAATTATTTTTTTAAAAGTTTATCAAGATATTTTATAATCTTTCCCATAAGCCATTTTATCAAAACACCAACGACAGCACCGACAGCAGCACATACGGCAACATCAGCAAGACGCAACACGTCAAGATGGATAGCACCAATAATACTACCCGTCACACCGCCACCCACAGGGAATATATAATCAAGGGCGGTATCGATAGTGCTAATAATTCTTTGTAGCATATCACGGTTCGTTTTTGGGATAAACAACAAGGCTTCCCGTGTCGCACGTTATAGTTGTGAAATAACCTTTTGCCGGGTAATATACACCTAACACATAAGTGTTCGCAAGATAATTACCGCCGAGAGCAATGCTGTTTTGATGTAATACGCTTATTGTCGTATCTTCCTGCGGTGTGAATCCTTCTGCCTCGCCAGTAAATGTCTCACCAGCCTCTATTATCTCAAACCCGCCCTTGCCTAATAGTGCGCCAAAATCCCTTTTGTCTAACATAGCTTTAATTTTTTACAAAATTAGTATTAAATAAGATGAATTTGTTTATTAAAATTAATATTAAGTAAGTTCTTCAAGGCACTCACTATCATACATACTGAATGTTATCTTAAACCCTGTGCCATGCTTCATTAACTGTTGAGCGAACAGTTGATCGAGTTCGTTATAACGGTCAAAGACGTTCTCAGGGTTACGCTCGTAACTTATATCAAAGGCATTGATCGTTGGTGTCTTGAGCAGCCCTATGACCTCAGCGATGAGTTCAGCAGTGAAATCATAACTCTTATATGGTTCGACAAGATCAAGACGGGCATAAAAAACAACAGACAGACTATAGACAAAATACCCATCATCGTTCTGCATCTCTGTAGAATCATTCAGTTCAAAGAAACAGAAAGCCTTTGTGATATTGTCGGGGAATATGCGATAATGCTCTGTCGATCCGTCCTGCGCATAACACTGCGGATATGTCACCTCGCCAGCCTCCGTGTCTGACACGCCGACATAAACTATCGGATAGGAATATTCTAACCAGTCGATATTCGTATCGAAGAACTGCCGCACTTTTTCGACTACTTTATCATGCAACTTAGTGTCTGTCAGGTATGGTATTTTTTTCATCATAACAGCGTGAAATCATTACAACAACTGCCCTTAATCATCGGGTCAATAACAAATGACAAAGTTATCTTAAAGAAACAGCTATTAAACCGTTCTATCTTAACATCAATTTGTCCTACCTGAACCTGTTGATAGTCGCAACACGAAAGTTGCATCCATATATTATCATGCTGGTCGAGTATGCTCATGGCATCTGCCATATATTCAGGGGCAAGGAATACAAGATTGTGCGTCTTTAGCATCGTAGTTTTGTAAACGAGCCTCTCGCCGTCACGCATCTCCGTATCTTTTGTTATCTCATAGCTGGGCATCGACAAGTCAATCTTGGGAGATGGAAAATAAACAAGGTTCTTATATCCTGTCTGATAGATTATGTTGCCGAGATCGCATTCGTTCCAGTAGGCAAGAGAAATCTGGTCTGGACATTGATAGGTTATTTCATCCGTTATATCAAGTATGCTGATATAATAGATATAACACGATGTATTACCACTTATATTGCTCACCATATTAAAGTCTGTCGAGTCAGCAACAGAATCGAATGTGTAATCCCCAGCAGCGGTAATCGTTATGTCGTCTTCAAACCCATACGTGGTAAATGTGGTATTGGCACCCCAACTTCCAACGCTGATAGTTATATGATATTTATGATCGATAGTAAGAATATTTTTCTGTCCTATTTCAGCAGAATTTCCATCAGCAGAAAAAATAACACAAGTATCACCTATTTGCCAAACTGCATCTGCGATTATATCCCAATTATCAGGATTACCACCTGTCCAATCAGCAAAACTGTAATTCTCAACAACCTGTATCCATTCTGACACATCCTTTTCTGTTATTGATCTGCAATTACATATATTCACTATCTCGCTGTACCATACCTCATCACATAATGCCATCTTTATATAATGCATCCCTGATGGCAACGCTTTGCTTAACGTGTCTCCGTCATGAATGACCCATGTGTGATCTATCGAACTCTTGAGCTCGATGAATCCGGAAGTAATTATGCTATATTCGTCTTCGAGATTTGCGACATAATTATCGTGGACATCATAAAGTTCGAGTATCATCGTCCCGCTTGTCGATCCACTGCACACACTATCAACCATTACTTCGAATGGCGGCAAATGCCTATTGTCTGTGAGTATCTGCCATTGGGCAAGGTTCTTTGTCTCGCGCCAACAACGCCACGTCCGATGAGCCTGCTTGTCAAGATCATCATAAAACGGGAACGGCAACGGTAGTCTTGTATCGAAATTCATCTTCTTTTTATGTAATATTAGCCACAGCAGTATGCCTACGACCAACACTGCTACAATGATCCAGATCATACTTTATTTTGAATTTATTGAAATAATCATAAGTATCCATCTTGCGTATACTATCGAAATATTTTCTGTATTCATTAACTATTTTTATGTTTTTAATTATTTCCTTGTGTGCATTAACGGCAGATTTTCTGTTCTTCATATATTGAAATGTCATATCTCTCACAAGTGGCGGAAATAATGTATATGCAACAAAGAATTTATTATAAAATATGTTTTCCCATCCGCCAATATCGTAATTAAACGACTTTTTATATAAATGACCTGTTTCAATATCTATCAATTTACATGAACCGCCAGATACCCATGATTTAAGACTTATGAATATCTCATTTGTCCCCCACCATTTCATGCCTGAATAACCACGAAGTTTTTTAAACCATTGCTTATTCATAATGAACACCCCGCCTATGATAACAGGTATTTCTCCTTCTATGCCATATAGCCCGTCGTTTTTTGTTATTTCAAGTATGTTGTTGTCTGCGAATATTCTAAATGTAGCTCCTGTTCGTGGTATACGGTCACGCAACCCAAATTCATCAAGCCCGAAATCCTTAGTGCAAAATATTGTTTCAGGCTCACATGACAATGACTCAACAACTTTATCCTTCCATTTGTCCCTGAATCTTATATGAGCATCAATAATCACTATATTATCACTGTTTGAAAGTTCAATACCTATATTTCTCGCCCCGCCCACACCAAGACGGACGCCTGGCTGTATGTGCCTGACAGGTAATTTCCCGAAATCACATGGGATGCCATTATCATTGATGGCAATTATCTCAACATCATCAGCAGTATCAAGTATATTTTTTACTGTCTTTACAGGCTCATCACCCTCGTTTAAATATGGCATAATAACTGTTACCACGGCTCGTATCTTGTTGGTGTGGGTATTGGTGTAGGTGTCGGCACTCCTGTCGTTGGTGTTGGACGCGGTGTTGGGTCTGGCGGTGTCGGGAAATATGTAGGCTCAGGAGCAAAAGTTGGCGTCGGTATACCTATCGGTTCACATTCTTCTGCTTCATACAAAAGCTCCACATTGCCTTTGCCGCTCATAAGATTATATGACATTGAATAAATCTCGCCCTCACCCAAATATGTGCGCATAAGATATTCATGCGGGGTAATATTGAATAAATCACAACAACCATAGAAAGAAAATTTATCCTGTTTTTTTATTTTCATCGGAACGGCAGAGCCATACCAGGTTGCCCAGGTGGACGAATCCTTATATATATAGCCATGATAACCTACATCATACGGCGTGTTGTAGGGCCACAGAAGTATCACGATCCAGTTCCATGCAAGATAATACTGATTGAAATATGTTATTGGGCCATATACGACATGGCCTAAGAAAAACCCATCAATAGGAGAATCTTCGTTATAATTTATTATTTTTAATATATCAACAGACACTTCGGACAGATCATGTTTATAAACATTTGGTTTTTTTATTTTTTCTGTATATTGAATAAAATATTCACTATAATCAGCTATCCATGCAGGGACGACATAGTTATATTCATCCTGCCATCTAAATTCTTCCCTGTCGGGTAAATCATTCAAATATTCATATTTTGATGTGTGATATGCTTCTTTCACATGCGATGGATAATTTTCAGACACGGTAAAATCATACGTACTCATCGTTTGGGTAAACCAATATATATGTTCTATCCTAAATGTCGTCCCACTTATATACCAACGAACATTATAAATATCGCGTAACCATTTCATGAGTTTTTTTAACGATAATAATTTTCTTGTTGCAGGATCGAACCCGCCCCATCCATATTGAACCCTATACACCATATTAGACTTACAATTCAATACTGGTTCATAAAACGGGTTTGTCCCAGGAAACAACATCTTAACATTAGGAATATAACTCCCTGCAAAATTAGAGAAAAAATCGCTTTTATATGTAAGCCCACATCCCATCTCGTCAAGCATGAACTGAATAATGTCTGATATTCTTCTGTTGAAATCAAATAATAAGCTCATCGCCGGTGTGTCATATATCGCATAATCCAATATCCCAGGATCAAGTATATTGTATTCTGTCTCATAATTGTTTATCACACATGAATATTCGTCTTTTATTGATATAGACGCTTCTATGATACAATTATCCTCGTCTATATGACAGTCCGTCTTCCTAAATATGCCGGAATAAATAGGCGTAGTATAATCATCACATGAAGAATAAATATCAAATTCTATTTGCTTATCGAGATATTGGTTAATTATTGTATTATAATCATCGTTTGTAAATCGCACACTGCCATCAAGCTCTTTGCGCAGGAATATTTCTTGTTCGTATTTCTTCCATTTTATTTCAGTACCGTCACTAAACTTAGGATAACATTGTGTCGTAACGGCATCAATGGTGAAATAATATTTATATTCTATCTTGCGCGAACTCATGATTTCTTAATGCGATATTTAACTCCGTTATGATAAACTTCTATGTATGACCCATAATCCTTCGGCGAGGATTCTGTTATGTTTACAAGTTTTGTCAGCAATTCTTCCGTCTTTGTGGTATTAAGATTTATTATAGGCGCGACATCCCTGTTCTTGTCGAGTTCACTGTTTAGGTTCTTCCATATACTACCAGCAGGATCATTATTCACAATATCAAGAACATTGGAGAATTGCCTTGCTCGATCTTTCCTGACGATATATTCCCCTCCTTCTGCCTCGACAAGAACCCCTCCCTGTGCATGTGAACGACCTTCTATCTCCCCACCCTCTGCGAATTTTGGAACATGGCTTGGTATTTGGCTCATCAGCTTATCCCATATTGCATACATAGCTAATCCTGCGAGGGGGGCTATAATCAATGCTGCCTCTCCATGTTTTTTTGTTATTGCCTTAATAAGTTCTGCTATTGTTGTTGCAAATGCTATTGACTGATTTATTGCCTCTAACTTTTGTTGCGCCCTGATAATCTTTTCCTGGTGTTTTAGTGCCTCCTCTCTTTTGGCCTTTAGGTCGTCAAGCTCTTTTTGTTTTGTTTCTACGGCATTCGCAAGCCCGGCGGCTCGCATCTCCGTTTCCCTGTCAAGCTCATGCTCCTTCTCGTCTATCAGGTTTTGGATATAACTTATCTCTCTATCTACTGCATCTTTTTTAAATTGAAGTTGTTCCCTGATAACGTCTAAGACCTGGTTTGTTGCTTCCTGCATCTTTTGTAATACTTCCCTCGGGTCTTCTACGCCCATGCCATATAATAATCTTTCAATAACACCAATATCCCCAAGCTCACTTTGTATCTGTAATATCCTGTTGCGTATTGCTATTATCTCATCTGTCGCCTCTTTCCCAAATGATTTTAATTTATCTAATTCCTCTTTCAGTATTCTTTCTTCCTCTTTTAATATTTTGTATTTATTATTTGTCCCTTCTTTATATTTTAATATTTCTAATTCTGCCTGCTGTTCTATGTCTTTGATTATTTCATTATTCATCCTCTCGTTTTCCCGCAAGACATCTTCTTTCTTTTTAATTTCATTTTCTTCTTCTTTGCTTATCTGTTCATTGCGTTTTTTTGCTAATTTATATAATTCCTCGTTTATTCTGTTTGCCTCTTCAATAGTCAGGAATCCAAATTTCTTATATACTTGAAGTCTTATTATTAATTGATTTATTTCATATTGTGTTATTTCTGATTCACTTTCTTCTGTTACGGCGTATTTTGCAAGTTCCATATCTTGATAACTCTCAAAATTTTGCTTGAATAATTGTACTTTTCTTTCGTTTTCTCTTTTGATTCTTTCTATTTCTGCAGCACTTACTTCCTCAGTAGCTGCAGGGGCGTTTAATTCTTCAAGTTTTAAATTATAACTATTAATAAAACTTTCAAGATTAGATATTGTTTGGTCGTAATATCCCTTTTGCATTATCAACAAGCTGGTATTGGTGTCTTCTGCAATATTGATTTGTTTCAATTCTGCTTTTCGCGTTTCATTTAAGGAAATTTTATATAATTCTAATCTCGCTTTATTCATTTTTGTCCTTGCCACTTCTATGGCAGAATCATACCTTTCTTGTACGTCAGCCCTCTGACCCTCGTAATCTTTTTGCAGTTTTAATAACTCAGCATTAATTTCTGTTTGTTTCTTTTTGTCGATTTCGTATTTTTCTGTTGCCGCCTTAATCATTTCATTAGCAATCTTTTCCTGTATCTCTTTCTGGCTCAATCCTTGTTTTTCGTATGTGTCTCTTAATGATTCTGCATCATCAGCCCTGTCTTCAACCCATTTCTTCCATCTCTTGTTTGCCTCTTCAAGTCCGGCACCAGACAATGCTTCTTTTGCATTTAACGCAGCCAGTCTCAAGTCTCTCAATTTTTCAGCACCCCAGGCCAATGCTTCTTTTATGAATTTTGCCAACACCCCGTTGCCGTCCTCTATTGCAAGAACAAGTGATTGCCATGCCGCCTTTAATGAATCAAGTTGCCCCTTCACTGTGTCAAGCCGCACATTTGCCATTAGTTGCGTTGCATTATATACTCTGTGCATAGCATCACCCATAGTGTTCAGATCATCTGTCTTATTCACTAATGTGGATAACGCAACGACAGCACGTAAATCAACCAATTTGAATATCTGTGTCAGGTCTGCTCCTGTTGCCTTTAGTTTTTCAAACGCGTCAGTCATTCCTGACAGGTCACTCACTGTCCCACCAAGTTTTTTAGATAAATCAGAGCTTGAATCTGCAAGACGCAACAGTATGTTTTTTAGCTGGTTACCAGCCAATGACCCATATAAGCCATTGTTAGACAATACAGAAAGTATAGCTGCTGTATCTTCAAGAGAAAATCCTGCTTTCGATGCTACGGGGCCGACATATTTCATAGCCTCATTAAACCTGTCAAGATCAAGTGCTGACCTGTTGAATGATGTACTCATTATGTCTACAACCCTCTGTGTCTCTATGGCATCAAGCCCAAATTGGCGCAACGTGGCACCCGTCACCTCTGTTGCCTTTTTTAAATCTTCCCCTGTGGCAATAGCAAGCAATGTTGTTGCTTCTGCCATACCAACGATCTCATTTGACGTGAACCCTAATTTCGCATATTCTGTCATTAAATCAGCAACCTTCTCTGCCGTGAAACTATATTTAGAGCCTAAATCCTGCGCAATTAAACTTAATTTTTTCATTGCATCTGCGCCCTCACCGAGAACAGCCCTGAGTTCTCTCATCTTATAGTCAAAATTGACAATAATAGATGTTGTTTCTTTCAGTCTTGTCTTTAGAAAATTCATGGCCGTTCCTGCAAACGCGGCTACAGCGTTACCAAGCGCATTGAACTTGAACTGAAATGAACTAAGTGCATTCCCCCAGGTATTAGCACTTGTGCGCCCTACCTTCTCAAACTCCTGCACTTCCTTCCTGACCTTCTCAAATTCTACCTTCAACTTTTTCGCCAGTTCAGGATCAGTAGCATTCTTATATTCCTTCCTCAGCCTCGTATATGCCTGATATAATGATTCTGTTTTCTCTCCCTGCTCCTGCTGTTCCTTAGTTATCTTTTTCTGCGTTTCGAGCATCTCCTGGAGGCGCATGACGGTTTTACGTATTCCTTCCTCAGACACATCTTTACCAAGTGCGATTTTCAGGTCTTTCGCTATACCCTCTAACTGGTCTAATGATGCTTTATCAAATTCAAGAATTGTAACTATATCGGCCATCAGCGTCTGAATAATCTTTGCCACAGTGAGCGTTTGCTCACAATAAGTTTGAAATCTGTATAATAATGATCTTTGGTATTATATAATGATTTCCCTTTATGATTTTTAAACCACGCATCATGAACATAGTAATGTTCATTATTGAGCATGACAACGTGCCATATTCCACCGTATGTTATCGCTTTGTGGTCAGCCTCCTTGATTGCGTCTTCTAATTTCATCTTCTATGCGTTTCACTATCCTGTATTGCATCTCTACGCGCCAGCCGAGCGTCCAGTGCTGTATAGATTCGAGGGTCTCATTCTTACTGTTCTCAAGCAACCAGAATAGCACATCCTTGTAATTATTATCTGTCTCTATCACATACTTGAAGAACGACTGTTTCTCCTGTTGCAGCAATCGCTGTTCAAGTTTTTCGACTTTGGCATTATATTTTATCCTTTCTGCTGCGTCACGCGTCTCCAACACTTTTATGTAGGCGAGACCCAGGTTTTTCATGAGGTAGCCTGACTCATCACTTTCATTAGCTCCATGAGTTTTGCCAATTCCCCGAAGCTGTTGGGAGACGCGACTATAAAATTTGTCACGGCATCCTCCACCATGCCACGCGTAAGCCCCGCCTTACGCATACGTTCAAGTTTGTTCTCTAACTTTGCCTCATCAATGACAGCCTGATCTTCACCATTCTCAAGACATATAATAGCGAAACACATGCTCATGCCTGTAAGGTTCACCTGCGGCAGTTTGATGGCAGCCCAATAGTTTTCATACTCCATGAAAGCGTTCATAGGCATCTGTTTATTATAGAACCCAAGAGCCTTCTGGCGTGTTGCCTCGAACAGCGGCTTATCAACGTTCTCATAAGCCATACGAAAATATTGTAAGAACTTAGGGAATCTGATGTCAAAAATATCGTTCACATTTTCGCAAAGATCAAATTCCTCATCCCCTAATTGGATTTTTTTCATAAAAGTTTATAAAATATTACTGTTAAACACCATATCATTCCAAGCATATACCATGTCAGGCCAAACACGACCACCTCTGTCAACGATAGCCAGAACGACAGACAATACACACAATTAAATAACATTGTGAGCAGCTTGGGCATCCTCGGCACCAGGTCGTTAATGAAGAATGCCCATTTGTCTAAAATAAGATAAAGAACAACAGCGTTCCAAAAAGCATAAATCATTTCCAGTAACCAGTAAGAAGTTTTTTAATAACAGGCAATATTCTCACACTTAATGTTTTCATATTCATAGGAGTTAATCCGAATATATCTGACCCCCACTCTCTTATAAGCATGACTTCCTTCTTGTCTTTACTTCCTATTGTAAATTCACTTGAATAACTATTGTAAGTTTCCACAAGGTTCATTTTTTCTTTTTTCACATACATCTTTTCGTGAAACCTACCAGTGTCATGCAGGGTGACATGGTCATACGGCTGTCCCTTTTCTTTTTTTCGCTCTATGGTATATTGCGCATATTCCCCAAGACTGGATTCGTCTGACCGTATACCATGTTCCTGCATCTGCTGTATATTTGCCTGTTTGATAAAATCTTTATTTTCAATAATACCCTTATCGATCATGTCGGCCATTGCTTTTGGCAGACCCTTTATCTTTTTTGGCAGATCGTTTATCTTCATATCCTCTTTAGATTTACCGTGAACGGCTTGTTATGCTTGCACGGCAGACAGTAGGAATCGATATTTGAAAAATCAAGCATTATCTCGTCTATCAGCCCACGCACCCATTTGCCATCTTCAAGTGGATAGCCATTAAGCCGTGCCTCATATTTTAGTGCCATATTTTTCCAGTTGTCGATGTTTTTCTTTGCATCTGTCATAGCGTTGATCTTAACGCTTGTCACTGCGTCCCACAGCACACGCACAGCGATAGAGTATTGAAGTGCAGGGGCAAACATCATTATGTTCTTGCATATCACTTCTGTAACATCACATACTATGTTCAGTTTAAGCATAAGGCCGAAGGTATGGTCTTCACATACGTGATCTTCATAGTCGTCACATAGGGGTAAATCATAATCTCCAAGCACGGCGTTCCATTGAAGATAGTCATTTGGAATTGCCACAGGCACAATCCTGATATGTTCGTTATAGATTTTCTTTCTTTTGCTTTCATGTGAACATCCTTCACATAATTTTACATAAAGTGCATTACCTTCAAGCTGTGTAGTCTGTACATTTGCCGGGTCGGTCTCATAATAGCCAAGCAGGAATGTCTGACCAGTCCCGCCCTGCTCACTGCGGTAGGAGACAATGAAATCCACCATCTCCTTCCATTCGAGACTGTATTCTGTTGAATTGGAATAGTCATATGTAGCTATCGGTATTCTTTGGGAGCTTTCATACAGGTAAATCCTCACCGGGTTTGTCTGCACAGTGTCGATCTGCATGCCTATATGCGTTATCTCTGCCCGCAGGTTATTCGATCGGTTAGGTGCTATGAGCCACCCTACGAAACGGGCATCACCGGTCACCACATCATTGAAGTTTGCCCGCCCCCCGACGACATCATAATTAGCGAGCAGTTCCTTCACGCCGGTCTCCTGTTTAGACCTGGCTACTACCTTATCGACAAGGCGGACGATCTCAGCCATCCACACGAAATTAAGGTAGGTGTTCATCTTCGTCTTTTTCCAGTCGAGTGTTTCTTCCATATAGTCGAAATCAACACCAGGAAGGTCATTGACATAATATCCGCTTCGCGATTGTTGAAGTATTGAATCCAGTTGTGTGTGTGCAGGGTCTTGGCTCTGCCGCCAGCCTACGAGACCAGACGCACAGGTAATGATACTATCCCTTTCGTACATAGACATACAATTTTAGCAAAGATACATAAAAAAAAGATAAAAAGGTATTAAAATGTCAAATTATTTTCCCCCATGAAGCGTCCTTTTCTGAAATGATGATTTTTGCTTGTGGCAGTTGCCAGTCTATATTAAGTGACGGATCATCATATCTCACGCCCCATTCAGATTTTTTATCATAAAAATTATCAACCTTATAACAGACTATTGCCTCGTATGTCTGCACGGAAAATCCATGAAGGAAACCACGCGGTATTAATAACTGTCTGTTGCCGAAAAGGAATACGCCGACGTGTTTCATATAAGTAGGCGAGTTCTTGCGCATATCAACAGCCACATCGTAAATAGTACCTGCCGCCACACGCACAAGTTTTGTCTGTGCAAATGGTTCCTGCTGTGCATGAAGCCCCCTTACAACACCATATATGCTTTTAGACTGATTATCCTGTATCCAGTCGTAAGCACCCCACGAATAATGCCATGTTTCCATAAATGATCCGCGAAGATCATTATATATATTTTCTTCAATGATTAAGACCCCGCTGATCTCTGTCTCTGTTATTTTCATAATGAACGGTAAAACTCAGCCCTCCGTTTCGCAACATTACGCTGATCGTATTTATCCTTTACTGTTTCATATAATGCCTCGCCATATTCACGCATAGCAGAACGGTTGTTGATAAAAAACTTCATGTGCTTAAACCAGTCGCCAGTATTTGAGGCTGCCTTGCAGTTGTTATTGTTAATAATGTATTTATACGGATATACGTTGCTCACTATCATTGCTTTCTTGAAAAATCCAGCCTCTACCATTTTGAGTTCTGATTTCAACCTGTTGAACTTATCATCAACAAGAGGGGCAAGGGCTACATCAAGATCATTATAGTATTGAGAATAGGCAGGTTTGTCCCACGACTGCTGTAACACCGGGCGGGCAGGGAACAGCAGCGCTGAATCGAGATATTGCCCATAGTTAGTGAATATGTTGGCAAAATTAACGAATATACTATTACGCTGGTAGCCAAATAGCCGCATCTCATATTTGCCTTTTGTATTTGTGTCTGAGTGCAGCCTGTTCGGAACGCCACGCAACAGTTGTATGTCGGGCCAGTGCATAGCCCCGCCTATCCACCCGAAGCGCACGCGCTCCTGGCTATTTTCTGTTATGCGCCACTGATCCTCTGTAGGGTCTATAGCGTTCTCAAAAACAGCTACGTTCTTATTATGCAGACGGACAGCATCAGCAAGCATGGGCGTTGACACAGTAACCCAATCGCAATGTTTCATCATATCTATAAAGAAATCTGATGATGTGTATTTCCTGCGTATATATTTACCCTGTTCATCTTTAAGATACTCTATGCTGCCATCAGGTTTCTTAACGTGTTCAAAATAATATTCGTCATACATACCGTGAGATGTTGGCAAAAACCAATAATCATCAAAATCCACGATCACCTTCATACCCAGGTCTTTCAGGCGAGGAATCCATTGTGGGCCGTAATATCCCTTATGTATGTGCGCTATCTTAAATTGTGACAGTTGTTCATCAGTAAGATAAGATATGCCGTCAACGATCTGCACCTCAAATCCTTCGATCCTGTGAAGGCATACGTGTGGCGACCATTGACGGAAATATACGCATCCGTCAACAGCGGGGCGCACGATGACAAGGACTTTTATTTTATCCATTGCTGTAACTGTTGTACATATTTATAGTATTCTGTGGTACGAATATCTTTGAGCCGTTCTTTGGTGTATATCCATCCCCGTCTGTGACCGCCTATGTAATGACGGCCGTAGGCTTTATGCAGCCCCCTGCTCCATGCCAGCCGCCTGCGCCTGTATGTTTCTTCCCGCTCTTTGGGGCTTTTCGTGTGACCGTAGTTAAGTATTATGCCTGGAAGCCTCACCTTCTTCATCTTTGATATGACAAGCTGATCCACATTGACCCTCAGCGAACGATCATATTTGACTATCATCGTCAGATGGCCTCCTGTGCTGGTATAGAAATAAGTGTTGAACGGGTCGTATTTTTCTGATACCTCGCCAGTGTTAAAAAGCGACCTGAACATCAGCGTTATAGCATTATATCCTTTCTGCTCGACACGATGTATGATGTTGCATATCTTGTCGTCCATCACGGGGAACAGGTCAGCACCGTTATAGACTACCCACCTGGGCTTTATTCTGTGTATCGTCCTTTGTAGTTCTTTGTGCAATATCCGCAGGTCAAATGAATTATGTGTGTTGACCTTGTGTGATGCTATGCCGTTCTTTTTCAACCATTCACCAGTACCATCATTGCTCATGTTGTCGATCACGTACAGCGTCATACCGTTGACATCACAAAATTTCTTTTTGAACGGCAACAGTTTTATCTCGTTATAGGCAAAAAGGATGTTTAGTATGTCTACTTTAGCCATTCCTGTAACTGTTTGATATACTTAAATTGTTTTGTCTGTCTTATATCATAAAGCTCATGCTTGTTCCATTTCCACCCTTTCTCATGGCCTACGAGATAATGCGATCCCCACGCTTTCAACAGCCCGCGCTTCCATGCAAGTTTTCTGCGCCTGAGAGTATCTTCCCTCTGAGACACAGGCTTACAGTTGCCATAATTTACCATGATGCCTTCTATTTTTTTAACATTTTTTCTTTTCCTTAGTATCTTATCTGCTTCTAATTTAAATGACGAGTGATATTTCGATATAAGAATAGCGGGATGTTTTACAGGATGATAATAATAATATGTATCAAAATAATTGTTGTTGAATTTCTCTCCTGTATTAAAAAAGTTAAACCATTGAAGCCATATCATATTAAACCCTTCGTCCTGTGCTTCTTTTATTTTTATGTTGAGTTTTCTGTCTGATACGTGATACAGGTCAGCCCCACTATATATCACCCAGTCTGGCTTTATACTGTGTACTGTTTTTACAATCTCATATTGCAATGCCCGCAAGTCAAATGCCCCGTGTGTATCTATCCTGTGTGACGGCACCTTGTTTTCCTTCAACCATTCCCACGTACCGTCATTGCTCATATTGTCGATAACATAAAGATTAAGACCGTTGATGTCGCACCATTTTTTCTTGTATGGCAAGAAATACATCTCATTATATACGGTCATTATTGTCAGTATGTTCATAAAGCATCAGTTCTTTGATGTATTTGCGTATATCTATACTTGACTTTCTGAATGGTTGATGCGGATGTTCAAAATATTTTCCTGTCCTCGATATTTTATTATGTCCGAAAGTGAACACCCCTAAATGTATTTTCTTATCCCTGAATTTTCTTATCACTCCTTTTGTTTTCAGGCTGTCGTATATCCAGTGATCTACGCATCCTGACTTATGTGCAATAGGAAGATGTTTGATGATCTTCGTCTGCCATGCTATATTAACCCTGCACGGGTGTGGGTTCATCGGGTGCGGGTCAAAGATAATAGTTTTTTTATGGACGAAAGAATAAAAATATGCACGTTGTTCATCATAATAGGTGTATCCTCTCATGAATACATCCACCGTGTTTTCTATCCTTTTCGGGTGAGAATAGTCGTCCCCTGCCTGGAGAAGAAAACATTTGCCACGCGCCCTGAGTGCTATGATGCGCCATTTTATAGACAACGACTCTCTTTCTTTGAGAGGTATATATATCACATCGCAGCAGTTCGGAAATTTATATTGTCTCAGTCTCTCCTCACCGAACATATCATCGTTCTGTTCTTCGCACACGATAAGTTCCCACCTGTAACGTGTGTGTTGCGCCATGAGACCCGCAAAACACAGACCTGCTATATTGCCCATATTATATAGAGGGACAGCTACCGTTGCATAGATTACTTCTTGAGGCATAGATACCATCGGCATTGTTCAAAGATAGAGATTATGTCATACCAGTGAGACAGGTAATGAAGGCATGACTCTCGCATCTCAGGGAGGAAATAGCCACCTTTGAAGTCGTGAAAACTTACAGCTATCTGGTCAATCATATCAACATGATGCTTTGTCAGCGATATGATGAGTGAATATTCCCCGCCCTCGATATTTATTTTCAGCACATTGATCTTTTTTATGTTGAATTTTTCTATGAACGCCTGAAACGATAACGCGTTACAGGAGACAAGATTCCTGTTCGACATGACAGATGAGTGTGTGCGTGCATTGCTCATCATTATCTTACCACTATATGCACATACAAGTCCTTTATACAGTACAAACTTATTCGGTATGTGCTTCTCGAGCGGGTCTGCGCCTATAACCTTCCTTTTGCCTATGAGTGACTTGCACCATAGCCAGTCGAGGCATCCGAGGTCAATTATCTCCCCATCTGTAGCAAAGGCGCGTTTATCAACACGCCCCCACGCCTTGCCGTTAAGACTTATTAAATCCATATACGTTCATTTAACCATTCACGATCATCTTCTATATAATTGCATATTATATTTGATAGTGCCACGTTTGTCTGCCCTATCATGTCAGATTCCTTGTTTATAGAATCTATTATGTCATCTATGCCGCGCCAGGGTATTGCATTGGGCAGGTCGCCATTATATATGCAACGTCGTCCCATGAGACCAAGTTTAAGCACTGTATTCGGCAGTCCGTCATGTGGCGTGAGGCGCAGCCCGATGAATGAGCTTGCCATAGCATTATGTTCGAGCGTAGCTGTCATTGGGCTGTCGTTGACAATGATCCTGTACCGTATGCGTCTTGCTATTTCTTTCACAAGACCTGGATTATAAAATGAATTTCTCACATAGGTGTATACACAGTTGCCAAGCGGTCGCGGGTCTGCCACGGCATCAGTCGTTGTTATATGATAAGTCCTGTATGGTATCTTTAATGCTTTCAGGTCTTTCTCGATGAATGAGCCTATAGCTATATGCTTTATGTTACTGCGTGATCGTATCTTTTTTATTATTCTCCTGTCAAGACGCATGATGTCTGTGCCGCGCCACACAAGTAGTGCGAGCGACCTATGTGCGAGTATGACATTAGCATCATCACGTCCTGGGTAACAGCCGAAAAACACGCACGGCCGATTAGGGTTATGATAATTTTTAAGGTTAAACTTACCTAAAAAATCAAAAAGCAATGATCTCGATACCCTTCCCTGTGTTATCATAATTTCCCGATATTTCCACGACTGCCTTCCTGTAGGTAATTACTCTCAAGCCTGCGTTTGAGCAGGCTGCGCCATCCTATATTCGGCTTCCACAGCCCCCTCTTTTTCAGGAAAGGTGGGTTTGACCTGCTCACCTCCTTTGCAAGCATCTTAGTAAGTTTCTCGCCCTCTGCCGTGAGCAACCTTATCTTTATGTCTTTGTCGTCAGTACCCTGACACAGATCATTTATCATCCTGAGTATCTCGCATGGTGTACGCCACTCGCTCGCTGTACGCATCGTCATTTGTAAATACTTTTTATTATATGTGAATGCACTATCTTGAATTTTTTCACTGCCTGGTTATCCCTGTCATTCTTCGCAGTAAACTTATTCATTGTAGAATGTATATTCGGTATTCTCAGTAGTCGTTTTTTGTCCCTCAAAGCGGTCTTGCTTATATATACATCCATGAATGAGAACGGTGTCTTTTTCACGTCATACGGGTGGGCAAGCATCCAGTTACGCCGACCGATGAACACGCCACCCTGGACATGCTGCATACTGCCGTATGGCTGGAGGTCGCCACCGAGAACCCACAATGCATCAGCATGATCCATGCACGCGATCATATAACTGAGCCAATCTGACGAATAGATATGGCAATGATTTGCGCACACATAAACTATATAATCACTCTTTGCCTGTGAGATAGCAATATTCATAGCACCAGACAACGCTCCCTTGTTTGAGTTAAGGAAATACCTTATATTGTCATGTTTAGGCTGTTTTATGATATTGCCACAATATTCGCATTTTGAATCTGTGTAAATATTATTATCGACAACAATTATTTCATAATCCTTATAATCTGTCTTTGTGTTTATCTCTTTCAGTGTACGGTTAAAACTTGCCATGTTCCTGAAAGGTACAAGGACGACACTTGCTTTCATATTGTTTCTATATTATATGTAAATCTCAATATCGGGCTTACGGTTTGTAACTTATTCCTGTTTTCCATATATATTGAGATGTTTTTACCATATTTCCTTTGCATTTTAGTGCCACCATCCCTGTTAAGATAATAATATACATCTTTAGGGTGCGCTATCTCGCCAAGCATATTAAATTTATAATACATACTGCTTGCCATACATCCATAATGGCCAGATAAATCCTCGTTCACCCCCTTCATCTTCACCAATGTCTCTCTTTTTGTTATACACACACCCACAGGAGGATGTATTCTTTTTTTCAGATCATTGGTGAAGTACCTGTGTGGGCTGATAGATATATATTTATCAAGCAGGGAAATAGCACGTTCATATAATTTCTCACACGGGAAGTGGTCATTATCTTCGATAGCTACATAGTCACCGGTGGAAATCCATATCCCAAGATTATATGCCCCCTTGACATTCCATGCTATATTTTGTTCTATCTTTGCATATATGATCTTGGTGTTCCATTTTTTTTCTTTTAGCCTTTCTCTTATGCTATCTTCCCCGCCATCATTTACAATGATGATCTCATGTGGTAATAATGTTGACTTCCCGCAATAATCAATATGGATGAGTGTTTGTTCATCCTGGTTATAACACGGTATTATCACACTTATTTTATGTTCGCCGATCCGCATTTCGGGCATTTTATGACTACACGCTTTGATCCTATACGATAATAATACACATGCTGGCAACGCCAGAATTTCACCCTCTTGTCGCTTGCGAAGGTGTTTTTGCATGTGGCGCACCTAAAGCTCCTCATGTCCTTTCAGCCCTCTTGAGTTCATCCTGTGCTTGCAAACTATCTTGCAATAATTATATAGTTTCTTGTCCGTATGTTTTTTAACATCATGACACCACCACGCATCAGGGAACGCCCCTATGTTTTCCTTGTCGTCATACCTGAAATTAAACACAGAAATCATATCCCTGTTGTATATCGTGCATCCACTCAGGACATGATGTACTTCTTCGAGCCTATCTATCCCCGCCTTATTAAAATCATGAAAACCGAGATAATAGTATCCACCGATAGCAGCCCAATCCTTTGCCTTTACGATAGCTGACTCAAAAAGATCGATGAGGTTTCGAGAGACCATGACATCACTCTCAATGATGATGAAATGATCGCAGCTACCGGCAAGAAAAATATCCCTGAGATGATTTACCGATTGTGTTACATTACGAAGAAACTGTGTGCGTTTTGGCTGTTCGTCAACAACAACATGATAAAGGTTCTGTATCCCCAGCCTGCCGAGATGATTATAATAATCCATGTCTATAGTATTATCAACAACATGGAGTTCTGTGCGTGGCAACTGCTTCGTGCGCATGAAAAATTCCCTGTCACAGTAGGCTTTTACCTTATTGGTATATACTGCAATGAAATATCTCATGTTTAAAGATAATAAATATTATCTATATTCCCAAATAAATCCTCTATGATTTTTTCTCCTGCCCAAACAACAAAGAGATTTTATATTACCATAATTACTAACTTGATATATGCCTTCATATCCTATTATATCTTTCCAGATTTCCATAATAAAAAACTCAGGGCTTTCGGGGGTGCAGCCCCTACTCACCTTGAGTTTTATAATTTAGTTCGTGTCTGCACCCACTTATACAATTACTTTAATTAATCACCGTATCACGCTGTCGCTAAGGCATATTTGTGTATGGGTGTTTCGCCGGCTACCGTGATCGGTGCAGCATTGAAGGACAGGTCAAGAGATATTTCATAAATCTTGTAATAGTCCTGTACCGCCCCATAGGGGTCTCCTGTATTACCATGATCCGTGTCTTCGCATCCGTCTTTAGTATATACTGCCCATGTGAAAGGATAGCCAAACGGGTCAGCCATCGTTGTCCACACGGGGCCGCTGGCTGCTACCTGTCCATTGCGGTTGATCGGGGGTATCCAGTCGAGCAGTGCTATGCCGCCTTCCTCGACAATGTATGAGGTGCCGAAATATCCAGAACTGTCAATCATATAGCTATCGTAGTGTAGGAAGCCTGGGAACTGGAACTGGAGGTTCTCATCGTTTGATGCTCCCTGTGCAAACTGCTGCCTGTACATAGCCCTGAGATTGATCGAGTGTATATCCTGCAGTACGCCACGATAACGCTGCGCATACAGTTCGGTGCTGATATAGTTCAGGTAGTTATCCCTGTCATCATTTGCCACGACCATGATGTCGTTCACCGCGTCCCAGGTGTTCAGTGTGCGAAGCCCCTGCAACGTTGTGCGGTTAGCATCGAGGAACGCTACTGCGTCTGTCTCGATCTCGTTATACGCATCCATGAACCCGTTATACAGGTCGTTCTGGAATGCCTGCAACTGTGAATAATAGTTGTTCTCAAACACCTTGACGTTTGTCTTGACAGTAAAGGCATAGGTCTGCCATGACAGATCAAGAGTGCCACTGTCCTTGAGGTCAGCCGTAGGCGTACAGGTACGCGAATCAGCTACCGTGCCGGCATCTCTTTCAAGATATTTGGCTGTTAGAACCTGCGATTCACTTTTCCATATCTCTCTGTGTGAGGGGATAAGCAATTCGCGTTTGTTCAGAAATGCGTCAACAGCACCATACTTGGGCTTGCGCAGTTCTTTTGAATTGAATTTTTTGTCCATGAGTCCCACTGCCGCCAGAAGGACGCTGTCACCATAATTACCGAGTGCCATTTGTTATTAGAGTTTAATATCGGGCTTTTTAGTTTTCAACTCGACCATCAGCTCGTAGAATTTTTCGGTGCCAGGCTCTATGCCTGATTTTTTCGCATATTCAACGAGGGTGTCAAGGCTTGTGACATTTTCAAAACCCTTGTCCGTTTTCTTATCAGTGGAACTTCCACCCCGTCCACCGCTCGGAACATCTTTCACCTTTACATATTTAGGTGCAAAGTTTTCAAAAACATCATCAAACGGTAAAGGATCACCGACCTTATCCTTTATGACATTACCGTCTTTCAGTACAACAATCTTCCAATCATCATTCACGGTGAAGCTATGTTCTTTCATAAACATCGTCTTTAGTATGTTGCGCTGGTTTTCCAGTGCTTCACCCTCAGCATCAATGTTTATCTTCTTCGCTCCAGTTTCTATGCGCATACCCACATATTCATTGTGGAACTTGCCTTTTTCTTTTGCGATAGCCTCCTCCTTTTCCTTATCGGCTTTTTTCAATAAACCTTTAAGTTCTTCAATCTTGGAGTCTTTTTCAGTTGTTGCTTTACCCGATTCCTCCAATTTCTTACGAACTATTTTGTCAAGCAGGTCGTCAATATCGTCCCACGACTCTATGCCATAATCTTTTGCCCACGCTTTTTCTTTCTTCTCGAAAGCATTGCCTTTGGCAAGATTATAGATATTTGATGGCAACGGCTTGCCGTCTGTGCCAAGTTTTTCGATATACTCACGATTGGAGTTTTCTGTGAACTTGGCTAACTCAGCAGTGGTAAACACTTTATGTTTATTGTTCCACTCATCGAAGAAACTCTCGGCATTCGCGTCATTTGAGAATGCCTCTTTGAGAACACCTGGCTCCGTCTTTAACTGAGTCGCCAGTAAACCCAACAATTTATCTTCCATAATTTATGATTTACTATCCTCGTCGGATAACTTTTTCTTTCTTACTCGTTTTTTATTTTTAACTTTCTCGTTCTTTCCTCCCATATTTACGACCAAATCTTTTTCAGCAAGGAAATCTTCGTGTTCTTTTTGGTCAGGGAAATAGTCGTAATGCCTAACCCATCTCAGGTTCTTTTTGAACGTGGCTGCCATCCTTTCCCATAAGGTTTCTGACACCTCAATAATAGGGCCAAAAGGGACACCATTTTTATATACCTGCTGGATTTTCATTCTTCAACTTTTTTATGCGCCCAAGAACATAGGGTGTCTGTTTAAATTTTGATGCCCTCAGATACAGTTCTATAGCATCCTTCGTTTCACCTCTTGCGGTTTTTTCTTTTGCGAGCAACAGGTCTGCCCTGTATTCAGCATCACCATATTGCTCCACTGCCGGGATTCTTTCTCCCTGTGGGTGCGTCACAGCTTCATCGGCAACAAGTTCGTATTTATACATTCCCCCTATACCAAATACTTTAGGCTTGCGCAATATGCGCCGCCACAGTTTATCAGTAAAGAGCAAAACACTTGTTACGCCAGTTTTCTTGTTAGTACGTTTAACTCTTGGCATAATTTAGGATATTTATATCTTTTTATATTAAAACTTTGCAAAATTAAATAATAATACCTATCTTTGCAATATTAAATTTAATAAATTTCTGATGTCTGACAAATTTTCCCCAGGTGATTATTTAGGAAAAGGGAAGGTGGTCTTTTCCCCGACAGAAAACGAGGCACTTAACAACCAGTGGTATTGGGCAAAGATTCTTGCCTACAATATATATACTATGCGAAAAGATCGTGGGTGGTCACAGGTGACCCTTGCTGAAATAGCAGGCATACACCCGTACCAGATATGTAAGATAGAAACAGATTATTATTACAGAATATCACTGCGCACCATCGGGCTTATCAGTCGAGCCCTCGGCGTCACCGTTGGCGACCTGTTCGTCAACACTGTCGGCTTTTAACTCATTCACCTTTTCATCATTGTATCCATCAAGAATTTCCTTTATTAATTTGAGGCGTTCATTATAAGGTAAGTTCTCCTTATAATCAGTTATGAGCGCATGTTCGCTCTCAAAACGCACGATATAATCACCGAAGAACACCTTAAACACTTTTGTCTTATTATCGACAGGCAGGGAATTTAGTTCTATCGGGGTGTACCCTATAAGCGGTTCAAGTGCAGACAGCAACATGTTGCGTTCAAGATCAACCGGCGAGGTGTAATACCTGCTGTATATCAATTCCCTGTGCAGCGTCCTGACAAACGATGTGCTTGCCCCGGCGTTCTTTGCCTGTGCTATCTCTGTCAGGATGGTGTTCTCGTCCCTCAGATTAAGAGAACGGTCATATACGATATTACAGCGGATGTAGTTATCACCGAATGACAACTTGCCTATCATGTCCGTCAGCGATGTCTCTACATATTCTATGTTGTCAAGTATATCACTGATGATCTTTTCGAGTGGTTTGTAATTGAGTATAGCTTCTGTTGCCGTTTTCTCGATCTGTGTCTCGGCAAGTTTATTCATGCCTGTGCCTGACAGGTATATATCATCCCTTATCCATGTCAGTTGTTCGATCTGAAATTTCAATATTTCTGTCGGTGGGGCTACATATCCTGCAGCGGCACTAACATCAAACGGCTTGCCTTCTTCATCCACCTGTGGCAATATGAGTGCCGTCGTAGCGTCTTTACGCAGCACAGCACCTATGCCCTTGCAGACAGGACAGATCTTCTTGTTGCTATCCTTGGTATAGATATACCCGTCTGTACATTCATTATCCCCTTCGCGGTAGTGGCATTTCTGTCCAAGCTGCCAATAGATAGGATGTGCGTGAAGTATGCAGGTGATGATGTGTTCGCACCATTGTGTAAGATAAGTCTTCAACAGCGGTATGCACTGATAGATATACGATGTCTTAACCTCGTCTATCTGCACATCCTTTTTCTTTATGCTTATCTGCACAGACGGCACATAACCGAGCGGGTTAGGGATGGGCTGATAACCCGGCCTTGTGCTTATCTTCCACTCACCACCGTCATTCTCAATGATCCTGTCAAATTGGTCATCAAGGACACGGTATAGGTGTATCTCTGCACCTAATTCGTCAGTGATGGTATCCCAATCGAGAATAAGATATTCTACTTTGTTTCCCTTTACCCTAAAATCATATACCTGTTCTATGCTACGAAAAATGAGATATGGCATAATAGTATTGTCTTTAACAACACTTTTTATGCCATCTCTCACTTCGTAATAAACTTCACCCACCTGTTCAATCTTGCCCTGTTCGACTATGATAAACCCGTTGAACTCTGTATAAAGAGCGTCACGCACGAACTCATTGATGAAATAGTCCATGCTTTCACCCTTCCACACTTTTTTAAGAATATTCTTCAGGTCTTTCTCGCGGTTTACATTACGGAACTCATAATATTTCTTCGTCCCGCCAGCATCCTGCCAGCGGCTCTGCTCATCGATGATCTTCTTTGTGAACACCATCGTAACAGGCTCCGACAGTTCTTTTTTCTGTGCGTACTGCTCGTAGTTCTCGTAACCTATGACCTGCTTGATATAATCCTTGTAATGCTCACCTGTTACGTGAACCTTGTGTTCGTTCTGGATTTTTATAGCTTCATCAATAGCCTCACGATTGAGTGGGTGGGCCATCAATTCGATAATATCATTCTCGCTAAGAATCATTATGGATTTACAAGCGTCAGATAATCGGTATCCTGTACTGCCGGATCGTGACCCGGAGCAATGAACTTGTACACCAGCGGGATGTAAGGTTTGGTCCCATACCCATCCTGTATCAGCGATGATATATAATTTGCGACAATATAGCCGCAGCATCCGCCGAACAGCCATCCTGTTGATGTAATAACCCACATACGCAGGCGGTCATAACAGTTAAGGCTCTCAAGATCATCGCGCACTGTTTCGTCAAGATATTTCAACTTGCCCGAAATCTGTATCGACTGGCTCACGACATTCGTCATCCCATCGATAGTGTCGGCACCTGTTTCTTCGGTGCGTTCACTCTCGGTGCGCTGACCATTCGTGATAGGGCCGAGGACAACGATATGATCCTCCCCTGCGGCAGCAATAGCAGCCTGCAACTGTGCTACAGTCGGCCCACTGCCTGTGCAACCAGTGATCTCACCTTCGACTTTCTGAAATAAAAGAAGATACGGATAACCGTAATCCTCTGCCCCGCAGTTATTCGGGAACGCAGCTACGTCAATGTCGCTTATACAATCGCATACAAGATCGTGGGATTCGTTTTCATTAGGCATCTTTTTCCTTTTTTTAATGTTAGTACTATTCGGGTAAAGCAGGTGCAAAAATAATAAATAAAAACGATTGTTTCAATATTGTTTTTAATAAGAAACCCGCAGAAGAAACCAACAACTTCTGCGGGTGAAGATCAGGAAAACATGAAAACCTGATCCAAGTATTATGGAAAATCCAATACAAAGATAATACTAAAAAACCAAAAAAGCAAGAAAAATTGAAAAAATTTTATATCACCCATTTCCTTGCCGATTTTATTTCGAAGAATACTCTCATCATTATGGCATCGGCATAGTCGCATGACCGCCCTATGTTCTCGCGTATCTCGTCCTTGCCAACTATGCGCATCTTGCCATCTTTGTCTATGTCCTTGCGTTTTATCTGCTCCAACTCCTCAACGATTAGTTCTTTCAGCCTGACATCCTGTGTTGGTATATATATCTCTTTCCTCGACACTTTCTCAGATAGTCTATAATAACATTGTGTTCGCAGGTTTATATATTGTTCTTTCGTCCCCGACACCCTCACCGCCTGTGCCGAGCTGACAAACCCCCGACAGCGCAGAGAATCTTTCAACCCGCTACCTGTACCCATCTCATCAACCACGACACGGTTAGTGGTGACATTGTATTTCTGCATCAGCTTGCGTATCTCCCCCACAGCCTGCGGTATACTGCTCTGATCCATGACTTTCATGTCTATCATACGCCAGCCGTCCCACACCATAATAACCGTCTTATCTTTTCCGAAACGTGCATAGTCGCAGGTTATATAACTCAGCCCGCGTGGTACATGATCGTTCAGGAATATGTCATTTATATCTACTATGCTCATCAATACCGTGTCGTCATCATCATATTCCCATACCCCGTCACGCAGACGCAGGCGTGAGATCCTATCAAGCTGATTAAGTGCGGTGAGATAATGTTTTGATATATACGGGTTTTCTGTCGCAAACGCCTGCACGAACTTACGGTTATAAGGAAGCGTCCCCGCCTTCCAAGGCTTGTAAAACTCACGATAGATGAAATTTTTGCCTGGGTTAGAGGTCATCAATAGCTTGGGTATTACTCCGTATTCATCAAGTTTATACCTTATCCTTGAATATACAATATTCTTCGCTTTCTCTGTTATCTGGCTTGCCTCATCGATGAACGCCCCCGTGATCTCAAGTGATCCTAATGAATCATATTCGGGATCAGAAGGGTAAAGGGCGAGGTCTTTCAGGAATATCAATGCCCCGCCGAGAGATTTATCAAACTTTATTATGTTGTCTTTCGTGTTATAGAAAAAATGTTTCTCCGGGTCAAGTCCCCACTGACCACATACTTCAAAGAACGTCATGAGCGTGGTGTCCTTCAGATTTTTCAATACAGATCGTCCTATGAGCCAGCGCGATCCCTTGAGGGTGATACAACGTTCTATTACCCACGCACACCCAATAAAACTATTATGTGTTACGATAAAATCATCTGTTATATATAATCCATTCGGATTATCTACCGTAATACATTTACATTCTTTTTTCCCTGCATATTTAATAGATTCGATCACGCGCCCAGGAATACTAACCCCGCCATTGAATTTATTATTTATTTTATTTAATTTTCTTGGCAGGGAAAATAATATGTTCTTATTATTTCCCTGAATATATAAACAATAGCATTTTGCACATTCTATAATTTTGTTATTTTTTTTATATTTTCCTATTTTCTCCGTAATAACAACTTTAAATCCGAGACTCCATAAAATAAATTGAACATCTTTAGCTAACTGTTCACTAATCGTATAATAATGACAATGATTTCTTTTATCCACATATCCGTCCGTATCCAACAATCCATTTATCAATGCTATTCTATTTTCTATTGTTGAATATTTGAGATATTCTGGAATAAATTTATCGGATGATTTTTTACCATAAAGTTTTATTTTAACCAATAAGTCTTTGATATTAACGACAGAATAAACATATTTAGATTTCAGTTTATGTACTTCATATCCAAGCCCCATTATTTTATTTATAATGAAATCATCTCCGCTTGTAAATGTTATATTATTTGTAATACACCCATCTCCCAACAATACCCCGATTAAATAAGGATGCAACACATCAGAAAAATGAGTTGTCTTTGTAAACTGAATTGGATTACATAGTGGAATAATGGGCTTATATTTTCTTTTTCTGTTTTTTATTTCATTCAAATAATTAATTATCATCTCAGTAGTCCATACTTTACCAACAGATGTTTTTTTCTCCTGCTTACTTTTATGAGATGAAAACCATAAATACCACAAATGATCTTTTGTAACCAAGGTGGATGCCCCGTCATTAAATGTTATTCTATATACATCACGCACCCCTTGCGGATGAATGGCTATTACATTTGTGTTTGCTCCTGATGGATGAGAGATGACATCCCCAACCTTTATATCACCCATTCTCTTTAATTTCAATGGTGTAACAACCATTGAATCAACACTTTGTGCTTTTCCGCCGCCCGCCGCGCCGCCCATAAGAACTTCGTTTGTCTCGTTGTCCAAAAGATAAAGATAGGTTTCTTTCTGGCGTTCATTAAATGTTGGGTTTATTTCCATTTACAAA
>Ga0265297_10003498_pt1 | contig 28206 bp, 21 predicted proteins | sample Munlanlwell13791_FD_192502 | JGI IMG/M metagenome (GOLD analysis project Ga0265297, IMG submission 192502) | Leachate microbial communities from a municipal landfill in Southern Ontario, Canada - Leachate well 137-91 | ecosystem: Engineered > Solid waste > Landfill > Unclassified | place...
CGTCGTCGAAGGCGGGCTCCGGGGTCAGGCCCACGCGGTCCAGCAGCGGCCGCAGTTCCTTCAGGATGCGGCCCTTGGGCAGGGCGAAGACCAGGCCTTCGTTGGGGGACTTGGTGACCATCAGGGGTTCTCGTCGCTCTCGTGCTTCGGGGCGTGCTTGGTCGACCACGGTTCGGTCAGGTCCTTCAGCCCGCCTTCCACCACCTCGGCGTCGAGGCGGATCTGGGCGCCGCCGGCGAACACCAGGTCGATCGTTACCCCGTTTTCCTGTTCCTCGACCGCGACGGTGAGCAGGTCCAGGACCTGCGCCACCGCCTGGCGGTCGATACCCTTGACCCGGACCGAGCGGACCTGGTCGAAATGCAGGCCGCAGCGCCGCCGCATCGCCTTGCCCTCGCTCTCCCAGCAATAGCGGTTGGCGACCAGGGCGAAGCGCTTGGCGCGGCCGAGATAGACGAGATCGGCCGTCTTCACCACGGCATCCTGCATCACCGCGGCGACCACCTTGAGGTCGTCGGTGTCGGCGAAACCGAGGTTGAGGCCGGCCGTCGTCATCACTCCGCCATGCGCTGGATGTTGGCGCCCACGGCGCCGAGCTTTTCTTCGACCCGTTCGTAGCCGCGGTCGAGGTGATAGATGCGGTTGACCACCGTCTCGCCCTCGGCGGCGAGGCCGGCCAGCACCAGGCTGATCGAGGCGCGGAGGTCGGTCGCCATCACCGGCGCGCCCTTGAGCCGCGGCACGCCGCGCACCAGGGCGGAGGCGCCGTGGACGGTCACATTGGCGCCCATGCGGGCCAGTTCCGGCACATGCATGAAGCGGTTCTCGAAGATCGTCTCGGTGATCATGGCGGCGCCGTCGGCGGTCGCCATCAGGACCATGAGCTGGGCCTGGAGATCGGTCGGGAAGCCGGGATAGGGCTGGGTCATGACGTCGACACCAGTGACGCGATGGCCGTTCCGCTTCACCTTCATGCCACGCGCCGTCGGCGTCACTTCGACGCCGCAGCGGTTCATGACCTCGATCACGTCGTCGAGCGTGTCGGGCCGGGCGCCCACCAGTTCGACCTGGCCGCCAGCGACGCCCACGGCCATGGCATAGGTGCCGGTCTCGATCCGGTCGGGCAGGATCGAATAATGCGCCCCGTGCAGGGCCGCCTTGCCGCGGATCACCAGCCGTTCCGTGCCGACACCGGAAATGTCGGCCCCCATGGCCTGCAGGCATTGGACGAGATCGGTGATCTCCGGCTCGCGCGCGGCATTGTCCAGCACGGTCTCGCCGTCGGCCAGGGTCGCCGCCATCAGGAGGTTCTCGGTCGCCCCGACCGAGACGAAGGGGAAGCGGATGGTGGCGCCCTTCAGGCCCTTGGGTGCCGTCGCATGGACATAGCCGTCCACGAGCTCGATGGTCGCCCCCATGGCTTCCAGGCCCTTGAGGTGCAGGTCGACCGGGCGGGTGCCGATGGCGCAGCCGCCGGGCAGCGACACCTTGGCCTCGCCCATGCGCGCGACCAGCGGGCCGAGCACGAGGACGCTCGCCCGCATCTTGCGCACGATGTCATAGGGGGCGGTCGTGTTGGTGATCGCCTTGGCGGTGATCTCGGCGTGATGCGGCGTCCGCAGCACTTCGGCGCCGTGCTGTTCGACCAGGCCCAGCATGGAGCCGATGTCGGCCAGTTCCGGCACATTGTCGAGCACCAGGGGCTCGGCCGTCAGCAGGCCGGCGGCGATCAGGGGCAGGGCCGCATTCTTGGCGCCAGAGATCGGAATCTCGCCGAACAGCTCGCCCGCGGGGCGGATCAGGATACGCTGCAATGCCATTTCGCTCTCAAAGCCTCGGCAGGGTCACGCCGGTCTGGCCCATATATTTGCCTGCCCGGTCGCCATAGGACGTCTCGCAGGGCATGTCGCCCTGGAGGAACAGGAACTGGCAGGCGCCTTCGTTCGCATAGATGCGGGCGGGCAGCGGCGTGGTGTTGGAGAATTCCAGGGTCACGTGACCTTCCCATTCCGGTTCGAGCGGCGTCACGTTGACGATGATGCCGCAGCGGGCATAGGTGCTCTTGCCGAGGCAGATCACCAGAACGTCCCGCGGGATCCGGAAATATTCGACCGTGCGGGCCAGCGCGAAGGAATTGGGCGGGATCACGCAGCAGTCGGTCTTGCGGTCGACGAAACTGTCGGCCGAGAATTTCTTCGGGTCCACCACCGCCGAATTGACGTTGGTGAAGATCTTGAACTCGTCCGCCACCCGCGCGTCATAGCCGTAGGACGACAGGCCGTAGGAAATCACGCCTTCGCGCTTCTGTGCTTCGACGAAGGGCTCGATCATGCCCTGTTCCTTCACGAGCCGGCGGATCGAGATGTCGGACAGAATGGCCATGGAAGGTCTTTCGGCGGGCTTGGCGTGACGTCGGTTGGCTTTCGACCGCTTATCTAGAGCCTTTTGCCGCATTTTGAAACCGGCTAGAGGGCGGCCCAGCATTGCGGCGCTGTTGCCTGAGGGGCGGCGGATTGCCACAAAGGCGCCATGGCGATGCTCTCTCTCGGCCCGCTCGATTCGTTTCAGGCGCTGCGCCGGCTGGCGCCGCTCGGCGATGTCGTTTTGCTCGACAGCGCACTCCGCCATCCCGGCCTCGGCCGCTTCTCCTTTCTGACCGCCGGCAGCCATCCGCTGTTCGAGATCCGGCAGGGCACCGCCTTCTGGCGCGGGACGCCGGTGGCCGGGCCGCCGCTGCCGGCGCTCCGCCGTATCCTGGCGCTCGGTAAGCCGGCGGAAGCGGCGGGGCTCCCGTTCCGGGGCGGCGCCCTCGGTTTCCTGACATATGAGGCGGGGCGGTTGTTCGAACGCCAGCCGGTCTTCGCCGAGACCTTGCCCCAGGCCCGTTTCGTGTTGCCGGACTGGCTGATCGTCTTCGACCACGGAAGGGACGAAGCCTTCCTGTTGACCGGTCTGATGCCCTGGGCACCGGCCGGGCGGGCGGCGCGGCTCCGCAGCCTGCTCGACGCACCGGCACCGCCGCTGCCGGACGCCCTCGGCCTCGAGTGGCGGGCGGAGTGGCGGCCGGCGGAATTCAAGGCGGCGGTCGAGCGGGTGATCGCGGCGATCCTGGCCGGCGACCTGTTCCAGGCCAATATCGCCCAGGGCTTCACGGCGGATCTGCCCGAAGGCTTCGACGACCTCGCGCTCTACGACCGGCTGCGGCGCTTCAACCCGGGCGATTTCGCCGCCTTCCTCCGCTTCGGCGACGTCGCCATCGCCTCTTCCTCGCCCGAGCGTTTCTTCAGGGTGGCGGGCGGCCGGGTGGAGGCGCGGCCGATCAAGGGGACGATCGCGGCGACAGGCGATGCCGCCGCCGATGCCGCCCGCCTGGCCGGTTCGGCCAAGGACCGGGCGGAGAACGTGATGATCGTCGACCTGTTGCGGAACGACCTCTCCCGCGTCTGCCGGCCCCATTCGGTGCAGGTGCCGGAACTCTGCGCCATCGAAGCCTATGCCGGCCTCTCGCACATGGTCTCGACCGTGACGGGGATGCTGCGTCCCGGCCTGGATGCCCTCGACCTCCTGGCCGCGGCCTTTCCCGGCGGTTCGATCACCGGGGCGCCCAAGCCCAAGGCGATGGAACTGATCGGCGCGATCGAGGGGCGGGCGCGGGGCATCTATTGCGGTTCGATCGGCTATCTCGGCTTCGACGGCACGGCTGATTTCTCGATCGCCATCCGTACCTTGACGCTGGCCGGCGGCAAGGCACGCTTCGAAGTGGGCGGCGGCATCACCGCACTCTCCGATCCCGCGGCCGAATATCGCGAGACCATGGTGAAGGCGGCGCGCATCTTCGCGGCCACCGGGGGGATGGCGCCGTGATCCTGCTGATCGACAATTACGACAGTTTCGTCTTCAACATCGCCCGCTATGTCGAGGAGCTGGGGCAGGCGGTCCGGGTCGTGCGCAACGATGCCATCACCCCGGCCGAGGTGGGCGCGCTGGCCCCCCGCGCCCTCGTGCTCTCGCCCGGGCCCTGCGCGCCCGACCAGGCGGGCGTCTGCCTCGAGCTGATCCGGCGCTTTTCGGGTGCGATTCCCATCCTGGGCGTCTGCCTCGGGCACCAGTGCATCGGCCAGGCCTTCGGCGGTACAGTGGTGCGGGCGGTGCGGCCGCTGCACGGCCATGCGACCCCGATCGAGCACGAGGGCCGGGGCCTGTTCGCCGGCTTGGCCCAGCCCCTCGCCGTCGGGCGCTATCATTCCCTGGTGGTGGCGCCGGACGTTCCGGCGCCGCTGCGCGTCACCGCACGCTCGGCCGAGGGAGAGGTGATGGCCCTCGAACACGAGAGCCACCCGACCTTCGGCGTGCAGTTCCACCCCGAATCCGTCCTGACCGAGGCGGGCCACGCCCTGCTGCGCAATTTCCTGGAGGCGGCGCGATGATCTGGTGCAACGGCGAGCTCTACGACCAGGGGCCGATCCCGCTCGACCCCGCCGACCGCGGCCTGCTGCTGGGCGACGGCGTGTTCGAGACGATCGCCGTCTTCCACGGCAGGCCCTTCCGCCTGGTGCAGCATCTGGAAGCGCTGGAAGACGCGGCGGCGGCCCTCGGCTTCGCGCTGCCGCGGGCGACGGTCGAACGCGCCGTCGCCGATCTCGTCGCCGGCCTGGCGGGCGGGCACGGTGCCCTGCGCATCACCGTGACCCGGGGGGCGGGGCCGCGCGGCCTGGCGCCGCCGGCCGAACCCGCACCCGTCGTACTGGCGACCACGGCGCCCTGGAGCGAGGCCATGGCCTTCCAGCCCATCCGCCTGGCCACCGTCTCGATCCGGCGGAACCCGACTTCGCCCCTGTCGCGGATCAAGTCGCTCGCCTATCTCGACAATGTCCTCGCCTTCCAGGCCGCGCGCGCCGCGGGTGCCGACGATGCCTTGATGCTGAACACGGAAGGCCGGGTCGCCAGCACCTCGATGGCCAATCTCTTCCTGCTGCGCGACGGCCGCTTGCTGACCCCGCCGGTCGAGGATGGCGTCCGCCCCGGGATCATGCGCGAGCTGCTGCTCGCCTGCGGCGCGGTGGAGGCATCGCTGATGCCGGAGGATCTTGCGGCCGGCGCTGTCTTCGCCACCAACAGCCTGCGCCTGCTCCAGCCCGTGACTGCGATCGACGGCCGGGCCAGCGCGCCGGTGCCGGCCGAGGTGATCGCCCGGCTGAGGGCCGCCTGCGGGCTCTGAGCCCCGCTCAGTCTTCCTTTTTCTCCGCTTCGGCCTCGCGGCCGCGGGACTGGGTCTTGCGGCGATGCAGATTGTCGCGGAGCGCCTTGGCCAGGCGTTCGGCCTTCAATTCGGCTTCGGTCTTGGGGGGAGTGGGTTTTTCGGTCATGGCGGAGAGAGCGAGGGCTGCGAGATCAAGATGACGAGGCCGTCAGCTTTGGTTAGGCTGGCCCGGCATCATAACGACAAGCGACCAGGGCGGGCAAACCGCCGGCGCAAAAAGCGAGGAGACGCCGATGCATCCAGGGGTTCACGCCGCCACCAATCCGTCCAAGATCGCCTATCGCATGGCCGGCAGCGGCTTTGCCGTCACCTACGGCGAGCTGGAAGCCAGGGCCAATGCCTGCGCCCATATGTTCCGGGCGCTCGGCCTGAAGCGGGGCGACGGCATCGCGATCATCCTCGAGAACCATCCGCGCTTTTATGAGATCACCTGGGCGGCGCAGCGCTCCGGCCTCTATTACACGGCGATCTCGACCCGGCTCACGGCCGGTGAAGCCGCCTATATCGTGAACGATTGCGGCGCCAAAGTGCTGATCTCGTCGAAGGCCATGGGCGAACTGGCGGCCGGGGTGGCGGCCGAGGCGCAGGGCCTGACCGCCCGCCTGATGCTGGACGGCACCCTGCCGGGCTTCGAGGCTTACGAGGCGGCGGTCGCCGGCCGGCCGGAGACGCCGATCGCCGACCAGTCGGAAGGCGCCGACATGCTCTATTCCTCCGGCACCACCGGGCGGCCCAAGGGCGTGAAGATCGCCCTGCCGGAAGAGCCCTATGGCACGCCGGGCAAGCTCTTCATGCTGAACGCGGCGCTCTATTCGCCGGACGCCGACACGGTCTATCTCTCGCCGGCACCGCTCTACCACGCGGCCCCCTTGCGCTTCTCGATGACCATGATGCGCTTCGGGGCGACCGTGATCGTGATGGAGCATTTCGACGCCGAGGAATATCTCCGCCTGATCGAGACCTTCCGGGTCACCCACAGCCAGGTGGTGCCGACCATGTTCGTCCGCCTGTTGAAGCTGCCGGAAGAAGTGCGCGCGAAATACGATGTCTCCTCGCTCCGCTGCGTCATCCATGCCGCAGCGCCCTGTCCGATCCCGGTCAAGGAACAGATGATCGCCTGGTTCGGCCCGGTCATCGTCGAATATTACGCCGGCACCGAAGGCAACGGCTTCTGCGCCATCACCAGCCCGGAATGGCTGGCGCACAAGGGTTCGGTCGGGCGCGCCATGCTGGGCACGCCCCATATCCTGGACGACGACGGCACCGAACTGCCGCCGGGCGAGGCCGGCACGATCTATTTCTCCGACGGTACCGAATTCGAATATCACAACGACCCGGACAAGACGGCGTCGAGCCGGAATGCCAACGGCTGGTCGACGCTGGGAGACATCGGTTACCTGGACGAGGAGGGTTACCTCTATCTGACCGATCGCAAGGCCAACATGATCATCTCCGGCGGCGTGAACATCTACCCGCAGGAGGCCGAGAACCTGTTGATCACCCATCCCAAGGTGGCCGATGTCGCCGTCTTCGGCGTGCCCGACGCCGATTGGGGCGAAGCTGTGAAGGCGGTGGTCCAGCCGGCCGACATGGGCGACGCCGGCCCCGCCCTGGAGGCCGAGCTGATCGCCTACTGCCGGCAGCATCTGTCGCCGATCAAATGCCCGCGCACGGTCGATTTCGAGGCCGAGCTGCCGCGCCATCCGACCGGCAAGCTCTACAAGCGTCTGCTGAAGGATCGCTATTGGCAGGGCCAAGTCCGCCGCATCGCGTAAGACCCGGCAAATTCACCCCGGTCCCCGGCAATTTCTGCCCGGGACCGGGCAATTCCGGCCCGCCGGAAGGGCCGAAAACCGCCCCGGCGCTGGCCCGCCTCTTGCTTCTCCCCGAAATGGGGGTATCCACCGATGCCCCGCACCGAGAGGAGGAGTCATGACCAGTATTTCATCCCTCTCCGGCTCGTCGCAGCTCGCGCAATTGCGTGAGAGCCTGGCGGCCAAGCTGGATACGGACGGCGACGGCAAGATCAGCAGGGACGAATTCGTCGCCGGCCGGCCCAAGGACGTGAGCGAGAGCGATTCCGCAGCGCTCTATGCCAAGATCGACAAGGACGGCACCGGCGCCCTGACGGCCGACCAGTTGCAGGCCGGGCTCGAAGCCAATCGCCCGAATCCGACCGGCGGCAGTGCTGGCCTGTCGAGCGATCTGGTCGCCGCCCTGATCGACATCCTGGACAAGACCAAGACGGACGGCACGACCAGCCGTGACGGTGCATCGGGGGATGCGACCGGCACGCCGCCGTCGTCCCAGGACCTGTTCTCGACGCTCGACAGCGACGGCGACGGCAAGGTGAGCAAGGCGGAATTCCTCGCCGGGCGGCCGGACGGCCTCCGCGAGGACCAGGCCACCAGCCTGTTCGACAGTATCGATACCGAGCAGACCGGCTCGATCAGCGCCGATCAGTTCGCGGCGGCGCGGCCGCAGGGTGGTCCGCCGCCGGCCCGGAACAGCGCTTCGGCCAGCGACGGCACCGACTCGATCTCGGCCGACACGCTGAATGCGCTGGTCAATGCCATCAAGGCCTACGCATCGGCCAACAACATCTCGCTCGACCAGCCGTCGAGCGTGTCGAGCATCGGCTGAGCGGCAGCTCGATGCCTGGACAGCCGCAGAAGGCGGTGCCCGCGGCCGGGGGGGGAACGAGCCCGTGCCGAAACCGAGGTCCGGCGACGCGAGCGTGGCGCGCCGGGCACCGCCCCGAAATGCTCATGCCACCTGTGATGTCCTTCACTGCGCGACGTCGCGCGCACCAAGAATGTCTGCTGTGGGCGTTTGCCTTGGTGTAGGATGCGCCCCGCATCCGAGGGGGGATCGAATCATGAGCCGTGTCGCGTCGGCGCTCAGGAACCTGCTGCTCGTCTTCTTCGTTGTCGGGGCCGGCATCGGTACCGCCCAGGCAGGTGCTCTCGACCGCTTCAAGGAACAGTCCGACTATTACGTCAAGGATCTGACTTCCCGCGACGAAGGCAAGGCATCGGTGGCCGATGCCAAGAAGGCGGTCGATGCGGCCGAGGTCGAAGTGACGCGCCAGCGCCTGTGGCAGGCGACCGATCTCTACGAACGCGCGATCTCCCTCGGCCTCGACGATGCCGCGACCTGGTCGCGCCTGGCCGAACTCCAGCTCCAGAACAGCAACTATTGGCGCGCCATCCCGGCCGCCTACCGCGCCTATACGCTGGCGGCCCAGCCGGCGATCAAGGTCGCCGCCCTGGACATCCTGGGCACCGCCCTCGAACGGAACGACGATCCCGTGGGCGCCCTCTTGGTCTACCGCGAGGCGGCCAAGCTGAAACCGGCCCAGTTCGACGAGCATATCGCCGCCCTCGAAGAGGCGACCCGCTTCCGCGTCATCAACGCCTATGCCCGCGAAGACGCCGATACCCCCTCCCTCTGCCTCGATTTCTATGGCGAACTGCAGCCGACCGCCCATTACGAGGACTATGTCGAGGTGGCGCCGAAGTTCGACGGCGCCTTCTTCGTGCGTGGCAAGACCCTCTGCATCGAGGGCGCCCATTTCGGTGAAGCCTATCAGCTGAGCGTGGCCAAGGGCCTGCCGGGCGCCGGCGGCCTGAAGCTCGACCGGCCGGAAGAGGCCGCGATCACCGTCGGCAACCGGCCGGAGAGCCTGGGCTTCACCGAGAACGCCTATATCCTGCCCAAGGTCGGGGCGGCCGGCATTCCGCTGCTTTCGGTCAATACCGACAAGGCCAAGCTCGCCCTCTACCGGATCAACGATCGCAACATCATGCCGGCCATGGCGACCGGCAATTTCATGAATGTCCTGACCTCCTACGACGCCGACGAGATCGCCCAGAACAGCGGCGAACTCGTGTGGAAGGGCGAGGTCGACATCGAGAATGTCGCCAACAAGCGCGTGGTCACCGCGATCGACATCGAACAGATGCGCAAGACCGCGGCCCCCGGCATCTATGTCCTGACCGCGGCGCCCGCGACCGGCGAGCAGGACAGTTGGGACAGCCTGGCGACCCAATGGGTGGTGGTGACCGATGTCGGCCTGACCACCTTCACCGGCAACGACGGTCTCTCGGTCTTCGCCCGCTCGCTCTCGACCGGCAAGCCGGTGGCGGGGATCGACGTCGGCCTCTATGCCCGCAACAACGAGGAGCTGGCCAAACTCAAGAGCGACGGAAACGGCCTGGTGCGCTTCGATCCCGGCCTGATGCGGGCCGAGGGTGGCCGTTCGCCCGGCACCGTCATGGCCTTCGCCGGGGGCGGCGACTTCACCTTCCTCGACCTGACCGGCCCCGCCTTCGACCTTTCCGACCGCGGCGTCTCCGGCCGGATGCAGCCCGGCCCGCTCGACGTCTTCGCCTATGCCGAACGGGGCGTCTACCGTCCGGGCGAGACCGCCCATGTCATGGCCCTGCTGCGCGACGACGCCGGCAATGCGGTCGACAAGCTGCCGCTCACGCTGAAGATCATGCGTCCCGACGGGGTCGAGGTGGAACGCCGCGCGCTCCAGCCGAACGGGGCCGGCGGCTACGACATTACCTGGGCGATCAGCGGCACGGCCCGCACCGGCACTTGGACCCTGACCTGGCACACCGATCCCGAGAAGCCGGCGATCGGCAGCCTGAGCGTCCTGGTCGAGGACGTGGTGCCGGCCCGGATCGAGACCAAGGTGGTGGCCGACGCCAAGGCGGCCGACCCGGCCCGCCCGGTCACCCTCACGGTCGATGCCAAATATCTCTTCGGCACACCGGCCGCCGACCTCCGCACTTCGGTGCAGGTCGTCGTCGGTGCCGCCACCGATCCCTTCCCGGATCACGAAGGCTATCGCTTCGGCCTGGTCGACGAGACTGTCGAACAGCAGCGCATCAACCTCGACGACGAGACGACCGACGCCAAGGGTCACGCCGCCTTCCAGATCGCGCTCGACAGCCTGCCGGACACGGTGCAGCCCCTGGTCGCCATGATCCGCGCCGATGTCTTCGAGACGAGCGGCCGCCCGGTTTCCCAGCGCCTGGAACTGCCGATCCACAACAAGCCGCTCTGGCTCGGCATCAAGCCGGGCTTCGCGGACGACGAAGTGGCCGAGGGCGGCGTGCCGGCCTTCGACCTGATCGCCCTCGACCAGTCGGGCCGGGCGCGCGATGCCGCCGGGGTCCGCTGGCTCCTGGTGCGTGAAGACTGGGACTACCAGTGGTCGTTCAAGGACGGCGGCTGGACCTATGAGATCGTCGTGCGCGACAAGGCGATCGGCGCCGGCACCGTCGACCTCAAGGCGGCCGGCCCGGTCCGGCTGGAGACGCCCAAGGTCGATTACGGCCGTTATCGCCTGGAACTGACCGATGCCTCGGAAGGGGCTGCGTCCTCGACCCGCTTCCATGCCGGCTGGTATGTCCCGCCCTCGATCGGCGAGACGCCGGACAAGATGACGGTGGTCGCCGACAAGCCGCAATATGCCCCGGGCGAGACGGCCAAGATCCGCGTCCAGGCCCCCTTCGCGGGCGAGCTGCTGCTCACCATCGCGACCGACAAGGTGGTGGAGACCCGGACCGTCAGCCTGCCGGCCGAAGGCACCTCGGTCGATATTCCGGTGGCGGAATCCTGGGGGGCCGGCGCCTATGTCCTGGCCACCGCCTTCCGGCCCGGTGACGCCGATGCGGCGCGCGGGCCGGGGCGGGCGATCGGCCTCGCCTGGCTCGGCATCGATCCGGCGACGCGGCGGCTCCAGGTCGCCTTCGCGGCGCCGGACGCCATCCTGCCGCGTCAGAAGGTAACCATCCCGGTCGAAGTCTCCGGCATCGCCGGTGGCGCGCCGACCTATGTCACCGTGGCCGCGGTCGACGAGGGCATCCTGCAGCTGACCGATTTCGCGACGCCCGATCCGGTCGCCCGCCTGTTCGGCAAGCGCCAGCTCGGCCTCGACATCCGCGACGCCTACGGCCGCCTGCTCAATGCCAAGCTCGGCAAGCCCGGCGTGCTGCGCGAAGGCGGCGACGGCGATGCGCTCGGCCGGCGCGGGGCGCCGCCCTCCGACATCAAGCTGACTTCGCTTTTCTCCGGCATCGTCGCCCTCGACGACAAGGGCAAGGGCACGGTCTCCTTCGACGTGCCGGATTACAACGGCCGGCTCCGCCTGATGGCGGTCGCCTGGAACGGGCGCCAGGTCGGCAGTGCCGAACAGGGCCTGGTGGTGCGCGATCCCGTGGTGGTGCTGTCCTCGACCGCGCGCTTCCTCGGCGTCGGCGACAGCAGCCGGATGACGGTGACCCTGTCCAACACGGCGGGCAAGCCCGGGTCCTACAAGGTCACGCTGGCGGGCGACGACATCGTGCAATATGCCGGTACCGCACCCCAGGCCCCGGTCGACCTGCCGGTCGGCGCCACCAAGACCGTGGTGCTGCCGATCAAGGCGGTGGCCGCCGGCCTCGGCAAGCTGGCGCTGACCATCGAAGGGCCGGACGGCTTCCGTTTCGAGCGCACGGTCGGCGTCGGCACTCGCGCGCCGCAGCTTCCCTCGATCGACCGGCTGGTCCGCCAGCTCAAGCCGAAGGACGGCCTGACCATCGGCAAGAAGGCGCTGGAGCCCTATGTCGCCGGCACGCCTGAAGTGCTGCTCAGCCTGAGCCCCAGGCCCAGCGTCGATGTCGCCGGCCTGCTGCGCGGCCTCGACCGTTACCCCTATGGTTGCCTGGAACAGACCACCAGCCGGGCCTTGCCGCTCCTTTATGTCGGCGAGGTCGCCAAGCTCTGGCAGCAGCCGGACGAGCCGGATTACACGGCCCGGATCAACAAGGCGATCGCGCATCTGATGGAGATGCAGCGGGACGACGGCAGTTTCGCCCTCTGGTCCTATGCCGGCGATACCGAGGCCTGGCTGACCGCCTATGCCATGGATTTCCTGACCCGGGCCCGGGCGCGCGACATCAAGGTGCAGGACTTCGCCTACAAGCGCGGCCTGACTTGGCTGAAGCGTCATGCCGAAAACCGGCGTGACGACGGGCCGGATGCGCTCGCCTCGCGTTCCTATGCGCTCTACGTCCTGGCCGCGGCCGGCGTCGGCGAACTCGGCGCCACGCGTTACATGCATGACGCCGTCGGCCTCGACCTGCCGACCCCGCTCGCCATGGCGCAGGTCGGCGCGGCGCTCGCCCTGATGGGCGACAACGGCCGTGCCACCGAAGCCTTCGACCGGGCGCTGGCGGCCCAGGACAAGCGGGATGTCGCGCGTGACTATGGCTCGAACGTGCGCGATCTCGCCGCCATCATCACGCTGGCGGCCGAGACCAAGGTGCCGGGCATCGATCCCGCCGGACTCGCCGCCAAGGTGACCGACATGGCGTCCGGCAAGCGCTGGCTCTCGACCCAGGAGGAAGCCTGGCTGCTGATGGCGGCCCGCTCCCTCGCCGATACCGACAATGCCATGAGCGTGGCGGTCGGCGGGCAGGCGGTGGCGCCGCGCACCACCACCTATTCGGTCCGTCCGACGATCGACCAGGTGAGCGCCGGCCTCCGACTCGAGAACACGGGCGAAGGCCCGGTCTGGTACACCGGCACGGTGATCGGCGTGCCCGCCAAGGATCAGCCGGCGGGCGGCAACGGCATGGAGGTGGAGCGCCGCTTCTTCACCATGGACGGCAAGCCGATCAACCCGAAGGCGCTGCCCCAGGGTACCCAGATGGTCGCGGTCATCGCCGGCCGCACTACCTCGGGCCTGGACAACCAGCTCATGGTGATCGACCTGCTGCCGGCCGGCTTCGAGGTCGAGAATCCGCGCCTGGTCGGTTCGACCACCGCGGACGAGCTCGGCTGGCTGCCGGACATGACGCTGCCGCTCTACAGCGAGTCCCTGGACGACCGCTATGTCGCCGCCTTCGACACCAGCGGCAAGCAGGAGTTCGCGGTCGCCTATATCGTGCGTGCGGTGACGCCGGGCACCTACCGGATCCCGGCCGTCAATGTCGAGGACATGTACCGCCCCGACTACCGCGCCCATTCCGCCATGGGCACGGTCACGGTGGTCCCGGTCGAGTGACCGGGGCCCGCACCGTCAGGCGCTGAAAGGCCTGACGGTGTGGCCATGGTTCAAGGGCCCGTGGCCGGCGCCGAAGCCGGGTGCCGTGGCCAGCGCCGTGCGGACATAGGCGCGGGCGCGGCGCACCGCCGGAATGAGTTCCATGCCCTGGGCGAGCCCGGTCGCGATCGCCGAGGCGAGGGTGCAGCCGGTGCCATGGGTGCTGCGCGTCTCGATCCTCGGATCGTCGAAATAGACCAGACCGTCGGCGGTGACGAGAACGTCGCGCAGCAGGGTCCCGGTCAGATGCCCGCCCTTCAGCAGCACGGCCTTCGGGCCGAGGGACAGGAGGTCGAAGGCCGCCTGGTCCATCTCGTCGATGCCGGTGACCGGACGGCCCAGCAGGGTGGAGGCTTCGGGCAGGTTCGGCGTGATCACGCTGGCGCGCGGGATCAGCCTCTCGCGCAGGGTCTGCACCGTTTCCTCGGCGGCGAGGCGGGTGCCGCCCTTGGCCACCATGACCGGATCGACCACCAGGGTCTCGGGCGCGCTCGGCCGCTCCAGGCCGGCGAGCACCGCCTCGATCACCGCGCTCGAATGCAGCATCCCGGTCTTCACCACCTCGGCGCCGATGTCGTCGAGGCAATCGACCATCTGGGCGGTGACCACTGCGGGCTCGATCTCGGCGATGCCGTGCACGCCCAGGGTGTTCTGCACCGTGATCGCGGTGATCGCGGTCATGGCGTAACCGCCCAGTGCCGTCACCGTCTTGATGTCCGCCTGGATGCCGGCGCCGCCGCCCGAATCCGATCCGGCGACGATCAGCACCCGACCCTTGTAAACCTTGGCCTGTTTCTTCATGCCGCTGCCCGTTCCAATGCCTGAACCACTTCCGCGACCGCCCCTTCGACCAGGTTCTGGTCTTCGCCTTCGGCCATCACCCGGATCACCGGCTCGGTCCCGGACTTGCGGATGAGCAGGCGGCCGGAGGTGGCCAGGCGGTTCTCGACCGCGGCGATCGCCGCCTTCACGCCCGGATCCTCCAGCGGATGGGCGCCGCCGTTGGCGAAGCGGACGTTACGCAGCACCTGGGGCAGGGGCTGGAAGCGCCGGCACACTTCGGAGGCCGGGCGCCCCGCCTGCACCACCATGGCGAGGACCTGGAGGGCGGCGATCAGCCCGTCGCCGGTGGTGGCGAAATCGGACAGGATGATGTGGCCGGATTGTTCGCCGCCCACGTTGTACCCCGCCTCGCGCATCCGCTCGACGACATAGCGGTCGCCCACGGCGGTGCGCGCCAGGCTGAGGCCGAAACGCGCCAGATGCCGTTCGAGCCCGAGGTTGGACATCACGGTCGCGACGATGCCGCCGCCGCGCAGGCGCTCGGTGGCATGGAAATGCTCGGCCACCACGGCCATCAACTGGTCGCCGTCGACCACCTGGCCGGCTTCATCGACCAGGATCAGGCGGTCGGCGTCGCCGTCGAGCGCGATGCCGATATGGGCGTCCTGGGCCAGCACGGCCTGGCGCAGCGCCTTCACATGGGTCGAGCCGACCTCGCGGTTGATGTTGAAGCCGTCGGGGCTCACGCCGATCGAGACGACCTCGGCACCCAGCTCCCACAGCACGGTGGGGGCCACCTTGTAGGCGGCGCCATTGGCGCAATCGACCACGATCTTCAGCCCGTCCAGCTTCATGCCGCGCGGGAAGGTCGCCTTGGCGAATTCGATGTAGCGCCCGGCGGCATCGGACAGGCGCTGTGCCCGGCCGAGGGCCTGGGGCTCGGCCCGTGCGACGTCGCCCGCCTCGATGCGGCGCTCGATCTCGGCCTCGACCTCGTCGGAGAGCTTGTAGCCGTCCGGCCCGAACAGCTTGATCCCATTGTCCTGATAGGCGTTGTGGGAGGCCGAGATCATCACCCCGAGGTCGGCCCGGAGCGAGCGGGTCAACATGGCGACGGCCGGCGTCGGCATCGGCCCGACCAGCATCACGTCCATGCCGACGGCGACGAAGCCCGCCTGCAGGGCCGCTTCGAGCATATAGCCCGAGAGCCGGGTGTCCTTGCCGATGACGACGCGCGGCCGGTGGCTGCCGGTCTGGAACAGGCGGCCGGCGGCCTGGCCGACCGCCAGCGCCAGTTCCGCCGTCATGGGATCGGTATTGGCGGTGCCGCGGATGCCGTCGGTGCCGAACAGTTTGCGTGAGGTCATGGTGGCCGGTCTCGGATGGTCGCTATTCGCTTATAGCCAAGGTGCGCCAGATTTTCACCGCCTGTACGGTCTCGACCACGTCGTGGACGCGCAGGATGGCGGCGCCCCGGTCGAGCCCGGCGAGGCCCGCGGCGAGCGAGCCGGGCAGGCGCTGGTCGGGTGCCACATTGCCGGCGATCGCACCGATGAAGGATTTCCGGCTGACCCCGAGCAGGATCGGCAGGCGGAGCGCATGGAGCGCGTGCAGCCCGTCGACCAGCGCCGCGTTATGGCCGACCGTCTTGGCAAAGCCGATGCCGGGATCGACGATCAGCCGCGACCGGGCGATGCCGGCCGCTTCGGCCCGGGCGCAGGCGGCTTCCAGCTCGGCCGTCACGTCATAGAGAAGGTCGTCGTAGTGCGGCGCCTGCTGCATGGTGGCCGGTGTGCCGCGGGCATGCATCAGGACGACCGGACAATCGACCGTGGCGAGAAAGGCGGCGGCTTCTGGATCATAGGCCAGCGCCGAGACGTCGTTCACGATGTCGGCCCCGGCTTCGAGCGCGGCCTTCATCACCCCGGCCTTCCGCGTATCGACCGAAATCGGCACACCCAGGCGCTTCGCTCCCTCGATCACCGGGCAGACACGGTCGATCTCTTCCGCGACCGAGACCGCGTCGGCGCCGGGCCGGGTCGACTCGCCGCCGATGTCCAGCATGTCGGCCCCGGCCTCGACCAGGCTCTCGGCATGGGCGACGCCGGCGCTGCCGAAATAGCGCCCGCCGTCTGAGAAACTGTCCGGCGTGGCGTTCACGATGCCCATCACCCGGGGCAGGCCGGGATCGGGATAGGCGGGGGCGGCCTCGAGCGGCAACAGGCGGCGGTGGACCGCGCCTCCCTCCCGCTTGGCTTCGACGTGATGGCCATGGGCGAGGGCGGGGCCGAGCGGCAGGGCCAGGCCGGCCGCCACCGCGAGACGGGCATCGGCACCGCGGAGCAGGCCGGCGGGGGAAATCTGGGAGCTGGACATGACCGCTTTCTAACACCATTCAGGGGGCGTCGGCGACAAGGGGGAAATCGGCGGCGCCCCGGGCAGATTCGTTTTGACGGAGGCGCGATCAGGTGCTATTCGTCCCGGCTCGTTTTCAGGGTTATCCACACCGCAGGTCAGAACACTATGGCGAATACGGAATCGGCGAAAAAGCGCGTGCGCGTTACCGAGCGGCGCACCGCGACCAATCGCGCCCGCGTCTCGCGCATCCGCACTTTCATCAAGAAGGTCGAGCTGGCGCTCGCTGCCGGCAACGCTGCCGAAGCCAAGGCGGCCTTCGCCGCGGCCGAGCCGGAAATCGCGCGCGGCGTCATCAAGGGCGTGCTGCCGAAGAACACCGCCTCGCGCAAGATCTCGCGCCTGTCGGCGCGGGTGAAGGCGCTCGGCGCCGGCGCCAACTGATCGGGTCCGGCCGCCGGCCCGCTTGACGGGCGGTGGTCTTCCCACTGGCCGGACCTCGGGTCCGGCATGCGCGGCCCGCCTTCGCGGGCCGTTGGCGTTTGCCCTGACTCCGCCCAATAGAACGGTAATGGGATAGGGGATCACAATGTCGCACGGGGGCTGGCGGCGAATCTTTGCCCGTTCGCGCTTCAGTCCAGTTGCTTCGCCCCGAGCCCGTTGATATTGTGTTGTTCCTCGCAGGGCTGGCGGGGGATTAATCGAGCGATAAGAAATATGCGCTTCTTTTCCTGTAATTCGGGATCGGAAGCTCAAGTATTACTTGCGCGATTGATCTTATAGGCGAAGCAACCGTCGTTGCAGCCGAATGGTCTTCCGTCCCGCGAGAAGGGGCGGCGGGTCTTCGTCGATCGGTCTTCAGGTCTCGAGGGCGCCATGCGCCGCGGATTGCTGAACGACAGGTCGCGCCGTGCTTTGGAGAGGAGTCGGGTCGTGGCGGAATACGCGGGTGATATCACGCCAGGTGACGCGTGGCGTATCCTCAGCCAGGACTCTGGCGCTGTGCTGGTCGACGTGCGCTCCCAGGCTGAATGGAGCTTCGTCGGCGTGCCCGATCTGGCGGCCGTGGGGCGCAAGCCCGTATTGGTCGCCTGGGCACATTTCCCCGGCATGGTGGCCAACGAGAGTTTCCTGCCCGAAGTTCAGGCTGCATTGACCGGTGCCGGCCGCAAGCCGGGGTCGCCGGTGCTGTTTCTGTGCCGTTCAGGGGCGCGTTCGCGGTCGGCGGCAATTGCCGCGACGGCGGCGGGCCTGACGCCGGCCTACAACATCGTCGGCGGATTCGAGGGCGATCTCGACGCAGCGCGGCACCGTGGTCTCACGGGCGGCTGGAAGGCGAGCGGTCTGCCCTGGGTGCAGAGTTGAAGTAGGGACTGGCCGGTCGAGGCGTTGCGCGACCGGCGGTCGGGTCGATCTTTCCGGGGTGTTCGGGCGGGTTCAGCGGGTATGGGCGACAATCAACAATTCGAGGCAGCCTGGACGGCGGTCAAGAAACGCCTCCGGCTCGAACTCGGTGACAACACCTTCCAGAGCTGGATCCGGCCGCTCGGGCTCATGGAGCTGCGAGACGGCGGGGCGGTCGTCCTGGGCGTGCCCACCACCTTCATGCGCGACTATGTGCGCAGTCATTTCGCCGATCGCCTGATCGCGCTCTGGCGCGCCGAGGACCCGCGGGTGAGCCAAGTCGAACTCGTGGTGGCGCCGCGGGCTCAGGCCACTGCGGCGACCGCGGCAGGTTTGGCGCGGCCGGTGGTCCCGGGGACGGTGACGCCCCCGGCGGCGACATTCTCGGCGGCGGCCCCGTCGGGGGGGCCTCTGCCGCGCGACCCGGTGCCGGCGGCCGCGCCCTCGCAGGTCGTGGCCCGGGCGCATGGCTTCGTCTCCGCAGGCAGTGCCGCGGTCGCGGTGGTGCCGCCACCCGCCCAGGACGTGGGCGTGGGGGCGCCGCTCGACACGCGTTTCACCTTCGACAATTTCGTGGTCGGCAAATCGAACGAGCTGGCCCATGCCGCGGCCCGCCGCGTCGCCGAGGGCGAGGCGGTGAAGTTCAACCCGTTGTTCCTCTATGGCGGGGTCGGGCTCGGTAAGACCCACCTGATGCACGCGATCGCCTGGGCGCTGCGCGAACGCGCGCCGCACCGCAAGGTGATCTATCTCTCGGCCGAGAAGTTCATGTATCAGTTCATCCGGGCGCTACGCTTCAAGGACACCATGGCCTTCAAGGAGCAGTTCCGTTCGGTCGACGTCCTGATGATCGACGACGTCCAGTTCATCTCGGGCAAGGACAGCACGCAGGAAGAGTTCTTCCACACCTTCAACGCCCTGGTCGATCACAACCGGCAGGTCATCATTTCGGCCGACCGCAGCCCGACCGACCTCGAGGGGATCGAGGAGCGGATCCGCTCGCGCCTCGGCTGGGGCCTGGTCGCCGACATTCACCCGACCGACTACGAGCTCCGCCTCGGCATTCTGGAACAGAAGGTCGAGAGTGCCTTCACTCATGAGGTGCCGCGCCGGGTGCTGGAATTCCTGGCCCATCGCATCACCTCGAACGTGCGCGAGCTCGAAGGCGCGCTCACCCGCGTGGTCGCCCATGCCGATCTGGTCGGCCGGCCGATCACCGTCGACATGACCCAGGAAGTGCTGCAGGACCTGCTGCGCGCCAACGACCGGCGGGTCACGATCGAGGACATCCAGCGCAAGGTCGCCGAATTCTACGGCGTCCGACTGAACGATCTGCTCTCGGCCAGGCGCGCCCGGGTGATCGCCCGGCCGCGCCAAGTCGCCATGTATCTGGCGAAGCAGCTCACCACGCGCTCGCTGCCCGAGATCGGCCGGCGCTTCGGCGGACGCGATCATACGACGGTCATTCACGCCGTTCGCAAGATCGAGGAACTCTGCGCCGCCGACGGCAGCTTCCACGAGGATATCGACAGCCTGCGGCGAATGCTGGAAGCCTGACGCCGCGGTTGCGAATCATTTTCGCGACGACTTCACCCCGCGCCCTGGCCCGGACTGGGCGAGCCCGTAAATTCCCTTTTCCCGCCAAGGGCTTGGCAGGGGAAAAATAGGGCTGGCGGGCGTCTGCTCATTTGCTACTCTCATCCCCCGTGTCGCCGTCTGGACCGAGGTCCGTCGGCCCAGATCAGGCGGTGCGTGGCCGGGTTCTCCGGTTCCGCCTTTGGCCCGCCCGGGCCATGACCGACGCTTCGAGACTGACGCACCGAGATCCGAGCATGCAGCTTCTCATTGAACGTGGCGCCCTGTTGCGCACCCTCGGCCACATCCACAGCGTCGTCGAGCGTCGGAACACGATCCCCATCCTGTCCAACGTGCTGATCGAAGCGCGCGACGGTCAGTTGCACCTGACCGCGACCGACCTCGACCTCGCCATCGTCGAGAGCGTGCCGGCCAATGTGGTCCAGGCCGGCGCCACCACGGCCCCCGCGCATACGCTGTTCGATATCGTGCGCAAGCTGCCCGAGGGGACGGACGTCGAACTGACCTATCGGGCCCAGGACGGCGGGCGCATGACTCTGGCCGCCGGGCGCTCGCGCTTCCAGCTCCAGTGCCTGCCGCGGGAGGATTTCCCGGTCATCACCGACGCCGGCCTGCCGCACAGCTTCGCCCTGCCGGCCAGCGCCCTGCGCGACCTGATCGACAAGACCCGCTTCGCGATCTCGACCGAAGAGACCCGCTATTACCTGAACGGCATCTATGTCCATGCCGCGGATTCGGCCGGTCTCGCCGTGCTGCGCGGGGTCGCCACCGACGGCCACCGTCTGGCCCGTTTCGAGGTGCCGCTTCCTGCCGGCGCCGCCGGTATGCCGGGCGCCATCGTGCCGCGCAAGACCGTGAACGAAGTCCGCAAGCTGATCGACGAGACGGAAGGCGATGTCGAGATCGCCCTGTCCGACACCAAGATCCGCTTCGCCTTCGACGACGTCGTGCTGACCTCCAAGCTGATCGACGGCAGCTTCCCGGAATATTCCCGCGTCATCCCGACCGCGAACGACAAGCTGCTCGAAGTCGATCCCCGGCTCTTCGCCGCCGCGGTCGACCGCGTCTCGACGATTTCGACCGACAAGACCCGCGCCGTGAAGCTGATCCTCGACCAGGACCGCATCACGCTCTCGGTCACCAGCCCGGACAATGGCTCGGCGGTCGAGGAGGTGGCGGCCTCCTATCGGTCGAGCCCGATGGAGATCGGCTTCAACGCCAAATATCTGCTCGACATCACCCAGCAGATCGAATCCGACGTGCTGCGCATGGTGCTGGCGGATTCCCTGGCCCCGACGCTGGTGCGCGACCAGGGCGACGAGGCGACGCTCTACGTCCTCATGCCGATGCGGGTCTGAGGCCAGATGGTTGCTCTCCAGGCGGCGAGGGAGGGGGATCCGGCCGCGGCCGGCCGCCATCTCGGCCGGCTGGTGCTGACCGACTTCCGCTGTTACGAGCGCCAGGAACTGCGGCTGGACGGGCGCCCTGTGGTGCTCGCCGGGCCCAATGGGGCGGGCAAGACCAATGTCCTCGAAGCGGTTTCCCTGCTCTCGCCGGGGCGCGGCATCCGCCATGCCAAGGCGGCGGAGATCGCGCGCATCGGCGGCAGCGGTGGCTTCGCCGTGGCGGCCCGGATCGAAGGCGGCGACCTGGCGGCTCCGGTCGAGATCGGCACCGCCGTGACCCCCGGCAGCGAGCGGCGCCAGGTGAAACGGGACGGGTCGCAGGTGACCCAGGCGAGCCTGGCGCGCGAACTCTCCCTGCTCTGGCTGACGCCGGCCATGGACCGGCTGTGGACCGAAGGGGCGAGCGGCAGGCGCCGTTTCCTCGACCGCCTGGTGATGGCGCGCCGGCCCGGCCATGCCGAAGCCCATATCGCCTATGACAAGGCGCGCGAAGAACGCCTGCACCTGCTCGCCGAAGGGCGGCGCGACCCCGCCTGGCTCGCCGTGCTCGAAGAGCGCCTGGCGGGCGAAGGGGCGACAATCGCCCTGGCCCGCCGGGCCACGGTGGCCGAGCTGAACGCCGAGATGCAGGCGGGCGAGAGCCCTTTTCCGCGTGCCGACCTCGCCCTTACCGGCGAGGTGGAGACCTGGCCGGAAGCGACGGCGGAGGCCGTGGCGGCGCGCCTGAAGGCGACGCTCGCCGCCGCCCGCGGCCGCGATGCCGAGGCGGGCGCCCAGACCGTCGGGCCGCACCGGGGCGACCTCGCCGTGACCCATGCCGGCAAGGGCCTGCCTGCCGCGCAATGTTCGACCGGCGAGCAGAAGGCCCTGCTGATCGCCATCGTGCTGGCCCAGGCGTCCCTGGTGGCACGGGGCGAGGGGCGGGCGCCGCTTCTCCTCCTCGACGAGGTCGCGGCCCATCTCGATCCCGGCAGGCGCGGCCTGCTCTACGACCTGATCGCGGGGCAGGGACGCCAGGCCTTCCTGACCGGCACCGAACGGTCGCTCTTCGCCGGCCTCGAGGGCCGGGCCCAGTTCTTCGACGTCCGCGACGGCCAGGTCGCCGCGGCCGCGTAACCTTGAAGGTTCATCGATCATGAGCACGAACGAGTCCCATCGCCGCGATACCGTGGAAGGTGCCGCCCATTACGGCGCCGAGGCGATCCAGGTGCTCAAGGGCCTCGATGCCGTGCGCAAGCGTCCCGGCATGTATATCGGCGACACGGACGACGGCTCGGGCCTGCACCACATGGTCTACGAGGTGGTCGACAATGCGATCGACGAGGCACTGGCCGGCTATTGCGACCGGGTCCTCGTCGTCCTGAACGCCGATGGTTCCTGCACGGTCGAGGACAACGGCCGCGGCGTGCCGACCCAGATCCACGAAGGCGAAGGCGTTTCCGCCGCCGAAGTGATCATGACCCAGCTCCATGCGGGCGGCAAATTCAACCAGGATACCTATAAGGTATCGGGCGGTCTGCACGGCGTCGGCGTTTCGGTCGTCAATGCGCTGTCGTCCTGGCTCGACCTCCGCATCTGGCGCGACGGCAAGGAGCATTACATGCGCTTCCGCCACGGCGTGCCCGAGGCGCCGCTGAAGGTGGTCGGCCCGTCGGACGGCAAGACCGGCACTCAGGTCACCTTCCTGCCCTCGACCGGGACCTTCACCCAGGTCGTGTTCGATTACGAGACGCTGGAGCACCGGCTGCGCGAGCTGGCCTTCCTGAATTCCGGCGTCCGCGTCGTGCTCGAGGACCGCCGCGGCGTCGAGCCCAAGATCACCGACCTCCATTACGAAGGCGGCGTCGAAGCCTTCGTGCGCTACCTCGACCGCAACAAGAAGGCGCTGGTCGAGACGCCGATCGTGATTCGGGGCGAGAAGGACGGCATCATCCTCGACGTCGCCATGCAGTGGAACGACGGCTATCACGAGAACGTGCTCTGCTTCACCAACAACATCCCGCAGCGCGACGGCGGCACCCATCTGGCCGGCTTCCGCGGTGCCCTCACCCGGACCGTGAACGGTTACGCGACCGAGAGCGGCATCGCCAAGAGGGAGAAGGTCACGCTGACCGGCGACGACGCCCGCGAAGGGCTCACCTGCGTCCTCTCGGTCAAGGTGCCGGATCCCAAATTCTCCAGCCAGACCAAGGACAAGCTGGTCTCCTCCGAAGTCCGCCCCGCGGTCGAGAGTCTGATCAACGAGAAGCTCCAGCAATGGTTCGAGGAGCATCCGGGCCCGGCCCGCACCCTGGTCTCCAAGGTCTGCGAGGCGGCGGCCGCGCGCGAGGCGGCCAGGAAGGCGCGCGAGATGACCCGGCGCAAGGGCGCCTACGACGTCTCCAACCTGCCCGGCAAGCTGGCCGACTGCCAGGAACGCGATCCCGCCAAATCCGAACTCTTCCTCGTCGAGGGTGACTCGGCGGGCGGTTCGGCCAAACAGGGGCGGAATCGCGCCTTCCAGGCGGTGCTGCCCTTGCGCGGCAAGATCCTGAACGTGGAACGCGCCAGGTTCGACAAGATGCTGTCCAGCCAGGAGATCGGCACGCTGATCACGGCGCTCGGCACCGGCATCGGGCGCGACGATTTCAACATCGACAAGATCCGCTACCACCGGATCATCATCATGACCGACGCGGACGTGGACGGCGCCCATATCCGCACCCTGCTGCTGACCTTCTTCTACCGTCAGATGCCCGAACTGATCGAGCGCGGCTACCTCTATATCGCGCAGCCGCCGCTCTACAAGATCAAGCGCGGCTCCTCCGAAGTCTATCTGAAGGACGAGCGCGCGCTCGAAGACAATCTGATCGACGTCGGCCTCGACGGCGCCGTGCTCACCCTCGGCGACGGCACCCAGCGCGCCGGTAACGACCTGCGTGCCGTGGTGCAGCAGGCCCGCATCGTGCGCAGCCTTCTGGCCGCGCCGGCCCGGCGCTATGCCCTGCCCGTGGTGGAACATGCGGCGATCGCGGGCGCGCTCAATCCGGCGGTGCTGGCCGATCCGGCCCGCATCCAGGCCGCCGCGGAACGCCTGGCGGCCCGTCTCGACCGCCTGGCGCGCGAGGGCGAGGACGGTTGGGGCGGCGAAGTCGGCGTCGACAACACGCTGATCGTCGCCCGCGAAGTGCGCGGCGTGCGCGAGGTCCATGCCCTCGACGCCGGCCTGGTTCGCTCGGCCGAAGCGATCCGCCTCGACGAATTGGCGCCCGAACTCCAGGCCCTCTACAGTGAGCCCGCCCGCCTGTTCCGCAAGGAAGGCGAGACGAAGATCCACAGCCCGACGGATCTTCTGGAAACCGTGCTCGCGGTCGGCCGCAAGGGCCTCAGCATCCAGCGCTACAAAGGCCTCGGCGAAATGAATCCGGAACAGCTCTGGGAAACCACGCTGGACACCGAAGCCCGCACGCTGCTCCAGGTCAAGGTCACCCACGCCGACACGGCCGACGAAATATTCGCCAAGCTGATGGGCGACGTGGTCGACCCGCGCCGCGAATTCATCCAGGAAAACGCCCTGGCGGTGGCAAACCTGGACGTCTGACTTCCCGGGGCGCAGGCGCCCCGCCGGATCTATACCCTGGATGCAAGAAGGGGATGGGCCGCAGCCCATCCCCATTTGGTGCCGTTTCGGCTTGTTAACGGGTGGCCCCCAGTCACCAGACCGCTAAGTCCAGACCGCTAAGTACGGTGTTTGCCAACCGCTAATCGTCAATAGAGTAGAGCGTTCCACTTTGACCTGTCGCTGTCAAGGCACCATCCTGGCGGGATATTGGCAGGGCAGGCATCCGGGGGGTGGAAAATGGCGGATCGTTCCTATCGTCTCGGCCTCGATCTCGGCTCCAATTCGCTCGGCTGGTTCGTGATCTGGCTCGACGAGGAGGAGCGGACGGCTGGTCTCGGCCTGGGCGGCGTCCGGGTCTACCCCGACGGGCGGGACGAGCGTTCGCGCGAGTCGAACGCCATGGCGCGGCGGCTGGCACGCAGCCTGCGCCGGCGCCGGGACCGCTACGTCCGGCGACGGGCGGCGGTGATGGCGGCGCTGATCGAGGCCGGCTTGATGCCGGCGGAGGCGGCGGCCCGCAAGGCGCTCGAGGCGCTGGATCCTTATGAACTGCGGGCCGCTGCGCTGGGCGGGCCGTTGCCGTTCCACCACATCGGCCGGGCGCTGTTTCATATCGACCAGCGGCGCGGCTTTCTGTCGAACCGAAGGACCGACAAGACGGGCGGGGAAGACGGCCTGATCAAATCGGCCGCTGGTCGCCTGCGGGCGGCGATGGAGGAGCGGGGCGCGCCGACCTTGGGCCATTTCATGGCGGGGCAGCGTCGTGCCGGGCGGGCGGTTCGTACCAGGAAGCGCGGCAGTGGCGCCAAGGCCGCTTACGATTTCTATCCCCAGCGCGACATGCTGCTGGCGGAATTCGAGGCAATATGGCGTGTACAGGCCGGTTTCCATCCGGCTCTGACCCAGGCCTGGCATGACCGCCTGCGCGATCTCGTCTTCTATCAGCGGCCGTTGCGGCCCGTACCGGCCGGGAAATGCACCCTGCTGCCGGCGGTGGGGCCCGGTGACGAAGAGGGCTTCCGTTGTCCGCGCGCGCACCCGCTGGCCCAGCGTTTCCGCATCTGGCAGGAAGTGCGCAACCTGCGTGTCCAGGTCACCGGCCAGCCGGCCCGTCCCCTGACCCTCGATGAGGGTAACAAGGTGGCGGCGGCGCTCCTCGGGGCGGCCAAGGTCGATTTCGATCGGATGCGCAGTCTCCTGAAACTTCCGGCCGAGGCGCGCTTCAATCTGGAGAGCGAGAAGCGCGACCATTTGAAGGGCGACGAGGCGGCGGAGGTCCTGTCGAGGAAGAAGTACTTCGGCAAGGCCTGGCGCAGCCTGCCGCTCGACCGCCAGATCGAGATCGTGACCGCCCTTCTTAAGGAGGAAGACGAGAGAGCCCTGGTCGACTGGCTGGTCCGAACGGCCGGCGTCGGTCGGGAAACGGCGCAGGCGGTGGCCGGCGCATTGCTGCCCGAGGGCTATGCCCGCCTCGGCCTCCGGGCCATTCGCCTGCTCCTGCCGAAGATGGAAGGCGGGCTCGACTATGCTGCGGCCTGCGAGGCCGCCCTGGGCAAGTCCCATTCCGGCGGCCCGGCCAGCGAGCGCCGGGGCCGCCTGCCCTATTACGGCGAATGGTTGCAGGACGACGTGCTGGGTACCGGCGAGCCCGGGGATCCGCCGGAAAAGCGCTTCGGCCGCCTGCCCAATCCGACTGTCCATATCGGCCTCGGCCAGGTCAGGCGCGTCGTGAACGCCCTGATCGAGCGCCTGGGGCCACCGGCACAGGTCGTGGTCGAGATGACGCGCGATTTCCGCCTGTCGCCGAGGAAGCTGGCGGAGGTCGAGCGCGAGCAGGCGGCGAACCAGCGCCGGAACGACGCGCGGCGCAGCGAACTGCAGACCCTCGGCTACCCGGTGACGTCGCAGAATCTTCTCAAGCTGCGCCTGTGGGAGGAGTTGAACTTCAAGGATCCCGCCGACCGCCGCTGCCCCTATACGGGCGAGCAGATCGGCATTCGGCGTCTGCTGTCCGACGAGGTCGAGGTCGATCATCTGATCCCCTTCAAGACCAGTTTCGACGACAGTCCGGCCAACAAGACGGTGGCGATGCGCTACGCCAACCGTGCCAAGGGCAAGCGCACGCCGCACGAGGCCTTCGGGTCGAGTCCGCCGCTCGACGGTCACGCCTATTCCTGGCCCGATATCACCGCCCGCGCCGCCCTGATGCCGCGCAACAAGCGTTGGCGCTTCGCGCCCGACGCGCTGGAGCGTTTCGCCGCCGAGGGAGGCTTCCTGGCCCGGCAGCTGAACGAGACGGGGTGGCTCGCACGGATGGCGAAGGATTACCTGGCCGCCGTGGTCGACCGCGACCAAGTCTGGGTCGTGCCCGGCAAGCTCACGGCCCTGCTGCGGGCCAAGTGGGGGCTCAATTTCTCCGACGCCAAGGACCGGAACGACCATCGCCACCATGGCATCGACGCGCTGATCGCCGGTCTGACCAGCCGCAGCCTGCTGCAGGCGATCGCCTCGGCCAACGAGGCGGAGCGCGAGCGGGTCGAGATTCCCCTGCCGTGGCCGGCCCTGCGTGACGAGGTGGCGGCCTGGCGCGCCGGCGTGACAGTCTCGCATCGGCCGGACCACGGCGTCGCCGGCCGCCTACACGAAGAGACGGCCTATGGCCTGGTCGCCGATCCGGCAGCGGAGGAGGGGCGTAATCTCGTCTACCGCAAGGCATTCACGGCTTTGACCGAACGGGAACTGGGCGCGATCCGCGATCGCCGCCTGCGCGACATGGTCCTGGACCATTGGGGGGCGGCCAAGGCGGCGGGCGTGAAGCTCGACCAGGCCCTGCGCGATTTCGCGGCGACGGTGGCGGGGCGAGATCCTCACGTAAGGGGCGGGATCCGTCACGTGCGCCTGCTGAAGCCCGAGCGGGAGGACTACCTCGTGCCGGTGATGGGGCCGGATGGCAAGCCCTACAAGGCCTATGCTGCCGGGGAAAACGCTTTTGTCGACGTCGTCGAAACATCCGCAGGCAAATGGCTTGGCGTCGCCACCAGTGTCTTTCTCGCCAATCGGCCGGGGTATCGGCCGGCCTGGGCAGACGATCCGTCGCTCACCTTCGTGATGCGTGTCCACAAGGGCGACCTTCTGCGTCTCGACCGTGACGGCCGCAGCGAAGTGATGGTAGTGCGCCAGCTCGATGCTGCCAGCGGACGCTTCAAGCTGGCCGGCCATGCAGAGGCGGGCAAGCTGCAGGATCGACACGACGACCCCGACGATCCTTTCCGCTGGCTCATGGCGTCCTACGGCACGCTGAAGGCGATGGGGGCCGAGAGGGTCAGGGTCGACGAATTGGGAACGGTCTGGCGGATCCCCGCGGAAGAGGGCCTGCGTCACCTGCAGCGCATGGAGCAGCGCCGTGATCGGCCGCGTGGTTGAGATCGCGACAGACGGGCGCTTCGTGGCGCTCGATCGCGGGTTCCTCACCGTCTCCGAAGCCGGGGCGGAGGTGGGGCGGGTACCGCTCGATGCCGTCGCCGCCCTGGTCGCCAATGCCCATGGCCTCGGATTCACCAACAACATTCTGGTTGTTATTCGGCGTGGAACATTGACCCCTGTAGAGGGGTAATCGGCTTCCAATTTTGACCCCCTCAATCTTGTCGTTGGCAAGCTATCCGCGTGCAGTTGCGAGCGGGTGGCTGAGGGATGTTGATTG
>Ga0265297_10003499_pt1 | contig 28196 bp, 20 predicted proteins | sample Munlanlwell13791_FD_192502 | JGI IMG/M metagenome (GOLD analysis project Ga0265297, IMG submission 192502) | Leachate microbial communities from a municipal landfill in Southern Ontario, Canada - Leachate well 137-91 | ecosystem: Engineered > Solid waste > Landfill > Unclassified | place...
TCGGGTCGAGTTGCTGCACGAGCTGGTGGCGCGCGTCGAGCCGGTCGCGCATCGTCAGCGGCAGCTCGTCGTTCAAATACCACGCGAGCAGCGCCGGATGGTCGCGGAAGAGCGGCACAACACCGCGCACGATGGCCTCTTCGCCACGAAAGCCGAGCACCGGCTCGTGATAATACTGCGTGCCGGCAAAGACATCCTTGATCGAGTAGATGATCTTCAGTTTGCGCGCGGCAAACGCGTCGAGATAGGCGCGGACCTTCTCGACACCGCCGGCGTTGACGCCGTAGCACATGATCGTGTTGAACGGGCTGGCGGCAATGCGGTCGAGGTGCTCTTCAAAATTCTTCGTCGTCGGTCCCGGTCCGAAATACCAGCCGAACGGAAAGAACGGCTTGCCGTTGACGATCGTCCGATTCAGCTTGTCCAGGAAGACGGCCGGTTGCGGCGCGTTGGCGGCAAGCTTGTGCAACTCGAAATCCTGCCGGCCCAGCGATGTCCCGTCGGGGGCGAACAGTTCGACATGCACGCGGTAATCCCCGACCGCCAGCGACTTCGCGTCGAACGTCACGTCATTGTAGCCGGCTCGCGGCTGTTTGACGCGCTGCTCGCGCACGGTTTTGTCGCCAGCGAGTAACGAGCAGATAAGAGTTGTCTGCTCCGGCTTCAACGAGCCTTTCATGCAGTCGGCGAGTTTGACGCGCACAATCACGCGCTGGTTGGCGGCATTCTTTGGCAACCGGCCGCGATAGTTTGGCTGCAACAGTGCTGCATCCAGCGCGGGAGGGTAGTGTTCGGTCACGCTGACGTCATCAAACCATGCCGTGCCGGTCATGCCTTTGCGCAGGTAAAGACTGACGCGAACACTGGTCGCCTCCTTCGGAATCGGCGCGGTGACATCCTCGATGCGGAACCAATCCCGGTCGCCTTTTTTGCCGGAGGCGTAGCTGCCGCCGAGCCAGCCTTTGGCTCCGCTCCATTCCATGCAGATCGTCGCGCCACTTTCCTCACCTTGCACTCCACGCGTCTTGATCCACGCGCTGTAGCGATACTTCATGCCTGGCTTGAACTGAATGGCCTGTGAGGCGAGGAGGTAGGTCGCCTTGTTCGTGTTGACCAGCCGCAAGCTATGCGTGCCAGAGTGGGCAACGTCGTCAACGATGCTGAACGTCTTTGGTTGGCTCCAGGAGGTCTTGCCGTCCTCAAACCCGGCGTTGCGGACGAGATTGGCTTCTTCTGATGAGACGGGCGCGATTCCAGCGATCAACGCCATCGCAGCGGCGGACAACCAACAAGGCAAGCGCATATCATTTCTCCTTTGGACGGACAGCTTCCACTTTTTATCTCACGCTCGCCCAACAGACGCAATGTCCGGTTGGATTACTTGGAGGCGGACTTGCCGAGCGCGGTGCAGACGCGATCGCAGAGCGCCGGAATCGCGTCTCGAACAGCGGGTGTCATTTCGCCGCCGATGGTATGCGGGTTGGCCACCTCGACGGCGAAGATGCGGAAGTTTTTCGGAAATTCCAGTTCGAGATCCTTCGCCAGGGCGATCATCTCCGGCAGGCCGGTGAAATGAGGTGAAGCGCCTTGGATGGGCGCAAGCTCGTCGGGATTGATCTCGATGACCGTGCCGGGCGCGTGTTTGCCGGTCATGACGGCGTCGAGCAGGATCGCGCGGTCATAGCCGATGAACAGTTCGAGCAGCGCCACGCCATGCCATGAGGTCTCCTGCACGTCTGCGAGGTCGCCCAACTGTCCCTTCAGTGCGCGCGCCGCCAAAATGCCGACGGCATCGTCGGCAAGAATGTCGTTGCCGAGGCCGAGCACCAGCGTTTTCATCGTTTGCACGATGTCACGCTAGCAGGTCGCGCCAGCGGGTCAAGCGTCGCAGGTGTGGAAAACCGGAACTGTTTTCCGCAAAGCACTTCTTGCATCGGCCGTGAGTCTCCAACTTCCGCTGGTAGCGCGAGCTCGGGCACTGTTGCGGCCAGCGCCGTTCCCACGATCAGAGACATCCACACACGTTGCGCTCTCACTTGTTCGCACTTGCCGGCGCGCTGCGGGTGAACGTGCCCTTGCCGCTGATTTCGATCAGTTTGATCTCATCGAAAACCGCTGTCGTCTTGCTGCATCCGAATCCCAGCAGCGTGTCGTCTTTGAACCTCCAGACAGGCCACGGACTCATGTCGCGGTAATCGGTCGGCCACTCGACCATGAGTTTGCTGTCGAGGTAAGCCTTGAGACCCTGCTTGCGGACCTGAACAACCACGCTGTAGCGACGGCCATGTTCCAGATGTGGAATGTGAACTGCCGTGGGGCCGTTGCCGACGGCTTTGCCGTTGATGGCCTCGAAGCCGATGACGTGATCTTTGGCAAACCTCTTCATGTAGAACACAAACGACCTGCCGGTTGCCGTCAGCCCGATTGCGACGTCCGCATTGCCGCTCTTCGTCGTGAAGCTGACGCGGTAGTCATACTCCTCGGCGGGCCGGTAGGGAGGCTGCAGTTTCTGCGACATGCTCGCTGAGTCGGTTGCCGCCAACTCCCCATTCACCGTGTTCCAATCCCCGGAAACCTTGTCCTGTTGTGGATCAATCAGCGGCAGCAGGTTGATAGCGTTCTGCCAGGCGGCGTCGGAGGCCGTTGCCGCTGCCGCACCACGCAGCACCGTCGCCTCGCCGTCGAAGACTCGCAATTGCCAGAAGCGAACTTCGTAGCTGTCCTTGTGCAAGTAGAGCGAGGTGATCGGCTGGCCGGGGAAGTCAGGATGCGGTTCGCCTTTTTGGGCGACGCTCGCGACATCTCCCCGCCAGTCCACTACAAGTTCCCCATCGAGCCGAACGGTGACATGATCTTGAGCGCCCCCCTCGCCTCGGTCCAGCCGCACAACGACGCGTGCGCGAGGGCCGCGGTTGGCTGGCCACGGATCGCCAGCGCGGCAATTGATCATCTTATAACTGCTGTCGAAGTTCATCGGGATGATTCGAGTGGCATCAAGCGGCAGGTCGACGTGGAAACGGCCCGGCCCTGACAGCCGCTCGAAATCAACCTCGATCTCGTAGCTGCGTGCATTGATTGCGACGGGCGGCGCAATTTTGCCGGAGCCGCCGTCACTGATATAGGCGAGCGCGCTGCCGCGGCGCTCCCACGCGTTGGCTTTGGAGTGGCTGGCGCCTTTTTCCACCCTGATGCGATCCTTGACGGGGTCGGTGATTGCGAGCAGATCGATCGTCTGGCGCGGCTGCTGGGCTACGGCGGACGCGGATGGAGCCGGCGTGCCCAGCGGCTGGATACGGATGTTGCGGAAGCGTACGGGGCTGCCATAAGCCTGCAAACGGATCGGCCCGGGCGCGGCACTCTCTGGTTCGCCTTTGCCGGTGCTTTTTGAAATCTCGAAGTTGTCGTGGATGAGCCGGCCATTGTGGATGACACTGACACGGGCGTTGACGGTCTTGGCGCCGGCGGCATCGAAGCGCGCGGCGTGAAAGGTGATGTCGAAACTCTGCCATTCGTCCGGCGGTTTGCTGACGTTCTCGATCGGCGCCTTGATCTTGAAGATCGCGCCGCAACAAATGTCGTTTGCCGGTTTGCCGAAGGAATCGAGGATCTGCACCTCATAGCGGCCCTGTAGATAGATGCCACTGTTGCCTTGCTTGGCGTCGTGTGGAACGGCGAACTCGATGTGCAGGTCGAAGTCTTGAAACTTCTCCCGCGTGTCGAGATCGCCTTCGCCGGCCACCAGCGCGCCATCAGTCACCTGCCACTGGCACGGACTGCCGTCCGGATGTTGCCACGCTGACGCGTCGCGACCGTCGAAGAGCGTGCCGAACTTCGGTGACGTGACGGTGGTTTTCTGGCCCGGTGGATCCTCCACTGCCGACCTGCCGTCGCGTGAGGGACTGCGGCCTGCAAACCACCAGACTGCGCCTGCGATCAGAGCCAGCGCTACCATGCCAGCAAGACCGCCCATCGCCCATTTCCAATGACCCACTGCCGATTGTCCCTTCGTCGCTGGCGGCTTCCGCGGCGTCGTAGGCTTCGCAACAGCCGGCTTCGGTGTCGGCTGCGCGTGCACGGGGGTGGGGGAGGGCGTTGGCGTCGCTTTTGGCTGCCCGCCTGCAACCACAGGCGGGGCAGCGGTGGCGGGTCTCAATTTGCCATGCACCTCCCGCAGTTGGTCAATGAGGTCTTCGTAACTCGCCGGTCGCTCATGCCGCTGCTTTGCCAACATCTTTCCCACCAGCAACGCCACAGGTATCGGGCACGTCGGCCACACCTTGAAAATCGCCGGCGGCGGGTCGTTCACGTGTCTGGTGATCACGGCCAGCGGGTCCGGGCCTTCGTAAGGCGGCCGGCCCGTCAGCATATGGTAGAGCGTGCAACCGAGGCTGTAGATATCCGTCCGAAAATCAATGTCGCTCACTCCGCGCGCCTGCTCCGGGCTGATGTAATGCGGGCTGCCCATCATCATGCCGGTTTGTGTCAAGCTCGTCGTTGCCCCGCCCACGATCTTCGCCAGGCCGAGATCGCCCACTTTCACCTCGCCGGTGTTGGAGAGGAAGATGTTGTCGGGCTTGATGTCGCGGTGAATCAGCCTGGCCCTGTTCCAGCCATATTGAAGTGCCTCGGCAACATAGACGGTGATGGCAATGGCCTCGCACGGGTCCAGCCGGCCCTGGCGTTCGATGTGTTGCTTCAACGTCTCGCCATCCACGAATTCCATTGCGATGTAGTGTGTGCCCTCGCTCTCGCCCGCGGAATAGACCTGCACGACGTTGGGATGGCTGAGGCTGGCGGCGGCGGTGGCCTCGCGTTTGAAGCGGGCGACGAAATCGGGGTCGGCTGCGAGTTCCGGCGCCATGATTTTTAACGCGGCGAGCCGGTCGAGCTTCGACTGGCGCGCTTTGTAGACCGACCCCATGCCCCCGCGGCCAAGCTGGGAGATGATCTCGTAACCGGCAAAGGTTTGGCCCGCCAGCGAACTCATGCGTTGTTCCCTGCTGCGCGCGAATCATCCTCTCCCGGTTGCCGTCGGTCAAGCACTGGCTGACCCGCTGCCGTTCATCGGAAGTCGGCGGAAGTTTTCCTTGCCGCTGCCGGAAACGCGGTGTCAAATGACGGCAACAACTGCAACTCAACCCGGTTACGTCCATGCTCAGTTCCTTTCAACAACACCTCCAGCGACAACTCGACGACATTCGTGCCGCCGGCACCTGCAAACGCGAGCGCGTGCTCGCGACTCCACAGGGCACGCGCGTCCGCGTTGCCGACGGGCAGCCGGTGCTCAACCTCTGTGCCAACAACTACCTCGGTCTCGCCCAGCACCCGGCGGTGACGGCCGCCGCGCGCGAGGCGCTGGAGCGGTGGGGCTATGGGATGGCGTCGGTGCGGTTCATTTGCGGCACGCAGGACATCCACAAGCAGCTCGAAGCGAAGCTCGCGGAGTTTCTCGGCACGGAGGATACGATCCTCTACTCATCATGTTTCGACGCCAACGGCGGGTTGTTCGAGACGCTGCTCGGCGCGGAGGACGTGGTCATCTCCGACGAGCTGAACCATGCGAGCATCATTGATGGCATCCGCCTCTGCAAGGCGCAGCGGTCCCGCTACCGCAACAACGACATGGGCGATCTCGATGCGAAGCTGCGCGAAGCGGCCTCGGCGCGGTTCCGGCTGATCGCCACCGACGGCGTGTTCTCGATGGACGGCTCCATCGCCAACCTGCCGGCCATCTGCGGCCTCGCGGAGAAGCACGGCGCGCTCGTGATGGTGGACGACTCGCACGCCGTAGGCGTTCTCGGCCGGCGCGGACGCGGTTCTCACGAGCATCATGGTGTCATGGGCCGCGTGGACATCATCACCGGCACGCTCGGCAAGGCGCTCGGCGGCGCCAGCGGCGGCTACACCAGCGGGCGCAAGGAGATTGTCGAATTCCTGCGCCAGCGCTCGCGTCCGTATCTTTTTTCCAACACAGTCGCGCCGCCGATTGTCGCCGGCTCTATCAAGGCGATTGAACTGCTCTCCGAGTCCACGGCGCTCCGCGACACGCTCGAGGCGAACACGAAGTTCTTCCGCGACGGCATGGCGAAGTCCGGTTTCAACATCCTGCCCGGCGTGCATCCGATCGTGCCGATCATGCTTGGCGACGCCACGCTGGCCGCGCGCGTGGCGGAGGCGATGCTGGCCAAGGGCGTTTACGTCATCGGCTTTTCCTATCCCGTCGTGCCGCAAGGCAAGGCGCGCATTCGCACACAGATCTCTGCGGCACACTCGCGCGAAGACCTGGAGTTTGCCATCCGGGCGTTTGCCGAAGTAAAGCGAGAGCTGGGCATTTGAGGTGATCGTGGATACCTCGCAGACATCCGACTTTGCCGACTGGGGCAAGCGCGCCGGCAAACCACTCGATGATCGCTGGCGGGATTTCGCCGAGTCGGTGAGGAAGAAATAGTCCCGCCTCTTGCGAATCACCATTTACTCTCCATGCCTCCAGTCTCCACCAAGCTCACTTTCGCCCTTGGCTCTGATGAGAAGAGCCGCAAACTGCCGTCGAAGATTGTCATCAGCCAGAGCCAGAACGAAACCCTGGACCATGTGTTGCTCAAGGCGCTCGCGTTCGTGATCTTCCACAGCGACCGGTTGCGGCTGGAGGTGGACCTGGAGATGCCGGGCGTGCCGTTTGTGCCTGACCTCGTCGCGCTTGCGTTGGACGGCCGTCCGGAACTGTGGATTGAGTGCGGAGAAGTCTCACTTCACAAGCTGGAGAAGCTGACGTTGAAGCTCGGCGACGCCGATATTTGGATCGTCAAGAAAAGCGCCGGCGACGTGGCCAAGACTGTCGAGCTGGCGCGGCGCAACATCCGGCGGCTCGGCCGCGTGCGGCTGTTGACGTTCGATCCCGGCTTCATTCCTGAATTGCGCGCGCTGGCCACCGGCGCCAACTCGCTTTACCTTGTCAAACTCGTGCCGGGTGAAATGGCGCAACTCGTATTCAACGACCTGTGGTTTGAGACAGCGCTGCGGGTGACCGCGCCGTAAGACAAGCTGCGCATCACCTATGCGCAGTACGAATCACACCCTCCCGGCCTCACCCTTTCGCAATACCGTGTCCCTCAGCGATCCAGCGTCGTCGCGGTTCGGATAATCGAGCGTGTAGTGCAGGCCGCGGCTTTCCTTGCGCTGGAGCGCGCACTCGACGATCAGCCACGCCACCGTCGCAATATTGCGCAACTCCAGCAGATCGGCTGTCACGACGAAATCCCAGTAGTAGTCGAGTATCTCGCGCTGGAGGTTTTCGATGCGCGTTTTGGCGCGTTGCAGGCGCTTGCTGGTTCGCACAATGCCGACGTAGTCCCACATCAGACGGCGGATTTCGTCCCAAAGGTGCGCCACCACCACCAGTTCATCCGCATCGTGCGCCTTGCCACTCTGCCACGGCGGAATCGCGATCTGGTTGCGCGGCAGTTTCTCCAACGCTTCTGCCGCTCTGGCTGCTGCGCGATGCGCCACGACGACAGCCTCCAGCAGCGAGTTGCTCGCCAGTCGATTCGCGCCGTGCAACCCCGTGCATGCGACCTCGCCAACGGCGAACAACCCCTCGATGTCCGTCCTCCCGTCCACGTCCGACAACACGCCGCCGCACATGTAATGCGCCGCCGGCACCACCGGCACTGGTTCCTTGGTCATGTCGATGCCGTAGCGCAACAGTGTCTCGTAGATGTTCGGGAACCGGTGGATGATGAACTTCGCCGGCTTGTGCGTGATGTCGAGATACACGCAATCGGCGCCGGTCTTTTTCATCTCGGCATCAATCGCCCGCGCCACGATATCACGCGGGGCCAGCGCGCCTTGCGGGTGATATTTCGCCATGAACTCGTGCCCGTCCTTGTCCACCAGCAGCGCACCCTCGCCGCGCACCGCTTCGCTGATAAGGAACGTGCGTGCCTTTGGATGATAGAGGCACGTCGGATGGAACTGGACGAACTCCATGTTCGCGACGCGCGCACCGGCGCGATACGCTATCGCCACACCATCGCCCGTGGCAATATCGGGGTTCGACGTGTAAAGATAGACTTTGCCGCAGCCGCCGGTCGCCAGCATGGTCGCGCGTGCAGCGAACACCTCGACGCGACCGCCGTGTTTGTCGAGCACGTAAGCGCCGATGCAGCGATTCGGCCCGTCCTGTCCCTGCTTCCGTGTCGTGATCAGGTCCACCGCATGGTGGTTTTCGTAAATCTTGATATTCGGGTGCCGTGCCGCCGCTGCCAGCAGTGCGCGCTCGATCTCGCGGCCCGTGATGTCCGTTGCGTGCAACACCCGCCGCGCCGAGTGACCACCTTCGCGGCCCAGTTCGAGCTTGCCATTCTTGGCGTGGGCAAACTCGACGCCCAATGCCATCAACTCCTTCACCCGTGGCGGCCCTTCGGTGACGATGGTGCGCACCACGTCCTCCTTGCACAGCCCGTCGCCGCACACCAGCGTGTCCTTCACATGCGCCTCGAACGAATCGCCTTCAGCCATCACACAAGCGATGCCGCCTTGCGCACGGTTCGTGTTCGACTCGGCGCTTTCTTTCTTGGTGACAATCGCCACGTGTCCGTGTTCCGCCGCTTTCAACGCAAACGACAGCCCGGCGATGCCGGTGCCAATGACGAGATAGTCGGTTTCAATCATGGCAATTTAGAATGTCTCATTATCGATCAGCCGTGTCTTGCCGATGAACACCGCCATCGCCGCCAGCGTTCGGCCGGGCTCGTGGCGTTTCGCCGGCAGCAACGTCTCCGAGTCCACGAACGTGATGTAGTCAATCCGTGCCGACGGTTTGCCGGTGATCAACTTCGTCATGGCCGCGCATACCTCGTCAATCGGCCGGCCTGCTGCCAGTTCGCGCCGCGCCAGGTCCAACGACTGTTTCAGCGCCAGCGCCTCCTGCCTCTCCGTTGGGCTGAGATAGACGTTGCGCGAACTCATCGCCAATCCGTCCGGCTCGCGCACCGTCGGGCAGATGACAAATTCCAGCGGGAAGTTCAGGTCGCGCACCATCCGCTTCAAGACCGCGCATTGCTGCGCATCTTTCTGGCCGAAACACGTCACGTCCGGCAGCACGATATTGAACAGCTTCGCCACCACCGTGCATACGCCGCGGAAATGTCCCGGCCGCGATGTGCCTTCCCATCGCTCCGACACCGCCGTCTCCTCCACCCACGTCGTTGCCGCGCCTGCCGGATACATCTCCTCGTTCGTCGGCGCAAAGATCACGTCCACGCCGACCGATTCGCACAACTTCTGGTCACGCTCAAAGTTGCGCGGGTATTTTGAGAAATCCTCCTTCGGTCCGAACTGCGTCGGATTCACGTAGATGGAGACGACGCAAAGGCCTGCGCGCCGTTTCGCTTCGCGCATCAGGCTCAGATGCCCCTCGTGCAGGTAGCCCATCGTTGGCACGAGGCCGACGCGCTTGCCTGCCGCCCGCGCCGCGCGCGACCACGCTTGCATCGCCGAGACTGACTGAATGATTTCCACGGCGCCACACTACAGAACTGGCGCGGGAAAGTCATGTCGGAATCCAGGACGGCGCAGGCACACCCGCCAGCACAGTCGCGCTTGCATCGTTGCGGCGGTCTGAATAATCTCCACAGCCTTGATTTCCTAAACGCAGGTTGAACTATGAACGACTCCTATATTCAAAACCTTTTTGCCGAGCGGATCGGCGGGGCGAACTACGGCAAGAGCACCGCCATTTACAAATTTGAGAAAATCAAACGCGCCAAGCGCGCCGCCATCGCAGCCCACCCCGGCGTCGAATTGCTCGACCTCGGCGTCGGCGAGCCGGACGAGATGGCATTTTCGCTGTCGGTGAAAACGCTTTGCACCGAGGCCCGCAAACCGGAAAACCGCGGCTACGCCGACAACGGCCCCATGGAGTTCAGACAGGCTGCCGTGCGCTGGATGGAACGCGTTTGCGGCGTGACGGGCCTCAACCCGGAATCGGAGGTCATCCACAGCATCGGCAGCAAAGCGGCGCTCTCCATCATGCCGATCTGTTTCATCAACCCGGGCGACGTGGCGTTGATGACCGTGCCAGGCTATCCCGTGTTCGGCACGCACTCGAAATATCTCGGCGGCGAGGTCTATAACCTGCCGTTGACGGCGGAGAACAACTTTCTGCCCGACCTCGACAGCATCCCGGCCGACGTGCTGCGCCGCGCCAAGACGCTGGTGATCAATTACCCGAACAATCCGACCGGCGCGAGCGCCACGCCGGAGTTCTTCGCGAAAGTCGTCGAGTTCGCCAAGGCACACAACATCATCGTCATCCACGACGCCGCCTACGCAGCGCTCGTATTCAAGGGCAAAAATGGCGAGCCGACGCGCCCGCTCTCGTTCCTGGCCACGCCCGGCGCGAAAGATGTTGGTGTCGAGCTGCACTCGATGAGCAAAGGCTTCAACATGACCGGCTGGCGGCTCGGTTTTGTCGTTGGCAACCCGCTGATCGTGAAAGCCTACGGCGACGTGAAAGACAATTCCGACAGCGGCCAGTTCCTTGCCATCCAGAAAGCCTGCGCCGTCTCGCTCGATCATCCGGAGATCACTGAGAGGATCTCCGCGAAATACTCGCGACGGATGAACCGGCTCGTCCGTGTGCTGAACCGTTTTGGCTTCAAAGCGAAGAAGCCGAAAGGTTCGTTCTTCCTCTACACCCGCTGCCCGAGACGCGCCGTGGCCGGAGGAAACGCGGTGGAGTTTGCGAAAGCCGAGGATTTCAGCCAGTGGCTCATTGCCGAGAAACTCATCTCGACCGTTCCGTGGGATGACGCCGGCGCCTACGTGCGTTGGAGCGTCACCTTCATGGCCAAAGGCGCGGCCGATGAGGCGCGCGTGGTCGGCGAGATCGAGCGGCGGCTGGGTGATGTGAAACTGGAGTTCTGATTCGGGACTCGGGAATCGTGACTCGTGACTCCGTAATCCGTGAATCGCGACTCGTGGCGCGTGAAACTGATCACGAATCACGATTCACGGATTACGGATTACGAATTCCGAATTCCGAATCACTTTCCTCAAAACGACTGTTCCGCTGTCGGGAACTTTCCGCTCCGCACTTCGTCGCGGTAGGAGACGATGGCGGTGCGCATCGCGTCGCCGACGGAGGCGAAGCGTTTGACGTGCTTGAACGTCGGCCACGTGGCGAGGCCGAGCATGTCGTTGATCACCTGAATCTGCCCATCGCAATGCGGGCCGGCGCCGATGCCGATGGTCGGGATACGAATGGATTCGGTGATGGATTTTGCCAGTTCGGCGGGGACGCACTCGAGCACGATCGCAAACGCGCCGGCGTCCTCGACACGCTTGGCTTCGTCGAGCAGGCGCTTTGCGGTCTCATCTGTCTTGCCTTGAATCTTGTAGCCGCCGAATTCCAGCACGCTTTGTGGCGTCAGGCCGATGTGGCCAAATACAGGAATGCCGGCCTCGATGATGGCCTTGATCTTCTCCGCCATGCGCGGGCTGCCTCCTTCAACTTTCACGCCCTCCGCGCCGGCTTCCTGCACGAAACGGCCGGCATTCATCACCGCTTGGTCTTCGCTTCGGTGGTAGCTCATGAATGGCATGTCGGCGATGAGCAGGGCTTTCGGCTTCGAGCGCGCGACGGCGGCGGTGTGGTGCAGCATGTCGGCCATCGTCACCGGCAGCGTGCTTTCGTAGCCGAGCACCACCATGCCGAGCGAATCACCCACGAGGATCAGGTGCACATCGGCCTCGTCCAGCAGTTTCGCGGTGACGTAGTCGTAAGCCGTCAGGGAGACAATCTTCTCGCGGCCTTTCATGGCGCGGATGGTGGCGGTCGTGATCTTCTTTCGAGAGAGGTTTACACTCATGATTTACCAACCTTTTGCCGCCAGCTTCATCGGCTGGCTTTCGGTCAAAGCTGTCAGAAGTTGCGTCGTTGTCTTGCCGAGACCGGGAATCACCAGGGCCGGCCGGATTTCCACCAGCGGTTGCAGGACAAACCGCCGCTCGTGCATACGCGGATGCGGCAGCGTCAGCCTCGGCCCGTTCATGATCGTATCGCCACAATAGAGCAGGTCGAGGTCAATGGTGCGTGGCGCGTTGTGGCCATGTTCGCGCGGCCGGCCGAGAGACTGCTCAAACTGCTGGAGCCGATCCAGAAGGTCCAGCGGCGACAGATCGGTCTCGATTTCGACGACGGTGTTGAGAAACGACGGAGTGTCTGGCGCGCAATCGACCGGCTCGGTTTCGTAAATGGATGCTGCGACGGCCTTCTGGTCGCTGGAGAGTTCACATAGGAAGTCACAGGCCAACGACACGTTCTTCAGCCGGTTGCCAAGGTTTGAGCCGATTGAAACGCCAACTTTCATTTTGCGACACGCATTCCGCCGAGCGCCTCACTTCAATCCCAACACATCCTGCATATCGTAAAGCCCTGCCGGCTTGCCGACGATCCATTTCGCTGCGCGCAGCGAGCCGCGCGCGAATGTCTCGCGGCTGCTGGCTTTGTGGGCCAGTTCCACCCGCTCTCCGGGCGCGGCAAAAATGACCGTGTGGTCGCCGACGACATCGCCGCCGCGGATGGCGTGGATGCCGATTTCGTCGCGAGTGCGTTCGCCGACGATGCCGGCGCGGCCGTGACGGGCGAGGTCTTTGAGCTGCTTCTGTTTCACTTCGGCAAGGATTTGGGCGAGCCGTTCGGCAGTGCCGCTGGGCGCGTCTTTCTTGAAGCGGTGATGCATCTCGACGATTTCCTGGTCGAAATCGGGGCCAAGAATCTCGGCGACCTTACGCGTGATGTAAAAGAGCGTGTTGACGCCGGTGGAGTAGTTCGCAGCCCAGACAACCGGGATGTTGCGTGTGACGCCGAGTACCTGTTTCTTCTCATCGGCGGTGTGGCCGGTCGTGCCGATGACGAGCGCGGCTTTGCCCTTCGCAGCCGCCTGCGCTGCGGCGAGCGTGGCGTTATGGAGGCTGAAGTCAACGACGACATTGGCTTTCGCAGCGGCGGTATCGATATCGTCGCCGAGATCCATCTCTCCGATGATGCTGAAGTCAGCGTCCTGTTTTGCCAGAGCGATGATGGTCTGGCCCATGCGGCCCTTGGAGCCGTTGATAACGAGTTTGATCATGACATCGTGACGCCGGCATCCCTGACGGCGTTGTTAATCGTTTCGAGCACAGCCGGCAAGGATGCCGGCGTGCCGTTAAAGCAATCCAACCTTCTGCAACGTGGCTTTCAACACCGCTTTGTTCTTTTCGCCCATCCGGCACAGCGGCAGGCGGAATTCTTCCTCGATCTGGCCGAGTATCGACAGCGCGGTCTTCACCGGAATTGGATTCGTTTCGATGAACAGGTCTTTGAATAGCGCGACGTATTTGGCATGCAACGCCGACGCCGCGCGGATATCACCGTCGAGAAACGCGTGCACCATTTTCGTCACGTCACCTGGAATCACGTTCGATGCGACGCTGATGACGCCGTCCGCGCCGACCGACATGAACGGCAGTGTCAGCGAGTCGTCGCCGCTCAGCACCGTCAGCCGGCTGCCACAAAGCGCCTTGAGCTGCGCGACGCGGTCGCACGAGCCGCTGGCTTCCTTCATGCCGACGATGTTCTTGTTAGCCTCGACCAGCCGCGCGACGGTTTCGGCTGTGCAATCCACGCCACAGCGGCCGGGGATATTGTAAAGGATCACCGGCAGCTGGGTTGCTTTCGCAACGGCGCTGAAATGTTGGAACAAACCTTCCTGGGTCGGTTTGTTGTAGTAGGGATTGACCTGAAGCACAGCGTTCGCGCCGGCTTTTTCGGCCTTGTGGGTGAGCGAGATCGCCTCGTCGGTGCAGTTCGAACCGGTGCCGGCGATGATCTTGCAGCGGCCTTTCGCCGCGCTGACGACCACTTCAATGACGCGGGCATGTTCCTCGTGGTCGAGGGTCGGCGATTCGCCGGTGGTGCCAACAGGCACAAGGCCGTCAATGCCGGCTTGGATCTGCCGTTCGACGAGCCATGCCAGTTTCTTCTCATCCACCTTGCCGTTGTGGAAGGGGGTGACGATAGCGGTGTATGCGCCGGTAAACATAAGCGTAGAGGATTAGTAGCCGCGAATGGGGCGAATGTCGCTAATTATTTCTGCCTGCGCATTCATGGCATCATTTGCGGCTCAAAGTTCAATCGTGCCTTCAAATACGAAGTCCGCCGGGCCTTTCAGCGTCACGTCGTGGATTTCGTTGCCTTGAGCTTTGAAACCCACCTCTAACGTGTCGCCGCCCTGCACGCGGACCTTGACGGGCGCGTGCGTGAAGTGGACGAGGTGCGAGATGATCGCGCTGGCGCAAACGCCGGTGCCGCAGGCGAGCGTCTCGCCTTCGACGCCGCGCTCGTAGGTGCGCACGCGAATCGAGTGCGCGTCGAGCGGCTGGACGAAGTTGACGTTCGTGCCTCTGGGTTTGAAATGGTCGTGGTGGCGCAGTTCGCGGCCGAGCGGTTCGACCATCGCCTGGTCGGCGTTCTCGACGAACACGACGGCGTGCGGCACACCGGTATTGATGCTGGAAACGGCCAACTCGCCGTGCGAGGTCTTGACCTTGTCGTGCAGCCGCAGCCCGCGCGGCGCGCTCATGCCGAGCCTGACCAGCGCGCCATCATACTCGGCGTGAATCACGCCCGCCAGCGTCTCGAAGGACACGGTGGGTTTCTGCCAGCCGAGCTTCTGGACGAACCGGGCGAAACAGCGCGCGCCGTTGCCGCACATCTCGGCCTCGCTGCCATCGGCGTTGAAGTAGTGCATCTGGAAGTCGGCCTTGCCGTTGGCGCAAGGCTTGACCAGCAACAGCCCGTCCGCGCCAACGCCGCGATGACGATCGCACAGCTTCGCGATCTGCGCCGTCGTCAGGTGCAGCTTCAAATCCCGATTGTCGAGCATGACGAAGTCATTGCCCGCGCCGTTCATCTTGGTGAAACGTAAGCTCATTAGGCTATTCTAGCCACAACTGGTGGGGAAAACACAAGTTTTCCGCTCAAGCTGGGTGTCATGATGAACAATCTGCGCCCGGGGCGGAGATTGGGTTGCGGCAGGCGGGTAGTTCGACTAGAGTGCATTGGTTCTTTGAGACGCGGAGTCCGCACTTGGGCTCGCGCCTGTTCTGAAACTACCGCGGTCTGCGATTTTTGATTCGCATTTCGCGATTCCTCCTTGTGGGGGCGATTGGTTTCGACTCAGGTGGAGAGACGAGGGTGGCGTGCCGAGGACGTCAGTTGGCCTCGATAAAAAACTGACAAAAACATAAGAGCTAACGAAGAGTTGGCCCTCGCGGCTTAAGCTCCGCGACGTTGCGCCCTTGACGCCTGCTAAGGGGACGCAACGCCATCAGCAGGCGTAGGTCAGAGCTGGGTCGCCGGGCCGAGACCGAAACCATTACGTGGCGGCTGGTTTGTGGAGTTGCCTGCTTGCCGACGGCTCCGCGAACGAGACTAAAGCGCAAGCTACGCACGTAGTCACGCTCGGCAATCTGGCTGAGGACGTGGGTTCAATTCCCACCGCCTCCACCATCTTCTTTATTTGCAAAGCTTTACGCAGACAGTGGACGTGGGTTCTTCACCCACATTCCGGTCAATATTGTTCAAGCTGTTGCTTCCATCCACAACATTTCATTGCGATCTGGATTTACACTCGATCCTCTTTATTATCATGGCCCGAAGCTCACAATGTACCGGCCCAATGGAATAACCATGAAATGCCTCATCCTCCTCACCGCCCTGCTGCTGGCACCGCTGGCCGCGCTGCCTGCCGAGCCTGCTCCCGCAACTAAATCGGCGATTCCAAACCTTTCTCTTGGCCCTGAATACGCGGACGGCGTGAGGCTGTTCCAAGGTGTGGCAGGCATCGAGCGTGCGACGAATGGAAGGCTGTGGGCGACTTGGTATGGCGGTGGTCTTACTGAAGACAGGCAGAACTACATTCTGCTTTCCACGAGCGGCGATGGGGGCCAGGCGTGGCAGCGCGTGCTTGTGCTCGATCCCGATGGCGGCGGACCGGTGCGGGCGTTTGATCCGTGTCTCTGGCATGATCCCGAGGGCAAGCTCTGGCTGTTTTGGGGACAAGAAACGACTCAGCAGAAAGGCCGCGACTTCGGAACCTTCGTCACCTTTGCGATCACGACGACGGACTCGGGCAAGGCGGGTGCGAAGTGGTCGGCACCGCGGCAGATCGCGAAGGGAGTGATGATGAACAAGCCGACGATCACCAAAGATGGTCGCTGGCTGTTGCCGGTGTCGTCTTGGTATAGCGACGGCAGTTCGCGGGCGGTTGTTTCGACCGATCATGGAGCGACGTTCGCGGAACTGGGCGCGGCCAACATCCCGGATAAAAGATGGCGCAGTGCGGACGAGCAGATGATCGTGGAGCGCATGGATGGCTCACTGTGGATGCTGGTACGCGGGAAGTTCGCCACGGGTGACAACAGCGTCACCGGCCTCGGTGAAAGCGTGTCCACGGATGGTGGCAAGACGTGGTCGGACGTGAAGGCCAGTGCGATTCCGCATCTGACTACGCGGTTCTTTATTCGCAGACTGGTGAGTGGTCGGTTGCTGCTGGTGCGGCAGAATCCGCCGGTCGGCACGAAGGGGCGCTCGCACCTGACGGCGTTTCTTTCTGACGACGATGGCCGCACTTGGAGCGGCGGTCTGTTGCTCGATGAACGCGATGGCGCGGCCTATCCCGATGGTGTGCAGGCAGCCGATGGCACGATCTCGGTGATCTATGATTTTCAGCGCGCCCGCGACAAAGAGATCCTCATGGCCGTCTTCAATGAAACCGAAGTGCTCGAAGGCAAACTCACTTCTCCGAAGAGCCAACTGCGCGTCTTGGTGAACAAGGCGACCGGCGTCAAACACACGAAGCCTGTCACCGCGTACAATTGGCCGCTTGATGAGGTTGATTCGCGCATCAAGGTTTTGGGCAAGGCGAAGGTGGCAAGCGGCGCTCACGGAAAGTCGCTGATGCTGGATGGCACCTCGGTGATCGAATTGAAGGATAGTGCTCAACTCAACAGCGGCGCGGAGGGCTTCACGTTTTCCGTTTGGCTCAATCCGTATGTGCTGAATCAAGGCCAGCAGTTGTTCGCGGCGAAGAACCGCTACTCGCTCGGCGAGCGGCAGTGGAGTCTCACGGTTGAAGAGGGCGGCGTCCTGCGCGCCTATTTGCAGCAGGAGAAATGGAAAACTATCACGTCCAAGCCCGTATTGAAGGCCGGTCACTGGCACCTCGTCATGCTGACCGTCTCACCCACCGAGGCCGTGCTTTACTTGAACGGCAAGGCTGTTGGTGAAACAGCGCTGACCAAGCCCATTCCGGCAACGCAAGCGCCCATCACGCTCGGTGGTGTGAACGACAACGGCCGTATCGTTCAACAACTGCTCGGTGCCGTGGATGAGGCGCGATTCGTGACGCGAGTGCTGAGTGCGGCTGAGATCGCGAAGATATACAAGCCGGTCGAGGCCACGCATGAGATCCCGAAGGCCATCATCGCCGACACGCCGCTCTGGGATTCGAAAGTGAAGTTGTCGAAGGCCGCTGATTTGCCCGTGCTCGATGGCGTGGAGTTTAGCGTCATCAAAGCAAACGAGCCAGAGAAGGATGGCTATATCTGGCTGCATGGCGTTGGCCTTGGCTGGCACAAGGGAAAACTGTTCGCCTCCTTCGGTCACAACAAAGGCGAGGAGAACACGCATGGCGAAGAAGCACGCGGTCGCATCAGCGAGGATGCCGGCAAGACATGGGGCGAGACATTCACCATCGGCACGGGTGCGGGCGTGCCGGACTTGTCCATCAGCCATGGCGTGTTCCTTTCGCAGGGGGGCAGGCTGTGGGCCTTCCATGGCGCGTTTTATGGTCGCATGCAGAAGATTCACACGCGTGCCTTTGTGCTCGATGAAGACACGGGCGCGTGGCAGCCGAAGGGCGTCGTGGTCGATGACGGCTTCTGGGCGCTGAATCAACCGGTGAAGATGGCGGATGGAAACTGGATCATGCCCGGCATCAAAGCGCGTGCGTTTTCCGAGAGCAGCAAGAACCCCGCCGCCGTCGCCATCAGCCACGGTGATGATTTCACAAAATGGGATCTCATAGCCATCCCGACCGCCGAGGGACTCACAATGTGGGGCGAGTCGAGCATCATCGTCGATGGCCCGAACGTGACGAACATCGCGCGCTTCGGCGCCAAAGCGCAGGCGCTGATCGCCGTGAGCAAGGACTACGGCCGAACCTGGATCGCCTCCGCGCCGAGCAACCTGCCCATGGCCACCTCCAAGCCCGCCGCTGGCATGCTCAGCACTGCCCAGCGCTACCTCGTCTGCACTACCACCGCCGACAGCGGCGGACGTCGCACGCCGCTCACCATCGCCGTCAGCAAACCCGGTGATTCCGTATTCAGCCACGTCTTCATCATCCGCCCCTCCATCTTCCCCCAAGGCCCCGGCGACGTGGCCGACGGAGCGCCCCTTTCCTATCCCTGCGCCGTCGAGCACGAAGGCAAACTCTACGTCGGCTACTCCAATGGCGGTGGTCGTCGAGGGAATCACAACAGTGCGGAGCTGGCGGTGATTCCGATCAAGAAACTGCCCGTGGAACCATGAAACCGATTCTCCTCACCCGCACACTCCTCACTGCCTTTCTACTGGCTGCGCTGGCCGAGCTTTGTGCTGCCTTCACAAGCCTGTGACAATATAGCATCCGGACTCCTGCAAACGGCGGCCGAAAAGTGCAGCGGAGCTATAGTATTGTGACGGGGCGGTCGAACTGGGGGTGACCAAATTCAGCACTGTCCGCCCAGATCAAAGAGGGGCGATTGACTTGAGGATGCGCACGGTTTCGGCGGCGCCCTCCTTGGGCGCGAGCGCGGTTGTGGCCACACCAGAGACGACTTTCGTGATGTTGTGATCGATCTTGCCCGCCGCGGCCCAGGTCGTGCCCGCTGGCGCGGTGATGTAGATGGAAAAAGTGTGGTGGCCGGTGCCGGGCCGCTCTCCGATGAGGTGCAGGATCGCGCGGTTGCCGGGCAGCGTTGCGAACAACGTCTCGCCGATGCGGTAACCGGCGCGCACGCGTCCCGAAGTCAGGACGATATGCTCGGGCGAGGGACGGTAGCCGTGGAGCGCCAGCCGGCGACGCAGTTCTTCGAGAAACGGCGCGAGGTGTCCCGGATCCATGATAGCCAGCGCGTTGAGCCCGTCGGAGATGACGATCTGCACGTCATGCCGGCCCCCGTGCTGTTGGCGCAGGCGGCGCAGCTTCTCGACGGACGGCTGCGACATCCGTTCGCCGGATTCGGGATGCAGAATATAGTCAGTGCGGTTCTTGGACTGGGTCGCCAGCTGGAGCCTGTCCGGTATTCGGGCGACAAACGCCGGGTCCAGTTCGGTCCAGATGCTTTTCTTGGCGTCGGTGTAGATGCGCCGGACCGAGGCATCGAGCTTCGGCTCGAGATTCCAAGGGTTCTGCCCGTGCCCCTCGGCGATGAACACACCGCGTTCGCGCACGGCCCTGAGCTGCGCCCGGCCTTCTTCGAGAATCTGCGCATCGCTGCGCGAATCCCCTTTCCTTCGACGGTATTGCAGGAACACCCAGAGGGGATCGCCGAAATGGGCGGTCCTTTGGCCGTCGCGGCCGATGACCCCGAGCTGTTGGAAGAACTTCCACATCCCGTCATTGACCCGGCAACCGAACTTATCGCGGAGGCGCACATGGTCCTGGTAGCCTGTGGTCAGGTATCCCAGCATCGGGTCGATCTTGGTCGGCAGCGCCATCAGGTAGGCCGGATTGGCCGGCATCACCTGGTCGAGGCACCAGTCGAGGTCGTCGAGTGACACGTCCATGTGGAGGGTGGAGCAGACATCCAGACCGATGGGCAGGCCGTGCAGCTTGCCCATGACGATGTCTTCCAGACAACAGCGCACAAGCTGTTCCCGGCGACGGAAGACCTCGGGACCGATGAATCCGGCCACGTCATTCAGGTGCACCCAGGGCGCCGCGGGGTGTCCTGACTTCCGTTGCGCCTCCGCCACCTTCCGCGTGAGCGCCCGGGCGAAGCCATACTTGCGCGACTCATGGATGACCATGTCGAATCCGTGGCTGTGGCCGTTGGTGAAGTCAGCGCCCTGGCCGGTTTCGAAATACAAACCGAACCTGCCCGTGCGGCGTGCAGCGTAATCCAGCATTTTTTTGAGACTGAGGTCGAAGGTCGCGTTGGCGCTGTCGCTGCCAGCGATGCTTTGGAACCACAACGCCGTGCTGCCGGGGCGCCGGGTCTCGACTTCCGCCTGCACGTCGATGTGCGCGAGCACGCAATGGGGCAGGAGGTTCTCAATGCCGAACGTGACGAGCAGGTCCTGGAGCGCCAGCTCAATCGCTTCGACGGACGCGGGGTTACTTGACACGGGATTGGTGCCCAGCACGACGTCCCCCACGGCGAATGCCCAGCCATCGAAAACCTGCCAGCGAATGTCGTCGAGGTTGTCGGTGGGCGAGTTGGGTTGGATGCGCGCCCCGAGATAGCCCTTGGCACCGATCTGGCTGCCGGGCAGGGCGTGGAATACCTTGGCGCCAACGGCAACGAGTTCTTCGTTGCTCATGAGCTTCACGACGCAGGCGATGACCTCGCTTGAAAGGCCGGTCGCAACGGCCTGAATGGCCTCCTCGCTCTGCGACAGCAGAAACTGCTTTAGCTCACCGAGCGTCAACCCGGCTGTCTTTGCGGCGGCCGCGGGGTCGAGGCTCTCCTGTAGAAAACCGCCGAGCCGGTCGCTGAGCAACGGATGCGCCATGAGGTCGCGGACGCGGGTGCGGGACAGCAGCGTTCTCGCGCGTTCTCGCGCGGTTTCATCGGCTGCAGCCAGGCCGACGATTTGATCTCCCTCCTTGAATGCGTTGGCCGCCCCAAGGATCTGCCTGTAAAGCGTGCCATCAAAGCGGCCTTTGATGCGAAGGAGATACGCGAAGAGGTCTTCGTCGGCTTTGACTTCGGCAAGGCGGACGCCAGGAGGCGGGGGCGCGGAGACCGATTGTTCTTCGCCGCGAGAGTCGTGAGCGGCCAGCGCGGCCGCCCCGCCGGCCATGACTCCGAGAAATGTCCGCCTGCCTATCATGGGGGACAGCACCGGCTGTTTCGGAGAAGGACTGCTGTGGCCGCACACATCTGACAATGCGGGGGCGCGGCTGGATTGTGACCGGCACAACAGCCCGTTCGCGGGCACGAAGGTCTGGCCGCAATTGGCTTTGGGCACGTTTGATTTCGCGGCGGGAAGGGAACGCTCGCAGGGGCCCGAGTGTTGGTCGGCGTTCATGCGCCGACTGTGCGACGCGTCGTCACGAGTGTCAAGCGACGCGTAAGTGACTGGACGAGGGATGGGATTGACCATAGACTCGCCGCGAAATCGAACCACGGAACTGATGATAAAAGGTTTTTCTCAGGTGCTGATCTTGATCGGGACGTTGCTGTTGGGGAGTGCGGCGGCGTCCGGCCAGATTCGGCCGGTTCGTCCGGCGACCTCCACCGTCAAGGCAACCGAACAAAATTTGATTCCGAACGCCGACTTTCTTGCGAATCCACCGTTGCTCGGCTGGCGCACGAATTTCGATTATGAAAGCTGGCACAAGAACAACAAGAACTACGTTCGCATCGTCACCGATCACGCGCCGCGACCCGGCGTGAGGGTCGTCGAGATCAACCAGCCGTCCGCCGTCGCCAACAACCAGGGCACGAAGCTCCAAAGTCCGTTCATCAAATGCGAACCCGGTGCGACTTACCGGGCGTCGGTGGACGTGATGACGTGGCACCCGGCCGCGTTCGCCAAGGTTTCCATCATGGTCTATACGACCAACCCGGAGCCGCAACTGCACATGCTCGCCACGACACAGATTCCGGCGATGAACGGCATGCCGGCTCTCAAGCAATGCGGCCGCGTGCAGTTCGCCGATCCGAAGGGCGGCAGAACATGGGTGACGACATCGCGGGAGTTCACAATACCTGAGAAGGTGTCGGTGAAACGGGCGACGGCGCTGCTGGTTGAAAGCGACATCAGGGATGTCGAGGGTCTGGTGGTGAAGCTGAAGGACGCCAACCATGTGGTGTCAAAATTCCTTTTTGAACAGCTCTCCGACAACACAAAGAAGCAGATGAGCACCGAACCTCTTCCCAACACGCTGGGCATGTTGTTGTTGGCCGACCTCAACAAGATCCTCAAGAGCGGCAACATCTACACACCGGAGCGGTTTGGCCAGGTGCGGCTCCAAGGCAACACAACAGCGGCGCAGGAGCAATACGTGTCGTTCCGTGAAGGCGATATCGAGAACGTGGACAGCATGGTGGCGCGGCTGCAAAAGGGCGAGGACCCGCTATCTAAATTTCTGATGGAGCGGCTTTCCACCGACACGCGGCGGCAAGTCCACAATTACGGTTCGAACGTGAAGCGGCACAGCACGTCGTCGGCATCGGAAGCGTTGCAGAAGGCGCTGGTCAAGGAGTTCAACGAACTCATCCAAGGCGGGTGTCTCTATGCACCGAAGCTGTTCGCGCATGTCCGGCTGGCCAGCACGACACAGGCGGCGCTCAGACAGAACCCGCAAGGACCGGAACTCATCAAGCTCAATCGCGCACTGCTGGAGGAGGCTTACCCGACGGAACTCGTGAAGGCCGCCGCCAGCGGACCGCCGGGCGGCGATTCCGTCAGGACCAACCGGTTGCTGCTGGAAGACACCTATCCCGAAATCGAACAGCTCAAGCGGCGCGCAGACGTGGCACAGCGGCCGGAATACATGACATTTCAGCCGGAGGCATTTGGCACGGCGCCGGGGGAGAGATCGAACATCACGAGTTACTTCTGCAATTTCCGAATCGTGAAGGTGAAGGCATCTGAGTAGCCGAACGGGGGTATGCTGCTCGTTGTGGGCGGGCCAATGACCGCGTGGGCATGGCGGCCCATGGTGTCTGAGGGGACACCGACAAAACCGTCCAGCGCCTGATCAGAGGAGTGCCGGAATGAAGCGAGAAGGATTGTTGAGCGGCTCACTCCGCCCTTGACCGCGCGTTGAGCGGGCCGCAGTATCGCCAGCAGTCACATGGCCCTTCCGAAACCTTTGCAGAATTGGGCCGAGGACTTTGAAACCTTTGTCCTCGACGTCATCTTCGAGCGTCGCCGCGGCAAACGCGCCAACCTTCTGCGCGCGTTCCTGACGATGCTCTCGCAGATCTTTGCCGTCGCGGTCCAGTTGCGGATTTGGTGCTACCGGATGCGGCTGCTGCGCGACCGCACACTCGGCTGTCTGGTGGTGAGTGTCGGCAACCTCACCGTTGGCGGCACCGGCAAGACGCCCGTTGTGGAAAAATTCGCCCGCGCCCTGGCCCAGCGCGGCCGGCGCGTGGCCATCCTCTCACGCGGCTACAAAAGCGCCAAGCGCCCGCTGCTGGAACGGATGGTCGTCAAGTTGACCGGTTTGGAGAAGCTCACGCCGCCGCGCGTCGTCAGCGACGGCGAATCCCTGCTGCTCGATTCGCACCAGTCCGGCGACGAGCCTTACATGCTCGCATCCAACCTCAAGAACGTCATCGTGCTCGTGGACAAGGACCGCGTCAAAGCCGGCAAATACGCCATCGAAAAGCTTCAGGCTGACACGTTGTTGCTGGACGACGGGTTTCAATACCTTCACCTCAAGAGCCGGCTGAACCTGGTGCTGATTGACCGCACCAACCCGTGGGGCACCGGCCACATGTTGCCGCGCGGAACGTTGCGCGAGCCGATCCGCAATCTCAGCCGCGCTTCCTACGTCTTCGTCACCAAGTGCGACGGCAGCGACATCGGCCCGCTCCGCGACCAGATTCGCACGCTCAATCCCACCGCTGAAATCATCGAGTGCGCCCACCACCCGCTTTATCTTCAGGACGTATTCACCGGTGAACGCAAGCCGCTGGAGTCCCTGCGCGATCTCGACATCGCTTCGCTCAGCGGCATCGCCGCGCCGGAGGGCTTCGAGCAGTCGCTGGAGAAACTTGGCGCAAACCTCGTCTGTTCCCACCGCTTTGCCGATCACCATCGTTACAGCCAGCAGGAAATCATCAACGTCATCAATCGCAGCCACAAGAGCGGCGCCAGAGCCGTCATCACCACCGAGAAGGACGCGGTGCGCTTCCCGCTGGTTGAGCGCCGCGACGTGCCCATCTACTTCATGCGCGTCGAAATCGAAATCCTCCGCGGCGCGAAAGACTTCGACGACGCCGTCGGCCGCATCTGCTTCAGTTGACATGAACCCGCGCCGTGTCCTCATCCGTTCCGTGAACTGGCTCGGCGACGCGGTCATGACGATGCCAGCCATTCAGCGTCTGAAACAGGCCCATCCGCAGGCGCAACTCGCTGTTCTCACCGGCCCGAAACTCGCCGATCTCTGGCGGTTGCATCCGGACGTGAGCGAAGTGATCGTCCACGAGCCGGGCAACAGCCCGTTCGTTCTCTTCCGGCAGGCACAAGACCTGCGCCGGGGCCGGTTCGACGCCGCGATTATCTTTCCCAACTCCTGGCGCAGCGCGCTGCCGATCTGGCTCGCTGGCATTCCTCAACGCATCGGCTTCCATGGCCACGCGCGCGCGTGGATGCTGACGGACGGCCTGGACGAATCCGCCGACTATCAAACGAAACCGGTAATGACAGTGGAGGCCATCCGTCGTTTTGGAAACGGCGCGCCGGCAGTGTCGGAGCGGCCGGTTTTTAGACACCAGGTCCATCGCCACCTTCAACTCGCCGCGCGCCTTGGCGCTGACACCACACCATGCGCGCCGCGACTGCAACTCGCCGCGCTGCCGGCCGACGCGCGTCTGCCACAGGACAAGCCACTGCTGGCGCTTAACGCCGGCGCGGAATACGGTCCGGCAAAACGCTGGTTGCTCGATCGCTTTATCGCCGCGGCGAAGACGATGGCTGAACGCAAGGGGGTGCGCTGGGTGATCGTTGGAGGTTCGAAGGAGATCGATCCCGGCAACAGGATCGCCGCCGCGCTCGGCGAGCAGCACGCCATCAACCTTGCCGGACGGACGACGTTGCTCGGCTTGTGCCACGCGTTGGCACAGTGCCGCCTGCTGTTGACCAATGACAGCGGCCCGATGCACCTCGCCGCCGCGCTCGGCAAGCCGGTGGTGGCAATTTTCGGCTCCACCGAACCGGCGTTGACTGGCCCCAACGTTGCCAGTGACACTCGTCATGCGATTGTGCGCAACGCACCGCCTTGTTCGCCATGCTTCCTGCGCGAGTGTCCGATTGATTTTCGTTGTATGACCGCGATTACGGCAGAGGAAGTCGTAAAGGCGATGGAGAGAGTCATCAGCAACCAGTGATCGACAGGTCAGTCGTCGGAAACCGAAGCGACTGATTACGGATTGCTTCCCTCTTCTGCTTCGATGAACAACTGCTCTACATATGCCAGCAGATGGATCAGATCGTTCCGCACGATGACGTGCCACGGTGGCGCGAGACGGGTCTTTGTTTCTTCCTCGACCGTCTTGATGACGGCCGGCGCGGTCGCCGGGCCAGCGGCGGCGCGTGGAGACAAGATGGCCGGAAATGAATCGCGCTTTGTCATCGCCGGCCATCGTAACAGCGGCCCGCCGCGTTGTCCATCGGCACGCATCGAGACCCCGTTCCTGCCGCGTTACGCGCTCACGCGCCCGGCTGGCTCTGCGGCTTCGGACCTCGCGATTGCTCGTAAAACACGCGCACTTCCGGCTTTGCCTCCTTGCCGAGAAACTGCTGGGCGCGCACGAGCGCCTTGCGCGTGGACGCGGTAAGGTTCTCCTCGGATTCGAAGACGCAGTCGCGGCCGATCTGGTCCAACAGCCCGCTGCGGCTGAGCACACCCATCACGCCGGACGACGGGCCGCTGATCAATAACAGCCGGCCGTTGGCGCGCAGGAACTTCAGCAGCCCCTCCAGCGCCATCACGGCGGTGGCATCGAGATGGCGTGCGTTCTTCATTCGAAGGATGACGACACGGATGTTGTGATCGTGCGCGAGTCGCCGCACTTCATCCTCGAAAAGTTCGGCGGCGCCGAAGAAAAGCTCGCCCTCGACGTGGATGATGGAAATCTCCGGATGGCTGCGCTCGGACTTCTCGCTGATCTCGCGCATCGAGTCGCCCGCCAGGTCGTATTCCACCAGGTGCGGCGCGCTGGCCTTGCGCAGGAACAGCATCAGCGAACTGATGATGCCGACGTAGATCGCCTGTTGGAGGCTGAGCAGCAGCGCCGTGGCAAACGTGAGGATCAGCACGATGGCATCGCTGCGCGTGGAGCGGAACGCGACCCGGATGTGATGCCACTGGAACATGCTTGCCCCGATGACGATCAGCAATCCCGCCAGTGACGCCAGCGGAATGTAATGCACCCAGCCGCCGAACAAGGCCAGAATGGCGATGATCCATAATCCGCTGAACACTCCGGCGAAGCGCGTCCGGGCGCCCGTGAGGAAATTGAGAGCCGACCGCGTAAAGCTGCCGCTGCCAGGCATGCATTGGAAAAAGGCGGCGGCAATGTTCCCCAGGCCGAGGCCGATGCAGCCCTGGTTGCTGTTGACGCGCTGGTCGGTCGTCATGGCGATGCTCTTGGCGATGGAGAGCGTTTCGATGCACCCCAGGATCGCCATCGCCAGCGCGTCGTCGGCTATGTCGGCGATCAACCGTAGATTCAGGAAAGGCAGGTGAACGTCCGGCAGTGTCTTGGGAAGGTCGCCGATTTGCATCACGCCTTTGGCGTCGAGACGAAACACTTCCACCACCGCCGCCGAGACGACGACCACCACCAGCGGCGCCGGCAGCCAGCGCGGCAGCCAGCGCGGCGCGGTGACTGTGACGAGAATCGAGCCGATGCCGATGCCCAGAGCGTAGAAGTTTGTGTCGCGGAGTTGCTGGAGCGTCATCCACACCTGTTCGAGCATGTGGCCGGCGTCCGGCTGTTTCACGCCAAGCAATGGCGCGAGCTGGCTGAGCGCGATGAGCAAGCCTGCGCCCGCCGTAAAACCGACGACCACGCTCCGCGAAACAAACTGGGTCAGGTTGCCGAGTTTCAGCAGTCCGAATAGCAACTGCGTGCCGCCGATCAACAGCGCCAACAGAGGGATCATGATCGTCGGATTCTCGCGAATTTCCGGCACGGAGGAGGTCATGATCAAGCCGCCGATAAGGATCGCGACGGAATTGGTCGGACCGGGCACCAAATGTTCGCTGCTGCCCATCAGGCTGCCGACGATGGCGACGACGACGCAGGAATAAAGACCGTAGATCGGCGGCAGTCCCGCCATGATCGCGTAGGCGATGGCTTGCGGCAGCGAAAGCAAAGCGAGCGTCAGGCCCGCCGACACGTCGGCCGGCAGCCAGTCCCGCTTGTATCCGCGCGCCGTTTCAATGAACGGCAGCCATTGCGTCCATGTCATGAGTATTCTTCCCTGCCACGTCTCTGGCACAATCTACCGCTTCACTCACGCGGGGAAAACAAGTATCTTCCGCATCGGTTGATTGCGAAAGGAGCGACGCCCATGAACAATGAGAAGCCTGTCGTTGGACAAACCAAACACGGCGAGCTGACCCTCGACCAGATTGCCGACCTCCAGCCGGGCTGGGGCGGGCTGATGCCACAGATCAGCGAGCGATGGTGGATTTGTCACCACGCTGCCAAAGCCGGCAACTGGAAGCTCGCCGGTTACGCCCTCCGCAAAGTGCAGGGGCTATTCAAAACTGGCGCCGTCACGCGGCCGAAGTATGCCGCGATGGTCCAGAACTACGACAAAAGTTTTCTCCAGCCGGTCGCGCAGGCCGTGGCGGCGGGAGACTTTGCGGCGTTCGACGCCGCGTTCAAGCACGCCACCGACGAAGGCAACCGGCTCCACGTTGCAGTCGGCCACGGCGAAATCATCTGGACGTTGCCCGTTGAACCGCCGAAACATTTGAAGCTTAATCCGTAATGCGTGTCGCATAACCTGAGACCTACGCACGACGTCATCCGTATCATCCTGGAGAACACATGTACCCGCAGATCATCCTGATCCTGACTTGCCTCGCGCTTACCGCCCACGCCGCTGTCGTGAAGACGTCGCTGACCACGACGGCAACGGGCGAAAACCTGCTGCGGGCCGACACCTGGCGCGGCTGGCAGGCGGGATT
>Ga0265297_10003500_pt1 | contig 28190 bp, 63 predicted proteins | sample Munlanlwell13791_FD_192502 | JGI IMG/M metagenome (GOLD analysis project Ga0265297, IMG submission 192502) | Leachate microbial communities from a municipal landfill in Southern Ontario, Canada - Leachate well 137-91 | ecosystem: Engineered > Solid waste > Landfill > Unclassified | place...
TGTGTGGTACATTTTCCAATCATATGAAGCACCTGCTAATGTATCTTCATCACCAGCTGCAAAAGTATCTGTCTTGGCATAAGCACCAGATGTATTAGCTACTGGAGTAAAGTAATCAATAGAAAATGCTACACCAGATACAGTTGTTTGTTCAAATGGATCTGTCAACTCAAGATGAGTTGCGTCAGTTACAGATGCGATTCTGTAAGTAGCACCTGTGGTAATAGTGATTTGACCTCTATTAGCCATAGCTGCTGTGAAACTTGCACCACCTGCTCCTGTTAAAGTTGTACTTCCTTTTGCAATGCTTACTGTACCAGTAGCATATGGAGTAGCTGCTTTCTCATTTACTGCACCAACTTCTAGTGTTTCGATAATTGCTCTACCATCCAATGATGGAGACGCCATTCCGAACTCACCTTCTTTTGCAATGCCAAAGATCTTTTCTAATACAGGTGATCCTTGAAAAACCTGATTGGTTACTAGAGGCATAAAATACTCTCTAGTAACAACGTTTAGTTCTGCTATCATGTTTGTTGTTTATTGTTACTATTTATACTGACATAACAACCTAGGCCTCTTTGTGCTCATTGCGAGCTTTCTTTACGGCTTCGGCCCAAGCATCATTCATTGACTGCTTTTTTACAGCAGCACCTCCTGCGCCTGGAACTGTAGAACCTGAAGCAGGAGACTGTGGTAAGACATTGCTTCCCGCAAGTTCTTTACGAACTCGCTCCTCAATTTCAGCTTCTTTTTCTTTTGTTATTGATGCTTTCAATTCATCAATTCTTTTTGTTTCAGCTTCATGTGACTCTTTAGCAATCTCTTCAATTGTCTTATCAGATCCATTAGCCAATTCAATAAGAATCTTTTCTCTAACACTATTAGGAAACTCTTTCATTACTCTTTCTAAATCACTATTCAACTTCTCTAATGCTTTATCATTCTCAAGTTGTACTAATCTTGCCTCAATAGCTTTAAAGTCAGGAGTACCATCAGGCTTAATTTCCTCTGGCTTAGCTTCAACCACTGGTTTAGCTTCAGGCTTTACTTCTGGAGCTGCCTCAGGCTTAACTTCTGGTTTTACTTCTGGCTTTACTTCTTCGGGTTTAACTTCTGGTTTTATTGGTTCCATACTTTTATTTTTAGCTTGAAGTTCTTCATTAAGTTTTTGAACATCTTCAAGTGTCTTATTAGTTATGTTGCTTTGTTCTTCTAATTCAGTGATCCTTTTATTTTGCGTATCAATGACAGAAGAATTATCTTCGTTGAGTTTTATTGTTTCCTCAATCTCCTTTCTAACTTCTTCTGGAAGATCGAGTTCATCTAATTTTTCAATTTCCATAATTTATTATCTTCATTATATTTATAAGTAGATAGAATTGTCAACACTACTTAATTTTCATTTGAGCTTCACGCTTCTTTCTGTTGGTTTCATTTAGTAACCATTGAGCATCTTTCCTTGCTTTTTGCTTTAAAGCTTGTTCTCTTTTTATATCACCATACTTTAAATTAGAAGCTGCTCTACTAATAACAGAACCAACTATATCCTTTGTATTCTTTAACCCTTGTTTAAATTCATTAGACTTATATAAAGCTATTGGCCCCTTAGTCCCAAGAATTTTAACACCAGTTATTAATGCTTTAGGAATATCATCTTTCTTTTTTTCTATAATCATGCTTTTCCTTTTGCACTTAATTTTGCAAATGCGACCTTTCCAAATTTATTTCTACCAATCCATGCTGCAAGTGCCGCAGGATTTGTTTTCTTTTTTCCTTTTTTACTTCCAAGTTCTTTTGCTAATTCTTGAAATCTTTTGCCAGAACCTAATTTAGGTTTACCTTTTTCTCTCTTTGCTTTAATAAGATTCTTCGCTTGTTCAGCGCGTGTAAATGTTTTCATCTTAGTAATAATAATTATAGACTGCTCTTTGAATTGAATCCAACTCGACAGAAGGATTCGCCTTTAGCTTAGCTGCTACATCATCAGCATAATCTTTAAATGTTGCAAATGATCCAAGTATATTCAATCCAGCATCCCTTAATTCCTGCTTAGTATAAGCACTTAATTCAGCGTCAGTTAATTGATTAAGGTTCTCTAATTCTTTTACTTCAGATTCAGTAGTTACTTCTTCTTTCTTTGTTGTTTCAGTAGATGTACTCTTAGTAGTATCAGATTTATAAATACCAAGAGCAGTACTTGCCTTATCATATGCAGCTTGTTGCTCTGTAGTTAAAGTAGCTCCAGCTGCTAATCTTTTATTTATTTCATCTAAAGCAGACTTAAGTAATGCATTAGTATCTTGCTGGATAGTAACAGCTTTTTCTTTCCACTTACCAGCAACAGGATCCCAAACTCTACCTTGCGCTACCCATTGTTCCATTTCGTCACTAGACTTTGGAAAACCGTCTATATACTTAATAGATGTAATAGGAGCAATCACAGTCGCGCTAGTTGTAGACACAGGAACTATCTTATATTTATCTATTAATTCCTGTGTAATAGATAGAGTTCCAGCATCCGCTAAAGTCTTATTAGCAATATACATCTTTTCCCAATCAGTAGTTAGATCTCTAAATGGATCTTGGATACCACTTGCTTGAGCCCACTTATCAAATGCCATTTGTTCTGCTGGTAAAGTTAAAGTCCTATCTCTTTGAGCTGGCTTATCTTCTATAACTAAATCAGTAGACTCAGGCTCTTTTACTTCTTCCTTAGTTTTAATATCTCCATTCTTATCCTGATAGACAACTCCAGCATCTTTAGTATCAGTTTTAGTAGAATCAATTTTTAAAGCATCAGATGCAATTTGTTCTACTATTGGAGATTTATAATTAGGATTAGGAATAGAAGCACTAGCATTATTAGGATCTTGAATATACTTGCTAGTAGCATCTACTTTTCCGCCAGTCTTTAAAGCGCTACTAAGTGAAAGTAAAGAACTAGCAGGAGCTTTATATACAGATGACTTATCTAAAAATGGAGTCGCAACTGTTTCTGTCTTAGGAGTTGTTATCTTATAATCATAAAGATCATTAGAAGTAACACCAGTCTTTCCAGTAGTAACTAAATTCTTGATACCTTTAATTACTGTATTTGTAATAAACCCAGTTTTAAGAACCTTCTCTGGTTCTTTTTCTTTTAACTTAGCTAGCAATAAAGTATTTTGAGCAATATCACCAGTATAATTATTTATACCATATTGTTTAGCTAAAGCAGCTCTTGTTTCAAAAGAGCTATCTTTACTAATACTTTTTAAATAATCAACTACTGATGTTGTTTGGTTCATATTACTGGATTATTTATTTTGATTATATTTTTTGCACCAGGCTCTGGTGTATAATCAACTGGCTTCTTAAATAACTGTAAATCATAAACATATAAGTATAAAGGTGAATCTCCCCAATTCTTCTTTCTAGAAGCATCGGTTAACTTATGATACTTAAATGTATTATTGAAATCAAAGTCATCAAGAATTTGTCTAACGGTTACAATTCCATAAACCTTCTTACCTGCTAACAAATAATCTTCTTCTAATAACTCATTCATTCTTTTAGGTTTAATGAATGCAGTTTGTTTTCCTTCTGCGATATTCTTAGCAATAGGTTCGTTAAAGTATAAAGCATTAAGCTTCATCATTTCAGGAGTAGCATCTATGGTCTTTTTATTGGCAACAGTAGCTGCAATCAATTCATCTACCATAGGTTTAACTTCTCTTTCTATTGGAGATGCACCTTTCTCTGCACCAGCAGTTTCTACTGGAGTTGTAGCAGGAGTCGCGCCTTTCAATTGATCAATAAGATCCTCTAAAGATGTTCCTTCTGGAGTAGCTTCTTTAACTGGCTGTACTTCCTGTGAAGCAATTGGTTGTCTTTGTTGAAATGGTTGTCTTTGTGGTTGAGCAGGAGCTTCAACAACTGGAGCTACAGGTGGAGAAGTTATTGGAACTTCCATAGTAGTCTGATCAACTGGAACTGGTTCCTTTTCTTTGATCACCTTAATAAGAATCTTGTCATCAAATCCAAGCAATAACTTTGCTGCCTCTTTCTTATCATCAGCATGAACCCTAACAATAACTCTATCTCCTTCGATAGGTACTAACCAGAATTTATTATTTAATCTACCCTTAAGTTTCTCATAAGCTGTAGTCAAAGGATTTTTGATTGCAGTACTTGCAACTCTTTTCTGAACATCAACTTTGAACAACTCTCTTTGCATAGATTCTTCTTGTTGTTCTCTTATAATTCTATCTGGTTGCATGTGCCCTAACTCTTTAAGAGCAGTCCTCTGAGAAATAAGACCTCCCCTATATTTATTCATAGTAAGATTCTTTTCTTCAGATGTATCCTTATTTAAGAATTGAGTTAATCTTTCAGTAGCTGTAAGTTTTGATCCTACGAAAAATTCTTCTGGAGTTTTAAGCTCAAAGTTCTTCATGAACTTATCTTTATGAGCACCATAGAAATTAAGAACATAATTATCCATATCAGTAAAAGCCTCTTCAATAAGGATAACTTTTGATTCTAGTTTTCTAAATGATGCTTTAATAAGATTGGTAAGTGCACCTCTTTCTCTAACTCCTGCCATAGGATTACCAAGGAATGCATCATTGATACCAAGATGTCTCATCATTTGTCCCATGAAAACATCAGGCATATTAATAGCATATGAAGGCATAGCAGCTGGAGCCTTGTAACCAATGTCTCCCTCTCTATTCTTACCTACCACAATCTGCTTATAGTCTTCTCTCATTCTAGAAACTACTTGATCAATATCAATACCAGAGTCTACATCATAGACCAATAAAGGATTAGCAGTAGACTTACTATTCTTTTCTACTCCAGTTAATGAGTTTTGAAATTTAGTTAAAAGTTCAGCCAATATCAAAGTGATCGGAACTGTATAGAAAGAGTTTACCATCTCAGTATCAATAGCTCCAAAGAAAGGATATTCTTTTTCTACTGGGAACTCTTGCTTATAAAGAACTTGTCCATTCTGTAAATAAGCAATGTTAGAATTAAGATCTTTGCACCAGATATCATAAATAACAACATCATCTAAATCTTCAACTCCACCTAAAAATATTGCACAATCAGGATTGTATTGAATATTATCTATGATATATTTCTTTCTTACCTTAGTAAGCCTTAAGATATAAGGTTGATCTTCCCATGTAGGAATAGAAGGATCTCCTGGAATAATGTCATAAGCAGTTAATGGCCACCATCTAGATCCATCAAAATACATAGCAAAATATGCATGGAAAAACATCTCAAGAAGTAACCTTCTTAAGTTTGTACGTCTCTTAGATTTAGTATGAAGTTTATTTAACTTATCTTCCCATAGATCAGTAAGTTTTTCTTGGCCACTCAAACTAGATTTAACATCCAATGTCCATTCTGATTCAATGATCTCATCTACGAAAGCATTGATTAAGAACTGCATTGGATTATATGGATCTGGCTTATAAGACATGATCGTATCAATCATGTTTATCTTTGGAAATAATGTAGAACTATTAGCAGTAATAGACAACTTTCTTCCAAAGTAATAGGTAGAAAGATTTCCCTCTGTAGCTTGAAGAAATTTTACATGTCTATTTTGTGCTGCTAGTGCACTACTAAATAAGTTTGTTTCATTCATTATTTTGGTTTGATTACGATTATAGACTCATGGTATCCTGACATCATTTTATCTATAGCTTTTTCTAATCCAACTGGCGTATTCAATAAAGCTTTTTTATTCTCAAGATCTCTCAATATATCATTAGGATTAGGCATCATTATCTTTACTCCTACATAGAAAAGATTAATGGCAAATCCATAGTCATCACTTCCAGCCCTTCTAAAAACTTTTCTTGTAATGCCTTGTCTTAATTCATTACTTGGAACCATGTTCTTCAAATGAATATAGACATCTTCTAGTGTCGGAATATCATTTAGAAAGTGAATACCATCATCATTCATAGCATCAATCATTTCTTGAATGCTTTCTGTTCTTTCCACATTCACCATTCCAAATTGTCTTTTTAATTCAAAGTGCTTGATCTTTGATTTAGATAATTTATTCATTGCCCACAGTCTAATGTTGGCAAGCCATACAACATCTAAACCAAATTTCTCTTGGATTCTTAAAGCAGTCCATCTATTGGGCGACATATCTACAACCAATTTGTCTGGCTTGAAATTCTCTATTGCTTTAAATAAATCATCTTCTGAATCTATGATCTTTATATTAGTTATAACACATCCTTTAGGAGACACAATTCCTTCACAATAATGAAATCTATTTCCCTGATCTATACCAACAATCTTATAAGAATTATTCTTATACTTAGCATAATCTTGATAGCCAACCTTAAGACTATCAAAAGTCTTCTTGTTGATTATAGAAACTCCATCTTTATATGGAAGTCCAAGAGTATAATTGTAAAAATGCTTAGGCGGATCCTCTGAGAATTTCTTAATAAGCTTAGCAGCAGAAACCCAAACAAGCATCATCTTTGAAATATGATATCCACTAGTAGTTCCTTGTGGATTTGTTGCTATCCAAACTCCATTTCTTCTATCATCATCAGACAGAACTCCTCCACATACAGCACAGACATAGGTTCCAGTCTCTCTATTTATATTAGACGGCCATGTAAGTACCTGTCTCTTTTGACAATGAGGACAAGTAATGAACCATTCTTTACGATCAGACTGGTCATACATTTCATTAATACCTGATCCGTCTAGAATAGGATATCCAATACAATAGTTAATTCCTTTAGAGCTAGAACCTTCCAAACGTTCTTGAAACATTTTCCTAGACTTAGCTGGTTGGAAATCAAACTCATCGTTAACAACGATATCTCCATCAATAGATTGAGCACCAGCTTCTGATTGTGCACCTCTAAAGAAATAATATGAATCTCCTATTTTCTTTAGAGCTGAACTCCAGACATTAGTCTTACCAAGCTCTGTCTTCTTAACATTGAATCTAATCTTAGAATTTTCTACCACTGGATCAAACTTTGAAACTACAAAATCTCTAGCATCTTTAATGCTTGGAAGAATGTATAACACATTAATAGGTTCCTTACTTCCTTCATAAAGAGTTTTAATCTCAAATGTAAATGAGACACCAGCTTGTACACATTTCTGTACAACAATAATTTTACTCTCATCTCTAAGTATGTCTAACAAGAATTTATGATCACGAAATTCAATAGTCTCACGCTTATTAGTCGTGATCTTATTGTCTTTAATGTATTTTAAAATCTCATTATTCATCGTGTTCTACAGTTTCGCATTCTGCTTCTTCAACAATGCCAAAACCTTTTAAGAGATCTCTTTCGTCTTCGGCTTTCTTTTCTTCTGAGACAGGACGATTCTTACCATTATTATTATTAAATATAAAGGTAGGATTCTTTTCTACTTTAGAAATCTTAATCTTATTAGTTTCAGTTTTAGTTATATTAACAAGCTCTTTAACTATTTTTTCATCTGTCATATTAACTCGCTTAAGAGCTGGCAATGTTTTATTAAGCGATCCATATAATAAAGTTAAAAGTTCTGATTGAATACGTACTTTATTTACAGTTAAAAGAGTATACAAAACCTGTAACTTTTTATTAAGCTTATTAATAAAGTGAGGATGATTCATAGTATAAGTAAGAACATGTTCTTTTATATCTAGTTCTTTTTGAATCTCTTCACTAGTCTTTCCTGCAACAACTAAGTCTAATATCTTTTTTCTATTTTGATTTTCATTAAACCAAATATATTCTGGCTTGGTAGAAGTAGGCTTTGTTGTAGTTAATTCTTCTCCCATAATCTTTTAAGAGTATGATGAATATCTTCTAAGATAAATGTACCTAAGATAATAACTGCAAACTTAATCCACTCATTTAGTGAAATGAATGAAACTATCAAGGTCATTGTAATAAACAATGCAAAAATTACTAGACAGTAGCGATTATAATCATTGTTTAACTTCTTATCTTTTTGTTGAACATTAGGCAAATTGCCAGAAGGTTCAATAACTTTTATTTTGTCTTTCATATTAATTCTATTATAACAATAGAACTGTAAAGTTGTCAAAGCGAAAACATATTCGTATTTGACTACCCTATTCAAACTGTTAAAATATACTTAATGACAAACTATATTTTGGACATAACTATATTTATTACTAGTCTAATTTTATTTATACTTTGTTTGATATTGATCTTTAATAAAAAATCTACTCTTCTTAAAAGCGTTATTAATATTCTAACGTTTTTTCTATTTATATTAATAATCTCTTATATGAATTATGTGTTAGCTATCATAATAAGTTTATCTTATAGCATTACTTGCATAGTAATCTATACTCTATCAACTTCCAAGGGTAAAAACCCAATGAAGAAGCACATTAACAATTCACATAGGAGGTAATTATTACGCCCAGGTTTTACTGTAAGATTTGCAAGGAATGGAATGGAGGAAATGTTTTGCTATCTCATCATCACAGATACAAAGAAGCTGTCTTTGGCCCTGGTGAAGAAATGGAAGTATGCAGGACTCCATGCCATGATGCTCTCGAAGAACTCATTAGAGAAAAAGAAAATGAGATCCTTCGACAACACCCTGAAATCTATGAAGATGCAATCAACGAAATGGCAGGTGACCATGCAATGATCGCATACTACTATGGAAAGATTGAAGAACGCAGAAGACGAAAGTCTTTACAGGCTAATCATTGGAGGAGAAAAAGATGACTGATGTTACCGAAGATGAAATCAGCCAACCAACTATTGAGTCGGCTGAAAAGAAACAACAACTGGATAATCAAAGACGCAAGTCTTATGATGAATTCTGTGATTCATTCAGGTGAACTATGGAAAGTGAAATGCTCATTATTCAACTCAGATATCTCAAGTTATTAATCGGAGAAAACTCTGATGTCATAACTGGAGAGAAATTGATATGCTATTCGCGTATCGATTCAATGATTGAAATGGTGAATCATGCGCGCATCAGGAGAAAGATGCGATGACTCTCGATGATCTTAAGAGAGATGGTTGGGAGATCATCGATAACTTTTCAGAAATTGATGTCATTCTGGCACGAGGTTCTCAACGAATAGTCGTTGATCCTGACGGTGAAATAATTATCACCTATTCAATGGTATAGGAGATCTATACAACAAAAAAAGGCAGAGATAAACCCTGCCTTAATCTGTTCTAAAAACGAAATCATCTTCGTTTATTTTCCGTATTTTAATTCACAAATTTTAACAGCAGCATCTTTATCTTCACGTGCTTTGTTCCATACATAGGCAGTCGCTCTAATACTTCCATCTGGATTTTTAGATCCATTTAATTCTGCGTATTCAAAATATTTTGTATCAGCATCATTTAAACAATCTAATAAACTTATTCCTCTTAAAGACTCTTGTAGTTTTTCTTGTTTTATTTGTCTCTCTTGTATATCCATTTTTCTATTATTGTTTTGGAATTGAACGAAAGCAAAGGAAAGTAAAACTATAAATGTCATTATAACTATTAAAACTGGTAACGATATTTTTGGTGTTTTCATTTGTGTTTATTTATTTTTAATTATATATCCGATTAGAATTATAAAAAATATTATAACTCCAATAACAAGCCCCTCCATTCCTATTGTCCATTGCCATCCTAATAAGATGCTCAAGACAATAGTGTTTATAAGATCCCAACCAGTCATGATTTTACCCATAAAATTCATCTGATTTATATCGGTGACTTTTCCACCCAGTAGCTTTCTTAGCTCTGGGATCACCTTTCTTATAACGAAATTTCTTACCACTCTTTAAATTCTTACAAGTCTTATTCTCTAAGGCTTGATCGCCTTTAAGTTTCTTATACCACTTAGGTACTATACCTTTCTTTAGTGGTAAGTTAAACTTCTCACGATACTCTCTGGCAGTCATACCATGTCTTTGAACTATATGGCTACCTAATTGTACATACCATCTATGACAAATTTTACATTGTTTCTTTTCCTTAGATGGTATGCTAGCTAAAGCATCATATCGCTTAGTCTGCATTATAGATCTATACTTCTTGTACTTAATAGAATTTCTTTTATTTCTACAAGTATCAGAACAATAAGATCTAAATCTTTTTGTGGTAATAATTTTACCACATATAGCACAGGTCTTTCGACTTTTAACTTTCCAAGTTTTCTTTTTCATTTTTTTTAATCATGATAATCTTATCTCTGCCCTCACAAAGGGCTATTTTTAGTCACTCTACATTATTAACCATATATATAATAATCCAGCATAGAAATAGAGAACTAATGCCGTAAAGAATATTATCACTATAAATGGAATAAGACCAAATCCTATATAAGCAATATTTATAATCTTTCCAATAAACCTAAATAAAGGATTATTAAAGAATACACTAATAGACTTATTTATTTTTGAAGAATTTTCTGCACATAGACATGCTATTATTATAAGCAACCAAGATATAATAGGCAGCAAACATATTAATTTAATTCAATTCTTTTATATTTTAATCTAGGAGAATCATTAATAATACATTGACCCTTATCAATTTGATTTTTGATATGTTGTTCTAGTTTATCTATAGAGATTTTATATTGAACATCATCTATATAAACATTACAGGTAGCACCTCCTGCATATCCTCCAACAACTCTAACAATAACTTCTTGATTTTTCATAAGTCTTCTTCGGGATAAACCTCAAGATCACCAATGTGATCTTTAGATTCATCAATTATATCTTTACTCTTTAATTTTCTTTTGGCTTCAGCTTCATTCTCTGCTTCGACTGTAACGATATGAGCTTCTTCCCAAGCAATTTTAAACCTCATTTGATTTATAATTTAATGCTTTCTCTTCGCGTTGTTCAAATTCTGCAAGAGATAACTCTCCAGATTTCCAACGCTTTTTATCACATTCCCAACATGTATTATATAATAAAACATAATTATTATCCATAACTCCATATTGTTTTTCTCCACAAGTAGGACAAACCTTCATACGGTTATTGACTTAATTAAAGTTTCTAATTCTTTTTTCTGATCATCAGATAAAGCATCAAAGATTTCTTGATGTTCAGGATAAACTTTCCAATGAGTACTATAATAATCATTGGCCTTATCACTGATATCCCAAGTCTGAATAGTAATTAACTTTCCATTATCCAAATCAATATCTAAATCAATGAAAACCTTTTTAAGAATAATTTCTTTATTTAATATTTTCATTCTTTGTATAATTATATTTCTTTTTACTAATTAAATTTCTCTCTCTGACTATCTCTTTAAACTTATCTTCTTTACACAAGGGACACTCTTTATTAGAGAGAGAATTAATATGACCATTAGGACAAGTCCATGTCTTAGGTTTAATTTCGTATTCCATATTACAAATTAATTAATAGTTTATATGGTGTTCCAAAGATATTAAAATCTTTTATAAACTTAGTATACTCTTTATTGTGATCGCTAATCATTCCTTTTAATTCAGTCTTATTAATCTTATCAATAAAAGTACCAGCACCTAAATTATTATGCTTCAATCTGTATATATGATCACTAAGAAATTCTAATTGTTCTTCTATCTTATTATATCTATTAAGTATAATAGAATATTTATTTATGAAATCCATAAAGATATCAAAGACTTGTTGATCCATAGCAATACCTCTCAACAATTTCATATCTATAACAACATTAGGATTAGATAAAGAAAGAATATTATTCTTTAAAAATATATCCTTATTAAATAAATTAGTAATCTCATCATTACTTTCTTTCCAAACAAGCTTACCTTGTTTAAAGATGATATCATCCTTATCAGATGCAATACTAATTTGTAAAGTTTGGTTTGGATCCAATATAAACTTTAATGCCGATTCAAAGATAATAGTATTTTCTTTATATTTAATTGATTGAATCTTTTTAGTAAAAGCAAATTCTTTTTGAACTCTTTTAATCTCTCGTTGTATCTGCTTTAAAATATTACTAGAAAAACTATCTATGATCTTTTTCATATAATTCTTTTAATTTATTATATTTCTCTTTAAGTTCCCTATACTTAATCTGCCATATGATCGACTGATTTTCGTCAAATTGTTTATGACATTCTGCACATAGCACAATTCCATTGCGAATATCATACCTAAACTTAGGATATAAGTACCATTTAAATATATGATGAACTTGTAGTTTAGCATTCTTATGCCAAGCTCCACAGTTTTTACACTTATATCCATCTCGTTTAAGTACTTTATTTTTCCATATCTTATACTTGCTTGTCGCTCTTTCGTTGCTCATATTGTTTCAATAATTCATCTATTTCTATTGGACTAAATTTTTCCAATATTAATATGATGAAATCATTAGTATTAAAACCATATGGTTCATCTCTTAATTCGTCTATTACCATATTAAAAAGCTCTTGTCCTTTTTCTTTTATGATTGTATTTGTTTCATTACTCATAAGCCATTTATTAAATCATACTTACTCTTTTTTTCTTTTAACTCTGAATCAATTGAATATAATTTATATAATTCTTCTTTAAGTTTAACTATTGCAGTAATCAAATCAATTCTAATTTCTTTTGATTTACTTAATGTAAAACTTTCATATAAATATAAATCATGTATTCTACTAATCTCACCAAAAATTAAAGATAATTTATTAGGATATGCATTAATATTACTATCAAAGATTTTAATTTCATTCCTATTCCTATCATATTTATTATGTAAATTATCTAAGAAATCATTTCTATAATTAACATTAGTAATCTGTCTAGCATTAGGAAATTCTAAATTAATTTTATTAACATAATATAATAAAAATTCTTCTATTTCATTAGTATGTTTAAACTTTAAATCTAAAACACTAGACATAGATAGAACTGATCTACTTCTAAACTTATACATTCTACCATGTCTAATAGTTATATTATTATCTGTATAAATAATCTTTCTAAATTGAAAATTAATTTTTAATAAAAGAACAAGATTAGCTAGAATACTTTCCATTACTCTGGCATTTTCTAATACATATGAATGAAGAATTATTAATAAATTATTTAAACTTTCAATATGAATTTTATTATCAAGATAATATTTTTCTTTGACACCAGAAAAAGGAGCATCATCAATCTTCTTTTTAAGATCTAAATATTCTTCATAATCTTTTAACTCTTGAATCATATTTGTTTAATTAATTTAAAGGCATAATTCTTAGTCTGTACTTTAGTTAATAATAATTTAAGTTGATCAATATAAATCTTTCTTTCTATATTTAAATCTTTTAAAATTTCAAGAATAGTTTTCATATTGATTTCATTAGCTAAAGGTTTAGATCCTTTCAATTCATTGCTTAATTCCTTAATAATATTATCTATACGATCACGACTATAATCTTGTGTGGAACCTGTATCTTCTAAATGAATACAATTTTCTAAACAAAACATTTCATTATCATTATTACATTTAAATTCAGTAGTCCCACCATCATCAATACTAAAAGTAACATCATTTTTTTCTATAGATAATTCCTTATCTAAAGTAAGAAACTCTTGAGTACATTCTAAGAACTCAATAACTTTATCTTTATGTAAACTTTTTATCTTAGAAAAATCTATAGTAGTTATACTTTTTTTTCCCTGATAAGTTCCATTACAAAAAATAAGTTTATTCTTTTTGATTTCTAATTCTTTAGAATTACCAACAGTTATAAATCCAACACCATAACTTTGATGCTCTGGATAGAAATCATCATAAGGTGGTCTCCAAAATAAATCTCTATCATACCAAGTATCTTGATTTCCTTTATAAACTTTATATCTAAGAGTCTTATGAATAGGAATAGATGATAAGAGAATATACAATTCACTTACAATATCTGCTTTAAGCTTACTAATATCAACAAAACAATTAGAATAATCTTTCTTAATAGTTTTAAAGAACTCTAATTTCTTTGTTAGATAATCTTCTTTTATAATTCTTAAATCTTTAATTCTATCTTTCATAGTTTTTCAAGTAACCTGTATGTAGATGCAAGACCTTTAACTCGCTTATATATAGCATCATATTCATCAGCAATAGATTCAAAACTTTGATATAATGAATCAATAAGATCTTTATATCCAGAATCTCTTATAATCTTTTTAGCAAGCTTATAAGAATTAGATTCTAATGTCTCACAAAAAACAATTTCTTTATTCTTATAAACAGTAAATGTATTTTTGAATGGATCACTAAGATCCTGTCGACCATGATTATTAAAGGAATAATTTTCTCCCCTAAATAAACTCATATGTCTATTCCTTATATTAATATAATCTTTAATGATATCTATGAATTGAATAAGAAGATCTTGATTAATATGTTTGTGTCCAAATAATGGTTCAAAAGAATATCCATTTCCATTTTCATCAACAAACAATTTATCTTGAAATCCTAGGCAATACTTAAAACGAATACTGCTAGAATTTCCTGGATTATGAATACTATGCGTTCGTCTATCGTAATGAATAACACCATATCCACCATTATCACCTGTATGAAATTTAGGTAAAGCAATTTTAGTTGTCTTATATTTAGATAATCCTATCATTATATAGGGTAACTCTTCTCTAAATATTTTATCTAATGTTTCATCAAAATCTAAATTTTTCATTACTTTAATTTAATTAATCTTCCGAATGGTATACTTTCAGTAACAGTTCTAGATACCCAATATGTTTGATACATTGGTTTCTCATCAGGAAAATCTCCATATAGATCCGTGAAATAAATCAAACAATCTAATACTGTATTACTCTTTTTAATCCATTCAAAGACTGGTTTAAAACTAGTACCACCTCCACCTTTTAATTTAATAGATAACAATTTCTTTTTAGTTCTAGTATCTACAATAAAAGGTTCAGTAAGATCTGTATCACAACAAGTAATATAAAACTTAATAGCTTTAAACTGTTGAGACAATCCCCAGATCTCAGTAAGTATTTGTTGCAATTCATTATCGCTCATACTACCTGATGTATCTATACATATTGCACAAGTAATACCTTTAACTCTATTGCGACCTGCAAAATACCAAGGCAACATTCTCTTGCTTGGTTTTTTCCATGACTTATTAATAGCAATAAGTTTTAATCTTTGTTTAATAATTTGATGCCAAGATAATTGAGGAGTATCAATATCTTTCATCTCTCTTAATAAACCTGCTGGAATATTTCCTTTATTCTTACAAACTTCATTAGCAATAGATACCTTTTCTTGCCAATCATTAACTGCTTCATTCGCTTGATCATCAGTCATGCCATCAGGAATAATAAATGTATCCATTCCTACATTATCTAAATCTTCTTCAGTATTCTTTTCCATTATTTCTCTATAGATTTCTTCAGAAGATTTAAGATCTATATTATTAATCTTTGCTTTTCCTACGGTAACACTATTGCCGTATGGAATCAAAGCTAACTTAGGCAAAGCAAAATGATCAGCTGATCCATTAAAGATAATCTCATTATTAACTTTAAGATCACCAGCTATATTCCAAATCTTAGGAATCCTATGTCCCATTCTAGCAAGATGTTGGAATGCAAGATGAAGAATTTCATGGCACATTACACCACACAATTCTTTATCAGTTAGACTATTAACAAATGCTTCATTAAAATAGACATCTCCTTTAATACTAACTGCCATAGTTTGAACACTATCTTCTTTATAGAAAGTAAGATAACTAGCTAACTGTCCAAACCATGGTTGATGAAAGATTAATGATACCTTTGCATTAGTTATTCTTTCAGTTATTGTCATAAAATTATAATACTATCTTTCCTAAATCAGCAGCAACATTACTAATTTCTTTATTCATTGTAACCAATTTAATAAACCTTTGTTGATGAGCTTGTTTAAGCATCTTAAGGAATGATATTTGCATTTCCTTATCAACATTACTGATAACATCTACTATGATTTTATCAACAAGTTTAATATCTTTCTTCATAACTTTGATAGATACATTGTTCTTCCATCTCATTGTTAATTCAGAAAGTAATGAATAAGTTAAACTAGTTTTATCAGTACCTGCTGTTGACTGAAGATTCTTAACTTCTTTTTCTGTATCAGTATAAATCTTTGTCCAATCAATTTTATTAGCAATCTTAATGAATGCCATAAACTTTCCAGATAATCCTTGACCAACACAACTTGTAACAATTTCTCTAATCAATGAATTATCTTGACCCTCTTTAAGATTAGCTATAAGTCTACTAATCCTTTGCCATTGACTAGGAAATGGATTGGCTTTCTTTGTTAACAAAACATCTGTCCATTCTGTTGGGAATAGATCTGCTGTATAAGCTTGAAGATAAGCAATAACACGAGCATCTTCTGATGTAGAAATAAAATAGTTAACAACCTCTTCTGTTGTTGGCATTACTTCTACGTGACTAAACCTTCTAAGTAAAGCTAAAGGCATTGGAGTTGTATTACAGAAATCATCTTCTGTATTACTAGCAGCTACGCGCCAAAATGCATCCTTGCCTGTGCTATCTTTTATTCTTTGTAAAGATCCATACTTTCCATCAAGAATAATTTGATAAGCTGCTTTCAATGTAGTTTCATCTCCATTGTTTAACTCATCGAAGAACAAGATACCCTGTCCTTCTCTAGGTAATTCTTCAGTAGGAATAAACTTAGTTACTTCTTTGCCATTATTGTCGACTGATACACAAGGCATTCCTCTTAAGTCTGGTGAATCCATTTGACTTAGAGTAATAACTTTAAGTGTAAAATATTTAGCTCCGAAGAATTCCTCTGAAAATTCTAATCCTAATTCTTTAGCCTTATTAATAGCAAAATCTTTAATGATACTAGACTTGGCTGTACTTGGCTTACCCCATAACATTAATGATTCTCTACTATTATAAAAAGTTTCTAACATTTTCTTTGCTGTTGTTAGATTAACAGTATTAATTTTAACTTGTTGTTCTGCTGACATTTGTTTATTTAAATTTACTTAATTATATTTTGCCGACCTTCTTCACGAAGGAAGAGAAGGGCGTGCAAAAACTATTTTAACTTTACACTGTGATGACATCTATCACACTCCTTAAAAAATTGTACATTATAATTGTACATAGATATAGGAAACTTAATAGATATAGTTGCATCACATTGTGGACACACATACTTACAAGATATCCAAAACATTTTTAATGATTGTTTATTTAGATATCTATACTTCTTTCTTTCAGCTATCGTTATATTTCTAACTTTATTATTCTTTATTAATCTTACTAAGAGATATGCTATCTCTGACGACCTTTCATATAAAGATAAGTTAAATAAGAAATCACTTAAATTCTCAAATGATTTCTCATACTCTATTAAACGTTTCATATGTTTAATATTCTAGAAAATCCAAATCCTTTCCATTCACAAACATCACGTTCTAAAAGTTTATTATCTATATCACTATGGAAAAAATCAATAAGTTTAATTTCATTATCTCTATCTATTTCTATAATATATTCTTTATTTAAATTGATTGATTTCAAATTCGATTTTAATTTACCTACTGTCCATAGTTTAATTTCTATGTTAGATGTAAGTAAATGATTAATCAAAACTATCAAATCAATTGCCTTGATTTTGTATTTCATTTACTATATATATCATGCTTAATTTCTATAATTCCTACAGTCTCTAACAACCATAACATGATTAAGAAATTACCAAGTATAGATTCGGGTCTTTGATTCTGTTGAATTTTAGATATGTAAGTAACAATAAGATCAGTAAAGAATAATCTATAATCTTCTTTAATATTTTTAGTTTCAGCTTCCCATCTAATAAATGTAGCTTCGGGAATAGCATCAATCTTTTCTCTTATTTCTTTGATGTACATATATCTATGCATTTAAATTTCTTACCAGTTTCATTTTCAATAACATTCATTCGCTCAAAGATATCTTTGATCTCTAATTTCTCAGTATGTTCTTTATTATTTTTAAGAAACTTTAATAAATATTTATCTTTCTTATCAGGAATTAAATAGTAAACATCACTATCATTGTTTAATACAAGAAGATTCATAACTTTGTTACTCTTACTATATAATTATCTACTAATATAAACTCATAAATATCGACATCTTTATGATCCTTTTTATATTGTAGCGCAACTTCTCGATCTTTAAAAGTATCTATACTACAATGATTCCAATACTCTACGTCAATAGGATAAGCTACACAAATATTATTTTGCATTAACTTTAATCCTATAGTCTTCCCAATATTCTGGGAATGCTTCTTTTAATTTCTTAAAATTAATAGCATCAGCCTTGAAAAAACATAGAGATAAAGCTTTAACAAAGCTTCCTCCTAACTCAAACATAGCTGTTACTACTTTAAATTCTTCTTCGCTCATAAATCTTTTATTAATAAATAATTCTTAAAGTCCTTAATGGACATAGCATTATGACCTTTATATACATTAACATTCCAATATGAATTACTGGTATCAATCATGAAATAAGCAGGATATGATCTAACATTTATTAATCTATGAAGATTAGTAGATATAAGATTAATATAAGTTCCACGTTTCTTATAATACTTTTCTATAAAAACTATAAATTGTTGAGCCTCTATTCTATTATCTACAACAACTTTCTTTACTTCAGATTGTTTCTTCATAGTTTTTTAATAAGTAATAAAGTAATAAGATCATTAAGATTAGATGCCATAACTTTTCTTGTTCTAGTTAAACCCATTAACTTATTATCATTAAAAGATAAAAGAAAATTAGCAGGAAACTTTCTAACAGAATCTAATTTAGAAATTTCATTCTTAAGCATCCAATTACAATGATCAACATTATTAGATTTAGCTACATGATTTATAAGAAATTCTTTATACTCTATTAGCTGTTCTTTAGTATGTAACCTAACAAGAACTTTTAGATAATCATACATACTTAGTTAGAGATTCAATCTCTTCTGTACTAAGTAATCCAGAATCAATTAATTCTTTACGACATTGATCTGCCTTATCACGATCGCCCAACTCCATATAAGTAGCAAGATTAATCTGAAGCTTAACAATCTTTTGTTCTATCTCTATGATAGACCATCTAACATCAACACGTTGATCCCAAAGTTTCTTGTATAAATCTGGATCATTTAAACCAAGCTCCTTTAACTCAACAGTTAAATCATTAAATTCTTTTTTAAGTTCTATAAGTTTTTTCATCATATATTATAAACCTTTTATAAATGCTTCTTTACCTTCTTTATATTTTTCTTTACCATATTGATCGCCAAGTTTGATTAATGCATCTATATCTATATTAGATATCCATTCTCCATAATTATCTGGTATATCATCATCTAATGAATGCCTACCATCTGGATCATTATCACAATAATAATCCATTAACCAATCTTCAAATGATAAAGACTTCATAGATCTTCACACTTAACAAACTTAATTACTTCAATACCTTTACTATATTTTTCTGAGTAAAGATATTCAGTGCCGTCTATACAATAACCTTTAAGCATTTGTTCTTTGTACATTTCAAGTTGTCCTTCTAATCTTTTGCGCTCTCTAATATTATCCATAGCTTTATCTATTTGAATTATAGATAAGACTATCAAGAATAAAAGAGTAATTGTTACAAATATATTTCTATTCATTTTTTTTAAAAATTACAGCACCAATAGATTTAATCTCTATTGGATTATTAATAAAAGTAATAGGACTAGACTTTAATACGGAACCAAGAAGAGCATTATAAGCTAATGCAATTTGTTCTGCTTCTTCATCAGATGTAGCAGTAATTATATAAGATACTTCAGATGCAATTACATATTTATTTGTTTCCATACTTTCTTTTTAATCTTCGATACTCTTTAAGTTCTAATATCTCTCGACTTTGTTTAGAAAATTCTAACTCCTCTCTCCTTCGTTCGTCTACTCTATCATAATAAAGTTGAATTAACTTATCGTATTCTTTCTTAAGATCTGATATCTGAACTTTAAAAAGACACATAGGAATATCATACGATCTAGCATATTCCTCATTGTTAGATTCAGTGATAGCAAGAATATCCATATCAACAAATGGAGAACAATGTTCTTTAGTAAAGAATCTCTGTTGTATATGTAATTCATTATCACTGTTTATAGTTTTCTTAAAAAGAATTTTGATATAAACATTAATCATATCAAATAACAATTCTTTTTCAGCATCTAACTTTTCCTTATGTTTATTGTAAGCAATATATTTTTGAAGTATCTTCATATTAATATAAATCTTCAGAATACAATTGGTATCTATATCCTTCTGGATCAGCAGATTTAATACCAGCATATTTCTGAAGTTTTAATCCTTCATCACGATCAACAAATCTATTCTTAGATGTAATGAATCCTTGCTCTGCTTCATCGCGATCTGTTATTCCTTTGCGTTGCATAAGAGCATAACAATCACAATGTCTTTCTCCTCTCATTATTCTACCATCTTTTAATAAGATAGCAGAACATATACATACTTCATATTGAAGATTGTCTAATCTATTTAATCCCATTACCATAGAGATTGAATAAAGCCCAGACATACCAAAACATATACAAGCAAAAAGATAATCGCCTGTAATTGCATACCAAGATGCCACAGTTAATATAAAAATATCAACAATTGCATCTAATAATTGAGCAAATAATAATGTTTGTTTATTCATGGTCTATAAGTTTACCTATCCCAATTAATCCAAAAGCCATAGACCATAAAGCAAATAAAATAGAGAGCCCAATATTATTCATTTGAGATGCAATAATTCCAGATATAAAAGATAGTATTATAAATACAATATATTGTTTCATTTGTTTTGTATATTAGTTATAACAGATTCAAGATCAACAAAGTAAATAGTGAAAGCAATAAACCCTAAGCATAAACGTATATTAGTTTTGTTCATAGTAAAATAAATACCACCCCATTTGCCAAAGCAAAGTGTAAAAGATAATCCAGTTATACTTTGTTGCTCTTTCTTTTCAGACATTAATTTATGATATAATCTATGACAAGATCTACATACATTATGATGCCAATAAGAAGGAACAATTTCTTCTATACCACAAATGCTACAGATTATAACTTTCATATCTTATTATATTTATCCACTAACTCTTTAAACTTTTTACCTATTAAAAAATGTGTCTTATCAACACAACAACTATGACCTTGCTTTTCTATTATCTTTTTTTCTAAGACATGATCTAGTAAGGCAGATCCTAATAGAAAACGATAAAGATCATCACCACATTTTGTGATGCCAAACTTATTTTCTAAAACCGCTGAAGCTTCAAGTGTTAACATCTCAACTTTATCTATAAGATTTAATACAACACCATCAGTATCATTACTCTTTTTAAATAAGTCTTTATAACCTTCGCCTTCAGTCATCCATTGATCTGCTATATCAGATATAGAATGAATGACTTCGTCAATAGTTTTAGATAATTCTTTTTCTTCCTTATCCATATATAGTTTTTTGTATTCCTTTAATGCCTAACTTATTATTAAGATTACATTTAGAACAAGCAATCTTATGAATAGACGGAGGAATATCTACAGACTTATCACCAAAGAAGTCAGCAGACTGATGAAAGCCAAACATCTGTGTATGATATCCTTTACCTCCACAAAATCTACAAGAACTATTAATCTCCTGTTCAACTTTTTCACTAACTAACTTATTAAGTTCTTTAAGAATAACCAATGGAACATGTTCAATATGATCATTAGAATCACAACGTCTATAATAATCCTTTTGATCTTCTAATGGTAAACAAGGAAGTCCAGAATCTTTGTTGCCATAATTCTTCTTGATATATAATTTAATTAATTCCTTATCAGATATATCAACCCTAGCTACACCACCATATTTTCTGCTGGTTTGTCTATAGCCTTGATCAAATAACTGTTGGGGAGTTAAAGGATTGTCTGCGTATTCTACTATCATATTTCTAATCTTACTATTTGTTCACTAGTTTCAATTAACTTATTAAGTATTTTAATTTCTTCATCATTTAAAATACTAGAAAGAGATTCAAATAATTTCTCTTCTTTTTTCTTAAGTCTTTGTATTAATTTTTCATTATTCTTTTTCATCCTTGTATAAATTTATCTAATGTATCTTTTAACTTTCTAAAATGTTTAGAACAAAGCTTAAGATTATAAGTATAGACCATAGGTCTTCCACTATATTTATATCTATGTAATGGATCGCTAACTCTAAGATTTACCTTAACACTTCTATTGAGTTTCTTACCACAGATAGAACAAGAATCTCGTTTATCTTTAAAGAAACTATCGAATGTTTTATTCTTCATCGTTTTGTTGACCAGATATCTTCGATATCTTTGTCAGTTAAATTATTTTCTAATGCAACTCTCTTAACTTCAAGAGGTAATGCTCCTTTTATGATAGCATCTTTAAGTAATGTCTTCCAATCTGTATTGTCAGTAACATACCAGACTTTCATTACCATAGGAGATATAAAATAATCAGGATCACTTGAATAAACCCTTTCAGATTTCTCTATGAGAGATCCATTTTGATGTAAGTAAATTGCTTTATTCATATATAAATTGATTAAGAGGAGCCAGAATTTTCCGACTCCTCTTCTTGCTCTTCAAGAATACCAAGTAATTTTTTCATATCAATTACTGGAATCTCTTTATCGCCCCATTGAATAGTACCTTTCATAAATGAAACCTCCTAATTCTTTATGGTCTTTTAACTATACCTAATGTGCAAATCTTAGAGATATAAATCTCCAAGTCTATGCACACTAGGATATAGATTAATAATTAAATCTATAGATGTTGGCACTACTCCTATCGCTAAGCGTTTAACAGGGCGAATATTCCTGCTTACCAACATTAAATTAATCTTTATCGTCTTCTGATTCTACAAAATCATCGACTTCTATTCCGCCAGTAAATATAGAACTTTCATTCTCAACATCAAAGTTTCCACTATTGAGTTTAAGTTCTGCTTCTTCTTTAGATTCAGCTTCTATTACAGCTGAATGTCTTTCATTCCATCTAATATTAAATTTCATATATCAGTTTCCATTAATTTAAGATCACTATAATTAGTTTGAGCAGCAGTATACGCTTGCCAATGTTCCCAATCTTCTCCACATTTATATACTACCCATGCTACGCGTATAGTATTATTAAAAGATTTAAGTCGACCAAACTCTGTGTCTTTATATAGAACAATCCTACCGATTAAATCATCGGTTAGTTTATTAAACTTTTTCATTATTCTTTTATACTTAATAATAATTTACTATTAAACTTTCTAATTAATCTAAGTTTTTTAATTTAGTCTTGGCTCAACCCCTATCGCTAGGCGACTCATGGGGCGAATATTCCCATTTACCAAGTTTAATTAACTTAACTTATTTATAACTTCTTTGAATGTAAGACCGTCTCTTTTCATAATAAAAGATATCACATCACCATGCCAACCACAACTAAAGCAATGTAATGTTTTAGTTTGAGGATACCATTTCATTGATGGTGATTTATCTTTATGAAAAGGACAAGTACCAAAACCTCCTGCATTTAAAGTAACAACTAGATTGATATCAAGATTATCTTTAATCATTTGGACATCAATCTGTTTAGGAACATCAGTAATAGGATTAGATATCATTAGACGCTGATGAACATACTTGCCTAACATGGTTTCATTATGTTCTGTATTACGAAGTGATTGTAATATAATCATTCTAAACCAATAAGGTTTATGTTGTTTACGTAATTCAGCATCATTAAGATATGCATCTTTAATTTCTTTCTCTAAAGATTCGATAGAATGATTAAGCCATTCAAGTCTTATCTCTTTCATTTCTTTACGCCAAGCTTTAAGACTTTCTTTATTCTTAATTTCTTCTAATCTATATTGTTCTTTGTGGTTTTCAAACCAACCAAGGAAATCCATATCTCTATTACTTAATTGTTCCATAATGTTTCAGGATTAAAATCTGCAAGAGGAGCATCTTCATATAAGGTGTTACCTTCTGATGCCATTTCCTCTGTGTTATCATAACATACTTCTCTAAAAGGGTAATCAAATAGTTCCTCTAGCTCTGATTCTATACAGCGCTTATCTGGTTGTAAACCTAGATTGACTTTGATATTCTGAACATCTTCAAATGTAAGATAAATATCTACTGGTTTATTACTGAATAGATTAAAGATATTTACAATAGTAAAGAAGGACTGTTCATTAATCCAAAAACGTTCATAGTCCTGACTATCAGTTGCTATATAGATCGGAACATTATGTAACCCTTTTAATACTACACCTGTGAATGCATCTTTATTACCTGTGTGTAAGACCATTCCATTTATAGTTTCTATCTTCATATGTTTATTTGTTAATGCGAATATGTATTCGCTTATTGTTTATTAACTAGACTAAGGCTTTATTTTTCTCTAAGTTTAATTTCTTTTCCAATACTTTAAACGCGCCGACCAATTGCTTTTCATACATAGGATTCCATACGATACAAATTTCATTCGATCTTAATTCCTTTCCATTGTATAACTTCATTAGTCTAAGAGCCTCAGCTTTCCATTGATCAACCTCTTTGAATAGCAGGTCTGCCTCTCTATTAATCCAGCTATAGTTAAACATTACTGGCATTAACTGTTCTACTTCCGTAGTCTTAATGAGTTTAAACTGTTCGTCTAATTCATTCTCTACAACAGAAAGCATACCACTTATGAGACGCAAACTTCCTTTGCTTATCTCAAACTTAATCTTTCTTGCTTTCATACATTATACCAGTTATCAACTGGCCGAGTCTATAAGACTCATTAAAATAATAAAGAGGTGAAGACCTGCCCCTCACGAAGTAAGGGGGCAGGGCGTAGCCTCTGCTCGCCTCTACTAAAAATCGCTCTATCTTCTTCTACCTAGCAATCATAATACTGTAAGTATTTATTATGCTACTCGAAGAGTATCTACGGTAGAATACTTTCCCTAAATACCAAGGGCACACATCGTAGATGGACGCCATTGAATGAATAACTAAAACAAAAAAAGAGAGAGGCGAATGCCTCCCTCTCTTCTTAACAAACTACTTAGCCTGCTTTTCTGAAATGGTTATCAAGCCAACCTTCTTTCCCTTTGGAGCTTTCAAGAAGTTGACATTGACAAATGCCATATCTAAACCTTTAAGTTCAGAAATTGATTTGCCATTAGCGAAAAAAGACAAACTTAAGTTACCCTTATCGTTCTTGTAAGCAGAACCAATAATGTTATTGTCTTCACGCTTTGACTCTTGACCTAACACGATAAACTGAGAAGCAGACTTTGGTGCAAATGTTTTCTTTGCCATATATATTATATTTATATTATATTAATAAAACTTTCTAATGTGTATTGATGTCGACAAGGAATAAAAATTCCTATCAAATACACTATAGTTAATACTAAGTTCACATATCGTAGATGGACTCTGGCATGTACTCATGCCAACAAAAAAAGAGAGGAGCCAAAGCCCCTCTCCAAAAACGAATACGTTTTCGTTTTATAATCCACGAATGAAAACCTCTTGAACTAAAAGCTCAACATTACATCTATCCTTATAAAGATTTATAACGTGACGTAAATATTGAGTATCCATATCTTTAATCTTATGTCGTACTCCACTTCGATCGATATGAAATCCTTTAGACCAATGATCTTCACGAGAACGATATGCTTTTACAACAGCTTCTTCTTCCATATCATTCTCCTTCATCAAACATTTCGTCTTGACAGTCTTGGCATAATCCAGAGATCTCATACTCTTTCTTACTGAGATCATCTTTAAATTCACCAATCTTATTATGGCAAATAGGACAACAACCTTTTGCTATCCAATCAGGATAGTCAGGATAAAACTCTTTTACAATATCTATATTCATATATTTATTTATTCATCTTGTAATTCTTCTTCAATAATTCCACGCTCTAAAAGATCTTCGATACTATTAGAGTATTCATTATTGTAATAATCTCCTATCTCTTTACCAAGATTAGGACAATCCTTTTTAAGAATATATACTTTTTCCATATTAAAAACATATTGCATAGATAATAATACCTATGATCAATAAGATTACGAGACAAATTATTTGAACAAATCCTGCATCTAATTCAGCGTAATCAAGATCACGCTTTAAATTAGGAAGATCATCATAATTAATTTTCATCTTCTTTAATTTTAAAGATATCTAATTCATTAGGAAACATATCGACCACAGACTTCGCTTCTTGTTCATCAGTAAACTTCATGAACTCATCAGACCTGTCTGTTAAAACTATATTTCCATGCCTCTTACCAACAGCCTTTAACTGTTTTAAATCTATAATCATAAACTCCATAACTTTAATATTGGTTATCAACCAACTGAGCTTAAGCTCATTAATTAATTATGCTGATTGATAAGGCTCAACCAGCAAAGCCTCTAGTCACAAGCCTAGAACTAAATAACCTTTCTCTTCCTGTTCTTGAATGAATTGAGTAAACTCTTTTCTATCTCGAAGAGGAATCTGTGCCAAAATACTACCATCATCATTAAATTTGAAGGTAATATTAGGCAAAAGTTTATTGATATGTGAATGATCTTGTAAAACAATATCTTCAATATCAACATACTTAAATGCTATATCATTATAAAGCTTATTTACATCTGCTTCCATAATATTATATATTAACTTTACTTATTAAGAATACAATCGACCAATTATATCCACGCTCTTTTAAGGTGTCGTTTAACCTGATTATCAATTAGCTAAACAAGGCTTATTATTATACATATAAATCTGTATTGCCTTGCTAGTATCTTCTCCAAAGATCCTCTCTAAAGCTAAACGATAACCACGAGCCAACTTAATATGATAATCTTTTGTTTCTTGAGAATATCCATAAACCTCAGCTTCTAATATAGCTTCTTGTTGGTTAATGTATTTCTCAATCAACATCTTTGTCTGTGCTTCCATATAATACCAGCTTTCAACTGGCTGAACTTTCGTTCATTAAATTACTAATAAACTATTAGAACTAATAGCTTTTCTAATATACCTCATAAAGTATATAGCTTTATCTTGAGCCAACAAAGTAGGAAACTCTGTTGCTTCTATATCCTTTTGAGGAACTGGAAACTGGTATAAATTATCACCAACTTTAACATTGTAATAAAATATACCACCTTGATAATGATCAAAATTGACAACATTATCTTTGATAAAATCTTTTAATTCCATATCATTATTACTTATTATTATATAACCATTGAGTAACACAGCTGGTTATCCACTGCGCCTAACGATCTATGCTTTACTTATAAATAAACCATGATCTAGTCTTATTAAAGACCATAGAATATAGAGGCGTCCTAACTTCCACCTCTACCTCATGAACTACTAGAGAAACTTCTTCAATAGAAAGAAGCTCTACTAATTCATCCATTACATCTGCTCTACTAGCCTTACCACGCTTAAGTAGATCAACCTGAAATGCTACGGCACTTATTATAATATTGCTCATATATAATTACCTAACTAATTATAACATATATTCGACCTATATACGCTGTAGATTCTTTATAAGGGACTATCTACAAAAGTCCCATAAAACTAACCATACTTTCCTTATATAAAAAAGCCCTCTAATATTAGAGGTATCTATATTCTATATAGAAAAGAGAAACTAAAACCGCTCACTTAAAACCGCTCATGTTTATTATCCTTTATATACTATATAGATTATATACCTGTATATAGCTTGATCTTGCCATAGAGAGTCAGTCAGGCTAAGTTCAATCTCTTCTATTACATAGGGTATATATGTATGTTTCTATATAGAATAAGGCTTAGTAGAATAAAGAGGCGCATAAAGCCGCTCTATCTTATTCTCTATCTAGCTATTAAACTAGCCAATACGAATACATATTCGCATCCTACTCTATATAGGGGTAAAACCATACCCTAGTATAATACCTATATAAGAATCTAGATAGAAATAGAGGGGAACCTATATAGAATAAGGCTTCGCGCAATTCGCTCTAATTTCTTCAAATATATTTTCTATCCAGA
>Ga0265297_10003501_pt1 | contig 28188 bp, 26 predicted proteins | sample Munlanlwell13791_FD_192502 | JGI IMG/M metagenome (GOLD analysis project Ga0265297, IMG submission 192502) | Leachate microbial communities from a municipal landfill in Southern Ontario, Canada - Leachate well 137-91 | ecosystem: Engineered > Solid waste > Landfill > Unclassified | place...
GGAAGAAAGATTAAACAATTACCGGAAAAACAAAAAACAGCCCGATAAATCTGCTGTTTTGAATATTCAAAGTGTTCGGATTGACCCCGTCCCGTAGGAAGCAGTGAGCATTATCATATTATCATAAAAAATGTTAACTGTCAAGGTTGATATTGATCAGGTCAAGCTTAAGTGATAAAGTAAAACTATGGATAAAGATAATTTGATGGAAAAAATCGTTTCGCTTTGTAAGCGCAGAGGCTTTGTTTGGCAGGATTCCGAAATTTACGGTGGAATTTCCGCTATTTGGGATTTTGGTCCACTTGGGGTGGAAATGAAAAATGCCATCAAACGGATTTGGTGGGATACCTTTGTCCGCATGCGTCCGGATATTGTCGGTATCGAAGGATCAATCCTCATGCACCCAACTGTTTGGAAAGCATCAGGCCACCTGGAGTCTTTTACTGATCCGTTGGTTGAATGTAAGGATTGCCACAATCGATATAGAGAAGATCATTTGAAGGAGGGCAAATACAAAGGTGAAGGAAAGGCTAAGGATATTTTGCAGTGCCCGAGCTGTGGTTCCAAGAGTTTTACTGATCCGAAGAGTTTTAACTTATTGTTTGAGGCGCTTGAAGGTACGGTTGAAGGCAAGAAAAATACCATATACTTGCGAGGCGAAACAGCTCAATCAATGTTCTGCGATTTTAAATTGGTTGCCGATTCAATGCGGATGAAATTGCCATTTGGTATTGCCCAGATTGGTAAATCATTTCGCAACGAAATTACGACCGGCGACTTTTTCTTCCGCAGCCGTGAGTTTGAGATTGCCGAACTGGAATACTTTGTTAAGCCGGGTGAGGACGAGAAATGGTTTAAAGAATGGTTAGAGCTCTGGTGGCTGTTCTATGTCGATTTAGGAATCAATCGGGAAAAATTGTCGGAATATGAACATCCGAAAAAATCGTTAGCGCATTATTCCAAGCGGACAGTTGATATCATGTACAAATTCCCATTTGGCGTTTCCGAACTTGCCGGGGTTGCCAATAGGACAGATTATGACCTTTCGCAACACGAAAAGTTCTCGGGCAAAGATTTGCATTACTTTGACGAAGAAACCGGCAAAAAAATTGCGCCCTACGTTATCGAGCCGACGATGGGAGTTGATCGGATAATGCTGGCTTGTTTGGTTGACGGCTATACAGAATCGGACGGAACCGACGGTCGGGAAAAAGGTGAGATTGTCCTTAAAATCAACCCGAAAATTGCGCCGGTTCAGGTTGCGGTTTTTCCGCTAATGAAGAAAGAAAAAATGCCGGATGTTGCCAATGATATCCGTTACAATGCCACGGTTTGTGGCTTCCGTGCGGCTTACGACGAATCCGGCTCAATCGGCAAACGGTATAGACGTCAAGACGAAATTGGAACGCCATACTGCGTAACTGTTGATTATCAAACTCTTGAAGATGAAACAGTCACCATCCGCGAACGCGACAGTATGAAACAGGAGCGAATCAAAATTTCCGAAGTTAACAATTATCTGTTCGAGAAGATTCTGAACTAGTTAGTCTATATTATTGAAAAAATCGCAAGTCTAGTACTAGCGATTTTTTTGTTGGAATATATTATCCACAGGTTATTGCTAAAATATCTTGACCTGCTGTATCAAATAGCATTAGAATGGGAACAGGTGGGAAAAAGTGGGAACAACCAGGAATGGATGACGAATATCCAAATAACTAATAACGAATAAAAACTCGTTATGATCAGACCAAAAACAAAAAAGTTAAAGATCAAAACAAATATAAAATCTGTAGTTTTAAAAATTACGTTTGCTTAAAAGTTATTCTGGAGGGCGCTTACTGCCATGTTTATAGGTGAGTTCAAACATTCTATAGATGAAAAAGGGCGCGTCTCCTTGCCGGCCAAGTTTCGTGCTGAGCTAGCATCCGGTTGTGTCGTCACCCGCGGGCTTGATAAATGCCTCTGGATATATCCGATGAATGAATGGCAGAAGTTGGCCGAAAAAATATCCGAACTTCCATTGACGCAAAGAAACGCTAGAAGCTTTTCAAGATTGATGCTGGCCGGAGCCACAGACGCTGAGCTTGATCGTGTCGGGCGCATCAATGTTCCAGGTTATTTAAGAGATTACGCCAATATACAAAAAGATGTGGTTATTGTTGGCATTTACAGCCGGATAGAAATTTGGCCGGCGGATGTTTGGGCGGACTTTAAAAAACAAATGGAAGAGTCGGGAGATGAAATTGCCGAAAATTTGTCAGAAATCGGGTTTTAAAGATTTCGGCTTCCTTGACCAGTAGCCAGTGTCAAAAACACGACCACAAGTGATTGGACGGGGTTAACTTGATCCACAACTATCACTTTGGACTTGGAGGGGCAAAGGCTTATGAAAATGCTAGCTTTTCATCCGATGTTCTTAATCGGATGAGTTAAAACAAAAACAAAAAGCTGGCTACTGATTAAGGAAAAGACAATTTAAAATTTAGAATTTTCAATTTAAACTGAATTTAAAATGTTTTAAACATTTAAGAATTGGAAATTTATTTAAAATTTTAAATTAGTAAATTATTAAATTTAAGTTGGAGGGTTATCGTGGGTAGAGATTTTGTTGTCACGAATTCAGCAACTGCAAGTATTGGCACAAAGAAGAGAACTGTCGGCCAGAAATTTTTTATCGGGCCCAAGGCATCAAGACTTATTGCAGTAGTAATTTTTGGAGCTCTGGGACTGCTTTATATGACTCAATCAACACAAGGTGCGGACAGAAGTTATAAGTATCGCGAACTAACAAAGCAAAAAACCGAACTGGAAGACCAGCATGACCGGCTGCAAATCGAAGCTTCAAGACTGGAGTCACTAAATGAAATTGATAAAAGTGTGAATCCCCAGCCAATTCCTCCCGCTCAAATGCAGTCAGCAACAGGCGTAAATTATGTGCCAGGTAGTACACAATAATATTAAGTGATAAAATTCATTTTGCGACAAAGACCAGCTTAAAAAGAATGGCTAATTATTTAGTAAATTTACAAAATGATAGATGAAAAAAAATTTACTCGGATTCGTTTTATCTCGATTTTTTTTCTTTTTCTGTCGCTGGTGCTCCTTTCAAGGTTATTTCAGAAACAGATTCTGGAAGGTAAAGATTATATTGCTAAAGCAAAAAGCCAGCAACAATTCTCTCAAATAGAGCTAGCCGAACGCGGCAAAGTTTATTTTCATGATTCAGGGGACGACTTAGATAAGAGTTACGCAATGGCCTATGACATCAAGAATTTTTCTCTTTTTGCCGTTCCGAAAAATATTAAAGATAAACATTTGGTGGCCAGCAAATTGGCTTCTTTTGTCGGCAAATCGGAATTAGAAGTCTTTGCCAGTTTGGACAATGATAAAAGTTATCTGCCGGCTTTGAAAAAAGGGCTCTCATATGAAGATGCCGATAAAATTGAGGCTTTGGAATTCACTGGAGTCTATGTTTTACCGGAATATAAGAGATATTACCCTGAGTCGGACTTTTCCGCTCAGCTTCTGGGTTTTGTTGATGCTGAAGGAAACGGAAAATACGGATTCGAAGGATTTTATGATGAAGAGCTAAAGGGCTCGTCAGGAAAAATTACTGGCGAAAAAGACACTCTGGGTCGGGTAATTTCCTTATTATCAGAAGATTCTCCGAAAGACGGCGCAAGCTATTTGTTGTCGGTTGATAGATCGGTTAATTTCTACATCTACCAAACGCTGCGAAAAGCAATTCAGGATTATCAGGCTGAATCCGGAATGGCGGTAGTCGTTGACGTTAAGACAGGGAAGATAGTTGGAATGGCTTCATTCCCGTCATTTGATCCGAACAACTATACGGAATATGCTAACAACAAACAGGAAAATTTATTTAAAAATCCAATTATTTCAACGGCATATGAACCAGGTAGTATATTTAAACCGTTAGTTGTTGCTGCCGGATTGGACTCAGGGAAAATTACTCCCGATTCCGGCTCAACTTTCGGTGCCTCAGTAGATATCCAGGGATTTACGATTCATACGGCTGAGGACAAAGCTTTCGGCGCGGAAAAAATCGGCGACATTTTAAAACATTCGGATAATGTCGGCATGGTTTGGGTCGGACAACAAATCGGTAGTCCGATTATGGATGAATATATTAGAAAATTCGGATTTGCCGACAAAACCGGTATTGATCTCTCGGGCGAAGGTGTCGGAATTATACAGCCATTAAAAGATTGGGGGCAAATCGGACAGGCGACTGTGAGCTTTGGCCAGGGAATATCAGTTACTCCGATCCAATTGGTGATGGCCTATGCGGCTATCGCTAACAAAGGAGTGATGATGAAACCTCAAGTTGTTGATAAAATAATTAAGGACAACGGCACTTCTTCCGAAGTAGCATCGGCTGAGGTTAAGAGAGTACTTTCGGAACAGACCACAAAAGATTTAACAGCGATGTTGACTGGAGTTGTCGAAGAGGGATACGGGAAAAAAGCTGGTGTCTCTGGTTTCTGGGTTGCTGGAAAAACCGGTACCGCTCAAATTGCAGACCCGGCGACCGGAAAATATATGGAAGGGGTTTTTAATCATTCATTTGCCGGCTTTGCTCCCGCAGATGATCCAAAATTTGCTATGCTGGTAGAGCTGGACAAGCCTAAAAACGCCCGCTTCGCCGAATCTTCTGCTGCTCCGGTTTTTGGCAGTATTGCATCTTATCTTCTAAACTACTATTATCGAATAGCACCGAATCGATAATAAATTTTTCCGAGTATATAAAATTATGTATATGAAAAAAGCTGTTTTAAGTCTTGTTCAGAGGTATTTACAATTTCTTGCTAGAATTAAAATCCGCTGGATCCGTCCGGAGATAATTGCTGTTACTGGCTCATACGGAAAAACTTCAGCCAAAGAAGCAATTTTTCAAGTTTTACATGCAGAGTTTGGCGATGATATCGGCAAGAACTGGGGCAATATGAATTCTGTTTTGGGTTTGCCGTTGGCAATATTGGGCTTTAGAAGTTATTATTTTAGTCTGGGAATTCTTTGGAATGTTTTTGTAGCTCAGTTAAACCTTTTCTTTTACCGACTGCCCAAAATTCTAGTATTGGAGTTAGGCATTGATAAACCGGGAGAAATGTCTGAGTTGCTTTCAATAATTCAGCCAAACATTGCAGCTGTCACGGGCATATCAGAGACCCATCTTGAGGGTTTAAAGACTATCGAAGTGGTTAAAAAAGAAAAGAATCTTTTGTTTGCGGCACTTGGAAGAAATGGGGTGGCACTTATTAATTGGGACAACGACCATTCAAGAAACTTGTTTATTCCCGAAGGGGTTAAAAAATTCACTTTTGGCACGACTATTACCGGGACTAAGTCGGCCGACGTCTTAGCTTCTGATATTAAAGTAACCGATTTGGGTACAACTTTTATAATGGACTTATTCGGCGAAAAAATAAATATCAAATCAAAATTATATGGCGCTCACTCAATCAAAAGTCTATTAATTGCGGCAGCTGTCGGCTATCAATATGGAATTTCTGCGGAAAAAATAAAAAAGGTTATTGAGCAGATAGAACCACAAAAAGGCCGGATGAATTTGCTCAAAATTGAAAACGGAATCGTAATTATCGATGATAGCTATAATTCAAATCCGCGTTCCGCAGAAAAAGCCCTCTGGACTTTAAAGGATATTAAATATGACAGTGCAAGAAAAATTGCCATACTAGGCAATATGAACGAACTTGGATCGTATAGCCAAGAGGGCCACTTACGAGTTGGCAAAACAGCTGCTGATATTGCCGACTTGCTTTTGGCTGTTGGGGAAAATCGAAAATATATTGCAGAAGGAGCTGAAAAAGCAGGTTTATCTGCTAGTAAAATCAGGGTTTTTGAAACTACCGAAGATCTAATTGACAAAATTGACGGGATATTGCAACCCAACGACTTGGTTTTAGTAAAAGGCTCTCAAAACGGAGTCCGCCTTGAAAAACTGGTCAAGCATTTAATAAATAATGATAAATTAGCAAGTGAAATTCTTTGCCGTCAAGAAAAAAAGTGGCAGGGGAAATAAGAGGAGAACAAAATGGATAATATTGAAATGATTGTGCTCTACAAGAACGACTTTATTCGCTTTTTTTGGTTGACAGGACTTTCATTTCTCATTGCCATGATTTGGACTCCGCTTTTTACCAATTTCTTGTATAAATATAAGCTTGGGAAAAGAATCAGGCAAGATAAAAACACTCCAATATTTTCCAAAATGCATGCTCATAAAGCCGGAACCCCGTCAATCGGCGGAATCTTAATTTGGGTAACCGCGGCCGTGCTGACAATAATCTTCAATCTCGAGCGCCAAGCAACCTGGTTGCCACTTTTTTCTCTAGTCGGTGCCGGGTTGATCGGATTAGTTGATGATTTGATGAATATTTACGGCGTTGGTGTTCATGGGGGCGGAATGAGATTTCGTGAAAAACTTCCTTTGTATATCGCTGTGGCGGCGATTGGCGCCTGGTGGTTTTACTCTAAATTGGGCTGGAACTCCATTCATATCCCGGGTTTAGGCGATTACACTATCGGCCTCTGGTATATTCCGATTTTTATTTTAGCCTTGGTCTGGGCAGCTTTCTCGTCAAATGCCGGAGACGGTTTGGATGGTTTAGCCGGCGGAGTTTTTGCCCTGGCATATGGTGCATACGCAATGATTTGTTTGACTCAGGGAAAAGTCGAACTAGCATTATTTTGCGGCACAATTATGGGTGCGCTTCTGGCATTTCTGTGGTTCAACATCAACCCGGCCAGATTTTTCATGGGCGATACGGGTTCTATGGCCTTGGGAATTACACTTGGTGTGATAGCATTTCTGACCAACTCAATTATTGTCTTTCCAATTATTACTTTTATTTTTACCATTGAAGGTCTATCATTTTTGATCCAACGTTTCTGGAAGATCGTATTTAAACGCAAGCTATTTTTGTCATCTCCAATTCATCATCACCTAGAAGCCATTGGTTGGCCTGAGCAGAAAATCGTCATGCGTTTCTGGGTTGTCGGCGCCGCCTCGGCTGTTATTGGACTTGCTATCGCACTCTTTGGTCGGGGGTTTTAACTTGACAATATTTCGCCGCACTAATACTTTAAGTATATATGGCGAAGAAAGACGAAAGCAAAAAGATTCTCCACCTTATCCAGCAAGCTGGAACCTTGATGTTGATGAACCGCAATCACATCCGCAATCTTGGAAATATTACATTTGACACTATTGCATCTCACTCATTTCATGTGGCCACAATTGCCTACTGTGTAGCCAGAATGGAGGGGTTTTCGCATCAGGAGGGAATGAGAGCTCTAACTGTGGGGTTAATCCATGATTTGGCCGAGGCCCGGACCGGGGATAACGATTTTATTTCCAAAAATTACACGACTATGGATGAAGCGCAAGCTACTAAAGATCAATTTGAGGGGATTGGCTTCGCCGCTGATCTTGCCAAGGAAATGACTGAATACGAGGAAAGGAAAACAAAATTATCGAAGTGTATAAAAGATGCCGATGTTGTTGCTCAGATGTACATGGAGTGGACACTGACATGGCAGGGCAATAAACTGGCTGAAAAATGGTTTAAAAACGATCTCAAACATAGATTACCTTACCTGAAAACAAAGTCAGCCAAAAAGATAATCCGGCTAATAAAATCAACCGATCCACAGGATTGGTGGTGGAGTGATCTTGTTGATAAAAAAGGTCCAAATCTGAAACATTTAAATGGTTAATTTAACTTCCAATACTCCGGTTTTTCAGCTAGAATGAATCTATGAAGATCGAGCGGTTAAGGGGCAAAAAGATTGCGCTTCTTGGGTTTGGTGTTGAAAACATTTCATTGGCCAAATTTTTGTTGAAACAAAAAATTGATTTTGTTGTTCTCGATAAAGCTGATATCGAAGATCTCTTAGAAGAAGCGCAGTCGATAATCAAAAATCAGAAATTGGAAGTAATATCAGGAAATGATTATCTGTCTCACCTTGGAGATTTTGATATCGTTGTCAGGTCACCAGGAGTTAAATTTCTGACGACTGAAATTCAAAATCTGCGCAAAAAAGGCAGGGAAGTAACCTCATCTACAAAATTATTCTTTGAATTTTGTCCGGCCAGGATTATTGGTGTTACCGGGACAAAAGGAAAAGGCACAACTGCTTCACTGATAACGGATATTTTAAAAAAGGGTTTGAAATCGAAGATCTATCTTGTGGGTAATATTGGATTGCCGTCATTCGATATCATTGAAGATGTCCGGGAAAATGATTTAGTTGTTTTTGAACTTTCCAGTTTTCAGTTACAAGATATGGAAGTTTCACCCTGGATTGCCGTAATAGTTAATTTGACCGACGATCATATGGATTATCACCAAACTTTAGCCGAATACCGGGCAACCAAACGTAATATTTTAAAATATCAAAAACAATCAGACTTTGCGGTTTTAAATTACGATTATCCCGAATCGAAAAAATTGGAAAAATTTGTTAAAGGTCATAAATATTTCTTTTCATCCAAAGAGCAAATCAAGAATGGCTCATATGTAGATGAAAACGGCAGGGTGATTCTCTCGATTGATGGCGATAACCCTATTTGCTCTGCTTCAGAAATTAAGCTGCTTGGCCGTCACAACTTAGAAAATATTGCCGCAGCATCTCTCGTCGGTTCGATACTTAAAGTTGGGTTGGATGATATTAGAAAAGCGGTAATTGAATTCAATGGCTTGCCTCATCGACTTGAATTTATCCGTGATGTCGAAGGCATCAAATTCTACAATGATTCGTTTTCGACAAATCCGACTCCGACAATTGCTGCAATTAATGCTTTCAGTTCACCGCTGACGATAATTTTGGGAGGTTCGGAAAAAGGAGCAGATTTCTTAGAAATGGCGAAAGTTATTAAAGGGAGCTCGGTAAAAAATGTCCTAACTATCGGTCTTGAAGGGCCGAAGATCAAGCGAGCGTTAGAAAAAATCGATGCCAAAGTAAATATCATTAAAGGTGGGAATAATATCAATGACATTGTTGAAAAGGCATTCAAAATAAGTGAACCTGGTGAAGTGGTTCTGTTTTCTCCAGCTTGCGCCTCGTTCGATATGTTTAAGAACTATAAAGATCGCGGTGAGAAATTTAAACAAGCGGTGAAAGATTTATGATCGCTTCTTACAAAAAAAGGAACCATGCCGATTATGTACTAATGATTCTGATATTTGCTGTCATTGCGTTTGGCTTAATTATGATTTATTCGGTCTCCAAATATCTTTCTTTGCAAATTACCGATCAAGCTAGTGATAAATATTACTTGGTGCGCCAATTGGTTTCGCTTGGTATCGGAATAGTTGTCTGGGTGGCTTGCCAGGCTATAGATTATCGTTTTTGGCAGAAGCATACCGGTAAGATGCTATGGATAACTTTAATCCTCTTGGCTTCGGTTTTCATATTTCGAGCACAAAGCGGTGAAAGGTGGATTAATTTCTTCGGAGTCGGTTTTCAGCCCTCGGAGCTGGCAAAGCTATCAATGATACTTTATTTATCAGGCTGGCTTTCCGGAAGAAAGAAAGCGGAAAATGTCGATAATCTTTTTTTGCCGTTTATAATTTTTGTTGGCACTGTATCTTTATTAATGTTGATACAGAAGGATTTGGGAACGCTGAGTGTGCTCTTAGTTATCGCGGCGGTAATCTATTTTGCCGCTGGCGCAAAACTGACAAATATTTTCATCGGCGGATCGCTCGGAGTTTTTTTGGTCTGGCTGGCAATTAAAATTGAACCGTATAGAATGCAACGGCTGACCTCATTTTTGAATCCGAATGAAGGAGCGCTTTCGTCCACCTACCAGATTAGGAATGCTTTGATAGCAATTGGATCGGGTGGCCTTTGGGGATTGGGTTTTGGGCAGAGTAAACAAAAATATTTATATCTACCGGAAGCCCAAACAGACGCGATTTTCCCAATTATCGCCGAGGAATTAGGATTTCTCCGATCATCTGTGGTAGTAATTGTTTATGCCCTGATTGCGACGAGGGGATATTCTATTGCCAGAAGGGCGCCTGACCAGTATTCCTCTCTCGTGGCCACGGGAATTACTACTTGGATTATTTGGCAAGCTTTTGTTAACCTGGCTGCAATGATGTCTTTGATGCCGCTTACCGGAGTACCTTTGCCATTTATCAGTTATGGAGGCACTTCCCTTATTGCATTTTTAGCTGCTGTTGGTATACTGCTTAATATCTCTAAACAGGTGGAAAGACAATGAAAAGAAAGACAATTTTCTTAGTCGGTGCCGATACCGGCGGTCACGTCGTCCCTGTTTTTGCTTTGGCAAAAGATTTGGAGAATCATGGTTGCAGAGTTTTCGTACTGGGCGTTGGCACACAAATCGAAAAGAAATTCTACAATAAATTGAAAAAAACAACATATTTGAAACTTCTTGCAGGAAAATTGAGACCGGGGAAAGTTTTACAAAATGCCTATTCGCTGTTGTTGTCGGCGCTTGGGTTTTTCCAGTCTCTAGCATTAATCATAATAAATCGGCCATCGGTAGTATTTTTAAAAGGGAATTACGCAACCATTCCAATGGCTTATGCTGCCAAATTGTTACTTGTTCCAATCGTGATACATGAGTCAGACGCAATCATCGGTAAAAGCAATAGAACAATTTCTGCTTTTGCAAAAACAGTATTTGTCTCTTATCCAGTTGAAACATACAAAAACCAGAATAAATTAATATACAGCGGGCTCATAATGCGTGATGATTTTGATAAAGATCTTAAAAACCCGCTTCAATATTTTAATTTGGATCCCAACAGAAAAACAATTTTGATATTGGGCGGAAGCTTAGGTGCTCACTCAATAAATCAAGCCGTTTTCAAAACAATAAATCAACTTTCAGAAAGTTATCAAGTTATTCATCAAACCGGGTCGGAGGATTTTGTCCAAGCGAAAGAAATAAAAAATCAGCTTGATAAAGATCGACAAAAATATTACATGCCCGTGGATTTTCTTGAAGATAATCTTTTCGATGCGCTTAAACGTTCCGATCTTGTCATATCAAGGTCCGGTTCGATGGTAATGGAATTGGCAGCTTTGAATAAACCCGTGATTCTGATACCATATCCCTACGCCGCCGCGGATCACCAAACTGCCAATGCAAAGTTTTTTGAGGACAAGGGTGCCGCGGTCGTTATCGACGGAAAGAACATCTCCCCGACCACTTTTTATTCGGAAATCACAAAGACAATAACTAATCCGAACAAATTAAAAGCCCTTGCCGGTAATATGCATGGATCGATCAGACTAAATGGTCGGGAGTTGGTGGTTAATAAATTACTAGAATATTTAAAATAAATAATATGTGGTATCACTTAATCGGAATTTCCGGTGTTTCTATGCGAGCAATTGCTCAAATTCTGGAACATCAGGGGAACAAAGTAACAGGTTCGGATTTAAAATTGTCAGGGCATAGCGCCGAGAATATTGTTGATGGTATAGATATCGTAGTCTATACTTCGGCAGTAACTCCGGAATCAGCTGGTTGGGTTGAAATTGAAGCTGCCAAAAAGAAGGGGAAAAAGCTAGTAAAACGTGGAAAAATGCTGGCTGAAATAGTAAAGGATTACAAAGTAATAGCAATCTCGGGGACTCACGGTAAAACGACGACTACCTCAATGATCGGATTAACGTTAGTAAAAGCCGGTCTTGATCCTTTAGTTATTGTCGGCGAAGAGGTAAAAGATTTAGGTGGGACCGTCCGCTTTGGCAAAGGAGAGTGGGCAGTAATTGAGGCTTGCGAATACGATAGAAATTTTCTATATTTTGAGCCGACTATTACGGTAATTACGAATATTGAGGAGGAACATCTTGATCATTACCCTGGGGGTTTGCCCGATTTGGAGGAGACTTTTGCTCAATTTGCTTCGCAAACTAAGGCCGGCGGCAGTGTAATAATCTGTGGCGACGATAAAAATACTGTCGATGCGAGCAAAATGATCTCGAATGATGGGATAAAAATAATTACTTATGGACTTGATAAAGATAATCAAGAAAATAACTTGCCATTTGAATTAGCTATTCCCGGCGATCACAATCGGAGAAATGTTCTAGCAGCTATCAGCGTTGCTAGAGTTTTGGGCATAGATGCTTCAGTTGTTGAATCGGCAGTATCAAATTTTCGCGGAGCTCATCGCAGATTCGAAGTTAAGGGAGAAAGAAAAGGAGTGACCGTCATTGACGATTATGGTCATCATCCAACAGAAATAGCAGCTCTCTTGGCGGGGGTAAAGGAAAAATATCCGGGCAAAAAAGTTTTAGCTATTTTTTGGCCCCATCAGTATAAAAGAACAAAAGCATTTTTGAACCGGTTTCCGGATGCGTTCAATGACGCTGACGAGGTCATCATAAAAGAAATATTTTTTGTTCCCGGCAGAGATAAAAAATTAAAAGTTTCAGGAAATAATATTGTTGAATTAATTAATGAAATAAGTCCCGGGAAAGCCAGTTTTTTGGACGATGATGATAAAATTGTCGAGTATTTGAATAGCAAACTTGATAAAAATTATGTCTTAGTAACAGTGGGTATTCCTCCTGTTTATAAAATTGCTGACAAATATTTGGAGCAAAAATGATTAACACTGAGGAATTGAAAGAAAAATTTAGCGATAGGCTTGAGGAAAATGTTCTACTGCGTGACTTTACCAGCATAGGAGTTGGCGGAGTTGCCGATTATTTTTGTCGTGTTAGCCAGGTAGATGAAATGGTGCAGCTAGTGTCATATTTGGTAAAAAATGAAGTTCCTTATTTTATTCTGGGTGGTGGATATAATTTGGTTTTTTCTGATCTGGGTTTCCCGGGATTTGTGATAAAAAATGAAATTAAAGACATTGTTTTTTCCGCCGATAGTGCAGAAGTTATTGTTGGTTCGGGCGTCGATATCTCGCGGTTGTTAATGGATGCTGCTTCGCGCGATCTTGGTGGTCTTGAATTTCTGTTTGGCATTCCGGGCACCATCGGTGGCGCGGTTTATGGCAACGCGGGTGCGTTTGGTCGCTCTATTGGCGACTTTATTAAATCTGTGACATTATTAATCCCCAGCGAAGGGGGAAAAGGTCCAAAAATTGTTCGGCATACTCAAAAATGGTTAGATTTTGATAATCGATCTTCTCATCTGAAAGAATATACCAAAACTCATCCGATGAATCCGAAGCCGGTCATTCTTTCAGTAAAGTTACAACTTTGTCAAAGCAAGAAAGATATTATTTTACGGAAAATGCAGGAGAATTTGAAAGTCAAAAAAAACTCCCAGCCGATATCATTAAAAAGTGCGGGTTGTTTTTTCAAGAATACGGGAACTCAAAAGGAACAGTCAGCCGGATTCTTATTGGACAAAAGCGGAGCTAAAAAATTTCATGTCGGTGGCGCCAGTGTGTCCAAACTGCATGCAAACTTTCTCATCAATTCAAATAAGGCAACGGCGGAGGATATAAGAAGACTGGCGGGTAAGATGAAGGAAGCCGTCAGAGCGGAATTCCGGGTTAATCTAGACGAAGAAATTGAATACGTCGGGAGATGGTAAAATCTCCTACTAAATTACGAAAAATTTCACCAACTTACCAACCAATCGTTTTGTTAGTAAGTTAGTTGAGTTAGTAAGTTCGTAGGAGACAGGAGGGATTTATGAGGATTTCGGAGAAATATTCCTATTCAAAATATCGGAATAAAGATTCGCGCCCGACTGGTAGCGGAAAAGTTTTTGTAGCCGATAAAATAAAATATGATTTTAACCCGATAATTAACTTACCGATAAAATTTTGGGGCAATCTGCTTATCTTGTTGATTTTGCTCTCTCTGGGCTGGCTGCTGTTTTGTTCTCGGTATTTTTCTGTTAATGAAGTTATTGTCGAGGGGAATAACCTGGTTTCAAAAGAAGATATTGCCGGCGCCGCAGGGCAAGGCGATAATATATTCAGATACAATGTAGATCAGACTAAGAATAAAATTATTTCCCAATTTCCCATTGTTGAAGACGTCGAAATTTATCGTGGCATACCTAACGCTCTAAAAATTGTAGTTTTGGAACGCAAGCCGGTATTGATTTGGCAAGCGGCAGAAAATTATTACTTAATGGATGAACTCGGTTTTATCGACAAACAAATAACAGCGGTGGATTATACTGAGTTTTTACATGTCTCAGACCACAAAAATATGAAAGTCATCGTAGGAGGTAGGGTTGTATCTCCTGAATTTGTCTCGTTTATCAAAGAGGTATCAGGAAAATTTTTTGATAAAACAAATTCTAAAGTTACCGGCTATTATGTTGAGGAAACAACGCTGGATTTATACGTTCTGACAGATTCGGGATTTTATGTTAAATTTGATACAACAAGAAACGTCGATAAACAATTGGAAGATTTAAAAAATATTATCGTTGCCTTTCGTCCGAATATCCATGAGTATATTGACGTTCGGATCAATGGCTGGGTATATTATAAATAAAAAATGGAGGAAGTATGATAATGGGTGCAGAAGTCGAGCAACCGCCTGAGAGAAAACTCGGACGGCATACAGCCGAACAAGTTAGGGCTGTATCTTCAGCGGGACACTTTTTACATGGATATGCAAAAGCTGAAGATGCCGAAGATCATATCAGTAAGATTGATCATTTACTGGGTGTTCTGGTTGACGAAGTCGAAGAGTATCGTCAAGACGATGCATCGGTCCTACGGAGAGCAATACTGGATCATTTCCAAGGTCGTAGAGGCAAAGAATTGACATTTGAAATGGAACAAGAGGCAAATGGCCTTATCAGCGAGCTGACCGAACTTGCATCTGACTCAGTTCTTGATACCGCTTAAGTTATAAAAAATACTCCAAGAATTACCCGGGAGTATTTTTTGAATTAGATTATTCCAAAGGTTTTTTGACGACCTCTTTTGCCTCTTCAATACCTTTTTGTGCTGCGGCTGAAGCATCTTCCATGCCTTCTTTCCCGATGTTCGAAACCGCTCCGGTTGCTTTGGTTGCCACTTCTTCAACTGCGTCTTCGGTTGTCTTTCCTGACTCCTCCAGGGCTTTAACGGAGCCAACAAAAACATCCTTAACGCCGGTTGTTACGTCTCCGACTCCCTCGGCACCGAGCTCGATTATCGCTCCGAAAATCTCACCGATGTCAGTAGCGCCTTCTTTTACTAAGTCTGTCGCCGTACCCATGACATCTTTAGCAACATCACCTGTGCCTTCGATAGCACCCTTAAGTAGATCTTTGACCTGCATTTTCGCTCCTCTTATTATTTTGATAATACCTAATAATTATAGCATGTTATAATTAACACATGAATAAGACTTGGAATATAAAACCGAAAAAATTTGATGATCCGATTATACAGTTATTATACAACCGCGGAATAATAAAAAATGCTCAAGATCCCAAAATTGAATCATTTTTAAATCCGGAATTTAATAGGGACTTTTTTGATCCCGGTCTTTTACCAAACTTTGATAAGGCTATTAAGAGGTTGCAAACTGCAATAGACGGGGGTGAAAAAATCGGTATATACGCTGATTATGACGCGGATGGTATTCCCGGCGCTGCCCTTTTATTTCGAGCGCTTCAAAAGTTCGGCTTGAATCCTATAGTATATATTCCAACAAGGCAAAACGGTTACGGTTTCAATCAACAAGGGTTGGATTTTCTGATTTCCGGCGGTTGTTCTTTGATAGTCAGTATTGATTTAGGCATTAGAGAAATTGAATTTTCAAAATATATCAAAAAGAAAAATGTTGATTTGATAATCACGGATCATCACGAACCAGGGGACGAGCTTCCTGAAGCCTTGGCGATAATAAATCCAAAAATTTCCAGTTCGAAATATCCGTTTAAAGAGCTGTCCGGCGCCGGAGTTATTTATAAAGTTTTACAAGGTTTGTCAAAAATATATCCCAAGATGATAGGTGAAAACTTTTTAAAGTGGAACCTCGATTTAGTTGCGATTTCCACCATTTCCGATGTGGTCCCGCTAATTTCAGAAAATCGCTTAATCGCGAAATTCGGCTTGATTGTTCTCCGAAAAAGCAAAAATCTTGGCTTGCGCCAACTCTATAAAGTGTCGGCCATAAATCAGGAAAAAATTGATGCCTATAACGTCGGCTTTCAAATAGGCCCGAGGATTAATGCTCCGGGACGTCTTGATCACGCGACGGCATCCTTCAATTTACTTGTCACTGAAGATATTAGCGAAGCGGAAGAAAATGCCAGGCATCTGCAAAAACAGAACGAGGAACGCCAGTTGCAAATGGATAAAATATTTAACGATGCAGTCACTTATATCGAAAAAAAGAAACTTGCCGAAAACAAGATTATCATTATCAAAGACAAGAATTGGGCCAAGGGAGTAATAGGACCGGTTGCCAGCCAATTAGTTGAAAAATATAATCGTCCGGCAGTTATTCTCTCTGAGAGCGGAGAAGTTCTTGATGGCAGTTGTAGAAGTATCTCCGGTTTTGACATTGTTGAGGCCTTGGAAGCAACCAAAAAATATCTCGTTAGTTTTGGTGGACACAAAGCAGCCGCAGGTCTGCATTTAGAAAAAAATAAATTTGACGGCTTTTCTCAATCATTGATTAAATTTGCCAATGAAAAAATAAGCGATAAAGATATATTGCCGGCGGTAAATATCGATTTAGAAATTAGGCCGGAAAAAATTACCTTGGCACTGTTAAAAAAAATGGAAAAACTTGAACCGTTTGGGCTGGGAAATTCGCGGCCGGTATTTGTTACCAGAGGTTTACAATTATCATCGCACAGACTAGTCGGCCGCGATGATAAACATTTGCAACTGCGGTTTAAGACTGGCTTGGGAGAATTAAAAGGTATAATATTTAACCACGACATTAAACCTGAGTCACTGTCCGATGGTAATCGTTATGACATTGTTTACCAGCCCCAAATAAATTTCTGGAATGGAAAAAACTGGATTGATTTACGGATATTAGATATTCGTTCAAGAACGGATGACGAATTATCGAATAACCAATAGCCAATGAATCTGATTCGTAATATTCGTCATTAGCCATTAGAATATTAGTTATCCATTTGTGGAGCATTATGAAATCATCGAAAGAAAAATTAGTCTTTGTCTGTGATAACTGCGGCAACGAATTTTCAAACTGGGCTGGTCGCTGCAACGCTTGTGGCGAGTGGAACACTCTGAAAGAGTTTAAATCACAGGCCTTGACTCCAAACACAGCGGAAAAAATTTCGGCGACTAATATTAATAATTTTTCTATCAGCGCAAAAACCAGAATCAAAACCGGTTTTTCGGAAGTTGACAGAGTTTTTGGCGGCGGCATTGTTGACGGCTCGGTAATTTTGCTTGGTGGAGAGCCGGGAATTGGCAAATCAACATTGCTTCTACAAATCGTCGATAACCTGCCAAAAACGCTTTATATATCTGGCGAGGAATCGGGAGCGCAGTTAAAACTGAGAGCAGAGCGGTTAAAATTGTCCGGCAAAAATATCGAGGTATCCGGAGCTGTTGATATTGCAGCTTTGGAAGCGGCAATTATAGATTTGGAACCGAGAATAATTGTTGTTGACTCAATTCAAACCGTGTATGATTCGCGGACTTCCGGTACTGCAGGCAGCCAGTTGCAAATTAAAGAATCCGGATTGGTTTTACAGCAATTAGCAAAAAAACATGGCGTCGCAATCATCATCGTCGGCCATGTGACAAAAGAGGGGACGGTTGCCGGCCCGAGAATGCTGGAGCACTTGGTTGATGTCGTGGTGTATTTGGAGGGCGAGCGTAGTCATGATGCCAGAATTTTGCGGACGGTAAAAAACCGATTTGGCAATACTGATGAGATTGCGGTTTTAAAGATGGACGAGAAAGGATTGGTGGAAATAAAGAATCCCGGTGCCTTTTTCCTTTCGGAAGCTGATAGCCTACCGGGAAGCGCCACGACGGTTCTTTTGGAGGGGTCACGTCCGCTTTTAGTGGAAATTCAGGCATTGGTAACGCCGACGACTTTTGGCTATCCCAGGCGTACCGCATCCGGTTTTGATTTGAATCGACTAAACATCATCATTGGAGTTCTGACTAAGCGAGCAGGTCTTAATTTGGGCAATCAGGATGTCTATATTTCTGTCGCCGGCGGGCTTTCTGCGCGCGAGCCGGCAGCCGATTTGGCAGTGGCACTAGCGATCGCATCATCATACAAAAATAAATCACTACCGGAAAAATCGGTTTTCTTTGGTGAAATCGGGCTAACTGGCGAGTTGAAAAAAGTTATGGCTGCTGATAAACGCCGCAAAGAATCCGAAACTTTGGGCTATAAGGTTTATTCCACCTTCAAAAACATTTCCCAAGCATTAGAAAAAACCATTTGACAAAAGGCGCAACTGGGTAGAAGATGAAAATAATAAATTAATCGAGGGCACCTTTGCTCTCATTTTTAAAAAGGAAGAGAATGCAAAAAGCCTGTCCAAAATGTGGCGGAATTCTTTATGAATTAAATCGTCTGGATCAAAAAGGAAATTCAGGAATTGATCCTGAATTTAGAAAACTATTGAGTGAAGAAACAGAGGGGCTGTTTGTTACGTGTCCGCATTGCAAATTTAAATTGCCAGCGGTTTTGATTAGCGTAGACGGGGTAAATCGAATTATTATTACTGAATAAATGTTTCAATTTGTAATACAATTAATCAGTCAGTTTGCTGAGTATTTTTCATCATTATACAGACAAGACCCGTTGGTTTTTTGGACATTGATAGTTGTATCAGCATACACTATACTAACCTACAAATTATGGCGCGAATCGGTAAACCAGACTGGGTTGGGATTAATGCCTTTTCCTGCCTTTTATTTTAAGAGTAAAAATGGGGAACAAATAATCAGAATACGAAATCTGGGGGACAAACCATTAGTTAATACTGAGATAGAAAGCTGGAATTTGATTGTTTTACATAAAGGCAGTGAAGAGAAATGGAGGATAGAATTTAGCATCCCATTTCCTAATGTAATTAAGGCAGATGAGGAAAGGGACCTGCTATTGAAAACATTTCTTAATAGTAGTGAAACAAGTTTTGAGTTATGGCCCCATCTCCATCCAAAATATGCCAAATTTAAAATCCTGTTAAAAGTTCGATTTCATGATATCAGAGGAATACGATATCAAGCAAAATTTGCTATGGGTAAGGGAGAATTGAACATTATAAGTTCACCTAAACGATGGAGATGGTATTTCGAAATATCTGATTTTTTCCAGACAATAGTGATCGAGAAAATTAAAAAGGAATATTGGAGACACCAATATGTTGCAAAGAAGCGTTCTGCTAAAAATTAAGAGATCTAAAGAATAGTCTTGAAGGTATTATCGGACGAACTAATTATATTGCCGCCGCTGTCAATTGAAACTATGACAGCCAGAATGGTATTTCTTGTAAATGTAAAATGATTTACACATTATAGACTTAACAAATAACTGATCCGATGCGATCGAGACAAATCGGTTATTTTATGTTAAACATCATTTTTAGGTGGTTTTCGATATCGGTTCTGTCGACTTGAAGATAAGCAACATATTTAGTCAAACCGAATTCATCAATTACCAGATTGACTTGATCAGCCTTGGCATACGGGCAGGCCCATAAACTTTTTTGCACCTGTTTGTAACCTATTCGCTTAATTGCTCGACAAAATTGTTGGCGTTTAGTTTTGAGTTGTTCAGGAATATCCCATGAGAGCATCCTCCATTTCCCATCTATTTGTCTTGTTGTCTGGAGCTTCAAGCAATTTGATTTTGCCTTTTTTAGTTAACTCAACGCTTCCGTTCTTCTGGTTAATTTTAATATATCCACGGCGTTCGATACTTTTGAGGTTGCTGTAATACCATTTCGTATGTTTACGCGGATCGCCTTGCTGGTAATAAACACTTCTCTTGTATGCTTCAAAACTGAACAGTTTGTTTCCCTCATCTAAAATATCGGATAACCCTTGCAAAATAGTCAGAGTAGTATTTTTAATTTTCTCGATACTAATTTTCTTCATACATAAATTATTTTTAAAAATAACTGATTTGTCTCGATCGCTTCAAATCAGTTATTTTAGTGTTAGGTTACAGATTATTAACAATAAAATTTTTTTTAAATAGTGAATTATAAAGTGAATTATAAGCAGATAGCTACAAGAGTGTCTTAAAAGTGTAGTCAGACGAACTAATTATGTTGCCGCCGCTGTCTATAGAGACGACCCTGAAGTGGTAAGTGGTATCCGGTGTCAATACTGACAGGTTTACCGAATGGCTAGCGACCAGAGAAGAGTTTTTTGTGCTCGAGCTGGTATAGTCATTATAGTTGTCGTGGGCGATTGTGTCGTAGAAAACTTGTGTGGTTCCCGGCTGTGAGGTTGTCCATGTGACTTTGGCGGTTGTTTGAGTCACGGCGCTCGATCCGACATTTGTTATGGTAAAATCCGTTTTAATAGAAAAGAAAGAGATTTCTTTTGTATCACTGGTTCCATTTTTACCGGTTGCGACGACCTTCATCACATGCCGCCCGGACGTGACACTATCGAAGTTAAAAGAAGCACTAAAGGGCGAAGATGAGTCCGTACCGATTGAAACCGCATCAACAAAAAATTCAATTTTTTCGACCGTACTGTCGTCGCTTGTGCCGGCAGATAGGGTAACATTACCACTAACTGTTTGGTCTGAATGCGGATTGGTCGCGACAATTGAAACTGACGGACCAAGATCGCAAGTCCCGGCTGGTTCCGGATTATAAAGCCCCGCGCTTACCGCCCAGTTATGAACTGGTGCTTCCCAATTTGGGTTTTTCGGCATCTCAGAGTGAATATTGGAGAAAACTCTGACTTCAGTTAAGGATTCAGGGGTGCCATCCGGTGCACGCAAGCCATTACTTTTACAAACCCTAACAGGCACATTCACATCATCTTTTTCTGTCGGTATTTGCCAGCTGGCAAAAATATCAGTTGTGGTTTCTTTGGAGTATTCGGAAGGCAATTTGTTTGACCATTTCTCGACCGCTAGTGATTTTATTCCTTCGGGTTGCTTGAACTGCTCAACTTCTTGCCCAGCCATCATTTTGGCCATGAAATCATGGAATATCGGTGCTGCGATAATTGAACCGTCAGCCCCTCTACTCATCGGACTGTTATCATTATTTCCGGTCCAGACACCTACAGCAAGCGACGGTGTATAACCGACTGTCCAAGCGTCTCGGAAGTCGTTGGTGGTTCCGGTTTTTACGCCAACCGGCCGGTCGGCAAAATAAAGCGGTGTCCTGGTGCCAAAAACCATTGCTCTGGCGTTGTTATCACTCATAATGCTCTGCATTTCATAGGCAATTTGAGAATCTAAAACTTGTTTACCCTTATCCTCATCGGCCTTGTACTCATACAAAACTTTTCCTTTATTATCAACGACTTTATTCATGACTCTAACGTCGTGCTTATTTCCACCGTTAGCAAAGACGGAAAAGCCGCCAGTGTGTTCCAAAAGACTTACTTCGGCTACTCCCAGACCGAGCGATAAGCCGTATCTGTCTTTTTGAGTCAGAGTTGAAATACCGAGATCCGAGGCTGTGTTAATTACGTCTTCGATGCCGGCCAGCGCTGTAGTTTTAACCGCAGGAATATTTAGTGAATTTGCCAGAGCTTGCCTCATTGTCACCGGACCGTGAGATTTTCCATCATAGTTGCTTGGAGTGTAACCGCCGCCAAAATCAGTTGAAAAATCGTACAGGATGGAGCTTGGCGAATATTCTTTCTTTTTGAAGGCTGTCGCATAGACATACGGCTTAAAAGAAGATCCTGGCTGCCGCAGAGATGTAGAAACGTTAACATTTCCGTCAATGGTAGTATCGAAAAAATCACGGCTGCCAACCATGGTAATAACTTCACCGTTTTTCGGGTTAATTGAAACCAGAGCTGCGTTTGATCCGCCGTATTTTTGTATTTTGGCGATACCATCCGTTACGGCTTGCTCGGCGACTTTTTGTTTCTCATAATCCAGAGTGGTATAGATTGTTAAGCCCTCTTTTTCAACCCGGGTTTCACCATATTCTTCGGCGGCTTGCTCTAAAACATAGAGTGAGAAATGGGGCGCCAGTAGTGACATTCTTCTTGGCTGAACTGCTGTTCCGACTGTTGTGGTGTCTTCCTTTTTGGCGGCTGCTGCTTCATCGGCAGTTATATATTTCATTTTAACCATTTGATCCAAAACATAATTTCTGCGGATTATCAACCTTTCCGTATGGGTGCCATATGGCGAATAGTAAGTCGGGGCCTGGGGAATCGCTGCCATTGTCGCTGATTGTGCCAGCGTTAAATCTTTGGCTGGTTTGCCATAATACATTCTTGCCGCGGCTTCGACACCGGCTGTTTGTCCGCCATACGGAATCTCATTTAAATACATTGTTAGGATTTGATCTTTGGAGTACATGAACTCAAGTTCAATAGACAAAATTACTTCTTTAATCTTTCTGACGAAAGTCTGGTCCGAATACAGAAGAGCATTTTTGACATATTGCTGAGTGATTGTCGATCCGCCTTGCATTTTACCGGTGCCAATATGGAAAATATCCCGAATCGCCGCTCTGGCAATTCCTTTAAAGTTAAGTCCGTGATTTTGATAAAATGATTGATCTTCAACCGCAACGGTGGCATTTTTAATATTTTGCGGTACTTGATCTGACGATACAATCGTCCGTTTCAGCTCACCGGTTTCATAAAGAAGTACGCCGTTTCGGTCGTATATTTTCGTCGATTGGGCAGGTTTCATCTTGGAAATTTTGTCCGGAGTCGGCAAATCTTTAGCAAACCAGGCAAAAGCCACGGAGGTTAGAAAAAGAAGCGCCAAAAGACTATAAGCTAAAATTCGGAGAACTTTTTTCTTATCAATTTTTCTCGTCTTCTTGACTTTGAATTTTTCTTTTAGTTTTAATGGGTTTAGGAACCCAAATTTGAAAGCCATATGTCAACCTCTTTGCTTTACATTATATGCTTTTAAAAGTATGATGTAAAATAGTTAATTCCAGAAAGAAACTTCATAATTTTATGTTAGAAAAATAACATTGTCAAGCCATGATGGATCTTAAAAAACCTATAGAAGAAGCAATTATCAAAGCCGGTTATGACGTGCCTGCTTTTGATATTGATGTTCCGCCGGAAGGAATGCCGGGAGATTATTCGGTAAACGTTGCACTTTTAATCGGAAGTTGTGAACAGGAAAGTCCAAGCTTGGTAGCTGAAAAAATAATTGACAATATTAATGATGAAATAATTGAAAAGATCGAAATTGCCGGTCCTGGATTTATGAATATCAGACTCAAAGATTCGTTTTATCATCACTATTTACTTAAAATTTTAAAAGCCGGCGCAAATTTTGGCAAACAAGAGGAGAACAAAAATGGCAAAGCTTTAATTGAGTATATCTCGGCAAATCCAACAGGTCCGCTTCACATTGGGAATGCCAGAGGCGGCCCGATTGGCGAGGTTTTGGCTAATGTTTTGTTCTGGCAAGGGTTTAGCGTTGAGTCCGAGTTCTATGTAAATGATACCGGGGCCCAGATTAAAAAGTTTGGCCAAACTTTGGCTTATTGGTACATAATTAAAAAAGACGAAAAATATCCTTTTCCGGACGGGGGATACCCGGGAGAGTTTCTGCAGGAGGTCTCAGAGGAAATTCAAAAGGAAAAATCAAAAGAAATCGGGGAATTAAGAGATGATGAGTTAGTCGACTTTTTTATTAAAGAGGGGTTGGAAAGAACTATTCGTAGAATTAAAGATGACATTGCCGCTCTCGGCTTGCACTTCGATCGGTTTGTTTATGAGAGCGACATTATCTCGTCCGGAGACGGTCTGAAAGTTGTCGATCAGCTTAAATCTGGCGGGCATACTTCGGAAAAAGAAGGTGCGCTTTGGTTTACAACAAATGATTTGGACCCGAACGATAGAGAAACGGTACTTTTACGCTCCGATGCAGAAAAAACTCCGACTTATTTTGCCAACGATATTGCTTATCACAAAGATAAATTTGATCGGGGAAACAATTTACTGATAGATGTTTGGGGCGCCAATCATCACGGACACATACCGAGACTAAAAGGTGCCTTGAAGGCCCTTGGATATGAAGAGAACAATTTTCTGGTAGTTCTATATCAAAACGTCAGATTGAAAAAGGGTGGCGAAGTAAAACAAATGGGTAAACGGCTTGGTAATTACATAAATATTTCCGATTTGATTACTAAGCTCAAAGTACCTGCCGATGTTTTTAAATTCATGATTATCTCTCAAAGCCCGTCATCCGTCATCGATTTTGATCTTGAATTGGCGTTGGAACAATCAGAAAAAAATCCTGTTTACTACTTGCAATATGCCTATGCCAGAATTTGCTCGGTTTTACGGAAGGCTGACTCCAAATTATTAGGAGAATTGGAAAATATTGCTGAGGGAGAGGGGAGCATCAATGCTGAAAGTCTTACAAATTTGAAAGATAAAAAAGAGCTCGAGCTCATCCGATCTTTGATTGGTTTACCATCTGTCTTAAAAAAAGTTTCAGATAATTTTCAAATTCAGGCACTTCCCCACTTCGCTACCGAGGTAGCAAGGGCATATCATAATTTTTATTCGTCGTGCCAGATATTGTCGGACGACCAGGAACTAACAAAATCACGCTTACTTTTAGTTTTGGCCGCTAGAAATGTCCTAAAAATATCCCTGACCCTCATGGGTATTAGCGCCCCGGAAAAAATGTAGTATGAGCGAACATAAACTTCGAATTTCGGTTAAAGGCATATTCAAAAATTCAGATAACAAAGTTCTTTTAGTTAAGCTTGGTAGAAACGGCCAAGATTTTTGGTCTGCGCCGGGCGGTGGAGTTGAAGAGGATGAGGCAATGGGAGATACACTATCACGTGAGCTAAGAGAAGAAACTGGATATTCAGTCGAAATTGGAGATATTATTTTTGTTCAAGATATAAAGTTTGCTTCAGGGGCTCGTCAATTGGAGTTATTCTTTAATGGGAAAGTTCTCGAAAAGATCTCCGAAGCAGAAGAAGAGTTTGGCTTTTTTTCGGAAGAAGAGTTCAAAAAAATCAAATTTATGCCGAAAGGTTTTGATCCATTTGCGAAACATCAGACTCTTCCATTTGTTTCGGAGGTCTAGAGATCTATTTCAAAAACTTTGGATTCAGAACAGAGCCAAATTTTTTTCAGTTTCTCATTAACTGCGTAGGAATTTAGTTGCATGCCATCAAAGACATATTGTTTTTGGAAAGCGCCGACCTTACTAAATTGGACTAAACGATTAGTTGCGGCATCCAAAATATAAATCGAATTTGTATCGGCAGCTGCTGATATTGCCTTTGGAGCCACAATTTTTGTATCGGGAGTAGGGACGCCAGAAATTGAGTAGTTTGTGTCTTCTGCACCTTTTGAAACTTTTAACACTCCGCCGTCTGCTTTGAGCACATAAACATTGCCATCGATTGCGATATCCTTAGTGTCTTTTAAGGATACAGGTTGTTTTGAAACGTAGGCAGTGCCTTTGGAATACGTTTGATCACCGGCTGTATGTTTCCAAATTTGTCCGACGGCACTATCCAGTAAATAGATATTATTTGAATAGGTTGCAATTCCAACAGCCTTTTCCCAGGTTGAACCCTCTGCGGTTTTTAGCTCCTTGACCGATTTACTGGTAATATCCAATCTGACAACCGTCGGTTTATCACTTAGAAAATATAACGCATTTTCTGAATCATTGTAGGCCATGGCCAATATTTTCCCCAAGGTTTCTTCAACCTGGCCGTAACTCTCAGCGGTTTTGGCCCGGGTGTCATATTTAGAAATTGCACCGTTTTCAGTTATGGCAAAAATATTTGCGCCAACAGCAATTGTGTCGACCGGCTTTGAATTTAGGGAAAATGCTTGGGAATCGCTAGCCCTAACTCTCGTTGCGCTGTTTAATTCATCGAGCTTAGTGTTTATTTGAGCCAAAAGATTGTTCGCCTCGTCAGCTATTGATGGTGTCCCCGCCGCTTTTGTTGCCGCATCCCTGGCGGAAATTAGTTCGTCTTTGGCACCAGATTTCTTCAACCCCAAATCGTCCAAAGCCTTGGCATATAGCGACCTAGCCGATTCCAAGCTTTCGAGATTGTTGTTGGTTGAAGATAAGCTTGAATTATTTTTGTTGTTGAGCTGGATTTTTATAAAACCAATGCCCAGAAGTAAAATTATAATGATTATGTAGAGGTATTTTCTATTTTGGGTTTTTAGTAACGATTTTAAAAACAGGCCGATGTTGTTAAAAACATTGCCGATATTTGAAGAAAGATTATTTTTCTTTGAATTTCTATTGAAATAATTCACTTTTGGACTGCGGTCAAATCGTTCGGTTTTCGGCTGAAATTTTTTAGATGATTCCCCGCGGCTTTCTCCGGCTTTTTTAAGTTTTTCTGAAATTTTTGGCTGAATCGATTTTGACCAGTATTCGGCTAATTTCTTTGCACCCCTGCCGGTTGCCTTGGCTCCTGAACCGAGCCCTTTAAAAATTGTCTTGGTATAATGTAACGCCTTGGAGTCCGGAATGTCATCGAGCAGAATTATGTCAGGTTTATCACCTGGCTCCTCTTCATCAACATTCTCACCGGGCAAATCGAAAACGATCATATTGGCATCTTTGATTTTTGCCCGCCGGAGGTTTTTTACAATTTCCTCTATGGCATCTTTATAATTCAGTTCGGTAAAAATCCGTCTTAGACGATCGAGGGAGAAGTGAGAGTAGAGCTCCGAATTGGCGATAATTACCTTGTCGAGAGCAGCAACACTACCGTCAATAATTGAAACAAAAGTTTTCAGCGGATGGATTTCATCTTCCTCGATCGGCTTTTCCGTAATGTGGCTAATTTTATTGCCACGGAAAAGATAGCCGGAAATTCTGCCGGTTTGAGAAAAAATTAATTGTTCCCCGGAAATTAGACCAATAATCGAGTTTAACTTGCCGATCCATTCATGCTCACCGCCTTGAGAGAGCTCTCCGAGCGCGGCGTTAACTTTTTTAATTGCCGCTTCAAAATTCTCAAGTTTTTCTCCGCTTGCACGCCAAGACTGCGACAAAGTATTAACTATCGTTTTTTTGATCCGTTCACCATCAACCCATGGGGTATCAATTTCAATGAGATAAAAAAACCTATCCCGTGACTCCACAGGCTCGATTGTTCCAACAAAGAGAAATCTTTCCTTGTGCTTTCCCTTGGTCGCTATCTGCCCAATTCTAGCTACAAGATTTTTGTCCGACATATAGTTATGTATATATTCTAACAGATTTAAGAAAAGTCAAGCAACCCGTACAGCCGTTTTTTCATTGACAAATTAATGTTTTTATGATAATATTATACAGTTCTATTCGGGAATATACGATTGAGGGGCAAACTGTGAAAAAGTCATTGTGGTGGGTACTGGTATTGGTTGTGCTCGTGGCTGGAGTAGTCGGAACGCGCGCGTGGAATTTTCACCGCGCCGAGACTGACTGTCGCCTCCGTGTTCGGTTGTCGCCGACGGGCCGTTGGCTCGTCCGGCACGGATACAGCGAGGTTGAACGGGGGTTGGAGTCCTATGCCGTTTGGGATGAGGGCGTGTTAGTCACGGGGCCGGATGCAGGCCTCTCCGGCCTTTGTTGGTTGGGAGGGGGCACGATGAGCACGCCAGCGGCCTGGCGGCGATACTTAGTTGAGAAGCCGCCGAATACCCCCGCCTGGGCTTTCAACGTCGTCGACGAAGAGGTCGTCGACGACACCGTGCGATTGATGACAACCTTCGTTGTCATGTCCCGGGGTGTGCACCCCGGGACATTATACGATCTGGGGGGGTACAAGCTGGACAGGGATTTTCTCCTGTTTCAGCTAAGAAGGGATTGGGTGTTTCGCCGGTTTCCGAAAAAGCTGGCGGGAGAAGTGCAGCGGGAATTGCTGACCCGCTACGACTTCGAGTGAGTTTTCTGCTCCCGACCATCGTTCGTCGCCCTGACGAGCCGGTCGGGTTTTTTTATACCTCCTTGCAGAATACCACGGGCTATGCCCGTGGATGAATGAGCGGAGCCGATATGATACCATCTAATCATGAAGATATCCAAATCAAGTCACGGAGCATACTT
>Ga0265297_10003502_pt1 | contig 28180 bp, 37 predicted proteins | sample Munlanlwell13791_FD_192502 | JGI IMG/M metagenome (GOLD analysis project Ga0265297, IMG submission 192502) | Leachate microbial communities from a municipal landfill in Southern Ontario, Canada - Leachate well 137-91 | ecosystem: Engineered > Solid waste > Landfill > Unclassified | place...
TACAACAACCGTCGGGGTCATCAGTCACATGGGTACAAAACACCGGCAGAAATCTATTTCGGAGGGAGGTGAAAAGTAGCTCTTAACTTTATCGTTTTACTGTCTAGACAAACGGGGCCACCTTACATCGTGGGATCACTTCTATCATCTACCAACCTGCCGTCACTACAATCAGATTGTGCTTGATGAAGATATCGGGGAACAGTTTTTCTGCTCGGAACAAGAAGCCCGCGATGCAGGATTTATCCTCGCGCCGGATTGTTTGAGATAACACAAAATATAAAATGGAGAAGGCGAACTATTTTTATGTGTGAGTTCTATAACCCGCTCTCAAATCAGGAGAGTGTGTAGATGGTAACGGAGAGCCATGCAATAATTCTTGTGAGGGTTGAGGAGGAGGAAGACCTGCAGCCACAAGGCCAAATACATCCTTTCCTTGGATATCCCCCACTAAAGTTATTAGATGTTGTTTCGTTATATATCCTTTGTTTTAATTCATCTCGTCCAAACTCGAATCCATATGGTATAAGTATACCAATTCTCAAAATAATTACTATAAGAAAAAATCCACTATTCTTGCAATATTTTTACAGAATGTCATACTAATCATACTATGGATAACACACCCGTTCCTCAACCAGAACCTCCCGTTATTTCTCCAGCACCTATACAACCATCTGCAAAGCCAACTACTGCGTTTCTTATCAGTGTCATCATCATTCTTCTTGTAATCATCGCAAGCGGGGCAGCATATCTTCTGGGTACGAAAAACGTAAAAAGCACTGCAGAGGTTCCTGCAATAATACCAACAGAGCTGCCAATGCCCACAGCTTATTTGCCTACTGCGGAACTTTCACCAACAGCAATTATCACCGGTACCGTATCTGCATCCCCTACATCGATGATTGCTTCCACGACCAAACCCACAATCGCGCCAAATCCTGATGGGAATACCTTTACATCAAAAAAACTTGGAATTTCATTTTACTGGGCAAATAAAACGCCAGCAGACAGTACCGGCACAGTAAAAACAGCGGAGATTGGAAACAAAGCCTACGTCTATCTCTCAAGCGGAAAACAGGAAGATGGACAGTCGATTGAAAAATTTAGTAAAACTCCAACTGATACACTAACGCAAGCGATAACCAAACAGTTTCTCACCGGAATCCCGGCCACTGATTGTTATGTAAAAATAAATCCGGTGAAACCTTCAGCCACAGTCACCAAAGCAACCATTGGCTATCCGGTACCGGCAAACGCGGAGCTTCCTAATTGGGAATACGGAGAAAAATGTCCGGAAAAATATAAAGAAAGTAACGGTATGGCGTACTTTTTCGAAGATTCCAACTATCCGGATCGGTTTTATTATGTCTCGATCGGACAATACGGAATACCAGCCTATAACAGCAAAGAATCACCTCTCTGGCAGGACACGATCGTGGTGTTTTAATGCACAATGAATAATATTATTTGATCACTTCTTCACCATGAGATTCTTCACTGCGTTCAGAATGACAATTTCCTCTGAAAGATCCGTATTCTTATAGAATTACAATTCAATTTTTGAAAACAGCCAGCTGCCGAGGGAGAGGATGAGGAGAGCAATGCCAAAAAGCACGACGAAATCCATACCAATACCAAAATGTGATGTTGAAATAAGCGTCCCCCGGAGGCCGTCGACGACGTAGGTCATAGGATTAACCCGTGTAATCACGTCAAGGACCGGCGGAAGGTCTTTCAGAGGAAACAGTGCACCGGACAGGAAAAAGAGGGGCATCACAAGAAAATTCATGATGAGCTGAAACGCGTGCATATCCTCCAATTTACTGGCTATCGCAGTGCCAAGAGCGGTAAAAACAATAGCTCCGAGAAACATAAAAATCAATGATCCAATCACTCCCAAAACGCTTTCCGGACGAAAGCCTGCAATGGTAGAAATCCCAAGGACTATCAATCCTTGGACGCATGACACCGTCGCTCCTCCCAACGTCCTCCCAAGCATAATATGGAACCGCGATACAGGAGCAACCAGTGTTTCTTTTAAGAATCCGAATTGCCGATCCCAGATAAGCTCGATACCGAAAAACATGGCAGAGAATAAAACAGTCATGGCTATCACGCCGGGAGCTAAGAATTGGAGGTAGTTCCCTTCCCCAGCTTTAGCATACGTCGGGCCAAAACCAAAACCTAAAGCCACAAGAAAAAGTACCGGCTGCCCTAAAGATCCTACAATACGGGCCTTTGAGCGGGTAAACCGCTTGAGTTGACGCAACCAGAGAATAAAGATGGTTCGCATAATATTAGTCATCCTGAGTGAAACGAAGCCTGCCTGCCGGTAGGCAGGGATCTCAATGAGATTCTTCGACTTTGGCTCAGAATGATATTTGAATAGATCCTTCGCTAGGCGCTCAGGATGACAATAATACCGAGATTCTTCGGCTTCGCCTCAGAATGACAAATATTATTTACTGTCATCCTGAACGAAGTCCCGATTAAATCGGGGCGAAGTGAAGGATCCCAATGGGATTCTTCTCCCGACTCAGTCGGGATCAGAATGACATGTTACTTCCTCATGTGTTTCCTCACCATCCGCATACGGTCAAGAACCGTCCCCTCTTCTTCCCTGATCTCATGACCGGTTAGTTTGAGAAATGATTCTTCAAGCGTCACTGAATCTGTTTGTTTTTTCAACTCCTCTGATGTCCCGCGGGCAATAATTTTCCCGTGATCAATGACTGCCACCATTTCTGCCATTTTTTCGGCTTCTTCAATATACTGTGTCGTAAAAAATATCGTAATGCCTTCTTTTTTATTTAATTCTTTGATATATGTCCATAATTTATTCCTCGTTTGCGGGTCAAGCCCGATAGTCGGCTCATCAAGAAAAAATATTTTTGGGTGATGGAGTAGTCCGCGGGCAATCTCAAGACGGCGTTTCATCCCGCCTGAAAATGTTTTCACCAAGCTGTTTTTCCTGTCAATAAGCTCAACCAGCGTCAGAAGTTCACGCATCCGTTCGTGGCGTTTCTCTGTTGGTACGCCGTACAAAATGCCATGAAAATCCAGGTTTTCCCACGCGGTGAGTTCGTCATCCAAACTCGGATCCTGAAACACAATCCCAAATGATTTCCGGACATCATCTTTATCATCAACCGGATGAAATCCGTTAATGGAAATATCACCGCTGGTAGGGGTCAGAAGCGTGGTCAACATTTTTATCGTCGTTGTTTTACCAGCGCCGTTTGGCCCAAGAAAGGCAAAAATACTCCCTTTTGCAACATCAAAAGAGATAGAGTTAACCGCAACAAAGTCTTTATACTTTTTCGTGAGTTCAGAAACGGAAATAATGGAGTCAGTTGTCATAGAATTGTTTCATTGTAGCACAAGAACATATGATGTATGTAGAAAAAAATAATGGGATAGAAGTGACTACAGCGTTACTATTTCGTAATAGATTCTTCGCTGACGCTCAGAATGACATATAAATGGATCCTTCGCTAGGCGCTCAGGATGACAATTTATATCGCTCAGAATGACGCTACTTTTTTACTATTACTCCTTCAGTCCTCCCCACTTGTGGATGGAGTATTCAAAATGCTATTCATTTTTTGGTAAGCTTATCGATGTAATCTCGTTCTTCTTGTGCTGACTTTTCTCTATCAAGACGAGCATTCACTTTTTCCTCTGCTGATCCGATTTTAGGAGTACGCGTTTTTATAGGTACTTGTTCATTTCCAGATATTAACTCTCCTGATCCAGCATTCGCAGATTCGAGTAAATCATTGCGATTGACTCCCAATTGTTTTTTGGCTTGACGTTCCAGCGCTTCGGGATCAGCTTTGTATGCTTCTATAATTTCCTGTGCTCTCTTTCCAACTTTTCCACCTCGGTGAATAGAATTCTTCAGTCTTGTTATCAAAGATTTTACTGCTTCTTCTATTGGATCAGGGTTCCCTTCTTTCATAGGTTAATAGTATACACCTTTTTCATAGTCTCCTCCATTACCTGCCTAGCAAAAAGAATAGTAAAAGTACCGCACTTACTCCTTCAACCCTCCCCATTCAACAACCGTGAAGCCGGTGCGGACAATTGCGTCTAACTCCTGAGGAGCAACTGAATATGCTGGTGTATCCGTCAATGGTTTCCAGTCGAGAAACAACCGGTAATACCGGTCCGGTGCTGGCGTAATATTCATAGGGATAAACATATTCATGTCGCTCGTTTGTAAAAACCGGACATGGTAATACGGTGTCTCGTGTTTTTCCATCTCAGGAACCCAATACGAAAGGAAATCGGTTTTTTCACTCTGGGTAAATCCGACTTCATCCAATTTCTCCGTAAGGAACTGATACAGCTCTGATCTTCCAACGATCCATCCGAGGTGTGGATTAAAGGGATACTCCGTCCCTATCCGATTCCCCGCCCAATAAATATAGGGGTACTGGTTTAATTCGCATGCTGATTTGGCGTATTCCGAGCCGAATTTCGTCGGATCAATCAAGGTGCAGTCGGTTTTCCCCGATTGAAGGTCAGTAAGTGTCCCGTCCGGATCAGCTTGAATATACCAATTATTGGCATACGTTGGAATCGCATATGTGACATCGACTGATTTGGCAAATGAAACAACGATATCCGTTGGCTTCTCCGGATAAAAATATAAAACAGGCTTTCCGCATCCGCCGATCATTTTATAATCATACTCTCCTACTGCCACCCACCGATTCCACGTGTCTTTGAAAAAAAGAACCGGATGTTTCGTAACGTATTCTTCAAGGGTTACTTTTTTTACTCCAGGATTTATGGATTCAAACTCTTCTTTCGAGAGACCCATTTTGTTGCGGTATGCGAGTTTGTAGAACGGATGCTCGGGATCTTTCAGAATAAAAAGTTCACGGCCAAACACTGAACCGATAGAGGTGAATTCCTCGTCTTTAATATTTTGGGTAAGCGGGAGATCTACATCAGTGCCACACATATAGGGAACGGCGATGTCATACGAGTCAAAAAATTGCGCACTTCCTTTAATCTCGCTTCCTTTGAAACGGAGATTCGGGAGACTAGGAAGTAATGGGTATTCAGGCAGATCTTTGTCCGTGATTTCTTTTTTCTCAAATTTTACCCGCGCATCCTCGTATTTTTTTGAACGGTCAAGATATGTTTTATATGCGGTATTGTAGGTTCCAATCGCATCCGGCCGTGTCATAGTATAAGTAATCGGGAGCCCAATAGTATCCACCACTATGACTCCTGTCGTCCCTTTCACATATTTATTTCTCAATTGTTGTTGAACCCGGGCATCTTCTTCCCATTCTTTAGGGATTTCCACAGGCTTCGTCACTTCTCCAAAAAGCGAAATCGTCTGCGATTGATATGTGAGTTTTTCAAACGATGAGGTGTCTGTTTGAATCCGATATTCATAGACTTCATACCCTTCTTTGCTTTTTTTACCTGACGGGACGTTTTCTGTAAGAATCGTGGTTTTATAGAGAGTAAACGAACTGGCAAGCGGAATAGCATCAGGGTGGTCTGAGGGAAGCGCATCGGTTTTTGTAATTTTTTTCTTATCGAGATATTGATAGGGATTCCGCCAGTCGGTTTCTGGGAATAATTTTATCGTCTCATCATCTTGATGAAGCACGTATGTCTTCCTGTCTTTCGTTGCCAGAATATACACCAGCGCTGATCCCGGTCCCTCCGGGTCACGGACTGCAATAATGCGCTCATATCCCCGATAGGCACCCCGCGCGTAGACACCGGCTGAATAGTAAACGGACAAAGGCGCCACATCATTAAGTTCGTCATATTCTGACTTTTTGAGAAGTCCAAGGTCATCAGAGAGCCGTGTCAGCTTGCCAGTCAATAATGGTTGGCCAGTGCTCGTAAGCGTAAATGAAGATTGGCGGAATACCCGCGTGGTATCTTTCACAAATTTATAGATAAGGACCACTGCTAAAAAGAGAAAAACAGCCACAACAACAGAGATAAGAAGACTTCTTTTCTTTCGCCTTTTTGCCATAGATCCAGTATACACAAACAGCTAAAAAAAGCGAAAAAATTATCGAGGATGGGCAGGTGTAACCTATTCGTCAGCTGGTGAAAACCCGCCGGGTGTTAGCACTAATAAGATATAACAGATCCATCGCCATCCATCCAATCAGGTTTCTTATCGAACTTCCCAGCTTCAAGATCTCTTAGAAATTGTTTATACGCTTCTGATGGTTCCTTAGCCACTTCCTCAGCTTTTTTTTCAGTAACTTGTTCATCAGGTAATTTTTCTGTCATATATAATCCTCCTTTATTTATAAAAAATATGTTTATACTATAAGAGTTTATCCTATAATTGTCAATAGACCGTCCTATTCAGCTAATTTTCAGATTCGGGAGTATAATGGCACTATGAAACTACTCGTTGTCGAGGATGAACATAGGATTGCACAATCCATCAAAAAGGGGCTGGAACAGGAGCGTTATACCGTTGATGTGGCGTATGATGGAACCGAAGGGTTTGATCTAGCTTCAAGCGAGGAATATGACTGCATCATCCTCGACCTCATGCTTCCCGGAGTAAATGGACTTACGATCGTTACTGAGCTTCGCAAACAACAGAACCATACACCCATCCTCATCCTGACCGCAAAAGGTCAAACAGATGACAAAATCAAAGGCTTGGATACCGGTGCTGATGATTATCTCACAAAACCGTTTTCTTTTGAGGAATTATTGGCACGCATCCGGGCCCTGGTCAGACGGCCAAAAATCATAACTGACCAGGAATTGACTGTTGGCGATCTGACGCTCAATCCAAAAACATTTACCGTCAAACGAAGCGGTACGACTATCAATCTCACGGGAAAAGAGTTTGCCCTCCTGGAGTATCTCATGCGACACAAAAACCAAACCATCACAAAAGAGCAGATTATCACTCACGTCTGGGACTATGAATCAGATGTGCTTCCAAATACCATAGAAGTGAATATCCGAAATCTCAGGAATAAAATCGACCGGATATCACCCAAGTCTAAACCTTTAATTACGACAATGAGAGGATTTGGGTATAAAATAGGATAGATCGTAGAAAAATGGTAAATACCTGAAAATAAATTATTTCTGTCATTCTGAGGCGTAGCCAAAGAATCTCGAGATCCTTCGCTTCGCTCAGGATGACAACGCTGATATGTTTCAACATGCACGCATCAAACTTACTCTTTGGTATCTCCTCATCATCATGGCGATAAGCGTCTCCTTTAGCACGGTCATCTATACGATGATAAACCGGGAATTCGAACGGTTCGCCCGATCCCAACGGTTTAAAATTGAGCAGCAGATGCAAAAAGAGTCAGCGATAGAACGGTTCCGTATCCAAAATGAAACTCCCCCGCCGCCCATCATGGACCCGGAATTAATCACGGAAACCCGACACCGGCTGATCTGGAATCTCGTCATGATTAACAGCCTTATTTGCCTATTATCCAGCATCCTTGGATATATGCTTGCAGGGAAAACCCTCCGACCAATACAAACCATGATTGACGAACAAAACCAGTTTATTACCGATGCCTCGCACGAACTCCGTACTCCTCTCACCTCTATGAAAAGCGCAGTGGAAGTAGCGCTCCGCGATAAAAAACAAACTATGAACGACATGAAAACCATTCTCGAGGACAATATCCACGATATCAACAAACTCGAGCGTCTATCAGACCAACTCCTGACGCTGGCACATTTTGAACAACCAAACGGAACTATGCCGATGGAACCATTTCCCCTCTCCGAATCTCTTGACCAAGCCATAAAAAATATTGATTCGGTGAGAAAATCCAAATCCATACATATTCAAGAACCAAAAATATTGCCGTCTGTTTCGATACTGGGATACAAAGATGAAATCACCAGCGTCTTCACCATCATCCTCGATAATGCAATAAAGTACAGCCCGGAAAAAACGGACATCATACTCAAAACCAAGGTGCAGAATACAAAAATTGAAATAGGAGTTCAGGATCAAGGGATTGGAATAACCAAAAACGATCTTCCTCATATCTTTGACCGGTTCTACCGAGCTGACCCAGCAAGAACCAAATCAGATGCCAATGGGTATGGACTGGGACTTGCAATAGCGAAAAAAATTATAGAAAAACACCATGGGACGATTGAGTGCCAAAGTACTGTAGGAAAAGGTTCAACATTTACCCTCCGCTTCCCAACTCTCTCATAAACACGCCAGCAATGATATTTGCCGAAGTTCATCACACCCGGTGTGTGGATAAATTATCCACCACACACCGGGTGTGTGTAGTGATTTTTTCATTGTACAAATGGTGAGTTGAGGGATACGTCGGATTGGTAAGTGCGGTCATTCTCCGGTTGATTACTGATTTTTTCAAAAAGCGAAATAAACGCATCATTGAGTGCAATAAGTTCTGAAAACGGTATTTCACGCTTCATGTGCTCATAGGTAAAGGATGATCCCGACCAAAGATACATACGGTCAAGTGCAGTTTTTTGGCGAATCCTTGGCAAGGTACTGCCTGTCTTGGCAAACCAATAAGTACGTCTCCGCTGTGCATACATGCCGCTGTTCGTAAAAAATGTATCACCTGCATGAACCTGCCAAAAAGAAAAATTCGGTAGTAAATCCATCATCCCCTGCTCAAACGTCAGCTGATTGGCATCCAATAGCTGTAACGATTCTTCAACCTCGCGGACGATGCGTTCTTCATAATTTTTCGAATCACGGAGATCTTTCATGGCTTTTTCATTTCCTGCCGTATATGCCTCAAGCCCGGCAAGTTTCAAATCCACAGTCTGTAGAAAACGTCTGCTGTCTTTTTGGTTCACCTCCAAAAATTGCCGTACAAATTCTTTTTTTTCTTCCTCTGTCCCGTATATTTGAAGCAGGCGTTGATACTGCTGAGTAAGTTTCGCAACAATCGCGATACTGTAGGCAACATCCCTCCGGTCTTCCATCTTGATAATTGGTTGTTGCAATAAATTTTTATCAATCAATGTTTTCCGTGCAAATCCGTATGCTTCTTTCCATCCGTCATACCCGTCTGCGGATAAACGGGAAAGATAGATGTAATCAATGCGCTTGTTGACCGTCGGCGGATGGGTGCGGACAATGAATAATTCCGCGTTAAACATGCCGAGCCATGCTACCCAACAAAGAGAAAGAAGGATTTCAATATTGACCCATGGTATCGATGGCTTTTTATAGTCCCGGAGTCCCAACGTCGCAAGAAGCGCCGAAATCCAGAGAAGGAGCCATAGTCCATAGATCCGGATCAAACTCCATCCATGATATGCCTGGTAGAGATACACCCGCCGGGCAATGGAAAGAATAAAAATCACTGTCAAACCAAAAAGAATGCCTGACGCCAGACGCACTGCTTTGCGTTCGCCGGGTGTTGCGGTCAGACCTTTCGCAATACGCGCAAGCCAGAGCACGCCATACACAATAAAAACGACAAATAAAAGTTCCCCGAACCCTTTACGGACATATTCTGAGTAGGTCGCCACACCAAAGCGCGTGAGGTCTGTCTCAAAAGGAACACTGGCAAAAACATAGGGGGCTTGGATGATAAGAAACGTAAGGAGCAATGCTCCGACCATCGCAACCACCACCGTAAGTTCCCGAATAATATGGAGTTTGCTAAGATACGTAAAAGGATGGGAAAATGTACGGATAAGCGGAGAAAATACAAACGGAACCGATAAAAGAAACACCATGCCGGTGAGCCACATACGGCCTGCAAACTCCTGAGGAAGAGAAGGCAGTTTGAGAGTGAGAACCGTTTTTTTAAAAATCGGATCAGCACTCACCAGAAGTCCAAACATAAGAAGGATAACCGGAAGCCCGATACAAAATCCAACCACGACCGGACGGACCCACTGACCGATACGGTCAACAGCCGGATGATTAGTTTGTTTCATCTCTCCGGTTTTAGAAAAAAGCGCTCCTAAAAAGCCAAAGAATCCTTGCATATAGCATCCAGAAGACCGAAAAGGCGCAACAACAAACTCCATCACGCTTCCGAATATTCCCTCTTTTGCTGATCCCAGGTAATACAAAAGTCCCAGTACGAAACAGGAAGCAGCACTTTGGGTGAAGATAATAAACGAGCTGTCGGTCATGACCGCGTTACCAAGGAACAGGAGAAGAAAAATTCCAAGTATTCCGTAGGAAACCCGTATATGTCTTTGCCGGAAAGTTCGGAAAAAGACAACTGTTTCGTACAGGAAAAAAAGGAGAAAGAACAGGCTTACTCCCAAGACGCCGGAACTCCGGTAGAAAAAAAAGTTACAAAGAAGGGCAAATACAACTGCTGGTATGATCGTGGTTTTCCGCATCATAAATAAGGGTAGGAAGAGTATATCATACATCTGTTTAACGGCATAACGTAAGTAGGTTAAGATTCTGGATGCGTCCTTCGACAAGCTCAGGACTTACCAGAATGACCCGTCGAAGTGACTCGATGATATTTACGCTTCCCGGCGGACGCCTTTGAACTTACCACCGGTTGTCTTATTATCCATGAACAGACCGGTCAGCTTATGCCGTTTTTCCCAGAGCCGTGTAATGGGATTTTCAAGCTGGCTTCTCTTCCCCACACTTCCTTTTCTGCCTTTGCCTTTCGGACCATTTTTTGCCATAAATAATACCTCCTATTATGTATAATAGTCGAGTCAATATAGCTTGTGAAGAGGTTGTTTCGTCACCGTTTGAGAGTGAACAAAAACCATGGTATCCTTAGGCTAAAATCCGAAGGATTCCGTGATTATGACATCATGAAATCCTTCGCTTTAGAACGCTCAGGATGACAGGCTACTACGTAAGTCATGTGTGGTAAAATTTATTTTTTTGTGAAGAAAGTATTTAATGAAAGGAAAAAGGATAACTCCCAATTCATTTTTTTAAGAAGATTTACATGAGAATAGTGGTATTCTATGTCTCAGGTACTAATTTTTGTGGTTCTTTTTTAGGCTTTTTTAATTTTTCTGCCATCTCTTCTAAAAACCCTTGATCATGTCCTCCTGCTTCAGCGAGATGACTAAAATCGCTTCTGTCAATAAATGGGGGTATGAAATTGAACAATTCAGCTATCGATCTAGAATGTTTAACATGTTCTCCTTCTTGTGCTCCTGCTACCATATATTTTCTCACCTCCTTTGTTTCTTTCTGAGATGCAAAATAATTTCTATAAGTGAACAACAAAGGCAGAAGTAAACGAATAATTCCTTAAAGGCTTGGAGCAGAAAAATTTGAATAACTGCGGAATAATATGTGTGTCTTATCATTATATACCTTTGTGTCAATCACCTGCAGCTGGTGTGGTATACTGGGAGAAAAGAAAAGGTCTAACCCGACTAACCTTACTTTGTGCCTGTTCCCTACTATTCGTAGACGGCACAAAGAGCGGTTGAGCGGCGGGTTCAAGAAACACTAAATTCGTAAAACTCATTAAGTGTTTCTAGAAGGTGGTGATACCAATGGATGAGCCGAAAAAAGAAAAACAACCAATACTCGCTATCTGGCGCCGACTCATGGAAAAAGCTAAAGAGAAAATGAAAGAAAAGAAACAAAAAGAACCTGAGACGCGAAATTAAGCGTATATTCTTCGAATCCGACGGTACGCCGGGCGAAAAGTTCTCTCCCGACTGAGCCGGGATCGAACAATAATAGTAATGTGATCCACATTCAATAATTACAGATCGGTGGCGATATCGTGAATCATATACCGAACATCCTGTTTCAGGATACGTATCCACCGCGTATTAATCTCTTCGTCTCACGCCCCAGCCTGACTTCCTAGCTTGAGTAAAACTCATTAACTCCGCGCGGTACTGCTGCTTTCTTACTTTCCAACCACTTTTTCCAGATAGCTCTATGGTTTGAATAAACGCCGAATAGATACGGATGGGTAGGTGTATACCCCCGCCTGCACTTGCCTTCAGCCAGAGTTTTGGCGGGCAGGTATATCACCCGGCGGGTGAGAGGAATCTACACCTACCTTTCGCAGCAAAACAACGCCGTTTCTTATCTCTCAATTGATTCAATTTTTGCGATATACCCTACTCCCACAAACCAGAGGATTTCCGTACTGATAGAGACAACGTTTGTCTGGGTATAAAGTGCATAGGAGAGGAAAAAAAGAATAAGTGACAAAGCATGCCCTTGTTGGACAATCTTTAAAAGAGCACGGATAAGGAAAACCCAAACCGCAAGATAACTGACAAACCCAAGGATTCCCGTTGTCACAAGTATTTCAGCAATGTGGCTATGTGCTTTATCGATATACACATCTGATCTCATCGGGTACGGCCAATCGACAGATACAAATGCATGATCGACATTTGCCCATCCCCATCCGAGAATTGGGTGTTTGAGTAACGACACATATGCTTTCATAAAAATCCGTGGTCTCCCCTCCGCTGTCACGTTGGTAATCTGTGTTTGTACGAGTCCCATGCTGAATACTCCAGCACAAAGTACGAGAATGAGACTGAGAAAAAGAATGCCTAATTTCACTATTTTTTGTTTGACAGAAACGAAAAGAAAAATGGAAAAACAAACCGTAACAGTTGCCATACCTCCCCATGAACCGGTGTCCCATAAGGCCGTGAGAAAAAATGCCGTAACCCCTATCAACAGACCTTTTCTCAATATTTGGCGATTCCGAAACTGCGTCTGTATAGTCTCTAGAACGAGCGGGAAAACAACAGCCAGGTACCCTGCTAAAAAATTTGGTTGGCCAAAGACAAATCCGACTCCCGTATCACCGGTATATCCGGTACATACTATCCACACTTTTTGAATACCCGCTCCAAGAGCTAAAAGGCACGCCCCAATGGATAAAACCAATGACAGGCTCTGCCACCGCCGGGGAGTCAGGAGACGGCTACTGACCCATACAAGGACGCCCAAATGGATAAGGGTAACCAATCCATCAAGCCGCCAATAGTTTCCCCAAATGCTTTTGGGCATATCCACGCCCAAAAATGATACAAAACACGCAACTGCGATAAAAAGCCATACACTCCCCTGAAGCGCCGGGTAGGAAGACCGTGAGGCTGGATTACCGTCCGTATTCCCAAATACCATAAGAAGACACAGGATATCGATAAATCCCAGAAAAAACCAGACTTTTGGAAGCTCAAACGGGACTGGCGCCCACGGCCAAAAAACAAAAGGGAGGAAACCGATACCAAACAGGAATACCATCCAAAAAAATCTGTCATTGACATGTTTCATTTCCATGGTATACTTTCTTTTTATCCGTAAAAGTAGCGTTTGGAGCATAAAAATATGAATATAGTATCATTGAAAACAAGTATCAAATCACTCGCTCTCGTTTTACCAGTGACAACTCTCTGCATGGTAACACAGATTCAAGCAGCAACAAAAATCCCTGCGACCCCACCAACTCCTCCAATCGTTTCACCGACCCACACACCATCGTTAACTCCAACACCTAAACCACCAACTCCAACGGTATCTCCGACGCCAAGAGTCACCATTGGACCCAGAGTAACGCCTACTCCAAAGCCGAAGTTTTTTCCGAACCTCTAACCAACACAAAAAAAGTATATGATGTTACTTTTTTTAGATCTTCATTGACAGATCCATAGAAGCATGGAACAATATGCGTATAAAGGAGAAATTCCTATGAATACTAAACCGGACCGCAGCATGATCTATATCGTCGTATCCGTCGTCCTCCTCATCGGTGCCATCGCTGCGACATCTATCATCAACAGCAGACAGTCTTCCCAAACTGATATCCGTGCCAAAGCAAGTGCCACAACAGGCGTCGTGTACCAAGGCATCGTCAATGCCGTTGACCTGGGAAAAGGAGTGCTTATGGTCGAAAGCCTGAAGCCTGAAAAAGGCGGAATGGCACTCTCCGGAGTGTGGACGGTCACTGTCCCCTCCACTATATCTCTGGGAGCTTTCAGTCCGGGTACGGCAGTCAATGTGACGGTCGATTCAAAAAAATTTAATATCCAGACCAAAACCATTGAAGCGAAAAACGTGGTGGCAAAATAGAAATGAGTAGCGAGTTATCAAGTGATCGAGTAAAAAGTAATTTTCTGGAAGATTCTTCGACTCCACTTCGTTTCGCTCAGAATGACAACACACCGTTCAGAAAACGGTCACCTGATTGAGGCTAAGAAGTATATAATAGCGAAAGCCATATTTATAATTTCGTCTTGATTTAACAATTAAAATGCTATCTTAGTGCCTTAAAAGGTCGTAAATCATCACTGGGTTAAAATAGTGGCTTAGATTGATAGCTGAAGATAAAACAAAATAAAAAGTGACCGTTTTTGAACGGTCTCGAATGACAAAAACTTCTCACTGCGTTCGCAGAATACATCGTTCATTTTGTAATTCATGCTATACATTATTTCCTTTTTATTGTAGTTCCCTGAGAAGTATCCTCGAGGATAAATCCTTGCTCCTCAATCTCTTTCCTCACCTCATCTGCTTGGTCAAACTTTTTCTGATCACGCAGTTCATTCCGTTTATTTATGAGTTTCTGTATAGATTCTGGTATTTTATATTGTTCATTATTCATTGTACATTGTGCATTGAGATTAAGTCCTAATATTTGGTCAAACTCAATTGCCAAATCATATTTATCTTCTGACGGGATATTGGACTTGGCCATTTCCCACAACACTGCCAATGCCGCAGGGATATTCAAATCGTTTTCAATACTTTCGACAAACCGCCTCCGGTACTCATCGATTTTTTCGAGTTTCGTTTCCGATAGCTGGGTTCTCTGACTTTCTTTCCATGTATGAACCATATTCCGGAGATCCGTGAGTGCTTTTTGACTGCCCTGAAGCGCATCCCAGGTAAAATTTTGCTCCGAGCGGTACTGGCTGCCCAGAAAAAAATACCGGAGGACGAGTGGATCAAATCCTTTCTCAGTAATTTCGGAAAGCGCATAGCCCGTGCCTTCGGATTTAGCCATCTTCCTACCATTTACTTGGAGGTGCGCATTGTGAAGCCAGAAGTGGACAAACGGCACACCGTTGGCTGCCTCACTTTGGGCAATTTCATTGGTGTGATGAACAGAAATATGTTCTACTCCTCCCATGTGGATATCAATGGTTTTCCCAAGGAGCTTCCTACTCATTGCCGAACACTCGATATGCCAGCCGGGAAAACCGGTGCCGTTTTCAACAAGGTTTGAAACAAATGGTGACGGCCAGGTTTGGATGGCGTTTGCGTGAACGCCTGCTTTAAAAAACCACAACGCAAAGTCCACTGGATTTCTCTTCTGGGGATCCGAAACATCTGCTTTCCCCGCGCCCTTTTGGAGTTCTTCCATTTTTTGACGGTTCAATTTTGTATACGTTGGAAATTTGGAAACATCGAAGTATACAGCCAGGTCCGTGGCGTACGCATATCTTTTATCCAAAAGTTCTGAAACAACCGTAATCATTTCATCAATATATTGTGTTGCGCGGGGCTTAAACGTGGGTTCTACACAGTTGATCGCCTGGGTATCTTTTTCAAACTGGTCAATATATTTTTGGGCAATCTGATCCGGAGTTAGTCCCTCGCGTTTCACTCCTTTTTCCATCTTATCTTCACCTGTGTCAGCATCGCTTGTCAAATGGCCAACGTCAGTATAGTTTCGGACATGCGTCACTTCATAGCTAAAATACCGGAGTGTACGCACCAGAAGATCCCCCATCATCATCCCCCTTAGATTTCCAATGTGCTGAGTCCAATACACTGTAGGCCCGCAGTGATAATAGAGAACTTTGCCCTCAGTAATGGGGGTAAACGGTTCTTTTTTACGGGTGAGAGTGTTATAGAGAGTCAACATATATCAATGCATAATGAATAATGCACAATGCATAATAGAAAATACCATTTTCTTCTTCGTATTTTGCAGTATACATTCTACATTGTGTACTATCTATCATTCCGCTTTCACATTAAATTTAGCTTCCGTATTTTTTTCACGGATGCCGTATTTTTGTCGACCTTGCTTTGGTTTAGATGACGTTGGACGAAGAGAGTGTTTCCGCTCAAATTCTATCTGCTGTTTTTTCATCGTATTCTTTTCGGAGATCTCCTTTTGTTGTTTTTCATAAACTGATGGTTCTTTTTGGGGAGCACTTGACCCAACAAATTGCTGGAGAACTTGGCGGGGAGGAACGTCTTTTCTATTTAATTGCGTAAACCCCTTGGACTCACTGAACTTTCCTGAGGACTGTTGTTGGTTGTTCTGTTTCCCTGCTTTTCCGCCCTCAAGCGCCTGACCCACAATATCCACAGGAGCTTTCGCAGTTTCTCTGATAATCTCAACACCAAGATCACCCAACGAACCGATGACATGTTTAACAACAGACATAGAATAAATCTCAAATCACAAATCTCAATGTCCAACAAGGACTTACTATATTTTTGATTTTATAATAATACTAGAAAAAATTCTTATTAATTCTTCATTTTCTTGAATGATTGAGGGGATAATAACTGATATATATTTTTGATTTACTTCTTGTATTAAAACCAACCAGTATTTCGTTTCTTTCGCTTCCTTTTTTACCAATCCCATCTTATATATAAAGTCTTTTTTTGTTGGTGTTCCATCTGCCTCCTCATAATTAGAGCCTACACTTGATGCAGAACGCGCTATTTGATCAATAAAGATACGATTGATCCTTGTGTCTGGAATTTTATTTATTAGGTCAAAAATAGAAAGAACGAAGGATAATATCCTCGGTTTAAGATTATATTTGGTATTGGTCATTGTGATTTGGTCATTGAGATTTTTAATATAGTCCCAGTTTCTCCTTCGCTCCTTTACTCATTTTATCCATATTCCACGCCGGGTCAAAGGTCAACTCGATTTCAACGGAGGTAACGCCTTTCACTTTTGTCACCCGTTCCTCTATTTCCGATTGGATCGTCGTAAAGAGTGGACAACCGATGGACGTAAGTGTCATGAGAATTTTGACATCGCCTTTTTTCCCAATAGTAATATCATAGATCAAACCAAGATCGTAAATACTGACATTTAATTCCGGGTCAAGGACTTTTTTGAGGGCAGAGATGATTTGGTTCTTAGTAAGCATAATAATGCAAATCTCAAATCACGAATCTCAATGTCCAACAAAAAATTTCAAAATTGTTATTTATATTGTAACGTTATCTTTACTATTGGTCATTGTGATTTGGTCATTGAGATTTTTTAATATTCTCTCCTCCCCTCCATCGCCCGTTTCAATGTCACTTCATCAGCGTATTCAATATCCGCACCAATTGGCAACCCGTGGGCGAGCCTGGTAATTTTCATATCTGACCGCTGGAGTCTGATTGCTGACAGCTGTTTACTAACGTACATAATGGTTGCTTCGCTTTCCATGGTGGAATTGAGAGCAAAAATGATTTCTTTTACTCGCAACTCGATACTCGCTACTCGTTTCAATAACTCATGTATGTAGATCTCATCCGGGCCAATATTATTAAGCGGATCTATAAGCCCATGAAGGACATGGTAGACTCCGTGGAACACGCCTGTTTTTTCAATCGCCAACACGTCGGTTGGCTGCTCAACAACACAAAGAGTTGTGTGGTCACGCCCGGGATTTGTACAGATCGGACAGGGATCTTCTTCACAGACATTTTTACAGACAGAACACAATTTCGTCCCGTTTTTTAGCTTTATCAATGCATCCGCGAACCGCTCGACGTCTTCTTTGGGCATGTGGAGAAGATAAAACGCCAGACGCGTCGCTGATTTGGGACCGATGCCCGGCAAACGTTCAAATGACTCAATGACACGGGTGATGGAGGTGGGAAGAAGGTTCATAAGCAATGTATAATGTACAATGTATAATGCATAATAACAATTATTTCATTCTGGCTTGTCCAGAATCTCTTTATTGTAAGAATCCTGATTCTGGATGCGTCCGTTAAATGACGGACTTACCAGAATGACGAAAATAATAATATAGCATATTGTATCACGGAAAACTGTCATCTGAGGATGGTGGTAATGGAGGTAGCAATTTCGGAGGCGACGGAAACGGTTTTAACAAATGAGGGTAATAATTTTCCGCTCCAGTTGATCGAATCCGTGATAATCATGTGGTCAATCGGCGCTTTCCCTAAGCGTTCAAACGCGTCTCCTGCGCACACCGCATGGCTGGCAAGCACGATGACTGACGATGCTCCAGCTTGCTTTAATGAAGCTGAACCGTTCACAATCGTGCCTCCGGAGGAAATAACGTCATCCACAACGACCGCTGATTTCCCTTTCACTTCACCGATAATCTGGAACGCTTCGCTTTCGTCATGACGGTCGAGGAACCGTTTTTTCTCCATGACGACCATAGGGACATCGAGGATATACGCTAGATTACGGGCACGCTTCACTCCCCCAACGTCAGGAGCGACCACGACCATATCAGGAAGATTCAATTTTTTTACTTCTTCAGCAAGGATTGTGAGAGCAGATATGTGCGTCACCGGTACTTGGAAAAACCCGACGATCGCTTCATTGTGAAGATCAATCGTAATAATTTCTTTAAACTTTGATACTTCTAAAAATTTCGCTATCACACGGGCAGACACCGGCTCGCCCACGCGGTGTTGTTTATCCTGTCTGGCATACCCCATATAGGGAATGACGGCAATCATATTTTTTGGCGCACTCCGGCGGATTGCATCACCCATCAAACACAACTCCATAATGTGGTCATCCATATCATAGGAAAGCGATTGGAGGACAAACACAGTTTTGTCGCGCACATCCTCCTGTATCCACGGCCGGATTTCCCCATCAGTGAAACGCTGTAAGTCTACGTTCCCAAGCTGAACACCAAGAAGTTTAGCAACAGAGGCGGCAAGAGGTTGATTGCTCGATCCGGAAAGAAGGACAAAATTTTTCATTATAGTTAATAGTACGTATTTCTCTTTCTCCTTGCAAGAATGGAAAAATCACATTCTTTTGATATAGTTAGGTAGTATTGATTCCCGGAATCGAATTATAGGTTTGAAGGGCTTTTTTCAAAATCGCAACAGAGCGTTTGATGGAGTCACAGTTGAGGACATAGGCAATGCGGACTTCATTTTTTCCCATCCCCTTTGACCCATAGAATCCGGCAGCTGGAGCCATCATAACGGTTTCATTATTATCACGGAATGTAGTCAATAAATACGTACAAAAATCCTCCGCATCAGCGACCGGAAGCCCGACTATTGCGTAAAACGCACCTTCGGGTTTGGGAGGAAGTTGAACTCCTTCTATTTTTGCCAGTCCATCAAATAATACGTCACGACGGGATTGATATTCTTTCTGTACTGCATCGGTGTATGATTGCGGTACATCTTTCAGTTTAGTTGCCATCGTCTGACCAATAAATCCACTTGAAAGCCTCCCTTGGGCAACACGCAACACACCGGCTATAACATCCTCGTTAAGAGAAATGAGACATCCAAGCCTCGCTCCGCACAAAGAATACCGCTTAGACAGAGAATCCAGAACAATTGCCTGTTTTGGTATTTCCTGCATGTATTCAAACAGTGACACCTGTTTCTTCCCGTCATAACAAAATTCACGGTATACTTCATCGGACAAAAGATAGAGTCCATGTTCTTTGGCAATTGACACCAACATGTCCATTTCTTTTTTGGTATACACGGTGCCTGTGGGATTGTTCGGCGTACAGATAAGAATTGCTTTTGTTTTTTTCGTTACTTTCGCTTCAATCGTTTTTTTGTCCGGTAAATGAAACCCGTTTTTCAATTCTGTGGCAACTGGTACCAGCGTCACGCCATTGACTATCGCGTACGAGTTGTAATTCGCATAAAACGGCTCAAAGACGATGACTTCATCTCCTACGTTACAGGTCGCAAACAATGCCATGCTGATTGCTTCCGATCCGCCGGTCGTCACCTGAATATTGTTCACATTGATAAAAGAAAATCCAAGCTTGTGATAATACCACAGGAGCGATTCTAAAAATGCCGGGTTTCCTTGCGACAGGTCATATCCGATCGGATTTCTATCCCATGTCTTCAACACATCAAGCATCACTTCGGGCGTTTTGATATCCGGATCTCCAATATTGAGGTGATACACCTTCACCCCCTCTTTTTTGGCTGCTTGGGCAAAAGGAACGAGTTTTCTAATAGGTGAAGCGGGAACATTGGTAAGACGGTCAGATACAGTCATATATTAATGTATAATGCACAATGAATAATGCATAATAAAAATTCAGAAGATATTATTCATTCTTCATTATCAATTGTACATTATTGTGTTACTCTCCCATCCCCATTCCTTTACTGATTTCAGCAAGTTTACCAGCGGCTGCTTGCTGGGATTGTTTAATAGCATTCGTTATCGCCCGTTTGGCCTGTTCATTGGACACATTATCAATCCTGAAATCGATAATTTCCTGGTTACCATTCATGACGACTTCTACATTACCATCCCGCCCGGTAAACATCATACCCGAGAGGGCTTTTTGGATCTCCATGGCCTGTTTACGCATCTGATTCATATCGCCTAATGCTTTAAATGGATTCATCATACGTCTCCTTATCAAATCTCAAATCTCAAACCTCAATGTCCAACAAGGAATTCTATTGGTCATTGTGATTTGGTCATTGTGATTTACTGTCATTTCTTTCCCAGTACTATTTCTACTCTCACTTTCACCCCAAAAAGTTTTTTGAGAACTGTGGCAAGGATATCACGGACACGGGGATCTGACAAGCGCTCCTGGTGAAATTTGTAAAACGCTTCAATCGTCACGATGCCATTTTCTACGGATTTTGCCCGTGCTCCACGGATGACGCCTGCCACAGAATGATTGTAGGGTTTAAGCGCTTCGATAAAATCCGGCCAATGAGAGGTCAATTTTTCGAGGTTGAGGTGATCGGAATCAAAAGGTGGAACATCAGTTTTGTCATCCTGATCCACCTTTGGTGGAGAAGGATCCCGTTGGGAAGTGGTGTTATTCAGGGGATTCTTCGCTTCGCTCAGAATGACAGGATGAGGAGCGGGATTCCTCACAATGACAGGATTATTCATTCCGTCATCCCGAGGCTTTTGCGAAGGATCCCGTTGGGAATTTGATATAATCACGGGATTCCTCTCCGCCTGCTGGCGGCTCGGAATGACAACAGGAAGTGTTGATGAATTTTTCAATCCCGGAGAAGACTCCTTATTTTGTTCATCAAGATATTCCAACACTGCTAATTCGATCGGCAGCTGTGGAATCGGAGAAAATCTGATATCTTCAAATGCTTTCATCAAATATTTCATTAGGTCCTGTACATCATTTCTCTTCCATAACTTTTTATCCTGCTTCGGATCGTCCTGTATCTGTACAAGCAATTCATGTTGCAAATCCCTCAAACAATCCGTCAAAAGCGTTTTCATATCCGCGCCATCACGGGTAAACGCCTCGATAGCATCGAGTGCTTTTCTTGAATTTTTTTCAACCAATATGCTGGTCAAAAATTCCTCCCTTTTGGGTTCATCGCTTTTCTGAATAATACGCATCACTTTCCCGGCAGTAATTGTCCCTTCGATAAAACTCGCCTGCTCCAAGAGCTTCACCGCATCCCGGAACGCTCCGTCTGCTGTCTCGACAATCGCACGCACCGCGTCTTCCGAGATATCCATTTTTTCTTTTTTCACGATACGGAGAAGTGCGGAAAGTAATTCCTCGTGTTTGGCCTTTGCAAATGATATTTCCAGACACCTGGAACGGACCGTTGCCGGTACTTTCTGCGGATCAGTGGTCGCCAAAATAAACACAGCGTGTTTGGGAGGTTCCTCAAGTGTTTTCAGAAGTGCATTAAATGCTTCCGTCGTCATCATGTGAACTTCATCGATGATAAATATTTTATACGCACCAATCGCCGGTGAGAGTTTGATCCTGTCCCGAAGTTCACGGACATCATCTATCCCGCGGTTGGATGCTGCGTCAATTTCCAGGACATCAATATGCGAACCGTCGGCAATAGAGGTGCATGCCGGACATGTTCCGCAGGGCCCGCTTTTACCCGGATTTTCACACAAAAAAAGTTTAGCGATAAGCCTGGCAGTAGTTGTCTTCCCGGCTCCCTTGGGGCCGTTAAAAAAATACGCATGCGGAAGATTTTTTTTATTTTTCGTTAAAAGAGAAAGGAGTTGGGCGCGCACCGCCGCATTATCAATTTCATTAATTATTTGAGGACGATAGGTAAGGTAGAAAGACATAAACTTCAAATCTCAAATCTCAAAACTCAATGACCAACAATAAATTTTTGTGATTTGGACATTGTGATTTAAGATTTATTCATGGTGTTTTCCCATCAAGTGATCTAATCCATGCAGTACAAGAAAAACGATCATATCATCAACAAGCGTATTCTCTCTCATCGCTCTCAGGCGGGCTTGCGGGTAGGATACCACAATATCCCCCAGGCGAAGAACCTCGTCAGGAGATTCAACAAAGGGTATAGGAGACGGCTGCGTGGGATCAGAGGTCGGGAACGAAAGGACGTCAGCTGTTTTATCGAGATTCCTATACTTTTTATTTAAAAGTTGCATTTTCCGGTCGCCGATAATCGAAACAGATACTTCCGCATCACGGAATACTTTCCCCTCCAATGCCACCGTTACCGCAGTAATAACTTTTTTCCGACTCACCGGATAATGGGATTCTGTACGAAAAAGAACGGAAACCATATAATAAATCTCAAATCACAAATCTCAATGACCAACAATGGAGGATTTTCTTTTTGTGATTTGGACATTGTGATTTGAAATTTTCTATTTGTTTGCTTCTATAAGTTGTTTAAGGATGCTCGCTACTCTTCCCCCGTCTGCCTGCCCCTGGACCTTTGCCATAGCGGATTTCATGAGAAGACCGAAATTTTTTGGATCGCTATTTGAAACGACCTCAGCAAGAAGCGCTTTTAACTCTTCATCAGATATATCTTTGGGTAAAAAAACAGAAAGAATGTCGAGCTCCTGCTTTTCTTTATCTGCCAGTTCCCTGCGTCCTGCATTTTCAAATGCCAAAATGGATTCCTTGTGGGTTTTTACCTGTTTTTTGATCACGTCCAGAACGTCCGCATCTTTGAGCGACGTTTCCCATGTATTACCGTACAGAGCTATCGCTTGGTTGCGGACGGCAGCAATAAGAAACCGCAGTGTATCCACACGCATACGGTTACCCTGTTTCATGGCTTGCGTCATGTCTGACTGGAGTTGATCAAGTAACATACTGAAACGTAATAGATATTTTTCCACACCCGGTGTGTGGAAAAGTTATCCACCACACACCGGGTGTGTGGGATATTGTGTATTTTAATATGATCGATTCGGGTGGCGTAACCGCCGGGCAAGCTCCCGCTTTTTCTCCTTCCGGACTTCCGCCGGTTTTTGGTAGAATTCCCGCTTTTTCAGATCCTGTAAAATACCCTCGGAAAGTACTTTCCGTGTAAATTTACGGATCAATGAATCAGATGAATCTCCTGGCTGTGCTTTGACAAAAACCATAAATAATGACACCCCCATTCGAAAAAACTCAAATCACAAATCTCAATGACCAACAATGATTCTCTTTTATTTGTGATTTGCCTACCTGCCGGCAGGCAGGGACATTGTGATTTGAGATTTACACAATGTGTTTCTTTATCTTCTCACACACTTCTCCTAACCCCTCTTTCCCCTCGCTTTTCACTATTGATTGTATCACACCTCCCCCGTCGTTAGGAAACCTCGGAATTATGTGGATATGGAGATGGTGGACGCCCGCTTCTTCTTTGTGATTGATGCCGATCGTATGAACCTCTGTCTGAAACGCTTTGGAAAGACCGGCAACCACCTGCTGAACCGCGTGCATCATATGACCAAGGTCTTCTGAAGTATATTCTGACAATGTCCATCCGTGTTTTTTGAGAATGACGAGGGTATGACCGGGAGCTCGGGGTAAAATATCCAAAAATGCCCGCGTATACTCGTCTTCATAGACAGAATAGGAAGGAAGTTCGTTTGCGACAAGTCGACAAAATAAACAAGACATACAAATGAATAATGTACAATGCACAATAAAATTCTTTGATATTTTCAAAATAATATTTTGGATCTATTGTGCATTATTCATTATACATTGTGCATTGAGAGATCCAACTCTATAACATTTTTATACATTCAATAATCGCTGTAATGGTAAGCGTGGTAGGTTTCATCTCCGGATTTTTGGCGCTGCCGTTTAATATCATGTGACGGCTCGCGTGGAGAAACCAGGTGGCTGATGGATCTTCTTTTTTTAACAGCTCATAAAGCAAAGTGAGATCGATATCATCTCTTGGAACTGCTTTAATGCGTATATATCCTTTATTCGGGTCTTTCCGGATGGCCAGTACATAGCCCATTTTTTGCCCATAGTGAACCACCTCATCGTTTAAGGTTTCAATACCAAATGCTTTTCCCCATGCTGTATCAAACACCATCGCTTTTTCTTTCATTTCCTCTTCTGCCCAGACTTTATTTTGGAACATTTTGTATGCGCCATCCAAACAGGTCATAACCAAATCAACGAGTTTATGCGGATTGTCTGCATAGAGGAGTCTCCAGCCGTCAATAATTGAAGGCAGGGATATATCCCAGAAATCAGCAGTCGGATTGGGGAAAAAACATTCACGGAAATGATCAATGTCATTGACCACCCGGACTAACCGTTCGAGGGCCTCATCTTTTTTCCCGAGCGACTCATAGACTAGCTGTGCTGCACAGGTATCCGCATCGCTCTGATGATGGTCAAATTTCCCAAATCCCGTATCGACATGGACAACTTCGGGATTCCCATCTGGTGGGGCACCACCAAGCGTTTTTCCCGCCGGCACAAACTGGAGTGCTGCGTCTTCCCAACCAGGAATATACAGTTTGATAAGCCAGATGGCTGCTGCCCCATCCAGATCCGGACCAATATGCGTAACGAGAGTTTTCATACAAAGAAAGTATACCCCGAAGTAAAAATCCTAGCAACACAAACAAAAGACTCTGGATATGCCACCTGCGCTTTCATCTATCAATACATGAAAGCGTCTTTTATTTCCGTAACCTTGCTATACTGTCTAACGCTCGATTGACCCTATTCCAAAATACTTCAGCTTTTTCTTCCTTTATAAGACGCTCCAACACACGTTGGACACCACTTCCTCCGCGATCAAGCCAGTCAGAAACACGCGAAATCGTTGCCGTGCTTACCCGAAGTATTCGTCTAATATCTTCATAAACAAATCCTCTATGAATCATCATTGCAACAGCAAGGCGCTTGGCAAGCATAATCCGCTCAGTTTTAGTAAAAAAATCATAGAAGAACGCTTTGGCTTCATCAGTCGATCGAAATGAAGCAAGAATCCACAGGAAATCATCTCGTATACTGTAATAAACGTCTTTATGTACCGGATTTCTTGAAACCTGCGTCATAATGAAGTACTTTCATCTATCAATACATGAAAGTATATGTCATTCATCTATTCTCCCCTATCTCCGTTGTACTATACACAACAAAACATATGCAAGATGGAAAAATACAGTAATAGGAAATATGAAAAAATTAGAGGATATGAATTTGTCTCATGGTTTCCATGGCACATTCGGATAACCGTATTGTTCCATCTGTAAGACCATCTTTCAATTCCTGTTCGGTAAAAAAACGGACCTCACTCACTTCGTCCGGATCAAGAATAAACGGGCCTTTATGTTCACAAGTAAATAAATGAGATATTTCTGTTTCTTGTGTTCCATGAAACGTAAATTGTTTCAGGAGTCGCAATGGTGGCGGTGTAACTCCTAATTCTTCCTGCATTTCCCGCCGGGCTGCCTGTTTATAGGTTTCACCTTTGAGAACGTGGCCTCCCACTGAGACACCCCACACACCCGGTTGGAGATCTTTCTTCATACTCCGTTTTTGAAGTAAAAATCGATCACCGTCAAACACAAAAACACCTGTCACCCGATGGATAAGTGTCTTATCGTGATGACAATCATAGCGCGTCCGATAGCCTAAAATCATATCATGCGCGTCAACAACTACAAAAAGTTCATCTTGATTGTCTAACATAAAGATGTATTCACTCTCACAACACTACTAAAACGTCATCCTATGAGGACTATATCATGGAATCGAAAATGTATAAAATAATTCAAAAGTGATAGAGGTGTACCACTTTCATGTATCAATAGATGAAAGTGCTTTCTTGTTTATATTATAGTTGAAGTGAAAAACGAGAGATATGGTACAAAAAAATTTCTCATTTAGTAGCTTTGGCCGAAAAGCCAGCGGTGGACAGCAGGTTTGCCGCAGTGGACGCAGACGCCTTTCTCTTCCTTACTCCCCAAGGGCAGGCAGCGGGTACAGGCTTTCGTTTTTTCCTTGATTTGCTTTTCACACGCTGATTCTTCACACCATAAAGCCCGAATAAACCCGCGTGTTGATTCCATGATGTTTGTAAATTCTTCCCAGGTCGATGCATCACGGGTATTTTCATCTAAGAACTTTTTCTGTTTATCAAACATCCTCTTTTGCATGGCTCCAAGCATCGCTGAGGCTTCAGGAACAAATGCGGTGTAGGCTATCGTTTGTTTTTCACCTGTATCTCTCAAGACTACCGTTACTGTATGATCTTCCATTTCCTTTTGTCCAATCTCAAGCCGGATCGGCACACCTTTCACTTCCCATTCATTGAATTTCCGTCCGACGCTCACGGTATCCCGCACATCAGTTTTCACCCGCATACCGAGTTCTTCCAATGAATGAGTTATACGCTCTACATATTCAAGAAGTTTTTTCGGATCGCTGTCTGATTTGGGTATTGGTATGACGACAATTTGAATTGGTGCGATTTTTGGCGGGAGGATCAGTCCATTATCATCTCCATGTACGAGAAATAGTCCGCCCATACTCCTCGTCGAAAACCCCCAGCTCGTCTGCCACACAAAATCTTCTTTCCCTTCCCTATTTTGAAATTGTATTTCAAAAACTTTGGAAAAATTCTGTGCTAAATTGTGTGATGTACCTGCCTGAAGCGCCTTCCCATCCGGCATCAGCGCCTCAATGGTATATGTAGATTTCCCGCCGGCAAATTTTTCATTCTCGCTTTTGAGGCCGAAACACACAGGAATGGCAAAATATTCTTCATATACCCGACGGTACCAGTCAAGAGCAGTCAAGACCATATCCATTGCCTCTTTTTCCGTTTCATGAGCAGTATGACCCTCCTGCCACAAAAATTCCAAGGTCCGTAAAAATAAATAGGTTCGCTTTTCCCAACGGACAATATTATTCCACTGATTAATAAGAACCGGTAAATCCCGCCAGCTGTGTACCCACTTGGCGTACATACTGTACATGATGGTTTCCGACGTCGGCCGCACAACCAAGGGATCGGCTAATTTTTCTCCACCCCCAATCGTTACCACTGCCAATTCTGGAGAAAACCCCTCAATGTGTGCTTTTTCTTTTTCAAGCATCGACATGGGGATAAACATGGGAAAGTAGGCATTTTCAACACCCTTTGTTCGAAACATGCCGTTCATGATCTCCTGCACTTTTTCCCAAATCGCGTAGCCATAGGGCCGGATGACCATCGTCCCCCGTACTGGTCCGTAGTCGGCCAGCTCTGCTTTGAGCACCACATTATTGTACCAATCGGAAATATTCTCCGACTTTTTCTTGAGTTCCTTTTTTTCAAATGGCATATATATTTGGGCGCTATCAAAGGATCACATGGGATCCTTCGCTGGCGCTCAGGATGACAACATCATCATTCAGGATGACAACAGTACAATCAGAATGCTATCCATATAACCAACATTCTCATTATAAAGGATTTTAGGGGAATTTACAGGAGGTTAATAAAAAGCCTGGATTCTCTACCGCCGATTCTGGATGCGCCTTCGGCTTACCAGAATGACGGAATTTTAAAGGATTTTAGAGGATTTTAGGGGAACTTACAGGAGGATAATTCAATAATATTGATATAGTTAAGTAGTATTGATTCCCGGAATCGAAATCAAATACCACCGCCAGAGGCGGTGGTTTGATGACCGCCTGAAAGGCGATAAATAAGACGTTAATACTTTTTTGTTTACCCTTTCTGCTCCTGTGCTTGTGACCACTTCACATACCGTTTAAT
>Ga0265297_10003503_pt1 | contig 28180 bp, 23 predicted proteins | sample Munlanlwell13791_FD_192502 | JGI IMG/M metagenome (GOLD analysis project Ga0265297, IMG submission 192502) | Leachate microbial communities from a municipal landfill in Southern Ontario, Canada - Leachate well 137-91 | ecosystem: Engineered > Solid waste > Landfill > Unclassified | place...
CACGGCGAGGCAGCTGTGGCTGCGCGTGGACACGCCGGCGGAGTCGTCGGTAGACGAGACGCAGGCGCAGGAGATCCAGGTGACGGTGACGGCGGTGAGCGGGAAATTGTTCTGAGGAGGTCCGTATGCGCTGCATGCAGGGGGTCTAGCGCGATCCTATGGGCGCATGAAGCGGCTGTCATGGCTTGAGAACGCTATGAAAGACGACGCAGCCAGGGGAACGTGGTGATGAGCGGCTAGTACAGGAGCGGCGATGGGAGAACCGCGGCTGCCGGGGCCGTATGGACACCCGGCCAGATTTGAGGATTTGGCTCCTCCGGGACGCAGTCCCGGGGGCCGGAGTGAGTCGTGACGCTGGAAACAGGAGGGTGTGACATGAAGACGATGAGAGGCTGGCTGAGGTGCATGCTCGCGGCCGCGCTGGCGGTGGCGGTCGCGGGAGGCGCGGCGACGGCGGCGGATACGGACACGGACTCGCTGACCATATCGATCACGCCGTCGGTGGACCTGGGCGTGGACCTGGACACGACGAGCGCGAAGATGACGGGTTCGGCGACGAACGACCTGAACCTGGCGAACGTGCTGCTGGGCTCGACGGTGTACATGGATATCCCCGCGATGATGACGATCAAGGGGAACTTCAACCGCCAGGAGGTGCGCGTGTCGGCTGCCGGTCTGGACACCTGGCAGGTGGACGAGGACGAGACCATCGAGGCGGACAAGGTGCAGGTGTACGCGCTGTTCACGCTGGGCCTGCCGAACGCGAACAGCCCGGCCGAGGCTGATTTCGGCTCGGACGGCGCGCGGCACCTGGTCCACGCGGTGGGGACCTCGCACGTGGCGGGCGAAGACCTCGGCTTCGAGGCCAACCTTCGCACGAACAACTACTACGAGATCGCCAACGGCGGGATAACGGGCGGGGTGGAGATGGACGACCTGATGGTGAACACGCAGAGGCAGCTCTGGCTGCGCGTGGACACGCCGGCGGACTCGTCCGTGGACGAGACGCAGGCGCAGCGCATCCAGGTGACGGTGACGGCGCTCAACGGAAGGACTCTGTGAGGACGAGAGCGTCATGACATCTTGAAATGAGGGATGAAAGGTCGATGAACGGATAGGCGGAACATGGACGAACGCCGTGGAAGGCGAGGAAGACGGAGATAGAGCGCTTCAGGCGCGAGCGCGGGACCCGGGCATAAGGCCCGTGCGAACGCTCTTGCCCGGGCACAGACTCCTGGCTCTCATGGCCAGGAGCGCGGCCGCGCGCCTGCTCATCGCCGCCAGCGTATTCGTGAACGCGGTCCTGCCGGCCTCGGTCGGAGTCGCGCGTGCCGAGGCTCCCGACCAAGCCTCCCTCGCCATCGGGCTGCATGCGAAGGACGTCTGGCCGCCCAAGGCCGTGACCGACCTCGCGGGCATGAGCGGCGCGGAAGGGCAGGCCTACCTCGAGTGGACGTCGCCCGTGGAGAGCGATGTCCGGAGCCCGTCGCCGGTCCCGCCTGCGCAGTACCTCATCCGTCTGGCCACGTTCAGCGTGACCGAGCTGGCCGGAGACACGACCGCGTGGTTCGATGCCGCGACGCCCGTCGCGGCGCCGCCCCCCCTCGTCCCGGGGACGCGGCAGGCCCTGCTGACTTCGCTGGATTACGGGGTCCGGTACTACTTCGGCATGAAGAGCGTCGACGACATGGGGCTGGTGTCCATCATCGACGACAAGACCCAGTCCGGCGCGGACCAGGCCAAGGTGGACGTGGTGGGCATCGCCGGGATCACGGACCTGAGCGCCGCCCCCGGCGCTGACACCGGGACCATCGACTTGACCTGGACCGAGCCCAGGCGCGTGGGTCAGCTCGACCCTGTCCGCTACGACGTGCGCGTCTCCTCCGCGGGGCAGATCGCCAACAGCGCCCAGTTCAACGCGGCCCAGGCCCTGACCGCATTCTCGCTTTCGACCGTGCCGCTGCCCGGGCCCGCGGGCTCCGCGCGCGCGTTCACGGTCACGGGCCTCGTCCCGTCTTCGACCTACTACTTCGCGATGCGCGCCGCGGACTCCGGCACCCCGCCCTTCGTCGGGAACTGGCTCAGGAACGAGGCCGCGGGCCTCAACGTCTCCAACTTCTCCAGGGCCAAGTTCACGCCCGGCCCGCCGAACGCGGTCACGAACCTGACCGGCTTCTACGGCGAGCTCCCCGGCGACATCATGGTGACCTGGAGCGCCCCGATGAACACGAACGAGGTCCCCATCGAGCGCTACATACTGAAGGTGAGCTCGCTCAGCATCCAGGAGCTCGGCGGCGACGCCGAGGCCTGGTTCGCGCTGGCCGAGTCCACGACCATCATCCGCGCCGGCCTGCCCCCCGGCACCACGGTCCCCGTCAACATCACCGGGTTCTACGGCGACGAGATGGGCAAGACTTTCTACTTCGGGGTCAAGTCCGTGGACATCGCCGGGGAGCTCTCCCCCGTCGACACGCGCGCGGCCTCGGTCGCGGACCAGGCCAAGTCCAAGCCCAGGCCCACGCCTCCCATCATCAATCTGACCGCGGTCGCCGGGACCCAGTCCGGGTCCGTGGACCTCACCTGGACCGAACCGGACTCCTCCGGGGCCATACCGCCCGTGACCTACGCCATCCGCGTATCCACCCTCGCGAACATGGAGGACAACGACGGCTTCGACGCGGCCATGCCCTTGACCGCGTTCTCCTCCTCGCCGGTGCCCGAGCCGGGCAGCGGCGGAGCCGTCGCCGTGATGACGGTCACCGGCCTGATCCCGAACGTGACCTATTACTTCGCCATCCGGGAGTACGACTCCCATCCTCTGCCCATCGTGAGCGATTGGGCTCGCGACCTGGCGAATGGCGTCAACGTGAACAACTTCGCCCCGGCCCGGTTCATCTTCAGGCTGCCGGAACCCATCACGGACCTGACCGCCCTGACCGCGGCCGAGGAAGGGCGGGTGGACCTCTCCTGGACCGCGCCGCGCAACCAGAACTTCGTACCCATCTCCACGTATACCGTCCGGCTGGCCACGTTCTCCGCGGCGGAGGTGGGAGGCGACGCGCAGAGGTGGTTCGACCTCGCGACCGACGAGCGTGTGCTGGCGCCGGCCCAGGCCCCGGGCAGCCTGGAGACGCTGACCGTGACGGGCTTGGACGCCGGGGTGCTCTACTTCTTCGGCGTGAAGTCTTTGGACCGGGAGTCGGAGCTGAGCCTCGTGGACTCGCGCGCGCAGACGGACCAGGTACGGGCCATGTCCAAGGGCGTCGGCCCAGTGACCGCCCTCCTCGCCAGGGCCGACCCGGCCGACAGCTTCGGAGGGGTCGAGCTGTCCTGGACCGAGCCCGTACAGGCGGGAGTCACGCCGCCGCTGAGCTACGTGGTCAAGGCCTCGTCGGTCGCCAACATCTCCACGGACGCGGAGTTCGCGTCCGCGACGCCGGTGACGGAGCTCTCCGGCACGCTCCTGCCGGACGTGGGCGAGGCCGGGGCCAAGCGCGTCTGGGTCGTGACGGGACTCACGCCCTTCACCACGTACTACTTCGCCCTCCGGGCCGAGGACTCCTCCGCGCCCGCCATGAAGGGCCGCTGGCTGCGCGACGCGTGGAGAGGGTTGAATATCTTCAACTACACCGCGCCGCGGTTCGTCCCGAACGACCCCGAGCCCGTCACGGACCTCGCCGCGGCCCAGGGCACGGTGAACGAGGGCGATATCCAGCTGAGCTGGACCGCTCCGCTCAACCGCAACTTCGTGCCCGTCTCGCGCTACGAGGTGCGCTACTCCACGGTCTCGGTGGACGCCCTGGCCCAGGGCGGCGCCGCCTGGCTCCAGATGGCCGCGCCGAGCAGCGTGGTCAAGCAGAACGCGCTCAAGCCGGGCGCTCTCGAGACCCTGACCTTGAACGGCCTCTATCCGGCGTCCACGTTCTACTTCGCGGTCAGGTCCGTGGACCTGGCCGCCGAGGTCTCGCCGCTGGACGCCAAGGCCGCGACTCCGGGAGCGCAGGCCTACTCCAAGCCGCTCAATCTGCCGCCGGCCACGCCCTCGGGCCTGAGCGTCGAGGCCGGCCTCATCCAGGCGTCCTTGAAGTGGGAGGAGCTGCCCGCGGGCCTCGGAGGCAAGGGGCTGGACTTCGTCCACTACTTCCTGCAGCGGTCCACCGAGGCCGCCGCCGGGTTCGCCGAGTTCTCCACCACCACGGCCGTCTCCTACCTCGACCGGCCGCTCGACGCCTTCACCACCTTCTACTTCAGGCTCGGGGCCAGGGATGCGGAGGGCCTGGCGAGCGCGCCCACGCCCGCGGTCAAGACGACGCCGTTCACCATCCGCCCCATGGAGCCCTTCAGCTTCGACTTCAGCCGCGCCACGGACACGGTCACGCTGCGCTGGAAGCCCACGATCCGCTTCTCGGACGCCACCCTGTTCACCAGCACCACGAGCCCCAGGGCGGACGAGCTGACCGGCTACGAGATATTCGTCACCACCAACCCGTGCGTGCCCTTCACGCTGGCCCAGTCCAGCGGCGTCGCGGTCGACAGCTTCACGCACGATACGCACGGCCGCGCGTACTTCTACATGGTCCGCTCGACCAACGCCTGGTTCGCGTCGAACGACTCCGTCATGCTCACCCAGCTCGGCGACCTCTTCTTCGGGCTCGACGACTGCAAGAGCGCGGTGCTCGTCGACGGGGTCCAGGCGCCCCTGCTCACCAGCGAGGTCACGGGACTCTCGGAGGACGTGGCCATCATGCGCCAGCGCCTGCCCGAGGAGATCGGAGACAAGGTCCTGCAAGCCGCAGAGTTCGTGCCCATGCTCGGCGGGCACACCCAGCTCACGGACTTCCACTTCCCGCAGCCGGTCACGGTGAGGCTGCACTACGAGGCCGACGCGGACGGCAACCCGGTGCCCCAGGCCGCGGGCCTCACCCCGGCCGCCGCCCCCGGCGCAGCCAAGAACCTCGGCATGTTCTGGCATAACGGCACCGAGTACAAGAAGCTCTACGGCAAGGTGAACGCGGCGGAACAGGTCGTGGAGGCGCAGACCCCGAATCTGGGCAAGTTCCAGGTCAGGATCATGCTGCGCGAGTCCGGCGTGACCTTCGACCTCTCGAACCTCACCAGCCGCGTGCTCACGCCGAACGGAGACGGGAAGAACGACGTGGTCATCTTCACTTTCGACAACCCGAACAACGCGCCGGTGGAGGGCAAGATCTACGACATGCGCGGGGCGTACGTGGCGACCATGATCCCGGGCACGGCGCGGGGGCTCACGGCCGACCAGCTGGTCTGGGACGGCATGATGAACGGCAGGCCGGTGACGAGCGGAGTGTACGTCTACCAAGTCGAAGCCGAAGGCAAGATGTTCAACGGGACGCTGGTGGTGGCGAGATGACCGGGAGGCGCTTATGAGATACGCATCCGAGAACGAGAAAAATTGGGTCCGCTGGCTCATGTTCGCGGCGGGCATCGCGGCCATCGCCTTCCTCGCCGCCACGCTGGAGACGGGCAGGGCGCACGCGCTCGCGTCCGGGTTCAGCTTCCGGGGCGCTTTGGCCCGCTTCATCACGCCGAACAACGACCACAAGAATGACATAGCCATCTTGTGCTTCGAGAACCCCAAGGCCTCCTTCGTGGACGGCCGGGTCTTCGATCTGCGCGGCAACGTGGTCTCCGGCATGGCCCATTTCGACAACCCGACGACCGGGTTGGCGCTGACTTGCAAGACGAAATACGGCTCCGACGTGGATGCGGAGGCCTTGACCTGGGATGGGAAGTCCCACGGCCGGGCGGTCGCGGGAGGGGTATACGTCTACCAGATCCGGTCCGAAGAGTTGACGGTGACCGGCACCTTCGTGGTGGTGAGGTGAACGCCATGAAAAACATTCAAAATAAACGCTTTTTCGCGATGTTGACTCTGTTGGCCGCGGCTTGCTACACTCCGGAGGCTCGCGCGGCATACGAGGACGTGGGCGTGGGCGCGCGCGTAACAGGTATGGGCAACGCATACACAGCCCTTGCCGATGATGTCTACGCCGTGTACTACAACCCCGCGGGACTCGCGACCATGGACCGTCCACAGCTCGCCACGACCTACTCGAGGCTCTTCACAGGGCTCTCGGACGACTCCAACCTGCAGAATTCGTTCCTCGCCTTCGCCAAGCCCATCCAGCAGGGGAGGCAGGGCGCGTTCGGACTCGCCTGGAACTACTTCACCCTGGACAGCCTCTACCGGGAGATGAGCTTCTCAGGCTCCTACGGCAGGCGTCTCTTCGCGGAGCAGATCCCTTCCGGGTTCTACGCCGGCACGACGCTCAAGGTCCTCAACCGCTCCCTGGGCGACACGGGCGTGGCCGACATGGCGTTCAGCGACACGGGCCAACAGAACCAGGGCGCGGACCCGGTGCTGCAGAAAGGCTCCAAGACCAACATCGACACGGACGTGGGCCTGCTCTACCGCGTTCGGCCCCGCTTCACCCTGGGGCTGGCGGTCCAGCACCTGCTCGAGCCCAACATCGCGTTCTCGGACTCGGACACGGACAAGCTCGGCCGCAACATCAAGCTGGGCGGCGCCTATCAGACGTCCTGGACGAGCTTCTCCATGGACGTGGACTTCATGAAGGCGCCGGACGGTTCCACGGACAAGGTGGCGAGCCTGGGGGTGGAGAAGTGGCTGCCGACGCTCATGCACGGCACGCTCGGCATGCGCGGCTCCATCGGGGCCGGGGACCGGCAGTACCGGCAGGTCACGGCCGGCCTGTCCTACAAGGTCTACCGCATGCAGGTCGACTACAGCTTCGCCATGCCTCTGGGCACGGTGTCCGGGACCTACGGCACGCACCGCATGGGCCTGAGCTTCCGCTTCGGCCGGCCGCGCGGGGCCGAGCCGCGCTTCTCCGAGGCCATCCTGGAGAACATGCGCGAACTCGCCGAGGTCGGCACGCCCGAGTTCAGGGCGCAGGCCGAGTCGCTCGCCCTCTACAAGCGCACGGCTCAGCGCGAATTCCTGCGCCAGGCCCAGGTGGACACGGCGGAGGCGCGCTTCGCCGAGGCCCATGCCAAGCTGGACCAGGCCTTGGGGCTCAACCCCCAGGACAGGCACGTGGCCGCGAGCGTGGAGCGCATGGCCAAGATCGCCTCGGTGTTCCCGGAGCTCCGGGACTTCCGCGCGGACCCCGCGCAAGCCGCTCTCTACGAGGGCATCATGGACTACCTCGCCGGCCGCGACAAGGACGCGGTGCGCAAACTCTCCTACGCGGCCTCGCTGCAGCCCGCTGACGAGCGCTATGAGCGCTTCCTGCAGGTCATCGAAGGCGCTGTGGGCATCGCGCGCGAGGTCGCCCCTGCGGCTCCCGCGGCTCCGACCCTGGGCAAGGAGAAGCTCGTGGCCGCGGCTCAGGCCCTGCTCGAGGTGGCCTTGCGCGAAGGGGACCACGACAAGGTCATGCGCCTGGCCAAGGAAGTGCTGGAGCTCGACCCTGCCAACGTGCTGGCCTACAAGCGCATGGCCGCGGCGCACTACGCCAAGAAGGAGTACGAGGCGGCGCTCAGGTCCCTCCGCGCGGCGAAGAAGTATGAGACCGACGCGGAGGGGCGCAGGAGTCTCGACTCCTACATCTCGGCCATGGTCTCCCTGCTGGGCAAGGTGCCGCCTCCCGCGGCCAAACCCTTGGAGGAGGGCGTCCCCGCGAAGGGCGCGTCTCCCTACGAGGTGCAGCGCATGTTCGAGGCCGCGGCGGACCTCTACTCCCAGGGCCGCTTGAGCGAGGCCGCCAACATGCTCCAGCAGATCCTGAGGGTCGACCCCAAGAACGCGTCCGCGCAGAGGAGCCTGCGCCGCGTGCAGGCCGACCTCCTGGAGGCCCAGCCTTGAGCATACGCCTCAAGCTGACGCTGCTCATCGGGATGCTCTTCGCCGGGGTGCTCGGCGGGGTGGGGGCCTCGCTCGTGCGCATGGAGCGGGCCTATCTCATGGAGGAGGAGCTGCAGGAGCTGCGCATCCTGGAGAGCACCCTGCGCCGGGCGGCCAGGGATGCCCTGGTCGCCCGCGACGAGATACTCCTGCTGAGCTACGTGAAGTTCCTCCAGCAGCAGTTCCCCGCCTTGGCGTACTGCCGGATCGCCTGGGTCGACGGGCAGCGCACCCGGAGCCATTCGCTCGGGATGCGCGCGTCCTCGGCCCAGGTGGAGGAGCGGTCGCTGCGGGAGCGGGACCCGGCGGACTCGGCGCGCTACGTGCAGCTGGAAGCGGGCATCGACCGAGGGGTGTTCGGGACCGCGGTGGACGAGAGCATCCGCCGGCTCACGCGGGACATCGTCCGCCTGTTCGGCATCGGGCTCATCCTGGCGATCCTCTTCTCGGACCTGCTGGCCAGGCGCCTGTGCCGCCGGCTCTCCGCGTTGTCTTCGGCCGCGCTGGAGATCGGCAAGGGCAAGCTGGGCTTGCGGCTCGAGCCTGGCGCCGCCGACGAGATCGGGGCGCTCACCCGGGGGTTCAACGAGATGTCCGCCAGGCTCGAGGAGCTCGACGCGCTCAAGCGCGACTTCGTGTCCGCGGTCACGCACGAGCTCCGTTCCCCCCTGGGCGCCATCGACTCCTTCCTGGGGCTCATCGACGCCAAGCTCAGGTCCGGGCCCGCGGGCTTGGCCACGGGCATCGAGTATCTGGCCCGGGTCAAGACGAACGTGGGGCGCCTCTCCGGCTTCATCAACGACCTGCTCGACGTCGCCAAGATCGAGCGCGGCAAGCTCGAGTGCGCGCCCCAACCCATGAACCTCCAGGACCTGGCGCGAGACGTGCTCTCCTTCTTCGAGGCCAAGGGCCGGGAGCAGGGGGTCGCCCTGGTCAGCCGGCTCGACCCGGGGCTCGGCCAGGTGCAGGCGGACCCGGAGCGGATGCGCCAGGTCCTGGTGAACCTCGTGTCCAACGCTCTCAAGTTCACACCCAAGGGCGGCTCGGTCTGGATCGAGGCGGAGCAGTACCGGGAGAACGGCCGCAGGTTCCTGGAGGTCTCCGTCTGCGACAACGGCCGCGGCATCGAGCCGGAGGAACAGCAGAAGCTCTTCAAGAGGTTCCAGCAGGGCAAGAACATCGCGGGCAGGGTCACGGGCACTCACGGCACGGGCCTGGGCCTTTTCATCGTAAAATCCATCGTGGAGGCCCACGGAGGGCAAGTGGGGGTCAGATCCGTTCCCGGGAAAGGGGCGCGGTTCCTGTTCAATCTTCCGATGACCGAGACGAGGTGAGCCATGGCGACGAAGGTGCTGGCGGTCGACGACGAGGAGGACTACCGGGTCATCCTCAAGGACGTGCTCGAAGGCGCCGGCTATGATGTCCGCCTGGCCTCGAACGGCGAGGACGGGCTTTCCATCCTGAAGGGCTACCGCCCCGACATCATCCTCGCGGACTGGATGATGCCCAGGATGGACGGCCAGACCTTCGTGGAAGCCGTGCGGCGCAACGAGGCGCAAAAGAGCGTGCCGGTCATCATGCTGACCGTGCGCCAGACCACGGACGACGAACTCGACGCCCTGCATTTCGGCGTGGACGACTACATCGTCAAGCCCTTCTCCCCGGAGGACCTTTTGGCCCGCATCCGGGCGGTGCTGCGGAGGGCCAAACCCTAGTGAGACTGTTCTTCGCCGTCGAGATCCAGGGCCCGGCATGCGGCCGCCTGCAGGAGGCCCTGCGGGAATTGGCTTCCAGCCGCGCCGACGTCAAATGGGTCTCGGGCGGCATGCACCTGACCCTCGCGTTCCTGGGCGAGACCTCGGAGAGCCGCCTCACCGCGGTCAAGGAGGCCGGGGCGCGGACCGCGCTGGCGGCGAAGCCGGCGCGGGCGTCCTTGACCCATCTGGGGGCCTTCCCCTCCTGGGAGAAGCCCCGCGTACTCTGGGCCGGGGTGGGCCCCGGGCCCGGGCATGACGCGCTCGTCGACGCCGCGCGCTCTCTCAAGGGACACCTCGAGGCCGGAGGCTTCCAGACCGAGGAGCGCGGGTTCACGCCTCATGCCACGCTCGGCCGCGTGAGAGGGCCGAAAGGCGCGGACAGGCTCCTGGAGCGCGCCAAGAAGTGGCGCGATGAGGCGGCCTGGAAGGAGGCCTCGTTCGAGGTGAAGGAGCTCTCGCTCATCAACAGCGTCCTCGGGCCTGACGGCCCGAGGCATGAGGCGATCGAACGCTATCCGTTCCAGGGAGAGCCCGCATGACTCCGCGCAGACTGGCCTGGGTCGTGGCCGCTTCCGCGTGTCTGTGCCTGCTCCTTTGGCTGTCCCGTCCCGGAGCGGCCAAGGTCCAGGTGGTCATCCCCCCCGGGCTCTCGGCCCGCGAGACGGCCGCCCTGCTCAAGAGGGAAGGCGTCATCCCCAGCGTGACCCTGTTCAAACTCGCGGCCAAGCTCTCGGGCAAGGAGCGGCGCCTGAAGCCCGGCGCGTACCTGCTGCGCAAGCCGACGCCGGTCTGGCAGGTCCTCTCCACGCTCTACCGGGGCGACCAGGAGCAGGTGCGCGTGGTCGTGCCCGAGGGCTTCATGGCCAAGCAGATCGCGGACCGCCTGGAGTCGCTGGGCGTCACGGACAGCGACGATTTCATGGAGTACGTCCGCGCCAACAACCTGGAGGGCTACCTCTTCCCCACGACCTATTTCTTCAGCAGGTCCCTCGCGGCGGACAAGGTGGCGCACCACATGCTCGACGAGTTCCGCCGGAGCGTGGAGCCCGAGTTCGCCGCTCTGCCGCAGAAGCGCTTCGACCTGACGCAGGCGGTGACCCTCGCGTCCATCGTCCAGCGGGAGGCCGCGGTCATCGACGAGATGCCCATGGTCGCGGCGGTCTACTGCAATCGCCTGTCCAAGCGCATGAGGCTGGAGGCCGACCCCACGGTCCAGTACGCCTACGGAGCGGACACCGGCAAGTGGGAGCAGAAGCTGCGCTTCAAGCATCTGGAGATCGTCTCCAAGTACAACACCTATCTCCATTACGGCCTGCCTCCGGGCCCCATCTGCTCCCCGGGCGTCGACGCCATCCGCGCCGTGCTCCGCCCGGCGCAGAGCGACGCCATCTACTTCGTGGCGGACAACACCGGCCGCCACACCTTCAGCCGCACCTGGGCCGAGCATTCGGCCGCCAACGAGCGGGCCAAGGAGGAGCGGCGGAGGCTCAAAGGCCTGCCGCCGCAGCGCAGGTAGCGAAAGATATCCCCAGCACTTTCGTTCCGGAAGTGATGGGGATAACTCCAGGGAAAAGAGTCTAAAACGAAAACTGCTATAATCACTGCGGAAGGACCCCCGCGCTTTGCGCGGGGGTGACAAGGGCGTGTAGCTCAGCTGGGAGAGCGCCTCGTTCGCAACGAGGAGGTCCGGGGTTCGATCCCCCGCACGTCCACCATCTCAAGCCCCCCGTCAGGGGGGCTTTTCGTCTATAACAAAAGCAGGCCCCGGTCTCCCGGGGCCTGCGCAGGGCCGTCTAACTTCCCGCCAGTCATAGTCAGTATAACAGTCCGGACAGGATCCTTCCAGGGGTGGAATGCTAGCCTACAGAACTCGTTGTAAAAGACTTCAGGCGTTCCTCCTCGTCGAATTCCAAATACACGGTGGCGTGGGAGTCGCCGCCGGTGTCGTAGATGAGGTCGGCGCTCGCGGCCCTGGCGGGCCTGCCGTCCTTGTCTGACGGACGCTTGAGCGGAGAATGGATCCTATAAGACCGCTCCGCGGTCTGCCCTGAGCCCATCTGCCAGCGCACACTGTAGCCCCGCGGGGAGCGGAGCCGGGGTAGAAGGGACTCAGCCTTCTCCCCCTTCTGCTTCGCCTCCTCGATGAGGGCGAGGTCCTTCTCGAGCCAGCCGCGCGTACAGAATAAGGGTAGGGCCACGGTCTGTAGGAGGATGAGGAAGAAGGCGAACCCAATGATGAGGTTCAAACAACCCGGAAGCTTCCATCGCGACTGTGGTCGCCCACAGTCCGTCGTCCGGTCCGCGGCGTCAGGCTTCGGCGCGGCTGGCGGTTCCCCCCTCGCGCATCGCTCACATAGGTCGAGCGCGTCGCGGATGAGCGCCCCGCACTTCGGGCAGTTCTTCAAGCCAGCTTCGTCTCTTTGGGCTCCCACGGCCCGGATGGGCCGTGGGACTGGGCCTCCTCAGGAGGGTGTCGAGGCCCGGTCTTCCGGCGGCAGGTCCAGCTTGATGCACAGCTCCTTGAGCTGCTTCTCGGGCACGGGCGACGGGGACTCGCCCAGAAGATCCAAGCCCTTGTTGGTCTTCGGGAAGGCGATGACCTCGCGGATGGACGTCTCCCCCCGCAGGATGGCCACCAGGCGGTCGAAGCCGATGGCGACGCCTCCGTGCGGCGGGCAGCCGTACTCCAGGGCGCGCAGGAGCAGGCCGAAGCGCTCGCGCATCTCCTCCTTGGAGTAGCCCATGAGGCTGAAGATGCGCTCCTGGACCTCGACCTTGTGGTTGCGGATGGAGCCTGAGGCCAATTCCACGCCGTTGAGGACCAAGTCGTATTGGTGGGAGCGCATGCGTCCCGGATCCGTGTCCAGGAGGGGCAGTTCCTCCTCGAGAGGCGAGGTGAAGGGGTTGTGCGTGAAGGTCCAGGTCCCGGACGCCTCGCCCGGCTCGAGCAGGGGGAAGCGCGTGATCCACAAGAAGGCCCAGTCCCCCTTGGGCGTCAGCCCAAGCTTCTCGATGAGGGCCAGTCGCACGGCCCCGAGCTGGGTGCACACGGCCTTTTCGGGCCCGGCCGAGAGCAGCAGGACCTTGCCCGGCGCGGGAGAGAACTTCTGCCGCAGCGCGGCGATCTCCCCCTCCTTCAGGAACTTGGCCGCCGGGGACTCGACGGCCCCTCCATCCTTGAACCGGATCCAGACCAATCCCTTGCCGCCCAAAGACTTCACGAGGTCGGTGAGCTTGTCTAAGTCCGCGCGGTTGAGGTCCTTGGGGCCGTCGGCGTACAGGGCCCGCACCACGCCGCCGCTGCGGACCGCCTCGGAGAAGACCTTGAAGCCCGAGCCCGCGAAGAGCTCGGAGAGGTCCTGGATCTCGAGGCCGTAGCGGACGTCCGGCTTGTCCGAGCCGTAGCGCGCCATGGCCTGGTCGTACTCGAGGTACTGGAAGGGGGTCGGGAGCTCGCTCCCCATCACGTCCTTGAACACCGAGGCCATGATGCCTTCGGCCACGGCGTGCACCTCCCGCTCGCGCACGAAGGACATCTCCAGGTCGATCTGGGTGTGCTCGGGCTGGCGGTCCGCGCGCAGGTCCTCGTCGCGGAAGGCGCGGGCGAACTGGAAGTAGCGCTCGACGCCGGAGGCCATGAGGATCTGCTTGAAGATCTGCGGCGACTGCGGCAGGGCGTAGAACATCCCGGGGTTGAGCCTGGCCGGGACCAGGAAGTCCCTGGCTCCCTCCGGCGTGGACCGGGTCAAAAACGGGGTCTCGACTTCGAGGAAACCCTTGCCGTGCAGGAAGCCTCGCGCGGCGTGGGCCGCCCTATGCCTGAACTCCAGGTTGCCGAACATGTGCGGCCTGCGCAGGTCCAGGAAGCGGTACTTAAGACGCGTCTCCTCGGTGGCCTGGGTGTGCTCGTCCACCTCGAAGGGCAGGGTCTTGGCCGCGTTGATCAGGGTGATGCCCTTGGCCGAGACCTCCACCTCGCCGGTCGGGATCTTGGGGTTCTCGCTCCCGGCCGGGCGGCGCTCGACGGCCCCCTCCACGGCGACGACGGACTCGGACCCGAGGCCCCCCGCGACCTCGAACGCTCCGGCCTCCTGCGGCCGCGCCACGATCTGGACGACCCCGGTCCGGTCCCTCAGGTCGAAGAAGTAGACCCCGCCGTGGTCGCGCCGGGAATGGACCCAGCCCGCGAGACGCACCCGCTGCCCGACGTCGGAGGCCCTGAGCTCCCCGCAGGCGTGCGTGCGCATCAAGGGCTCAAGGCTCTCGGCCATGGCGGATGAGGACCTCCCCTAGGTGTTCGAGCACGCCGCTCAAGGGCACCAGGGACTGCTCGCCCTTGGAAAGATCGCGCAGGGCGCAGGCCGGAGGCTGCTTGGCCAGCTCGTCTTCGCCGAGGATGACGGCGTAGAGCGCGCCCTGCCGGGCCGCTTCCTTGAGCTGGGCCTTCAGGCTCGAGGAGAACACCGCTGCCCCGCTGCGGATCCTGAAGCCCCGCAAGGACTCCAGGAGCCGGACCGCGGGCTCCACGGCCTTCGCCCCCGCCACCGCGACGAACACGTCGCAGCCGCGCGCGGGGGCGTCCCTCATGAGGCAGGAAAGGGCGGGGTCGGCGGCCTTCAGGGCCAGCAGGGTGCGTTCCGCGCCCAAGGCCCAGCCCACCGCAGGGGTCTTGGGCCCCCCCATGGAGCCCACCAGCGCGTCGTAGCGCCCGCCTCCGGCGATGGCGTCCTGCGACCCGAGCCCCTCGGCCGTGAACTCGAACACGGTGCGCGTGTAATAGTCCAGTCCGCGGACCAGGTTGGGGTCCGGATAGGCGTGCTCGCACCCGGCGCTGTCCAGGAGCGCGGAGACCTCGGCCACGTGGTCGCGGCAGGCCGCGCAGGGCGAGAGCTTCGGCGCAACGGCCGCCAGCTTCGGGCCGTCCGCCTTGCAGTCCAAAGCGCGCAGGGGATTGCGCTCGATGCGGCCGCGGCAGGAGGGGCAGAGCTCCTCGGCCCGGGCCTTCAGGCACTCCTTCAGGCGTTCGCGGAAAGCGGGCCTGCAGCCCGGGTCCTCGTCGCAGCCGAGATTGTTCAGGCGCAAGCGCGTCCTGCCCGCCAGGCCGGAGCGGTCGAAGAGCCGCTTGAGGGCCAGGATGCATTCCACGTCGGCCGCCGGGTGCGGGTTGCCGAGCGCCTCGACGCCGATCTGCTCGAACTCCCTGAAGCGGCCGGCCTGCGGCCTCTCGGCGCGGAACATGCCGCCGACATAGAAGAGCTTGGTCACCGGACCGTGCTGTTTGAGGTGCGCGTTCAGGTAGGCGCGCACCACGCCGGGGGTGCCCTCGGGACGCAGGGCCAGGTGCCGGCCTCCGGAGTCCTCGAGCCGGAACATCTCCTTCTCGACGATATCCGTCGTCTCCCCGGTGGTCTTCACGAAGAGGGCGTGGTTCTCGAGCGTGGGCAGGCGTATCTCGCCGAAGCCGTAGAGCGAGAAGACCTCGCGCGCCAGGGCCTCCAGGGCGGCCATGCGGCTGGAGTCCGGGGGCAGGACGTCCTGGAAGCCGCGCACCGGCTGTACAGAGGTGTCGTCCACGGTCAGGAGAGCCCGATCGCCGCCTGGGCCAGGTCGCGCAGCCGCGCGGAGTCCGAGACCAGGATCTCGCCGTGGCGCATCTCCACGATGCCGGCCCGACGCAGGGTGCCGAGGGCGCGGGAGAGCGGCTCGCGGGTCGTGCCGACCAGGTCGGCGAGCTCCTGATGGGTGTAGTGCTGCGCCACGCGCACGGGCCCCGGGGAGGGCTTCCGCCGGCCCCGACTCAGGTCGCAGAGCACCTTGGCCACGCGGCCGAGGATGTTGCGGAAGAGCAGGCTCTCGATCTCCTCGTCGGCGCGCAGCAGCCTCTCGGACACGGCCTTGAGGAGGTTGAAGCACAGCCGGGGCCTGGCGAGGACCAGGGCCTTGAACTCCCGGTTGGAGATGAGGAGCATCCGGCAGTCCGCCACGGCCTGCGCGGAGGCGCTGCGGCCGCTCCCGGTGATGATGCCGAGCTCGCCGAAGAAGTCGCCGGGACCGAGGTAGGCGAAGGTCTTGCGCTTGCGCGTGGTGGAGTAGCTGAATATCTTGACCCGGCCGGACAGGACCAGGAAGAGAGTCGTGGGGGCTTCGGAGCGGCTGAAGACCATGGAGCCGGACGGATACGCCCGCTCGCGCGCGATGGCCGCGACGGACTTCAGGTCCGCAGGGGGAAGATCGCGCAGCAGCGGTATGTTCTTGAGCTTGGTGATAGCCATGGCTCGTCAAGAATATACCTTTTTTTGGGAATCCCGGGCCATGGGACTGGGCATCCTCAGGATGTGCGTTGAGGCCCGGTCCCCGTTCGCGCACTTGGGGTTTCGTCCCGAAACCCCAAGCATCGAACAGCAGGGGGACTGTGGGCGCCCACAGTTACATGAAGTGCCTCGGGTGGTCCCGGGGCCACCGCTGTGGTAGAATAGCTCATAGAGCCGGACACCTCCCTGTCAGTTGTATGCGGATAGGCTCCCCTCGGAGCAACCCGCGAATTCTACAACTAGGTCAGGTGTCCGGCTCGTCCATTCTATCTAGGGTCAACGGCCCTTATAAGACACCGTTCTCCATCGCTCGCTCAAATCAGCGATGGGAAGGACGCCGTGGACGTTGTGGGCTGTTCGGAGCCTTTGGCCGAGTCGCGAAGCGACTCGGCCAAAGGAACGGGCCCGAAGCCCGTAAGAACACCGTTCCAAAACGCGCGGAGTCCGTCCCATAAACGGCATCGGGGGGCTTTCCAACGACAAGCGACGACGACTCTCGGTTACCTTCTGGAGGTCTCGATGATGCCCCGTAGGGTCAACTTCTTCTACGGCTTGACAGGTCGGGCGGGGTCAGCGCCGCGCGACTTCGGCGACGAGGCCGGCGAGCTTCTCGACGCTGTCTTTCGGCGAGGGAAGCTCCAGCCGGCCGTAGGCCTGCCGCATCCCGGCGAGACGCTCCGGGTCCGCCAGGGCCGAGAGCCGCTGGGCCAGGCTCTCCGGGGTCATGTCCCGCTGGAGCATCACCTCGGCCGCTCCGACGGCCTCGAGAACGCGGGCGTTGATCTCCTGATGCCCGGCCGTGGCGGCCGGGTAGGGGATGAGGAGCGCCGGCTTGGCCTGGGCCGCGAGTTCGGCCAGGGTGCTCGCGCCGGAGCGACAGAGGACGAGGTCCGCGGCCGCGTAGGCCAGGTGCATCTCCTTGAGATAGGGCAGCACCACGGCCGAGGTCCCTGACTGCGCATAGGCTTGCCGGACGGAGTCCGCGTCCATCGCTCCGGCCAGGTGCAGGACCTGCAGGGGGGTCTTGGCCAGGGCCTGCGGCACGGTCGTATTGATGGCGCGCGCTCCCTGCGAGCCTCCAAAGACCAGGAGAGTGGTCCCTCCCGGATCCAAGCCCAGGCGCTCGCGCGCGGGGCGGGCCTGTCCGGAGGCCCAGAGCTCCTCGCGGATGGGAGTCCCGGTGAGAGCCGCTCCCGTCGGCAGTCCCCCACGCAGTGGAAGCCCCAGGGCCAGGGCGGAGGCGAAAGGCCTGCAGAGGAAGTTGCCGAGCCCGAGCACGGAATTGGACTCGTGGAGCACGACCGGGATCTGGCAGAGCCGGGCCGCCGCGGCAAGGGGGACGGTCAGATACCCGCCCATGCCCACCACCACGGCCGGACGCCAAGCGCGCAGGGCGTGGAAGCACACGCGCAGGCTCGACAGGAGCCGGAACCCGGTCTTGAACCAATCCGAAGACGGGGTCCGAGACAAGCCCCTGAGGCCCAGCTCGATGAATGGGAGATCCTCGGCCGCGAGGAGCTCCCCGGCCGGGTCCTGGGTCCGGAGGACGAACAGGACCTGATGCCCCTGGACGCGCAGGGCCTTGGCCAGGGCGTAGCCAGGGTAGAAATGCCCGCCTGTCCCGCCCGACGCGATGACGACCCTCAAGCCGGCCTCCGGACCTGCCCCGAGCGGGAGATGTTGAGCAGGACGCCCACAGCCGCGAGGCTCACCAGAAGCGAGGAGCCCCCGTAGGAGAAGAAGGGCAGAGGCAGCCCCTTGGTGGGCAGGAGCCCTATGGACATGGCCGCGTTGACGAAGGCCTGCAGGCAGACGAGCAGGGTGAGCCCGGTGGCCAGAAGCGTGCCGAAAAGGTCCGGCGCCCGGTCCGCGATGCGCAGGCCGCGCAGGAGCAGGCCGGCGAACAAGGCCAGCGCGGCCAGGGCGCCGACGAGGCCGAGCTCCTCGCAGAGGATGGGAAAGATGAAGTCCGTGTGGGGCTCCGGGAGGTAGAGGAGCTTGAGCCTGGAAGCCCCCAACCCGGCCCCCAGCCACCCGCCGGAACCCACGGCGAGCATCGCCTGCCCCACCTGATAGCCAGAGTCCGGGGTCTTGGACGCGTGGGAGAAATAGTTCAGCACGCGCTCGCGGCGGTAGGGCTTGCGCAGTATCTCGAACACGAGCGCCGGGATCGCGCACGCAAGCGTGGCGGCGAGGTGGACCGGCCTCGCCCCTCCGACGAAGAGCATGACCAGGCCGACGGCGAAAAGGAGCGCGGGCGTGCCCAGGTCCGGCTCCAGCGCGATCAGGCCCAAGAGCCCCCCCACCACGGCCCAGGGGATGACCACGCCTTGCAGCGGCGACGCGAGCTTGCTTCTCTTGCGGTCGACATAGTCCGCCAGGAACAGGACCACGGTCAGCTTGGCGAACTCCGCCGGCTGGAACCCGAGCTGCCCGAAACGGATCCAGCGCCGGACCTTCGCCGTGGGAGCGGTGAAGAGCACGGCCACCAGTACGAGCCCGGTGAGGAAGACCACGGGCCAGACCCATTCGCGCAGCCGATGGTAGTGCGTGCGGGAAAGAAATCCCATGGCCAGCAGCCCCACGAACGCCCACGCGACCTGCCGCTTGACGAAGTACCAGGGGTCTGCGAACCTCTGGTCCGCGAGGATGGCGCTCGCGGAATACGTCATGAGGAAGCCGAAGGCGAGCAGCGCGAGGGTCAGGGCCAGGAGCGCGTAGTCGACGGGCTGGCGGCGTCTAGGAGAATGGGCGGTCATCGGCGGCGGGCGGCGCGGATGCGCCCCCGTACTGCGCCGCGTTTGGAGGTGCGTGAGGCGCATGTGGCATATTTCCTCACGATCTCCTTGAACCGCCGTCCCCGGTCCTCGAAATCCTTGAACTGGTCGAAGGAGGCGCAGGCCGGCGAGAGCAGGAGCGTGTCGCCCTTCGCCCCGATCTTGAAGGCCACCTCCACGGCGGTCTCCAGGGTCTCGCAGGGGAAGACGTGGATGCTGCCCTGCAGGTCCCCCTCGATGGACCGCGCCGCGCTGCCGATGGTGAGCACCGCTTTCGCGGTCTTCTCCACCAGGGGACGCAGGGGCGCGAAGCCCCCGCCCTTGGGCAGGCCTCCGAGGATGAGGAGCAGCCTCCCGGCCTCGCTCTCCAGGGCGCGCAGGGCCGCGAGAGTCGAATCCACGTTCGTCCCCTTGGAATCGTTGACGATGCGCAGGCCGCGGACCGTGCCGCAGTCCTCGATGCGATGCTCCACCCCCTTGAACTTCCTGAAGGCGCGGGCGACAGCGGCGCTGCCGACCCTCCTCGAGAATCCGAGCAGGGCCGCGGCCATGGCGTTCTCGAGGTTGTGGACCCCGGGGATGGCGGGCGGGACCAGGGCGGATTCCTTCTTCTCGCCCGGCAGGCGCACGCGGATCTTCCCGCCCGCGATCCAGGCGGAGGCCCGGGTGGAGGGCTCGCGCGCGAAGAAGAGCTTGCGGGACCTGGAGGAGCGCGCGAGGTGAAGCACGAGAGGGTCCGCGGCGTTGAAGACGCAGCAGCACGAGCGGTCCTGGAGCCTGAAGACCCGGGCCTTGGCCGCGATGTAGGACTGCATGGTCTTGTGGTGCTCGAGATGGTCGCTCGTGATGTTCAGGATGACCGAGGAGTCCGGCCGGAAGAAGACGCTGTCCTCGAGCTGGTAGCTCGAGACCTCGAGAACAACCGTATCCCCCTTCCGGATGCGGGAGGCGCTGGCCGCAAGCGGGGTCCCCACGTTGCCCAAGAGGTGCGTCCGGCGCCTTGCCGCCTGGAACACCGCCGCGGTCAGCGCGGCAGTGGTCGTCTTGCCGTTCGTCCCGGTCACGGCCACGAGCTCGACTTCGGGCAGGAAGGCCAGCGCGACCTCCATCTCGCTGAAGACCGGGATACCCGCGGCGCGGAGCTTGGCGAGCGCCGGCGAATCAGGATGCATGCCCGGGCTCTTGACCGCGAAGGCGGCCCTGAGGATGCGGTCGCTGTGCCCTCCCCCCTCGAAGGCGAAGCGCTTGCCCAGGCGGCTCGCGAGCCTGCGCAGCTCCTTGCGGGGGCGGGAGTCGCTGCCGAACACGCGGAAGCCCTTCTTGAGGAGCAGCTTCGCGGCGGCTTCGCCGGAACGTCCGAGTCCCAGCACGACCGCATGCTTCCTCTTGAACGCCTTGGGGTCGAAGCGGGTCATCATCAGCGTATCTTGAGCGAGCCGAGCGCCGCGAGCATCAGGACGATGCAGATGATCCAGAACCTCACGGTCACCTTCGGCTCGGCGATGCCTCCGAGTTCGAAGTGATGGTGCAGGGGCGCCATGCGGAAGATCCTCTTGCCTTTGCGCAGCTTGTAGGAGCCCATCTGCAGGATGACGGAAAGGGTCTCCACCACGAACACCCCTCCCACGATGGGCAGGATGAGCTCCTGCTTCACGCATAGGGCCGCGGTCCCGATGACTCCGCCGAGGAAGAGCGAGGAGGTGTCGCCCATGAACACCTCGGCCGGGTAGGAGTTGTGCCAGAGGAACCCCAGGCACGCCCCCACCAGGGCCGCCAGATAGACGCTCACCTCTCCGGCCCCGGGGACCGGGATGATGCGGAGGTAATCGGCGAACTTCGCGTTGCCCGCCGCGTAGGCGAAGGCCCCGTAGGTGATGGCGCAGAAGATGATGGACCCGGCCGCCAGGCCGTCGAGCCCGTCGGTCAAGTTGACCGCGTTCGAGGACCCCACGATGACGAGCAGCGCCAGGACGAAGTAGAGCGGCCCCAGGTCCACGATGGTCTGCTTGAAATAGGGGATGAGCACCGAGGTCGTGTGCTCCGGGTTCGGCGCGACGGCGGCCAGGTAGCCCACCACGCCGAAGGCCACCAGGATCTGCACCAGGAACTTGGTGCTCGAGGGGGCTCCGCGCGGGTCCTTGCGCACGAGCTTGAGATAGTCGTCCCAGAACCCGACCGCGGTGAGCGAGACCGTGACGAACAGGAGTATCCACGTGAAGCGCACGTCGAGCCGCATCCACAGCAGGGAGGAGACCGCGACCGCCGCGAAGATGAGCAGGCCGCCCATGGTCGGGGTCCCCTCTTTCGAGAAATGAGAGGACGGACCGTCCTGGCGCACCTTCTGCCCGAGCTTGTGGCGCCTCAGGGCCCGGATGAGCGCGGGAGCGAATATCAAGGACAGCGCCAGGGCCGTCACGGCCGCGGCCCCGGCCCGCACCGTGATGTACCGGAAGACGTTGAGCGGGCTCCAGACCCCGGTCAGACCCGACAGGAAATAGAGCATCAGAGTCCCTCGATGAGAGCCTCGAACCTCATGGCCCTCGACGCCTTGAAGTACACCGCCGTCTGCGGGCCGAGCCTGCCCCGCAGCTCCGGAGCGAAGCGCGAAGCCTCGGGCTCGTGGCGGACCGGATAACGCGCGCCCATAGCCTTTGCAGCATCGGCGGCATGCCGCATCTCCGGGCCCGCCAAAAAGGCTCCGGCGAGCGGAAGGGTCCCGAGCCACGCGCCCAATTCGCGATGAAGGTCCGCGGAGCCCGTCCCCAGCTCCTTCATGTCCCCCAAGACCACGATGCGCTCCGTCCCCGGGGCCGTCTCCAGGAAGGTCTCGATGCCCGCGCGCATGGAGCCGGGATTGGCGTTGTAGGCGTCCACCACGAACGAGGCTCCGGAAGCGTGCTTGCGGAGCGCGAAGCGCAGGGGCGCCGGACGGAAATCCGCCAGGCCGGCGGCGACGGCGTCCGCGTCCAGGCCCAGGGCCAGAGCCGCGGCGGCGGCCGCGGCCGCGTTGAGCCGGTGGATGGAGCCGAACAGCTCGCCGGAGAACGTGATCCGCCTCCCTCTCACCAGGAGGGCCAGCTCGCGGGCGGTCCCCCGGAGCACGGGCTCCTCGTCGGGGATCCGCACGTCCGCGGCCTCGGTGCGGCCGAACGTCACGGCCCGGGCGCCCAAGCGCGGCAGGAGCTTCGACAACCAGGGGTCGTCGCAGGGCAGGACGGCCCGCCCGTCCGGAGGCAGGGCCTCGATCATCTCGGACTTGGTCTTGAACACGGTCTCAAGGTCGCCGAAGAACTCCAGGTGCGCCGGGCCGACGTTGGTGACGACCCCCACGGTCGGCTTGGCCACCCGTGCCAGGGCTCGGATGTCGCCCTCCCTGGAAGCGCCCATCTCGAAGACCGCGAAGCGGGTGTCCGTCGAAAGCTCCAGGACGGAGAGGGGCAGCCCGACCTCGTTGTTGAAGTTGCCGGTGGTGGCGCACACGGGCCCTTTCCGCGAGAGGATGGCGCGGATCATCTCCTTGACCGTGGTCTTCCCGTTCGTCCCCGTGACCCCGACCACCGGCACGGTGAACCGCCCGCGGTGCCAGGCGGCGAGGTCCGCCAGGGCCGCTCGAGTGTCCGCGACGGTGAGCACATGCGCCGGCAGGGCCGCGGGCAGCGCCGCTCCGGCGCGCACCACCCAGCCGCCGCACGCCGAGGCCAGCTTCTCGTCGAGGAAGGAGTGTGCGTCGAACTTCTCGCCCTTGAGGGCCCAGAACGCCGGGGAGCCCTCGAGCTTGCGGCTGTCCGTGCTGATGGAGGAGAAAGGGTCCCGGACGTCCCCCCGCAGAAGCGTCCCGCCCGTGGCGCGAGCCACGTTCCCCCAATCGGTGTCGAGATGCATCACTTGCCCAGGTCCAGGAGCGCGGCCCGCGCGACCTCGCGGTCATCGAAGTGGACCGCTCCGTCCTTGAGTATCTGCACGGTCTCGTGTCCCTTGCCCGCGATGAGTACGATGTCGTCCGGCGAGGCCGAAGCGAGCGCTTCGCGGATGGCCTCGCTCCTGTCCGGCACGATTCTATAATTTTCCCGTCCGGCCCGCCTCATCCCCTGCTCCACCTGCTCGAGGATCTCCATGGGGTCCTCGCCGCGGGGGTTGTCCGAGGTCGCGATGACCGCGTCGGCGCGGGAGCAGGCGGCCTCTCCCATGGGCCCGCGCTTGGTCTTATCGCGGTCCCCCCCGCAGCCGAAGACGACGATGAGCCGGGCCGCGGCCAAGGGGCCGCGGTCCCCGGAGCGCGATGTCTCTCCGCTCGCGGAGGGGGCCGCGGCCAGGGCGCGCAGAGTGTCGAGGGCGCCCGCCACCGCGTCCGTGGTGTGCGCGTAGTCCACGAAGACCCTCGGTCCGGCCTCCGGGCGCACGCGCTCCAGGCGGCCCGGGACGCCGGCGAGCGAGGCCAGGCCCGCGAGCACCGCCTCGGGAGTCAGGCCGAGCTCCAGCGCCGCGGCGGCCGCTCCCAGGGCGTTGTGGACGTTGTAACGCCCGATGAGGCGCAGGGTCGCCGGCCAACGCCGGCCCTTGGCCAGGAGGGCGAATCGGATGCCGTCCGCGTCGGCCTGGACCTCTTCGGCGCGGTAGTCCGCGTCGGGCGAGGTCCCGTAGGAGACGATCTTCTCGTCGAGGACCCTGTGCCGCAGGCGGCAGTAGGTCTCGTCGTCTTTGTTGAGGACCGCCACGCGGCGCGGCTTGACGCTGTCGGCCCGCTCGAGCAAAGTGAAGAGCCCGGCCTTGGCCTCGAAGTAGGCTTCCCGGGTCTTGTGGAAGTCGAGGTGGTCGCTCTGCAGGTTCGTCATGACCGCCGCGTCGAAGTGGACCTCCGAGACCCGCTGCGTGACCAGCGCGTGCGAGGAGACCTCCATGGCCGCGTGGGTGGCCCCCGAGGCCAGCATCCGGGCCAGAAGGCGCGTGAGGTCCAAAGAGAACGGGGTGGTGTTGGCGGCCGCCTCGAGTCGGCGGCCTGCCACGCGGTGCTCCACCGTGCCGATGACTCCGGGCACGCCGCCGGCGGCCGCGATGATGGACTCCAGGAGATAGGTCGTGGTGGTCTTCCCGTTGGTGCCGGTCACGCCGATCACGATCAGCCGCGCGGAGGGATCCCCGTAGAAGTTCGCGGCCATCCTCGCCATGGAGGCGAGGACGTCCGTCACCTGCACCCAGGAGACGCTTCGGCCGGGCGCGTCGCGCCGCAGCATGGCGATGGGGGCGGGAGGGGACTTGAGCTCGCTCACGATCGCCGCGGCCCCCTTCTCGATGGCCTCGCGCACGTGCCGGTTGCCGTCGGAGCGGGTCCCCGGCAGCGCGAAGAAGAGGCTCCCGGCAGAGGCCTTCCTCGAGTCCAGGACGAGCGAAGAGACGTCGAGCTCGGCGTCGCCGAAGGAGAGTGGACGGACGCCGGAGAGGAGCGCGGAGAGCCTCATCCCGCGGTCCCGGCAGGGGCCGTCCGGACCTGTTGTATGGGCTTGAGCGGGAGCGGCTGGTCCGGCGCTACTCCGAAATAGGTCAGGACCTGCTTGGCCAGGGCTGCGAACACCGGGGCCGCGACCTCGGCGGCGTAGTAGCCCTTGCGGGGGCTGTCGAGGCTCACGAGGATGGTGAAGCGCGGTGCTCGCGCCGGCACGAAGCCCACGAACGTGGCGATGTAGTCGGTCTCGGAGTAGCGCCCGGTCTTCGGGTCGATCTTCTGCGCGGTCCCGGTCTTGCCGGCCACGCGGTATCCCGGGATGCGGGCGGTCCGCCCCGTCCCTTCCTCCACGACCTTCTCCAGGATGTCCGCCAGCGCCGCGATGGTCGCCGGCTTCGCCGTCCGCCGCACCGTCACGGGCCGCGTGGGTTTGTCCCCCACGCTGAGCACCAGGCGCGGCTCCATGAGCAGGCCGCCGTTGGCCACGGCGGAATAGGCGCTCAGCAGCTGCAGGGAGGTGGCGGCCACGCCCTGGCCGAAGGCGGCGTTGGCCAGACGGACGCGGTCGAAGCGCTCATCGTCCGGCAGCGATCCCGGGCTCTCGGCCGGCAGGGGGATGCCGGTCTTGTATCCGAACCCGAAGAGCTTGCAGAAGCGGCTGAAGGTGCCGGCGCCGAGCCGGAGGCCGATCTTCGCGCTGCCGATGTTCGAGGAATGGATGATGACCTCGGGCAGGGTGAGCAGTCCCTGCTTGTCGTGGTCCTTGATGGTGATAGACGGGACCACGCTCCACCGTCCGCTCTCGCAGTCGATCCTCTCGCCCGGCTTCGTCACGGCGTGCTCGAGGGCCGCGGCGGCCGTGACCATCTTGAACGTGGACCCGGGCTCGTAGTAGTCCTGGATGGCGTCGTTGTGCATGGGGTCCGGCGGCATCACGGCCATGGCCAGGATGTCCCCGGTGACCGGGTCCTGCACAAGGGCGGTGCCCCGCTTGGCCTGGACGCGCTCCAAGGCGGCGCGCAGGGCGTCCTCGGCGAAGAACTGGACGTTCCGCTCCAGCGTGAGCTTGAGGTCCGGAGGCGGGGCTGGGCGCTCGAGCGGCTCGTAGAGGATGGCCTGGCCGGTCCCATCGCGAGTCAGGTTCAGCCGGATGGAGCGTCCGCAGAGGTTCTTATCGAACGCGCGTTCCAGACCCGAGGTGCCCAGTCCCGCGTCGTTCACCGAGCCGAGCAGGGGCCTGGCCAGGTCGCCGTTCGGATAGGAGCGCTTCTCGTCGGGGTAGAAGCCGAGCCAGCGCAGGTTCAGGCCGCGCAGGCGCTCGGACTCCTCGAAGCTCATTTTCGACTTGAGCTCCACGGCGCGGCGCGGGGACCTGGCGAGGCGCTTGACCTCGGCCGGGTCCATGCCCGCGGCCTGGGCTACGGCCGGCAGGCGGTCCCACTGCGGCCTGCACGCGTCCTTTCTCGACGGCTTTGCCGCCTTGCCGTCGCAGGGGTCCTTGAATACCTTGAGGTCCAGGCTGCTCGACCAAGCCGGCAGGGACTCCGCGAGCACGCGGCCGTCGCGGTCCAGGATGCGTCCCCTGGGGAGCATCTCCCGCGGGGCCCGCTCGGTCAAGGCGGTCACCTGGGAGGCGAGGTCGTCGTGGCGCGCGACCTGGAGACTGAAGAGCTTCAGCGCGATGGGGACGAGCGGAGCCAGACACAGCAGCGTGCAGGCGCGCAGACGCCAGCGTGTGGACATGAATCAGCCCTCGCGCAGCGAGGGCTCTCCTTTTTTAAGGAATAGCCGTTGTTTTTCGTCTCTCGGCGTCCTCATCCGTCCCGTCCCAGCGAGACTATACGTTATCTAGCCAGCGCCAAGCGAAGCTCGGGCGCGGACTTCTGCGGTTGAGGCAGGGGCATCGTCCGCGCGACCGCGCTGTCCAGGAACATCACCTGTTCCGGTCCGGGCGGCGCCATGCCCAGGCGCTCGCGGGCCACCGCGGCGAGCCGCTCCGGGGAGAGCAGGCGTTCGGCGTCGAGCTGCAGATACGCGATGCGCCCCTTCTGTCTCCTGAGCTCGATCTCCCGCCGGCCGACGTCATAGCCGAGCCGGGTCGCCTGGATCCTCTCCCAGAGCAGGACCCCTGCGGCCAGAAGCAGACCCGTGCAGAGCAGCGTCGCGGACCGTCTCATCGATCCTCATACCTTCGAAAATCTGGGAGGGGGGTTGGTCCCCCCTCCCGTCAAAGTCGGCGGGCACCCCGCCGAGTAGGTGCCCACCAGATCGTCTTCAGCGGATCTTGTTCCGCGTTCCCTTCAAAAAGACCCGGCGCCAGACATAGCCCATGACGGACGACGAACTCACCGGCCGCAGGCTGATCACCTGCTGACGCGCACATAGGAAGTTCATGGAGGCATACGCCGATGCCTGATTCTTCATGGACGTTTCTCCACACTCCTGAGTTTCGCGCTGCGGGCCCGGGGATTGCGATCCATCTCCTCGGGTCCCGGGCAGACGGGCGACTGCGTCACGGGGATGCACCAGCCGTGATCCACGAACGACTTGAAAACGTTCTTGACGATCCGGTCCTCCAGCGAGTGGAAGGAGATGACCGCCAGCCTTCCGCCGGGCCGGAGGAACGAGACCACGGCCTCCAGTCCGCGCGTGAGGTTCTCGAGCTCCTGGTTCACCGCGATGCGCAGGGCCATGAACGTCCGGGTGGCGGGGTGGATGCGGCCCGTCCGCCGCAGCCGCGCGGAGATGAGGTTGGCGAGTTCGAGGGTCGTGCTCAGGGGCTGCTTCGCGCGTCTTTCCACGATGAGGCGGGCGATGAGCCCCGCCTGCCGCTCCTCGCCGTACTCGCGAAACAGCAGTTCGAGCTGCTCGGCCGGCCATTCATTGACGATGCGCCCCGCGGTCAGGGGGCTTCCCGGGTCGAGCCGCATATCCAGGGGGCCTTCCCGGAGCAGGGAAAAGCCGCGGGAGGCCTTGTCGAGCTGGAGAGAGGAGACTCCCAGATCGAACAAGGCCCCCGCGAGCTTCCCCGACTGTGCCGCCGTCAAAACTTGGCTCAGGGTCCGGAAGTTCGCATGGACCAGCCGGAATCTACCGGCGAAAGGCCGCAGGCGGACTTCAGCCGCCTGGAGCGCCTCTGGGTCCATGTCCGTTCCGACCAGATTCCCCTGAGCCGAGATCCGCCTCAGTATCCCTTCGGAGTGTCCTCCCGCGCCGACTGTGGCGTCGAGATAAGTCCCGTCGCGGTCCGTGACCAACAGGCGCAGAGCCTCTTCGAGGAGTACGCTCTCGTGTCCGGGTTCGGTTTCCATGAGCGTTGCGCAAGCCGAAGTCACAGATAGATGTCCTTTGCCAGCTTCTTGAAGGAGGGTGCGGCCTCCTTCTTCGAGTACGCCGTCCAGCGCGCGCGGTCCCATATCTCGATCTTCTTGCCGGCGCCCACCACCACCACGTCCTTCTTGAGATCCGCTGCTTCCTTGAGGGCCTGCGGGATGAGGACACGCCCGAGCTCGTCCACCTCCGACTCCTTCTCGTTGCCGAGCAGGTGCCGCTCGATGGCCCGCGCCTTGCTCTTGTCCTTCATCCCCCTGGCGACCTCGTGGAGCTCTTCGTTGACCCTCGTCCACTGCGAGGGCAAAAAGACCCACAGGCAGCCCTCCAGGCCCAAAGTGATATGGAAGACCGACCCGCCTTCCTTGACGAGAGCGTCGCGGAACGACGGGGGCATGACGAGACGGTTCTTGTCATCGAGGGTGTAGTCATGCCGGCCGGTCGTTATCGAGCTTCCCACTTTCTTACACTCGACTCCATTATTTTCCACTCATTTCCCTTGGGCCATGAGTATAAAGGAAAACCGTAAAGTTGTCAAGACCTACGCGGGACTATGCCAGGAGTTTTTCAAAAGTGCATAGTTTTTGGTGAATTTAAACCTGAAAAGTGCATACCCCCTAAAGCGTCCGAAATCGTAGTCGGGACCGGCACAACGACAC
>Ga0265297_10003504_pt1 | contig 28179 bp, 33 predicted proteins | sample Munlanlwell13791_FD_192502 | JGI IMG/M metagenome (GOLD analysis project Ga0265297, IMG submission 192502) | Leachate microbial communities from a municipal landfill in Southern Ontario, Canada - Leachate well 137-91 | ecosystem: Engineered > Solid waste > Landfill > Unclassified | place...
CCTGGCAACAAGACGATTTCTCGTGCTTTAAATTCATACACGAGAATTATCCCTTAAAATCACCAGAAACCCCAACAAATCAAGCGAAATATTACATATTTTTCAACAGAATTAATTCAATCATCCCTCATATGGAAATTCAAAATCAGCTGCTTTATTAATACTTGAGCCAATCACTTCAAATCCATGTATAGTGAGAATTTCTATCATCTCTTCCTTGGTATACAAGTGGATGTAAATTGTTTTTTCCGGCAAGAATGGCTCTCGCGATTCAATTTCACCTGAGCCGCCTTGAATTACGAGACCCAAAATACCATGAGGACGCAAATATGATTTAATATTTTCAATTGTTTGTTCAAGATATATTTGTTCAAAATGGAATAAGGAATATCCAGCCCACACAGCATCCATCATCTCACTGGGCTTAAAAACCCGCATGTCCGCCACTAAAAACGTCAGCTTTGGATAATTTTTTTTAGCGATATCAATCATGCTTGTAGATAAGTCTATACCCTGGGATTTCATTCCTTTTTGGATAAAATAGTCTGTTGAAAAACCAGTCCCACAGCCTAGATCAAGAATATTTGAGCCTAATTTTAGATGGGACAAAAAAATATTATCAAATTTTAAATCATCCTCAGATTCAATCTGATCAAATTTTGCTGCATAATCTTTCGCAATAAGATTGTAGATATCTATAGCGTTTTTGTTCTTGTTATCCATAACATATACATATTATGTCCGTTCGAGTCACTCGGGTCTCTCGAACGGTTTCTTCTTGGTACCGCCACGGGGAATTGAACCCCGGTTACCAGGATGAGAACCTGGCGTCCTACCACTAGACGATGACGGCAGAAAATAAAACCAAAATTCAAATAATAAAAGACAAAAAAAATCTCAAATTTCAAACACTAAATATAAAACTTTTGTTATTAAAAATTTTAATTTTAAATTTATTTTGTTATTTGTTTTTTGTTATTTGTCATTTGTTCAGCCATTCCCCTGTCTGCCTGACTAAAAGCTCTTTGGCTTTTTGCGGTTCAGCCATAATTTCTTTGACAATATTTTCCATTCTTGTACCTTGCGAACCTTTGACTAAAATTAAATCACCTGGCTGGATTAAATTTTGCACAAAAATTCCAGCCTTAACTGAATCAGTAAAACTTACTACCTGAGATTCACGCAAGCCTGCTTCTTTGGCAGCAATTGCTGTTTCTTCTGATTCTTTACCAACCGTGACCAATGTTTCAATTCCTGCTTCAGCGACTTTAAATCCAATCTCCCGATGCGCCGCAGCAGATCTTTCGCCTAATTCCAGCATATCGCCCAAAACTGCAATTTTTCTTCTGCCTTCTGGCAGGTCAATTATTTTCATGACTTCCAAAGCGGCTTTGGCTGCGTGCGGCGAGGAATTATAAGTATCATCAATAATTAAAGTATATTTTATGCCCGCAATTAAATTCATCCTGCCTTTAGGCGGCCGATATTGGCGCAAACTTTCAGATATGTCAACTAAATTCATTTTATAAGCCAGACCAGCCGCAATCGCAGCCAAAGCCGCATAGACCTGCTGTTTGCCAAAGGAATGAGGCAAAAAAACCGGCACGGTTGAGCCGCTATAAGCCACTTTAAAACTAGTGCCCCAGATTTTGCATTCCCATTGATATTGGGTTTCACAAAAATCCTGTTCCAGCCCGCTAAATAATAATTCACCTGCTTTGATATCTGCAATCTCATTAAATCCATAAGATAAAACTCTGGATTTTAATTTATCCTTGATGCTCATGACATTTTCATCATCAGCATTGATAATTGCAATTTCTTCCTTATTTAAAGCCGTCACAATTTTTTCTTTTTCTTTTAAAACTCCTTTTAAGTCTTTGAAAGCATGCAAATGGGTTTCTGCCACAGCTGTAAATACTCCAATTTTAGGATGAGCCAAATTTATCAGGTATTCAATATCTCCCAGTTTATCAGCGCCCATTTCTAAAACTAATATCTGAGGGTAATTTGGATCCTTATAAATTAAGAGTTTAAAAATTTTATAAAAAACCTTTGACCATTTCCAAATAGAACGTCCGCCAGTTTCAGCGCCAATAATAGTCAGTGGCAAGCCAAGTTCATTATTATAACTTTTAATGTTTTGCCTGACGTTATAAGCAACAGACAAAACTGTATAAATAGCTTCTTTGGCCGAAGTTTTACCCACACTGCCTGTAATACCTATGATTTCCGGCTGGTATTTTTTTATAATTTTTTTGGCGAAAAATGCTAAAATTTCTTGTAATAATTTAATCATAGTTTTATATATAATTCCGAATTCCGAAAGCTGAATTATAAAATTGTTAAAATAATTTCGGCATTCGGCCGTCGCCGACTGAAGTCGGCTATGGCCGACGAAGGTCGACATTCAGGATTAAAAATCGTATTCCTTAAAACTTATCATAAAATAAGCCAGAAGCAAAATCATTGCCTCAAAGCTTATCCGGCACCACATGATAATAATCCAAAATAAACTTTGATAAGCGGGAAAAAAGAGGCGCTGTTGTAGTAGCGGCATAAGTTCCCTTCTTCGGATTTTCAAATTTAATGATCATCACAAAGGCCGGATCCTTAATCGGCGCAAAACCAATGAATGAATGGTTTGTGCGGTTAGAATAGGCTCCGCCTTCGGCAATCTGGGCAGTGCCGGTTTTGCCTGCAATATAGTAACCGGGCACTTTAGCCATTGTACCCTCGCCTTTTTCCACGACATTAACCAGCATGCCTGTAAGTAAAGTAGCGGTCTTGGAACTAATAACCTGTTTTGGCGCTGGCTGTTCTGTTTTGATAATTGTCCCATCAAATTTTTTGATTTCCTGCACAATATAAGGACTGACCATTTTCCCGCCATTGGCAATCGCACTGTAAGCCTGGACCATTTGCAAAGACGTGGCCGTGATACCCTGTCCAAATGAAGCCGTGGCAGTAAAAATTTCACCCTTCTTATTCAATGAATCTATATTGCCGGCTGCTTCTGATTTTAATTGAATCCCTGTTTTTTCACCAAAACCAAATTTTTCCACATAACTTTTAAAATCTTTTCTGTCCATTTGCCTGACCACAAAAATCGTACCAGTATTTAACGAGTGCTGTAAAACTTCAGACATCGTATTTTTGCCATGAGCTAAATGATCATAATTTCTAATGGTAAAATCATCAATTTTTTCAAAACCTTCGTCAATATAAGTTGTGTCTGGCGTAATTACACCCAGATCCAAACCAGCAGCCATGGTAATGGCTTTAAAAATTGAGCCGGGTTCATACGCTTCATAAACAGCTCTATTATTGTAGGCGCTTGCATCCTCAACCTTGCCATAATCATTGGGATCAAAATCAGGATATGAACACATAGCAATGATTGCGCCTGTCTTAGGATTCATCACAATAGCTGAACCGCTGTCTGCGCCAATTACCTTGGCATGTTCATCAAGCTGGGAACAAACCTCAAATTGCACTGTTTTATCCAAGGTTAAAACAATATCTGAACCGTCAACTGCTCTGACAAACTTTTGTTCAGCCACGGAAATTAAACTGCCTGAAATATCTTTTTCTGACTGAATCTCTCCCTGGGCGCCTGCTAGCTCTTTATCAAAATAACCTTCAATGCCATACTGACCCTTTTTTTCATTATTCTGGTCAAAGCCGACAAAACCAGTGACATTGGCGCCAATATTTTTTTCTGGATAATACCGATAGGTTTCTTTAGAAAGTTTTATGCCGGCAAGATTTAAATTTTTGATTGTTTCGGCCAGACTATCATCAACTTTATGCTTCAGCGGTTCATAAACATCATCTGGCTTGCTTAATTTTGCGGCCAAATCTTCCTCTTTCAGCTCTAAAAGCGGCGCTAAAATCTTGGCTGCTTCCTGCGGCGATTTAGTTAAATATTTTGGCTGGGCATAGACCAAGTTATAATCTTTATTTAAAGCCAGAGGATAAAAACTCTCCTGGTTGGTCAAGGCGGATAATTCTTTGTCTTCCAGATAGATAGACCCTCTGTCAGGAAATAGCTTTTGATATATATCGTGCTGGTCAGACGCTAAGGCAGCATAAAAATCAAATTTTAACACCTGGAAATCAAACAATTTCCCTATGATTATAAGACCCAGGGCAAAAATTAGGTAAACCAGAAATTTTATTCTAATTTCAAAACTCTTGCCTTGAGCATATTTATTTTTTGGTTTAAATAAAGTCATCTCCTATAATTTTATCAGAAATTAACAAAATAAAAAACAGGGCACAAGACCCTGTTTTTTATGGTCTATATTTATTTTTCAATCTCTTTATTTTTAAAACTTTCAAATGCCCTTAAAACTTCCAATGGAATAGCAAAAACCACGGTATTTGAATCGTCAGAAGAAATGTCATTGATGGAATTTAAGGTTCTCAAATGCAAAGCGCCTGGACTTTTGGATAAGATCTGGCCTGCTTTGGCTAGATTTTCAGCCGCGATTACCTCGCCTTCTGAATTAATAATTACTGCCCGCTTTTCACGTTCAGCTTCTGCCTGCTTGGCCATTGTTCTCTTCATAGTTTCTGGCAAAACAATATCTTTCAAGTCAACGGAATCAACGCTAATGCCCCATTGTTCAGTAATGCCATCAACAATGCTTTTAATTTTCTGTGAGACCTGTTCTCTTTGAGATAATAATTCATCCAAGGTAACTTCACCGACCACATTTCTCATTGTGGTCTGAGCTAATTGGGAAACAGCATAATAAAAATTTTCCACTTCAATCACTGCTTTATTAGCCGCCACCACCCGATAATAAATGACTGCATTGATCTGGCAGGAAACATTATCTTTGGTAATTGCTTCCTGGTTTGGCACATCAACTGCTTTCAAGCGCATATCGACTTTTTTCATCATTTGAAAAATCGGAATAATCAAGCGCCAGCCCGGATTACACGTGCTAGCGTATCTGCCCATCGTGAATTTTACCCCCCGTTCATACTGATTGACCTGTCGTAAAAAACTCAAAATTACAATTACCAGAGCAATCAAAAGCCATAGATAAGCCATAATTTTATATAATTATTTAATAAGCAAGACCAATAATATTATAATGACAAAACCCAAAAATAAAGTCAAAAGCGTAGTTAGCAGGCACATAATTGCCTCTGAAAATCTTTTTTGCATAGCCAAATAAAGCGGATAGCCTAAAACTAAAAATCCAGAAACAGCAGCGCTAAAAACAAATAGGAGCAGAAAAAAGAAAAAACCAAATAAAGCCGGGGGCGTGGGCAAAAAATTTTCCAAATTGGAAAAAAGCAACGCCACTAAAAGAACATAAATAATTTCAGCCACACCTCCGCCAATCCCATATTTATAAATTACTTTTTTGTCCATTTGTTTAGAGAAAAACATACTTATGAAATTAAAAATTAAAAATGCAAAATGCAAAATTACAATTCAAAATCAAAAATTTTAAATTTTATGCTTTAATTTTGAACTTTAAACTTTAAATTTTAAATTTATCCAAATTGCGCTGTCTCAATTGTCACCCAATTATCTGCTAATTCATCCCATTTATACGCCTTAAGAGTGCGCACTTTTTCTGTTTCTGAAGTAATATAATCAACTTTTGCGCTTGTCCCCATGCGTTTGGAATAATGAGTTTTTTTGCCAATTACCAATGGCTTAATCACGAATTCTAACTTCAGCTTGCCTAAAGACCCATTAAAGATTAATTCTTCTCTGGTGCCTTCGCCTTGTTCTCCAGACAATTCATAAACTTGATTCTCAAGCACTTCAAAATTTTTCTTGGCCATTTCTTTTATTTCTTCCCATTTTTCATCAGTCATAAGTTTAGAATTAAGAATAAAGTATTAAGCATTAAGAAAATCTCACACTTAATACTTAATGCTTACTACTTAGTACTTTTTAGAGAAAACACAGCCACAATAATCCTGTTTATAAAGTCCTAATTTCTTGGCCAGCCAGTCGGAAATCTGCACGCCATTTTTTCTTTTAAAATCCTGATCCCAAAATTTTACTTTATATTTGGCCTCGGCTTTGCGGCCGGCATTCAAAACCTGCAAAGAATTTTTTTGCCGACCCATGGTCAAAGTGGTTGAAAACCAGTCAAAGTCGTTAGCTCTGGCAAATTCAGCCGCATTGTTCAGACGATAAATAAAACACAAATCGCATCTATTTCCCCGTTCAGACTCGCTTTCAAACCCTTTAATGAAATTCAGCCAGTTCTGCGGCTTATATGCTTCTTCAAAATAGGCGATCCTCAAACTTTGGCAAAACTTTTTAATTTCAGATTGCCTTTGCCAATATTCTTCTTCCGGGAAGATATTAGGATTAAAAAAATAAACCATTAAATCAAACTTGTCCAAAAGCTGGTTAATCACATAAATACTGCATGGGGCGCAACAAACATGCAAAAGCAATTTTTCCCTGTCAAATTTCATATCTCAGATCTGAGCATTCAGAATTAACTTTTAAACAGCCAGTTTGTAACCCAAGAAACTAGCCACATTATCAATGCTCCCCAAAAAGCAGCAGTGAAATCAGCGACTGAAAAGCCTTTGACAATCGTGCTGGCAAACCAAAATAAAAAGGCATTGATTATCAAGGTGAATAAGCCCAAAGTCAAAACATTTACTGGCAAGGTCAAAAGAATTAAAATTGGCCTTAATAAGGCATTAACAATACCCAGGATTAAAGCAGCAATCAAAGCGGCGTAAAACCCAGAAACGCTCACGCCAGGCACATAATAGGCAATGCCTAAAATTGCCAAAGCATTGATTAACCAACGTAAAAGGAGGTACATAAGCTTAAATTTAAGATTTAAGATTAAATATTTAACTGTCTAAAGTTTAACAAAAATTGGCAAAAAAATAAAGCGTCTCACAGACGCTTATTATTTTTAAACTCGGATTTTTAATTCATCTTTCAAAAAGAGTATTGCGCTTACTAAGTTATCACTTAAAGTGTTAACTTCCTTTGCTAAACGATTGTCTTTTGATTGCAAAGGTAACGCCATTTTCAATAAGAAAGCAGCGGCTTCCCTGGCAAATAGCTTTTCACCATAGACAATCGTACTGTTTTCTGGTACAAAGCAAGGGATATAATCAGAATCATTTGCGAACTTCAATTTCACTTCATTACCTGGCAGATTAAATTCTCCTTTTTCAGTTTCGATTTTGACCAAAGTTGCAAATCCAGATTCAAATCCCTCAAGCTCAATGCTTATAATTTTTAGCATTATTCACCTCCTTATTTGTTGTCATAAAATTATAACATCTTCTGCTTTGAGTCAAGGTCCCAGATATATCCTGTCTTTTAATTTTTCCGGCAAGTAATCCTGTTTAGCGTCTTCTGGATTATTATAATTTGGGGTATATTTATAATCTTTGCCATAATTCAAATCTTTCATTAATTTTGTGGGCGCATTGCGTAAATGCAATGGCACTGGTTCATTGGGTAAATTTTTAATGTCTGCTTTAACCTGACCTAAGCCAATGTAAAGAGAATTATCTTTTGGCGCCTTTGCCAGATAAGCTACGGCTTGGGCCAAAATAACATCGCATTCTGGATAACCCAAATAATGGCAAGCAGTATAGGTTGAAACCGCCTGAACCAAAGCTTGCGGGTCTGCCAGGCCAATATCTTCTGAGGCAAATCTTATTAAGCGCCTGGCGATATAAAGCGGATCTTCACCTGATTCAATCATTCTACCTAACCAATATAAAGATGCATTGGCATCAGAACCGCGCAGACTTTTATGTAAAGCAGAAATAATATTATAATGCTGTTCTCCGGCTTTGTCATATAAATAACTTTTTTGCAAGGCCTGCTCAATTATTTTTTTGTCCAAGGTTATTAAACCATTTTTATCTGGCTTGATTGAATTAACTGAAAATTCTAAAGCATTTAAGGCTGTCCTGGCATCACCATTGGCCATTTGGGTTAAAAAGTCCAATACCTCATCGCTTAACTGAACACTAAAATTACCCAGGCCTTTTTCTTTATCTGCTAAGGCTCCTGATATTATTTTTTTTAATTCAGACTGTTCCAGCAAATTTAAAACAAAAACCCGGCAACGAGAGAGCAAAGCTGAATTAACTTCAAATGAAGGATTTTCAGTAGTGGCGCCAATTAAAGTCACAATGCCTTTTTCCACATAAGGCAAAAGCGCGTCTTGTTGGGCTTTATTCCAGCGATGAATTTCATCAATAAATAAAATGGTTTTCTGGTCTCTGAATTTTTTCCTTTCAATCGCTGCTTTAATTGTTTCACGCAATTCTTTGACTCCGCTTGTCACAGCTGAAAATGGCACAAAAACTGCCTGGGTTTTTTGGGCAATTATTTTAGCCAAAGTCGTTTTACCAGTCCCTGGCGGACCCCAAAAAAGTATGGAAGGCAGATTATCGTTTTCAATTGCCTGGCGCAATAAAGTTTTAATGCCCACAATATGTTCTTGACCGACAAATTCCTCAAAACTCAAAGGCCGCATCCTGTCAGCCAAGGGTGCATTTGTGTTTAAGTTTTTATCAAATAAATCCATATGGTTACTAATATACGAATATTTTACTAATTATACTAATTGGAATTGGATGAAATATTAGTATCATTAACCTGCCTGCCGGCAGGCAGGTATCGGATTAGTAAATTAGTTTCATTAATAAGTATCCTTATCTTACCAAAAATCCGTAAAAAATAAAAATGACGCGTCGCAATGTGCATTTTATATCACTTCGCAACGCGCCAAAGGGTGTGTGGGCTTAGTCATGTAAATATCCCCAAATCTTGGAGATTATTGCCCGGCCGAATTTAAAGCCACAACCGCAACATCCGGTGGACCATGTCCCGAGATAATAGTTTCCGCACCAGGGGCACTTTCTTTCTACCATGATTGTTCTCCTTTAACTAAATTTTGGAGAAATTCTCCAATTAGACATAACACCATATATTTAAACTTTTGTCAATAGTTAAATTTAATTTAAACTAAAAAAATGGCTAAAATTAGCCACATAGCAGACATAAGAAATAAGTAATATGAAATACGGTAATGGAAAAATTAAAATTTTTTATAAATTACCAATCCCTATTACATATTACCTATTACGTTTTACAAAACTAATTAAATTTAGGATTTAAGCCACTTCATCAACATATCCAGTTCCCAAGAATTAATCACATCTCCTTTTATTGCCCATCCCCTGCGCGCCGTGGCAATCCCATATTTAATTAAATCCATGTGCTCCAAAGCATGAGCATCAGAATCAATGCAAAATTTACAGCCATATGCCAAGGCGTCTTTAATCAAAGTATCTTTCAAATCCAACCGCTCGGGAAAAGAATTAATTTCCAGAGCTACTTTATATTTAGCGCAGGCCTTAAATATTTCTGTCCAATCAACATTATAGGCCTGCCTTTGTCCGATTAAACGTCCTGAGGGATGGCCCAAAATTTTTATGCCGCTTTTAATGCCAGCGATTATTCTCTTGGTCATTATTGCCTCATCCTGATTAAAAGCAGAATGCACAGAGCCAATACTATAATCTAGTTTTTTTATAGTGGCTGAACTTAAATCCAATTTGCCAGAAGCAGTGATATTTATTTCTGCGCCAGCTAGTAATTTTATGTTCTTAAACTTTTTATTTACTTTCTGAATCTCAGCTTTGTGTTTTAAAATTTCTTTGTCTGAAAGCCCTGAAGCTACGCCCAGGCCAACAGTGTGGTCAGAAATGCCCAAATATTTATATTTTTTACTAATGGCTTTTTGCGCTAATTCAGCAATAGTATTTGTGCCATCACTGGTTTTAGTATGGCAATGCAAATCGCCCAGCAAATCATTATAGCTAATTATCTTAGGAAGTTTGTGGGCTAAGGCCATTTCTATTTCTCCCCTATCCTCGCGCAGTTCTGGTTCAATATACTGCATGCCCAAAAATTCATAGAATTTTTTCTCATCAGCAAAATGATATAATTTGCCTTTTTTCTCAATGCCATATTCTGAAAGTTTTAATTTATGTTCAACTGCCCAGGTGCGTAAGCGCACATTGTGCTCTTTGGAACCAGTAAAATGCTGAAGCAATGAGCCATAATCCTGCTCTGGCAAAATCTCCAGATCAATTCTGACATTCTTCTTGTGAGTAATGGAAATCTTAGTATCTCCTTTGGACAAAATATTTTTGATGAAGGATGCTTTGGCAAAATATTCAATCAAATTTTTCGGATGCGGAGTTGCCACTACAATATCAATATCGCCAATTGTTTCTTTCATGCGGCGCAAAGAACCAACTGCATTGCATTTTTTCACTTCTTTAAACTTTTTAATATATGATAAGACTTCATCAGCAATCGGCCCAGCAGTAGTTAAAACCATACGGTTTCTCTCTTTGGTTCTAATGCCGAATTGCTTAATGCCCCTTAAAATGTTCTGTTCTGCCTGTTCTTTAAAATGCGGCAATTTATGGATTTTGCCAGCCATGGCAGCTTTTTGCAATTTTACGATGCTATCAATATGCAATTTTTTATACAAAGCCAAGGCAGTTTTGGGGCCTACGCCAGGCACCTCAGTCAGAACCAACATTTTCTCGGGAAAAGACCTAGTTAAATCCTTATAATATTTCATCTTGCCTGTTTTAATCAGTTCTTCAAGCTTTTCCGCAATGCTAATTCCAACGCCAGGCACTTCTTCCAGAGCTTTAATTCCGCCTTCCTTATAAATGTCCTCAATATCTTTGGTTAAATTGGCAATGACTTCAGCTGCGCGCGAATAAGCAATCACGCGAAATTTGCTTTCGCCTTTGATTTCTAAAATAGTGGAGATATTTGATAATATTTTAGCAATTTCTAGATTAGTCATAAGGTTACTAATATACTAATTCTATAACGAATAATACTAATAGAAAGTATAAATTGAATTATTAGTATCATTAGTACCAATTCGTTAAATTAGTATCCATCTTAATTTTACCATTTTTATGCAAAAGAAAAAACCCCAAACCTCTATGGTTCGGGGCGATTTTTGGGGAATTTTCGCAAATGGACAGTAATGCCTTTCTGTTCCAGCTTAGACAAAGTTCTGGGCGGTTTCTTACACATTGAAACCACAGCTGCTTCACTTGCTAATTTGGAAACAATGGCTCCGCCTGGATAGAGTTCTGCTTGCCACAAATTTAGCTGGCCTTCCTCATAATAAAGGTGCCATTTACTATCCCCGTTTCTGTAATAACAATAAAACAATTCCTCTTTTTCAACCTTTTTCATTGTACTCCCCTCCGATTTTTGTTTGGTTAAAGAACTATATTAAAAAAATCCAGCCTCTTTTTGGAAGGCTGGATTTATATTACTGGTTGAATTCAATTTAACAAATACTAAAGCCTTCCATTTGAGCTGGAATAATAATGCTAATAATAATGGCTAAATTTTGGAAAGCTTTATTCATATATTTTAATTTAACAAACGCTTACTTTAATGTCAAATGTTATTTAACCTAGAAAGCTGAAAAGCAATAGAGCCATAAAGCCGTTAGTTTGGGAGGTCTTTTAAAAAATTCCGCACCTTAAGATTAAGATGCGGAATGTATTGTTTATGCTTTTAATGATTTTCCCACCATTGCAATTGTTTAAGTTTTTTCCTTGAAGTTTCTATGTTTTCCTCCGCTTTTTCCCAGAGGACACACAGTTGCTTTACCGTCTTGATTTCTTTCTTCTTAATCTTTGGGTTTTTTTCATTTTTCTTTAGCCACTTCTTTAAATCCGATAACTTAGAGTATTTTTGCTTTCCCATCCTTACTTACCCTCCTTTCGTGCTTATTTGAATTGAAAATAGCAAATTCTCCATGCAAAGTCAAAATTATTCAAACAAATAGAAGCCATCCCTCCAAAAAAAATTCTGCACCCTAAAGCGCAGAATTAATGATTGGGGATTATTGCGCAATTGCACAAAAGGAAAAAATATCAGGATCTAATTCTTCTTCCTCTGCGGAAGACCAGAACTCATCAAAATCTGATTCTAATATTATTGGATTTTCCTCCTCCTCCATTAAGGTAAGCATTGCCCGAGCTGCCTCTATATATTTTAGTTCAACAGCTGGGTTTTTTTCGTTTTCTTCTATCCACTTTTTTAACTCTGCAATCTTCCTGACCAATTCTTGCCTTTCCATCTCCAGCAAACCTCCTTTCAGGCTCTTTTGATTCAAAAATATATTTTTCCAAGGAAAAATCAAATGACCAAAATTCCTATTTAAGACACTACAAAATACTGAGCAACACTTAAAGTCCGAGTTCCTTATCAATCGCCTCTTTGTCAAAACCCACTATAATTTTGCCTTCAATATCCAAAACCGGCACGCCCATCTGGCCTGACTTATCTATCATTTCCTGGGCCTTGGCAGAATCTGTGGCTACGTCAAAATCAGTAAAGACAATTTTTTTCTCATTCAGATAATCTTTTGTCTGGTGGCAAAAGGGACAGGTTGGAGTTGAGTAAATTAAAACCTTTTTTTGATTAGGCATAGATTTTATAATGAATGACTTAAACACTGATTTTTATCACAGATTACACAGATAAAAATTTCCAAGAAATCTGCGTAATCAGCCCTAAAAGGGTCCCTTTGGGATGATTTTTAATCTGTGGTTTTGACAGCAAATTTTTTCAGCCAGTCGCGAACCTGTAAACGAATCGCCTCTTTATTCAAATTAACTTTATTAAAAAATTTCTCATCTATAATTTCAGCGCCCTTGGCTAATAAACGTAAATTATTAAAAACCTGGCCAGCGCCCATGCCATCCTGAGTACAGAACAAGACTAATTTTTTATTAGTTAAATAACTCTGGGCTAAAAAAGTCCTGATTGCAGGCGGTACATTCGCAGCCCAATTTGGCGTGCCTAAAAAAATTAAGTCATATTGAGCCAGGTCAAGCTTGAAATCTTCTAATCTGGTCCTGTTTTTCATAATAGCATCAAATCCTGCCCAGAAATACCCCCATGCCCCTTGGCGCGACTTTTTGTCTACCAGAGGCCTCAAATCCGAACCTAAGACAGTGGCAATTTCTTCTGCTACAAATTGGGTATTGCCAGAGCGCGTATAAAAAATTACGATTGAGCGTCCGCCAAAGGCGAATCCCGCTTCGCGGGACATATCATCTTTTTCCATATTGTAATAATTAAAATTATTTTCTCCCCCGAAATTTTTTGGGCAAAATAAGCAAAGCTTGATCAAATATTTTCTTGATGTGTCCGATTTTCAAAGCTGTTAAAAAAGCCAGGAAAGAAATAATAAAGAAGGCCAGAATAAAAATATATTGCAGGATTAAAGGATAAAACAAGATGGCTGCTGCCAAAATAAAAAAGGCCAGCCCCATGCTAATCATATACCAAATAATCGCCTGTAATTTATGATTTATTAATTCTAAAATTTCTCTGGTGATCATAATTTTTATTTTTATTATTTAGCGAATAAATCAAGCTGATCTTCCTCAGCCTTGGTTTTCTTCTTTGCCCTTTCTTTCGGAGGCAAGGGAGTTAAGCGTCGCAAACCTCTGCCTTTGCCGGCTGCAATTTTTGCAGCTTGCATTTCATTTACCCAGGCTCCTGTTTTTATAATATTCTCCTGCTTTTTAGTAAAAATTTTCCCAGTATTTCTTTTTGCATCTTTTGCTTTAATCATTTCTATAATCTCATCCGGTAGTTCACGGACTATTGATCTGACTATTTCCTTACGTGCATCCGAATCTAAATCCTCCGGCAAGACTTCATTGGCCGCCCGGATAAATAAAGGATTTTCACCCATATTTCTAATTTTATCTTCAATTTGCTCTCGCCATTTGTCAATTTCCTCGGGACTTATATCCTCAATTTTTCTCTTTTTTATTCTTTTAACTTCATAGTTCATATCTCGTAATTCCTAATTCAAAAAATTATTCAATATCCTCTTTTTTTTCTTTAAAAAATGCCAGCCATTCTTCAATGGACTGCAAAATTATTTTTAAAGGCGCTTCAAACAAAAAATCAAAAATAAAAACAAAGATATTGATGCGTGAGAAATTAAATGACAGCCAGCGTCCCATGCGGATAAAAGGCAAAGTCAAAAAGTCAAAAAGTTCGCCAATAATATTTTCCCGTTTTCTCAAAACCACCAACTCCCGGGCTGAATTTCTGATGCGGACGCCGAAAAAGCTGACAATGCTCAAAAAAGCCAAAAATAAAAGTATGCTTAAAACGCTGAAATTAATGCTTTTCAAAAACCAGACAACCAGCACAAATGGAATTAAAAAAGTAATCAAATAAACCAAGTTAAATACGCCACGCGTAAACCAATGGCGCTTTTTTGGCTCGCGTATGTACTTAACTTCCGGTTCTTTGTTGCTCAAAATATCCTCAATGCCGGATACCATGGCCATTGTATTTTTTTCACTTGGTGTCCGGATAGTCGTGGCAATAATAATCATTAGTAAGGGCGGGAAAGAGATATTCACCCCGATTGCAATCCAGCTAAAAGTTTTTAAAAGATAATAGTCAAAAGGGATTTCTAAAATTAAAGCCAAAAGCATCTTGGTAAAAAAAACATAGATAATCGCCCGCCAGATCTGAGTTTTTAATCTTCTTTTTGTTTCGCTGTATTTAGCCTGGCAGACTTCCCTGATTTTATTGTCTAAAAGGCCAGGCTCATTTATATATTCCCTGGCTTTGTTTAAATCTTCATAAATTACTTCACGCAGAATAATCATCATAGTGGCATACCGTCTGCAAAAATTTAGGAGGCGAAAAGCCATTTTGTGATCAATCTGCTTATCTATTTCCTCTTTAATTGCGAAAACCTGGTCAATAAATTTTGACAAAAAAACAGTGTAATCATTTTTCCATTCAGGATACCAGAGTTTCAGGATAATAAATTCCAGCATGGGCTTGTCAGATTTAATCAGACTGCGGTTAACCGCAATGAAAATCTGCAAATTCTTTTCTTCTTCACTCATAGTTTCGCTGACAATTTCCAACCGCTCTTTCATTTCATCATACATAAAACGGACAAAAATCTTTTCTTTATTCGCCGGCACAATTGTTTCCTCAATCTCGCAGGCAGCGATATTTAAAACCCAATCATACAAATCCAAAGAAGCTTTCAGGCCCTTTTGTTCGCTTATGCCTGAATAAAGCAAATCGTATTTTTCAATCACCTGTGCTACTTCAATGATTTTCGTTTCAGGGATTTTATTATTTTCCAAATAACGGGCGGAAATCAATTCTTTGATCACATGTTCGCTCATTTTATAATAATCACTGCCCTCAATAAATCTTCGCTTCAAAATCCTAAAAATAGCACTTTTACGCAATAAGTGATCCTCTTTATAGTCAACTATAGTTCTGAGCTTTTCATACATGAAAGCAATTGCGCTGGTCATAATATTGACCCGAATCAATTCTTCGCCTTCACGTACAATAATCTGATCTTTGGCATTTGCGCTTGTCAAACCTTCAAGTAAATTGGCTAATTTCTGCATACACTACGAATTACGAATTTTATACGAATATACAAATTATTATGCATGAATGTCAATGCATATCTTAAAAATACAAATTTTAACAATTTTATTATAAGCTAATTATAGCAAATTTATTTAAAATTTAAAAGATCCTGGTTTTCTCAATCCTAAACAAACTTTAATTTAAAAAACCAGAGTAAAAACCCGGTTTTCTAAAAAAATATTAAATAATCTAAAATTATTCGTAAATTTGCAGTGTATTCGTAGATTCGCATTAATATTGCAAAAACATTCTCTTAATCTTCACTTCTTCATATTTATGAGCTACTACTTTGGCAATATTATAAGTACCGAATTTAGGAGCTTCCAAAAAGCCTTCCATGGCTGCTTCAGCAAACCAGCCGGAATCCAGCCAATCATAAAGCCACTGGTCAGTGTATCTGACTTCTTCCTGATCAGTGCCAGAACCGATTGTCTGCAGCCACTTGCGGTTAAAATCTTCCTGCGAGCCAATGGGCGGGGTCATAATTAATGGCAGGCCTAATGCTGTATAAAAAGAAAGTTCACTTGGCTTGGTCCACAGAATATCAGTGCTGCGCAAAACATGATTAAATTTTTTAAAATAAATTTCTTTATTGGGCGCAAAAGTACAAATAATATTTTTATCCCAATATTTGCCCAAGCCTAAATCATACACACTGTTTTTAAAATAATTATGGACTTCGTTGCGAATACCTGCAATTAAATTTATTCTGATCTGATTTTTCATGATTCTGCGCTTCAGACTTTTTACAATTTCTACGCCAATCTCTTTTTGCGCGCCTGCGCCACCGACTGCAAAAGTAATGGTTAGAGGATGATGTTTGCAGGGAAAACAAACCTTGCCCAGCTGGTCCTTGATTGTTTCAGTGTAGGCTTTAATATATCTTTTTTGCGGATCTAGATTATACAAGCGATGTCCCAGGTCTTGTTTCAAAACATGCAAATCTGCTCCGCCTAAATTTTCAGTGGGCAAGGGAAAGCCTGTCAAAAATATTTTCTCGGGTCTTACGCCATAAAGCTTTAATCGCTGTTCAACCCGATTGTTAGGCGCAAAATAATTTATTCTGCTTTGGGCTGGACTTAAAGATGCCCAGGTGCGGCTGATGTCGGTATCAGTGGCCAAGCAATAAATTTCCTGGCTAAAATTATAATATTCAGCCATAAAAGCTATGACAAAAAAAGTCGTGACCAAAGGCATGGGTTTTTCTTCCAGCTTACTGATCAAATGTTTGCCCCAATTATCCCTTTCTATAAAATGCATAAAATATTTCAGCTGATTATTGGGGCGGGATAAATCCCGTTTAGGATAAAATTTCGGAATTGTCTGAAATCTATCAAACCAATCCCAAACCAGACCTCCGATTAAAGGTGTTTTTTTAAATTTGGACAGCCATTCATAAAATTCCCGGCTTTCATTCCAGATTTTTTTATCTCTTTCTGGTATGCCGAGATAATTATTAGCATTAATAACCTTGCCTTTATACGCCATCACGCGCAAAGGCTCTGCTGCCCGCTGGTGCCCATAGCCCATATCAACTGCCACCACCCAGGCCTTTTTATGATTTAGCTTCTTTTTTACCATAAAAAAATTTTCAAAATTTATATGCCTTCAGAATATTATGGTTTGTTGTCAGATTTTCCAGCATAAAAAACAATTCCTTTTCTTCAGCTTCGGTCAATGGCCTTTTTAAGGAAAAAAGTTCTGTTACCCTATAATTAAAAATTTTAAAAGCCTTTGCCTGATAGCTGGCCAGCGCTTTTTTCTTTAAACTTGCATCTTCAAGGATAGAAATTTCCAATTGGGAATTAAAGCTGCTAATAATGCGGTTGTGGAAAGTAATTTGATAATTACGCATGATTTTAAAAAAATTAATCATTTTTAAAAGGTATGCTGGCAAAGCCTTTTTCCGCCACTATAATATGATCCAAAAAATCAAGGCCTAAAATTTTCGCTGCCTCATAAATTTGCTGGGTAATCTCTATATCTTCCTCAGACGGAGTTGGATCGCCGGACGGATGATTGTGGGCCAGAATAAACGCAACTGCAGAATATTCTATGGCCGGCCTTAAAACTTCGCGAGGATGGATTATATTGGCCGTTAATGTGCCCATGGAAATTACTTCGTCATGGATTAATCTATTGCGGCTATCCAGATATAAACCCCGCAAATATTCCTTTTTATAAAATTTTAAATCGTTTAAATAAACGATAACTTCTTGTGAATTTCTTAAAATAGGCAGGCTGCCCCTGTCTTTTTCAAAAAATCTGCGGCCCAATTCAAAACAAGACACAATTTGGCAGGCTTTAATTAGAGGAATTTTTAATTCTTCATGCAGCTTCTTTGGATCTTTTTGATTTAGCAAAGCCGTAGTGCCGTATTCCTGGCAAATCCTTTCGCTCAAAGCCAAAACACCTTCTTTTTTTGACCCGGTATTAAGCAAAATCGCCAAAAGCTCAGAAACATTTAAAACCCCCGGCCCAAACTTAAGCAACTTTTCCCTGGGCTTATCTTCAATCGGCAAATCAGCAATTTTTAAAATATACTTATGGCCTTTGCCAAAAAAAAGATTATTAGTCCTGATTTTATATTGTTGCAGGCAGTTTATCATGGCTGTTTTTAATTTAGATTTTATGATTTAAGTGTTGTTTTATCTTAATTGGACTAGAATTATTTTTTCTTTATGGTTAATCTACTTTCACAAAAATACAAATCTTTTCATACCCTGTTTGTAGACGATCATCCTTATTATACCAAAAATTCCCCCTTTTAAAAATTATTTTCCGTGAAATACATTTTTAGCGCATCTAAATTTGCCGACTTAAAATACTTTTTTAAATTAACTTTATTTAAATTTAACCAGGCAAAACCTTCGTGCTCAAAACTTATTTTTATTTTACCCGCTAAATATTTTGCTTCAAAACACAAATAAAAAACCCTGACTATCCTTTTTTTATTATTAATTATTACTTTCGTTGAAGAACTTAAATGACGCCCCAAAGCCACGGGCTTAAGATTTAATTTATACTTAACATTACCAATTTCCTCTTTTACTTCCCTAGCAATTATCTTAGCAAAAGGCATAAGAAATTCATTAGTATCAATTCTTCCGCCTGGCAAATCATAATAGTTTTCATATCTCCCGCCTTTAACTCCTTTTAAACCCAAAATCTGCCCCTTATTGTTTTTCATAATGAGTTTGAGCGAAATTTGATAAAAATCTTTTTCTGGTTTCATGATTTAAATAATTCTTTCTTCCTTTTTGCTAATTCCATTCTTGCGATTTTCCTAGCTGATTGCGAATAAAAAAAATTATGTTCATTTATTTTTACCTTCAGCCTCTTATATATTGCCAAAAAAGGGAAATTTTTTCTTCTCATATCTGCTTTAATTCCCAATATAGAATAACGCCATAATTTATCGGCATCCCTCATTATTCCTTCTTCTTTAGATATAAAATTTTGCCTTGTATCGTGTTGGGAAATTATTTCAAGAATAGGCTTAACAAATTTTGGCGGATATTTTGCTTTAGCCAATATTTTTCTGGCCATTTTCACACCTTCTTCCTGATGTTTAATTCGCACAACATATTCTTTTTTAACTGTATTTTTTGGAGAAAAGGGCAAAAAACGATTTTCCTTTGATAATCTGCCCCAACCAATGTCATGCAATATTGCCGCCGGCACGACAATATTTTCATTTGCCTGCTCAAGTTTACACAATTTAATTGAAAAATTGGAGACAGTTTTTGCATGGCCTTTGTCATCTCGCTTATCCTGATTTGGCAGAGCCATCTCCCAAATTTTTCTAAATTTCAATTTCATAAATTTAAATTCAAAACTTCCTAATTTCAGAATTCGGCTTTCAGAATTCAGAATTACCAGGTCTTATCAATCACCTCAACATTCCCATTCAACCCTCCATAATGCAAAACCGTATAAAGGTTGCCCGAATCATTAGTGCCGTCAAAATAATATCCTACTCCCACATGAGTCAGATGATCATGCATGATTGTCTGGTAATGAATGCCATTATCAGCTTCTTCGCTCATATAATAATCAAATAAATCATCCATTGAGGCCATAATACTTACATTAATTCCGCTGGCACGATTATAACTGCCCCCGCCTATATTTTCATAAAGCCAACCCCAGTCCTCACGAAAGCCGATTTTAAAATTCTGCCACACCCACTGCCGGGCAATCATATTAACTGGCACGCGCGTATGAGTAATTTGCCCCTGATTATACATTTCATTTGCCCAAACCGAGGCAGTATCAATCATTCTTTGATCTGAAACAATCGCTGCATGACCGCGTTTTGTTCTTTCATAATTTATGCGGTCTAAAATATGCTGCATCACAATTTTGTAACTAAAACCTGTTGGCACGCTCCCCTTTTGAAAATTACCAGTCCCAGCAACTTGCGTTCCGCTGGAAATAAATTTTGCGTCATTAAATGTTAGCTGAACATTATCTGAAATAATTGGGATATTAACATCTATTGTGGCTGTTGAATCAGAATTTGATGAGCTTGTTGTACTGGGAGAATATGGTATTAATGGTATTTCATCAGCAGCAACTTTAGCTAAATCAGTATTGGTAATGCCCAGACTCAAATAACGCATAATTTCATAAGCTGCTGCGCCGTCTTTGAGATAATATCTTTTATTGGTTTTGGGATAAACATACCAGGCCTCGCCATGCTGCTGAACCTGTAATAATATTTTGCCTGATAAACGGCTTCGTAAAGCAGCATCGCCTGTGAAAGTATCAGTGTCTTTTGGTATTTTGGCTAAATCAGCATCAGTAATACCCAAACCAAACGAGCGCATCATTTCATAAGCAGTTGGCCCGTCTTTCATATAATATCTTTTAAAATTTGTGGGATTCACGTACCAGGCCTCGCCATTGGCTTGAACTTGTAATAATATATAACCTTTGAGCCAGGCTAAGCTGCTTGAACTTGCGGTAGAAGACGAACTGGAAGAGCTAGAAGTATTAGAGGAGCTAGAAGTTGTTAAGGCTTTGTCAGTAATATTAAAAAAAGTATCGCCTGACCAGCCAATAGTGCCATCTGGCGCAATAACTTTGTACCAGCCATCAGTTTTGTCTGTAATTTTAACTACCTGTCCTTTTTGCAAGGTTGTTAAAATTTTGCCAGTCGCAGTACAGGCCTGATCGCGCACCCAAACTGCGGACAGCACTTCACCCTTAGCATCATAAGTATAAACAGGGTCACAACCACAACAGCCGGCATTGGATGTGAGAGGAATTAAAATTAAAGTAGTGATTAGGATTAAAAATATCAATTTTTTTCCGCCAGAGTCGGATCCGCCTTTGGTAGACATAAATTTTAAATTCATAAAATTTTAATTATATGTTCAAAAAATTAATTATGCCAAAACTTTTTTCTATAAATAGCAAAAAGTATTATGGAGTTTGCGATAAGTAAATAAATTTGGAAAGCTGAATTTTCTATATTCCAAACTGGGATGGACGGAATAACTAATAATGCCGCAAATAAACTAGCGCCGAAGGTGAAGCCTGTTTCAGTTTCAGGATTTTGCCAAGCCTTCTTAATTGTCGGAATACTTGCAAATCCATCTCCCAAGACGGCAAAAAGAATAGCCAATTTGGGTGAATCTATCCCTAACCAAAGTAATAAGGCGAAAACCGAACAAACGCCACAAAACAAATCAAAGGTTGTTAATTTCCAATAACTCTTAGGATTTATAAATGAGGCAATAAATACAATTAAAGGTAGAAAACCAGCCAAAAAAATACGACTTGTTGCCCAAATATCAGCATGACTGTATAACGCTGCTCCAGTACTAATTAAAGGTGCTAAAGCCCACATTGACCAAGTGATGCGATTTGGCTTAGTTATTCCTTTCAAAGTATCTCTAATATAAGCCACTGAACCTGATATGGCGACAAAAATACTTAAAATAACCAACCAATGAACGAAATTTATTCCTAATAGCATAATTTATTACTTGTTTTTAATTGATGTTATATCCTCTTTAAGTTTACTAAATTTAGCACAAATTAACAAATGGATTGAACTTGATTTAACTCGTTTAATTTGCTAAAATAATCTTATATTTAAAATTCGGGGGCGTCGTATAATGGTAGTACAGTGGTCTCCAAAACCACTAGCGTGGGTTCGATTCCTACCGCCCCTGCCAGTTAGAAAGCGTTCCAGAGACCCGAGTGCCCGGCCTTCGCCAAGGCTACGGCGGGCAGGCCACGGAAACTCATGGAAACTAAAAATACTGCTAATATTAACAGTATTTTTTGTTTAAAACTTTTATTTTAAGAATCTCATTATTACATCACTTAATTGCCTGGGCAATAATTTAGTTTTTGGCCAATATTCTCTGGCGCCTAATTTGATAAACTTTTGCTCGTCCTTGTCCGACTTTAAATTAGTAAACACTATTACAGGCAATACATCTGTAATATGCTTAGCATTTAACTTCTTTAAAATATCTTCACCCGATTCCGCTCCTAAAACAAGATCAAGCAATACCATGTCTGGTTTTTCTTTGGCCAGTATTTTTTCAACATCAGCATATTTTTTAGCATCAAAGACCATAAAACCATCCAGCTCTAATTGGGTTCTGTACATGAGAATTTGATCAGGATCATCCTCAACCATTAAAATTGTATATTTTTTATTAGTCATATTTAAATAGCTGATAATTGAACGAAGAAAGTTGTGCCCCGGCCTTCCTTAGATTCAAACCATATTTTCGCGCCAGGATGAGCATTGATGACTTTTTTGACAATAAATAATCCCAAGCCAGAACCATCTGTATGCAGTTCCTTGGCATTTGAAGCACGGCTGAATTTCCGAAAGAGTATCTTTTGTTCCTTTCCAGGAATACCTATGCCGCTATCCTTAATTTCCAATTGGGCAACCTTATCAATTCTTGATAATTTAATTGAAACTTCTTTATTCTCTGGCGTGTATTTCACGGCATTGTCAACCAGATTGCCAATGGCTTGTTCTAAATATTTTTTATCGCCTTTAATCATAATACCTGGAGTTATATCTGCAATAATCTTAATCTTTTTCTGTTCAGCTTCAGGCTGATTATAACTAACTATGTTGCTAACCGAAGCTGATAAATCCAGATCTTCCAGAGAATTTTTTAAATCCAATTCTTTTTCATCTAAGTCGCTGGCATCAAGTATGTCATTAATAACAGCATTGAGCTTTTGACCTTTTGAAAAGGCATTGCCAATAAATGACATCTGTTTTTCTTTTGGCAATTTATCCATTGTCCCGCTTTTAAACATATCTAAAATGCCGCAGATTACACTGACCGGAGTTCTTAACTGATGTGAGGCAATATCAAGGAATTCAGATTTGACTTTCAGGAGTCTTTCTAACTTTTTATTATTTTCAACAATATCTTCAGTTTGTTCTTTGACTTTTTCCTCAAGATTTTCAGTTAATTCTTCCAGGGCCTCTTTGGCTTTTGTCTGGGCAAAATTGGCTTCAATAATCTTCCCCGTGCTTTTATTAAAAAAATAACCGTAAACAATAACCAAAGTAAAAATGGTAATAATGATCAGCGATGATACCCTTCCCTCAATTAAAAGAAAAAGACCCAGGAAAAAGAATATTAAGATCAGGCTGATTGCCTGATAATGCAAAAATAAACAGTTGCGAAATCTAAATTTGCAATATTGGCAGCGCTTATATGGAGAATAATTAAGATTTTTGACCAACCAGCAATTTTTATTGAGATACCCGGCCTCTCCTGCTTCTAGCTTCTTTTTGTGATTTTTCATTTTTTATTTCCTAAAAATTTTTTGAGTAAAACATACATTAAGGTCGCCACGCAAAAGCCGACAAAACAAGCCAAGAATATCAAAAAATCAACGATTAAAATATAAATCCAGGCATAATCATCGGTTTGGCCATAATAAAGCCAAAAAAATCCTGCTAAGAGCAATACGCCGGTCATACCGGCGACAAAACTCAATTCTCCTGAATCTTTTAATACCAAGACGGATTTGTCTTTGAATATTTTTTTAAAAACCAAGACATGAAACTGGTAGGCAATATTCAATTTTAGGGACATGGCGCCTAAAATAACTAAAATACTTGCAGCTAAAACCAGCCATTGACTATGAATTAAAACAGCAATTAAAACTAAAATCCCGTAAACTGCCCGGGAAAACTTTAAAGAACTGTCATGAATTTGGCATTGTTGCATAGATTTATTTTAAAATTAGAAATTAGATGCATTTTTTAACAGCCAGACATGCTTTCCTTACATCTTCAATATCGTTATATATGTAAAAACTCAATCTGCAGCTGGCAGGAGGATTTAATCCATAAAATTTATGTGCCAAGGTTGCGCAATGGCAGCCAGCCCTGGACTCTACTCCCAAGCCGCTTAGTTTATCGGCAATTTCAAACGGGCTTTTATTTTTACAAGTAAAAGCGACTAAAGCAGTCCTTTTCGTGGCGGATTTGGGGCCGTAAATATTTAATGAAGGCATCTCACCCAATATTTTCAATGCTTCTCCGATTAGAATTTTTTCATGAGCTTCTATATTGTCCATCGCCTTTTTAACATCCGCCCTTTCCAATTTTTTATCAGTCATAAAGTATTTCTGCCTGCCTGGATTTAAAGAAAAATCCATTAATAATCTTAAAGCCTGGGCGGAAAGAATCGTCCCTAAAATATTAGGAGTTCCAGCCGTGAACTTCCATGGAAGTGAATTATATCCTACCTTTTCCGGGCTAACCATTCCTTCGGCAATCATATCGCCGCCATATAGAAAAGGCCTCATCTTCAAAAGCAATTCCTCTTTCGCATATAATGCCCCTGCGCCAAATGGCGCGAGCATTTTATGGAAAGACCAAACAAGGAAGTCCACACCCAGCTCATTTACATTAATATATGTATTGGGAACGACCTGGGCGCCATCAATCAAAAGATAGGATCTCTTATCTCCATTTGGCTGGATATAGCCGCTTGAGTCGGCGATATTTTTTATTTCTTTAATCGGGTTTATTGTTCCTAAAAAATTTGACGCTCCGCTGCAGCAGACTATTTTTGTTCTCTGATCTACCAGGGATTTTAGATGATTTAGATCAAGCTCTCCATTCTCTTTATCAAATTTAACAATTCTATATTCCACGTTAATACCGAATTTCGGCAATATTTCTTGGCATAATCCATACCATGGGACATAATTTGAATTATGTTCCATGAATGTCGTGACTATGTTATCTCCATCTTTAAATTCAGTCAGCAAGGAGTACATAACCGAATTAATCGCCTCAGTGGCGTTTCTGTATAAAATAATATTTTTTCGTGAAGAAGCGCCAATAAACTGGGCAATTGTATCATAAGAGGATTCAAACTCTTCAGTAGTTAAGACCGAAGAATGCGATTGGCCCCGATGGACATTGTCATATTGAATGACAAGTTTTTTTAAAAATTCTAATAATTGAACAGGAACTTGCGTACTCGCCGCATTATTAGAAAGAATTCTTCCCGCTTTTATCGCCGGGAAGAATTTTCGTATTTTTTTAGTATCTATCATAAAAATTATTAAAAAAGCGGACAATTATAAATACATTATACCAAAAACACCTCTTTGCAGCAACGCAGTGAATTTATTCGGGCCTGAGCCTTTTATTTTTATAGGCCAGCCGACTTCTCAGGTTGGCAAGTATCTGGCTTTTGAATTTCAGCTATGCTATAATATCAATACCCATTGATATTTAACCCAAAATTATGAACTTCAATTGCTGTAAAACCAAAAAATCCCAAAACAACCGGCAACTAATGATAAAATTCTTAAAGATTATCGCCGATAAAAACCGGCTGCAAATTATTTGTATGCTGAACAAGGGCGAAAGATGCGTCTGCGAAATCTGGCAAAATTTAGATTTGCCTCAGAACCTTATTTCGCACCACCTCAAAGTTTTAAAGGATTTCAAGCTATTAAAATCAAGAAAGGACAGGACAAAGGTTATTTATTCTATTAATAAAAAAACGGTTAACAAGTATCATTCGCTTTTGTCTCACTATTTAAATAATAAATAAAAATTTATGATTATTAAAATCTTGGGCTCTGGCTGTCCCAATTGCCAAAGACTTGAAGCTAATGCCAAACAAGCCATAAAGGAACTTAATCTGGACGCAAAAATAGAGAAGGTTACCGACATAACAGAGATTATGAATTACGGCATTATGAGCACTCCCGCACTAGTCGCCGATGAAAAGGTCTTAAGCTACGGACGAATTCCTGATGTGGAAGAAATAAAACAACTCCTAAAATAAAATCCTTAATAATCTTTAAAATATGTTTTATCCTATACAATTATTTGCCAATTGGCTATCCTATGGCTTATTTAATCTTAAACAGGGATCGCTTGCCGGTGAAGCCGTAAATTTCTTTATTTTTGACACTATAAAAATATTTATTTTGCTGGCAGTAATTATCTTTGCAGTTTCAATAATCAGATCCTTTTTGCCGCCTGAAAAAATACGGAAAATCTTGTCTCGTAAGCATAAGTTCGTTGGCAATATATTGGCTGCGATTTTTGGTATTATTACGCCTTTTTGCTCTTGCTCTGCCGTGCCATTATTTTTAGGCTTTGCAGAAACGGGCGTACCACTGGGCGTAACTTTCTCATTTTTAGTTTCATCTCCAATGGTCAATGAGGTTGCTTTAGTAATGTTATTCGGTTTATTCGGCTGGAAAATCGCGGGTATTTATATTGCCAGCGGTCTGGTTATTGCAATTATTTCAGGTCTAATTATCGGCTATTTGCCGGTAGAACATTTGCTGGCTGATTTTGTACGTAAAAACCAAGCCAAGAATGCTTTAGCGCTACCTCAGATGAATTGGCCTCAAAGAATAAAATATGCCCGAGATTATACCTGGGATATTATCAAAAAAGTTTGGTTGTATGTAATTGTCGGTATTGGTATCGGCGCGTGGATACATGGTTATGTGCCAGCTGATTTCTTGGCTCAGTACGCAGGAGCTGACAAATGGTATGCCGTACCACTCGCTGTCCTTATTGGCATTCCTCTATACTCCAATGCTGCCGGCATCATCCCTCTTGTGAGCGCTTTGACTGAAAAAGGCGTGTCCATGGGGACAACACTGGCATTTATGATGTCAGTAACCGCCTTATCCCTGCCAGAATTTATGATCCTTAAAAAAGTTATGAAAACTAAACTTATTCTTATTTTTGCAGGAATCGTTAGTGCAGGCATCATGTTTACCGGGTTCTTGTTTAATTTAATTTTAAAATAAAATTTACATTTTACTAATCTTTTCCATCAACGAATATCCTGGACCCGCCAAGTAGCCCCTAAACAGACCCTCAAATAAGCCCTAAGGTTCCTCTAAACAATAATTCCGAGACCGAGGTGGTCTGCAGACAAAAAAACAGCCCTGTATTCAGAACTGTTTTTTTATTTTATTTGGTTTCTTTATGAAGCGTATGCTTTTTACAGTGCTTGCAGAATTTATTTATTTGCAGACGTTCTTTTAGGGTTTTTTTATTTTTCCTAGAATAATAATTTGTTTTTTTACAAACAGTGCATTCTAGCTTGATCAATGTTTCCTGTGACATAAAATATAAATTGTTAATTGTTATATTGCTAAATTATTAATAAATTCCAGAGCCACCCGTCGGGTTCGAACCGACGACCTACTGTTTACAAAACAGTTGCTCTACCAGCTGAGCTAGGGTGGCATAAAGATGTTATATATTTGGTTTTAAAATTTCACCTAGCGAAGCTGCCAGTTTTTCCTTAAACTTTTAAACAAGCTGCCTGCCCGCCGTAGTTTCAACGAAGGCGGGAGCTAGGGTGGCATAAAGATGTTATATATTTGGTTTTAAAATTTCACCTAGCGAAGCTGTAGTACATCCTTAATTTATATAAGCAAGCTGCTTGTCTAGAACCTAAGGGTTCTAGGCCTGCCCCGCACTTAACGAAGTTATAGTGCGGGGAGCTAGGGTAGCAAGTTCCAATGTGGGCAGTGCCCACCGTAGCTCGCCAAAAATAATATTAAATTTTATTGTTCGCTCATTTTGTATATATGGCGAGCGAAGGTGGGCCGGGGTGGATTCGAACCACCGAAGTCGTAAGACGCGAGATTTACAGTCTCGTGCATTTGACCACTCTGCAACCGACCCAGTATAAAATATATGTAAAATATACACTATTTTGCCAATTAAATCAAGGGTTAAAATAAAAAACTGCAAATCGCAGTAATTATCTGAGCCGTTGCGCGGAATTTCCGCCAAAGGCGGATCAGCCTCTGGCTGAGAACCTTGAGCCGTTGATCGGAATTGAACCGATGACCTACTCCTTACCATGGAGTTGCTCTACCAGCTGAGCTACAACGGCAAATAATACTTTCTACCCAACTTACTTTCGCGAAGCTGGTAGATCATTCCAAAATACTCAAATTCTGAATGCTTGCCTGCCGAAGCTCGGTAGAGCGTAGGCAGGAGCTACAACGGCAAATAATACTTTCTACCCAACTTACTTTCGCGAAGCTGGTAGATCATTCCAAAATACTCAAATTCTGAATGCTTGCCTGCCGAAGCTCGGTAGAGCGTAGGCAGGAGCTACAACGGCAAATAATAC
>Ga0265297_10003505_pt1 | contig 28171 bp, 24 predicted proteins | sample Munlanlwell13791_FD_192502 | JGI IMG/M metagenome (GOLD analysis project Ga0265297, IMG submission 192502) | Leachate microbial communities from a municipal landfill in Southern Ontario, Canada - Leachate well 137-91 | ecosystem: Engineered > Solid waste > Landfill > Unclassified | place...
ACTGGTATCCACTTGTTTGAGTATTTCGAAATTCTCTAGAATATTTGATAGTTGTAGGCTGAACTTTTCGATTTCATCCTCGCTTATTCCTAATCTGGCTAAGAGGGCAATGTGTTTTACTTCTTCTCTACTTAATTTCATTTTATGTAGCTCAAATATTGTGATTTATTCAATTTGCCAATATAGCAATTTGAGATAGCATTATAGCATAAGAGCATAAATCAGGCATCCTTGTGATATTGTGCAAAACCTTGACGTTCACAGCTATACACTGTTACAATTCTGATGCTTTCAAATAAAATTAGAATCGAGGTGGAGTAAGTGCCCCAATATACATCTGACAAAATTCGCAATGTTGCTCTCGTATCTCATTCAGGTGCAGGTAAAACGTCGCTGGGAGAGGCAATTCTTTTTGATGCGGGGGCTATTAGCCGTCTGGGCAAAGTAACTGATGGTACTACTACTTCAGATTATGACCCTGAAGAGACAAAGCGAAAAATTAGCATTAATCTTTCTTTGTTGCCGTGTCAATGGAAGGATACTAAGTTTAATATCATCGACACACCAGGATATCTTGATTTTGTAGCTGAGGTTAAGGCAGCGATGACTGTCAGCGAAAGCGCAGTTGTGGTCGTATGTGGTGTTTCCGGTGTTGAGGTTGGTACTGAGCATGTTTGGGAATATGCCGATAACTTAAAACTGCCTCGCCTTATTTTTGTTAATAAAATGGATAGAGAGAATGTCAATTTTTATAATAGGTTAAAGGATATTCAAGAAAAATTGGGGGCGAGATGCGTACCTGTTCAATTGCCGTTAGGTACTGAAAATAATTTCCAGGGAGTTGTCGATTTAATAACCAGGAAAGGATACAGCGGTAATCCTCTTAAGGAGACAGAAGTACCTTCGAGCATTTTAGCTGAGGTCAACTCATATCGTGATAAGCTCGTTGAAGCGGTAGTTGAAGTTGACGATGAGCTTATTTCTAAATATCTGGAGGGGAAGGATATAACTGAAGAAGAAATTTACCGATGTTTAAAACAGGCCACTATGATTGGAAAGGTGGTGCCGGTTTTGCTCGGATCTGCATTAAGCAATTCCTGTATAACTCCACTAATGGACGCCATTCACAGTTATCTCCCGTCACCTAAAGAAAGGGGTGCAATTAAAGTTACCAATACCTCTACTAAGTCTGAAGAGTCAGTGGAACCAGTTTCAGGATCGCCTTTAGCTGCGCTGGTTTTCAAAACTACGCTTGATCCTCATGTAGGTAAGATTAGTTACTTTAGAGTTTATACTGGAACCATTTCCAGTAATTCGCAGGTTTGGAACATTTCAAAAGGTGCGACTGAGCGTATCGGTCAGCTTTTCACCTTGCGCGGCAAATCACAGGAAACAATCCCAGAGCTTCAGGCTGGAGATATCGGTGCAGTTGTCAGATTAGCTCTAACTGGTACTGGAGATACGCTTGGTGTGCGTGAGCACCCCCTGAAGCTTGCTCCTATTGAATTTCCTGAGCCTGTATTGCGTATGGCAGTTCATCCAAAATCAAAAGCTGATTTGGATAAAATGAGTACAGCATTACCTAAGATTACTGAAGAAGATTTGACTTTACAAATACAGCGAAATCCAGATGTCGGAGAGATGCTTCTTTGTGGTATGGGAGAGACACATTTGGAAGTTGCTTCAGAAAGGTTAACGCGTAAGTTTGGTGCCGATGTGAAATTGGAACTGCCTAGAGTGCCTTATAAAGAGACCATTACTACGAATGTTAACGCTGAGTATAAACATAAGAAACAAACAGGTGGGCATGGACAATACGGGCATGTTTTTTTGGAGATGGAACCTTTGCCAAAGGGCAGCGGTTTTGAATTTACCGAAAGAGTGGTTGGTGGGGCAGTGCCTAAGAATTACATACCAGCCGTAGAAAAAGGCGTTAATGAAGCTAAACCTGAGGGGGTGTTAGCTAAATTCCCAGTAGTTGACGTAAAAGTAACGCTTTATGATGGGAGTTCTCATCCTGTTGATTCTTCAGAAATGGCTTTTAAAATTGCGGCGGCACAGGCTTTTAAGAAAGGCTTATCGCAAGGGCAACCTGTGTTGCTCGAGCCAATAGTAAATATGACAATAGTTGTGCCAGATTCGTTTACTGGAGATATAATCAGCGACCTTAATTCTAAGCGAGGGCGTGTACTGGGAATGACACCAAAGGGTAATATCAATGTCATTCAAGCACAAGCGCCACTGGCAGAAATACAGCGTTATGCTATCGTGCTCAGATCGATAACTCAAGGACGTGGCACATTTAGCACTGAATTTAGCCACTATGAGGAAGTGCCAGCACAGATAGCCCAGAAAATCATAGACCAACAGAAGAAAGAATAAATATAAGCGCTAAATTTGGGTTAAGATTAACCTGAAATAAGCTCTTTTACTTTCTGGGTAAATGCTGGCAGTACCTGTTTCCAGTCTCCTACGACTCCAAAGCGCGCTTCTTTGAATATATTTGCTTCTGGGTCTTTGTTAATGGCTACTATGTTTTTCGAGCCGGAGCATCCTGCTAGATGCTGGCTAGCGCCGGATATACCAACAGCTATATAAAGCTCTGGTGTTACTATCTTGCCTGTGAGGCCGACTTGTGCCGTATCGGGTATCCACTTATTATCGCAAGGCGGTCTGCTGGCTCCTACGGCGGCTTTCAATATCTTGGCCAGCTCTTCTAACTGCTTGAAGCCGTCGGGGCCACCTATGCCTCTTCCGCCTGATATGATTATAGATGCATCCTCAAGCTTAATGCCAGCAATTTGTTCTTTTACTGTTTCTACCAGCTTGGTTCTTATCTGCGATGGGTCTACATCAGCCTTGAAGGGTATAACTTCTCCTTTTCTTGATTCGTCTGGCGCAAGAGGTGACATTGCTTTTTGCCTTATTGTTGCCATTTGCGGAATGGTTTCCGATGTGAAAATGGCTCGGGCATTGCCACCATAGACTGGCTTGGTTTGTTCTAATAATTTAGTGGCAGCATTGATATTTAACTCTAGACAATCCATGGACAGGCTAGTGCCCAATTTGAAAGCCAACCTGGGCGCTAAATCACGACCAATAGATGTTTGTCCGAAAAGCAGGATTCTAGGTGAGGCATCTTTGGCTAATTTATCCATTGCTAAAACATAAGCGTCCGTTTGATATTCTTTGAATAACGGATCATCAACAGTGTAGACTTTGTCAGCTCCGTAAGCGATTGCTTTTTTAGGAGCTTCGCCTAATTGGCTTCCGATTAGAACGCAATACAATTCTTCTTTTAAATCATCTGCCAGTTTTCTTCCACAACCTAAAATCTCAGTTGTGATTGAACTTAAATTTCCATCTATAGTTTCACCGAAGACCATAATTCCTTTGGGGTCAGCCATGATAAACCTCCTAAATTACTTCTTGTTTTTAGATTAATTTTGTCTCTCTAAGTTTTTCAGCCAGCTTGGTACCAGCCTCTGCTGGACTATCTGCTGCAACTAATTCGCATTTTCCCTCGCGTACTGGTTGGAATAGCTTGAGAAGTTTGGATTTACGTCCAGCAGCACCTATTTGGGCAGCCTCTACACCTATATCGGCTGGTTTCCATACTGTCGGTTGTTTCTTGGCTGCTGCCATGATTCCTTTAAGTGTTGCATAGCGAGGTTCTCCAAGCTCATTGCTGACGGTAATAAGAGCTGGTAGGCTTACTTCAATTACCTGGTAACCATCAGCAATGACTCGCTCGACTTTAGCCTTACCATCAACAATATCGACCTTTTTAGCAAGGGTTACTGTAGGAATTCCAAGTATTTCAGCTATGCCTGAGCCGACTTGGCCGGAGTCCCAGTCGGCAGCTTGACGGCCACAGAAGATGAGATCATATTCTCCTATCTTTTTTATGGCCATAGCCAGAGCATAAGCGGTTGACCAGCTATCACCATCTTCGAAAGCTGCATCTTCTAGCAGAATTAGCTCGTCAGCGCCCATAGATAGTGGCTTTTTAACTACATCGCGTGTTAGATTATTACCTAAGCTGAGAACTGTAATTTTACCACCTTGCTTATCTTTGATTTTTAGAGCTGCTTCCACAGCATTTTCATCGAAGGGACTAACAACCGGTGGTACATTTGATGGGGGGACGACTTTGCTGCCAGCAGGGTCAATCTTGAAACTGGCTGGAGGTGCTTCAGGGTCGAGCACTTGCTTGCAACAGACAATGATGTTCATAGGCAATATTACCTCCTCGAGAATTTGGCTTGATAAAGATCAGGAATTTTACTAATCCAACCGAAGGAATACTTTAAGGCAAACCGAATAATTTGTCAAATGTTATGTTTATTTAAATGTGCAATCAACATTATCAGTATAAGTTATATCTAAAATGTTAATTTTGAAACTCTAAATATTGATTTTCACTATCCTTTTAATATTATTTAAATCAGAGACTAATTCAATTGTTGTATTTGGTATGTGCTGATTTATCAAATTAACTACTGAATACTCCTGCTCGTTCCCTATCTCTAGTATAAGACAACCTCCCGGCTGCATTTTTTTCTTTGCCTGTGTTAGAAGTTGACTTATCCATTTTAGGCCTTCCTTACCTCCGTCCAGCGCTGTCCTTGGTTCAAAAAGGACGATCTCTGGCTTTAATGTGTCCAGTTCTGAGCTTTTAATGTAAGGCAAGTTGGCTACTATTAGGTTAACCGGGGTGTTTAGTGGCTCAAGCAGATTACCATGTAGGAATGTGATTTTTTCAGTTACTTTGTGACGTTCACCGTTCAATCTGGCCACTTCAAGGGCTGCTGATGATATATCAACGGCAAGTATTTCTATATTAGCGATTTTCAAAGCGAGACAAACAGCGATATTCCCGCAGCCAGTGCCGATATCGGCTGCCAGCAATGTTTTTTCTCTCAAAGCTGGGCAATTTCCTTGGCTATGGGAAAACTTTAAGGCTTCTTCTATAAGTAGTTCTGTTTCTGGTCTTGGAATCAGAGCACGGTTATCGATATAAAAATCTAATCCATAAAATTCCTTTTGGTTTAATATATATGCTGTGGGTTCGCGATGAAGACGACGCTCAATCAATCGGCGGAAGTTTTTTTTCTGTTCTACGTCTAAATTTTGTTTAGTTTCAGTGTACAATTCGGCTGCAGATAGCTCAAGTAGATAACCCAGCAATGTTCTTGCTTCAATGTGAGCATCTTCGATGTTGTTGGAATTGAAGATGTTTGTGGCTTGTTGTAATGCCTGCCCCAAGGTCATTTTAAGGTTTCTTCTAGCTGCTTAGCTCGTTCATTAGTAGCTAATGCATCGATTAGCTCATCTAATTCCCCGTCGAGTAATCTGGGTAGATTGTGGAGGGTCAGACTAATGCGATGATCAGTTACACGGTCCTGAGGGAAATTATAGGTGCGGATTTTTTCAGCGCGTTCTGCGCTGCCTATTTGAGAACGACGCTGTTCGGTGGTCTCCTGTATTTGTTTTTGTTGTTCTATATCAAAGAGTCGAGATCTTAGCACTGCCATTGCTTTTGTCCTATTTCGTAACTGGGAACGTTCGTCCTGGCAAGTTGCTACTATACCAGTAGGTAGGTGAGTAAGGCGGACTGCTGTAGTTACTTTGTTCACATTTTGTCCGCCAGCACCACCACTTCGGAAGAAATCCATTTTGATGTCATCCGGGTTAATGTGTATATCTATTTCCGCGGCCTCTGGCAGAACGGCTACCGTTGCAGTTGAAGTGTGAATTCTTCCTGAAGCTTCGGTCTTAGGAACTCGTTGTACTCTATGGACACCACGCTCATATTTCAGATGACCAAATGGACCTTTACCTTTAACTTCAAAAACAATTTCTTTAAAGCCACCTATTTCTGTAGAGTTGGCATCAATAATTTCAACTTGCCATCCTTTTCTTTGAGCATATCGACTATACATGCGGAATAGGTCAGCAGCGAATAACGCAGCTTCTTCGCCGCCAGTGCCAGCTCTGATTTCTACTATTGCGTCTTTAGCTTCATTGGAATCTTGCGGTAATAATGAGAGTTTTAATTCTTCAAGAACTTTGCCATGGGCATCCTTTAATTTTTCCAGTTCCTCTTTTACCATGTGCGTCATTTCAGGATCAAGACCGTCGTCGAGCATGTCTTGAGTTTCTTGCATTGATTGGGATAATTTTTTGTACTTTCTATATTTATTGACTATGTTTTCAAGATGGGCTTGTTCTTGAGCCAGTGGTTGTAGACGTGTTGGGTCAGTAGCTATTTCTGGTTGAGATATCAACTGATATAGCTCCTCATATCTCTTTTCTATTGCTTCAAGTCGATTTAACATGTTCGATTCATAATACAGATTATATCATAGCTATAATCAACTGGTTTAGATCTGATTTTACCTACTAATACAAGACGTAAGAGTTGGAATGGTTAGATGATGCGAATGGGGGGATTATTTATGGGGGGTGGTTAAGCAAATTTTGACGATAGTATTTTAGTATCATCTTTTTAAATTAATCCATGCTGTTATTATTCCAAATACTATGGCAGCTACAATCAGTATCAGAACTATCCAGGTCAATATACTTACGTGAGTGGGCATTGAGATAACCTCAAATTCGGCAACCTGTGACCACTCACTTTCATTACTGGCTGAGTCTATTGCCTTGACTCTCCAGTTATAATGTCCCTTTGTCAAATTGTCGTTTGGAGATGTTTTATATTCAGAGTTGTTTTGAATTTTTTTATCTAAGATTATCGATGAGAAATCAGGGTCAGTAGAGACCTGCAACAAATAACTGGTTCCGTTAGAATCATCAGTCGCTACCCAGGCAAAAGTAAAAATAGGCGATATCATAGCTTCAGGTTGTGAACCTTTTAGATAACGGAAAAATCCAGCCAGGTCTTTAGCAGTGCCTAATAAGGCTTCTCCAATGGAGTTAAATATTGCCAATCTGGCTCCTTGTGCAGGGGTTAGTAGTTTTATTTCGGTTGGTAATGGTTTATCTATGTTGCTGACGAAGCTAGCCCGAGCAGAGTTGCCCTTCTTTCCTGATGCAACTATGGTATATTCTTTACCTTTAATTGTCGGGATTGTTAATATAGAGTTGAAGCTGCCTTTATCGTCTGTAGTTGTTGTAATGTTTGTTTCTGCTTCATTCAGGCTGACAGTTATGTTTTCATTGCTGGCAAAACCTGTTCCAGTGATAGTTATTTGGGTGCCTTTAATGCTTGGTTCAGTAAGCAGTTTTACCTCTGGGAGAACTTCAAATATGACATCGTTAAAAGTCCCCCGTGGGGTAAAACTACTGCCATAGACTCCAATTACGTGTTTTCCTTGAGTGGTAGGTGGCACGTAGACTTTTTCTCTTGTGTCACCATCATGTGAGGTGTTTGTAGAGGGCAACTTGCTTCCATCGGCTATCATGCTTCCATCAGTTTCAGCTCTTATGTTACATGTGATTATTTCATCGTCCCAGGTAATGGTTATGCCATCTTCATTGAGGCGGAATCCCCATCCATAGATATATAGTTGTGTGCCAACAGTTCCTGAAATCGGTGTTACTTTAAAATAAGGAGTAATGATGAACTCGGCTTTTTCTACCTCAGAAGTACTGGTCGTATCGCTGAAGGCTCCAATATAATGCTCGCCATTTGGAGACTTTGAAATCTTAAAAGTAGCGTGCCATTTCCCAAATCTGTCAGCAGTAATGGCAGGAATTAATACGACATCTCCATCCCAGGTTATTTTAATGTTCTTTTCTTGTTTACCAAAACCGTTTCCAGTGATGGTAACTGCTGTAGATTCCGTACCAACGTTAGGAAATACTGTAATTGCTGAAGTTACCAGAAAGTCAGCCGTGGCACTACTGCCGGACCAATGGCTGTCGTCAGTAATTTTAATTATATGAGTACCCTTGTATGCGGAAGGTACGGTTAAATTATATTCTAATTCTTCACCTTCAGAGATTGGTACGTCGGTAGCTATGACTTCATCGTCCCAATAAATAGTGGCTAAATGCCCAACGAAGCCGTTGCCTTTAATTTGTACTGTTGAACCTGGGTTGCCAGAGGTAGGGGTTAATGTGATATTAGCAGCCTGGGCATGAGCAGGTAAGGATACAGAGATAATAATGGGAAAAGAAATAATGATTATAGCTAAAGGTATGAGTAGTTTCTTTTTACTCATGAATTTTGCTAATTTCGATTTTGTTTGCCATAAGTGGAATTTAGTATGTTTGAATTTAAAAACAAGTATTAGCTTAATTTATTTCCTCAAAAAAATCAACGAACCTGAGTTGTTTTAATCTCGCCAGCACGTGATTTGACACAATAGGAGCCGTGTTGCTAGACTTTTACATATTATTTCTGATTGCACATGTCTTGATGTGGAATCTTGGCCCCGTGGTGTAGCGGTTTAACATGCCACCCTGTCACGGTGGAGATCGTGGGTTCGAATCCCATCGGGGTCGCCAACATTTACAGGATCCGATAGCGAAACCAAATCGTCTTATTATCTTTAATAGCTGGAATAACTTTGCGCATTTTGTTAGGATATATAGAATTTGTTTATTATAATATGGTGATTTATTAGGTACAGAGGGTTATGGCAAAAGGATATATTCAAATTAATCAGGTGCTTTGTAAGGGATGTGAGATGTGCATAGCTTTTTGCCCCAAGGGGTTAATTTCCGTTTCTGATAAATTAAATGACAATGGCTATTTACCGGCTATGTTTAACGATGGTAATGAGTGTACTGGATGTGCTATTTGTGCATTAGTATGTCCCGAAGTTGCGATTGAGGTTTACCGTGACTAAAATGCTTATGACAGGAAATGCTGCAATTGGAGAAGCAGCTATTAGAGCTGGTTGCCAGAGCTATTTTGGATATCCGATTACGCCTCAGAATGAGCTGGCCGAGTATATGGCTGCGAATTTAAGCAGAAGGAAAGGATGTGCTTTTGTTCAGGCTGAAAGTGAGACTGCGGCAATAAATATGGTTTATGGCGCCAGTGTAGCAGGTGTGAGGGCTATGACTTCATCTTCGAGCCCTGGAATTAGCTTGAAACAAGAGGGCATATCTTATATGGCAGCTTGTGAACTTCCTGCAGTCATAGTCAATATGTCAAGAGGTGGGCCTGGATTGGGAAGCATAGTGGCGGCACAATCTGATTATTTTCAAGCTACGCGAGGAGGTGGGCATGGTGATTATCGTACTATAGTTTTAGGTCCGTCATCGGTACAGGAAGCTGCTAATCTGACTTATAAAGCTTTTGACCTGGCAGATAAATATAAGATTCCTGTGATTATTTTAGGAGATGGTATGTTGGGGCAGATGATGGAACCGGTGGAATTTGATCGCCAAGCTCCTGATGAAATACCTGTTAGAAGCGATGCGTTGAGGGGCGCTAAAGGTCGCCCCAGTAGATATGTTAAGACTTTTACCTCGAATCCAGCTGAGCTGGAGGAAATCAACTGGAGCTTGTTCAGACGATACGAATTAATAAAAAAAGAAGAGGTACTTTGTGAGAGCTTTCTTGTTGAGGATGCTGAGTTGGTGGTTACTGCTTTTGGAATAGCAGCTCGTATTGCCAAAGGAGCAATTAAAACCGCACGTAAAGAAGGAATGAAGGTTGGATTGTTGAGGCCAATTACATTATGGCCGTTTCCTACTGAAGCAGTTCAAGAGTTAGCGAAACGGGTTAAATATTTTCTAGTTTTTGAAATGAATATGGGACAGATGCTTGAGGATATAAAACTGTCTCTGGAAGGTAAAGGAGAGTCTTTCTTTTATGGCAGACCGGGAGGTGTGATTCCTACCCCAAGCGAAGTATTGAAAGTAATATCTCGTATTTACCACCAAAAAGGTTTGAAATAAACAAAATGAAAAAAATATTTACCAGACCGAAGTCATTGAAACTAACTCCTTATCACTATTGCCCAGGCTGTGGTCATTCCATAGCGCACAGGCTTATCTGTGAGGTTTTGGACGAAATGGATTTGCAAGATAAAGCTATTGGAATTCCACCGCCGGGATGCTCGGTTTTTGCCTATTACTATTTCGACGTGGATATGATTGAATCAGCACATGGCCGGGGCGCAGCTGTGGCTACCGGGATAAAACGGGCTTTTCCTGAAGCAATAGTCTTTACTTATCAAGGTGATGGGGATCTTGCTGCTATAGGTACTGCTGAGACTATACATGCGGCCAATAGAGGGGAAAATATAACCGCTATTTTTATTAATAATGCTGTATATGGAATGACCGGTGGTCAAATGGCTCCTACTACGATGCTAACTCAGAAGACTACTACTACACCATATGGACGCGATGCTGTTTTGGAAGGATATCCCATAAAGATGAGCGAGATAATAGCTTTAATAAAAGGTGCAGTATATATTGAACGAGTCGCTGTTAATTCTCCAGCCAATATTAGGAAAGCTAAGAAAGCAATCCAGAAAGCGTTTCAAACACAAGTTGATCATCTTGGTTTTTCCTTGGTGGAGATATTGTCTCCATGTCCCACTAATTGGAGAATGAGTGCATTAGAATCATGGCAGTGGATAGATAAGGAGATGGTAAAGGAATTTCCCCTCGGGGTAATAAAAGATATACGTGGGGCAAAAGATGCTGATTAAGACGATATTCGCAGGTTTTGGTGGTCAGGGGGTGCTCTCTATGGGGCTTAGTTTAACCCAGGCAGCGATGTTAGAAGGTAAGAATGTAACTTATTTACCATCATATGGTGCTGAGGTTAGGGGAGGTACTGCCAACTGTACCGTAGCCATATCGGATGAAGAAATTGCATCTCCTGTTGCTTCTTCTCCAGAATTTGTTGTGGCAATGAATCAACCATCCGTCGTCAGGTTTCAAAATCAAATACAATCAGGCGGCGTATTGTTTATCAATTCTTCGCTGGTAGAAACAGAAATCAAAAGAGGTGATATTAATATTGTCAAAGTTCCTGCTAGCAGCATTGCCGAAAAAATGGGGAGTCCAAAATCTGCTAATATGGTTATGCTCGGCGCATTGATTAAAAAGAGTAATTTGGTTTCTTTATCAAGCATAATAACAGGCTTGAATGATACTTTAAAGGGTAAACAAAAACTTGTTGCCATAAATGAAAAAGCTTTAAATGCGGGATATGAGGTGGTTTAAAGTGTTCGTTAGGATATTATTCGACGATGGCTTTAACAGGATAATTTTGAATATCTAATCCGTGGAGTGTAGTTATGTGCGTAAAACAGATTTCCATCAGTTTGGGGAATACACCCGGACAATTCCTGGCTGTAAGCGAGAGGTTGGGAACCGAGGGAATAAATATCAGGGCTATTTCTGTGGCCGATACGTCTGATATCAGCACTGTGAGATTTGTAACGGATAACCCGGAAAAAACTGCAAATGTATTGAGGAGTCATGGCTATTCTATAAAAGAAACTGATGTATTGGCAGTGGAAGTTCCTGATCATCCCGGCGGTCTCAGGGCTGTATTGAAACCGTTACGTGATGCAGGCATAAATGTTACTTACTTGTATACGTATTTGGGTAGGGGGGAAAGTGGACAACCTGTTGTCATTTTAGGTGTTGACAAGACTCAAGAGGCGGTAGCAGTTTTGCAAAAGAACTGGGTTAAGACTTTTGGGAAAGAGATTTACACTTTGTAAGTACTAGATTCTCAGTTCTGTATTTAATTAGCAAGTTGCATTGTCGGCGTTAATACTTAATTAAATTTTACTTTTGCCCTTATAAAAGCTAAGCAGTCACCAGCTCTTTTTCACGTTCTTTCCATGCTTGAGCGTTACGTAAGAGTTTACCAGCTCCATTAACCATGGTTTTCTCGGCTTGTCTTGATCCTAGCATAGCTGCAATTTCCTCTATGCGGGTTTGTCCTTCTATTGTTTCGACTCTGGTATAAGCACGTCCTGAATCGGTGTCCTTTATTAGTCTAACGTGGGAATCTCCGAAGCAAGCGATCTGTGGAAGATGAGTAATACTGAGAACCTGATGTTGACGAGCCAGAGTAGCTAATTTCCTGCCCATTGTGTCGCCGCTGCGACCACCTACTGCTCCATCAATTTCATCAAAGACCAAGGTCGGGATCGGGTCTACTCGTTTAAGAGCGCTTTTTAATGCCAGCATAATACGACATGTTTCACCTCCGGAGGCTATTTTGTTAAGAGGTCTTATTGGCTCTCCTGGATTTGTTGTTACCATGAATTCGATATGGTCAATTCCATCTCGCGTAAAAGCATAGCGTTTGCCTCTGGCTGTTGGTAAGCCTTTGGCATCTTCTTCTCGGCGAAGGCAAATATCAAATTTTGCCAATGGTAATCCAAGGTCGGATAACTCCTCATTTATGAGTTCTGCTAAGGAAGTGGCGGCTCGACGTCGTAGTAAGGAAAGTTCTTCTGCTTGTTTACCAGCATCGCACTCAAGACGTTCCCTTTCTTTATCTAGGTGAGTACTTCTCTCTATTTGGTTTTCTATAGCATTCAATTCTAACTTTGCTTTGGAATAAAAGGAAAGAATATCTTCTGTTGTTGTTCCGTACTTCCGCTTAAGTGAGTTTATCAGGTTGAGTCTTTGTTCGATTTCTTCTAATTGATTGGCATCAGCCTCTATTTCTTCTCCATAGTTCCTTAATTCACGGGCTGTCTCTTCCAGGTTGGCTATAGTATCTTCCAAATATTTTCTGTGATCCGAGATATGAGCGTCATCATTTTTGAGACCTCTTAATGATATGAGTGCTTCGTGTATAAGCACAGTTGCTGAACGTTCTTCCCCGTATATATTGTCGTAAGCTTTCAGACAATTTTCCTTGAGTGCTTCAGCACGACATAGCACATCATGTCTTTCCTGTAACGCTTGATCTTCATCTGGCTTTAAATCGGCACGTTCTATCTCTTCTATTTGATATTTGAGAAGTTCTAAACGTCCGTCAGTTTTTGGGGAGATCGTAGTTGAAAGGTCTCGAATCGTTTGGCGTAAGCTGTCGGCCGTATCAGAAAATTTGTTCTTTAAACTCGTTAGGTTGCCGTGAGCGTCAAGAAGGTCAAGCTGGCGATGATTGTCCAGAAGAGAGATATAATCCATCTGACCATGGATGTCTACGAGATTTTGGCCTACTTGACGTAATAAAGATAGGGGGATGGCTCTGCTATTAATCCTGGCTATACTGCGTCCTTGTTGCTGAAGTTCTCTAGAGATTATAAGCATTCCATCGCTATCAATTTCTATAGCGCTATCTTGAAGTATAGTACCTAGTTTTTCTATAGTTTCTGCCGACAGCCAAAAAATACCTTCTACTCTGGCTATTGATTTCCCATTACGTATGAGTCCTGTTGTGGCACGTGCTCCTAGGAGTACTCCGAGCGCATCTACTATAAGGGATTTACCGGCACCCTCTTCACCACTAATGATGGTCAAGCCAGAGCTTAACCTTAGTTGAGCATCCTCGATAACGGCAAAGTTTTTAATATGTAATTCACTCAGCATCACTATTCCTCCTAAATTTAAAAGTATTATCGTTCGATTATGAACAAATGTACTATTATTCTATAGAACGGTTGTACTATTTGTCAAGTCCTCAATTTAGTAATTTCCAGGCGTTTTACAGATATATTGCTGGGTTTCTTTATGTTTGTTAATTTAATTTTCGTGGAGATAAAGTAAATCTCCCAAATTTGAAAAGGTATTGGCTACACAATATAATATCTACACTTGTTTTTTGTCTTGTTCAATAAAATGGCGAAAAAATAAGCTTTTGTTAGTGAAATAGAATACAGTATTGCTCGCTTAGTCAGGAAATTTATGAGTTTATTTGAGAGGAGAATAATATTATGGCATTAGAACAAATAGAAGCTCCGCTACCTGGTAAGGTACTTAGCGTTAAAGTTAAACCTGGAGATCAGGTTGCGGAATTCGGCGAGATTTGCGTTATTGAAGCTATGAAAATGGAAAATCCCATTCTTGCTACGGTATCTGGTGTGGTCAAGGAAATAAAGGTCTCTGCTGGACAGGTTCTAAAAGCCGGTGAACTTATTGCAGTAATTGAGTATTAGATTCAGTTGCTTTATAAGCATTTTGTTTGTGGAATTAACTTAAAAACTATATTTTCCACCAGCCGATTATGGCGAGAGCACAGAGCCCGGCTCCGGCAATAGCGGCACCAATCCATCCTAAAAGACATAGACTGGTGACAATAGCTCCGGCGATTATCAGTCCGCATAATATAGCCAGAAAGGCAAGGTGAAACTTCATTCCGAATAGGAAAGCCGCAATAGCTCCTGTCCAGGCACCCGTTAGGGGAAATGGTATGGCCACAAATATAATTAGGCCAATTCGCTCGTATTTCAGTATAATCCGGCTACGTGCCTTGGTACGTTCCAGAACCCAATTTACCATCCTCTTCCCACTTGGCAATTTGCTGATAATCTTTACCAGATAGTCAAGAAAAAGCAATATGATAGGAACGGGCATTAGATTACCTACAAGAGCTAAGAAGAATGCCCAATACCAGGGCATATGGAACAAGTTTATAGCTACCGGTAAAGCACCACGCAGTTCCAATATCGGAAGAGCCGATATGATTATGACTATAAGTTCTTTAGGTACTCCTGAATTTAAAAGCCATTCAATCATTTATTTTCTGTCGTTTATATTAACTTGATAGTCGGTAGGCATTATATCACTAAATTCCGTATTCGGGGCTAGGCTTACCAATTATTTTAAGTTCTTTTTATCTATGTAATAATCTAAATGGTATAATTTTGCCATGACCAGGCTTACTGTACTTATTCAGACACAGTGCATATTAGGGAGTTTATGATGTTAATAATTGATATGCCGGGTGGAATACAAACATTTGACTTTGATTGTGGTGCAAAAGCATTGCAGCTTGTTATGGCATATTATGGCGTAGAGATTCGAGAAGATAAATTGATTAAAGAGCTAAAAACCGATCAAAACGGGACCTCTGTGAAGAATATGATAGCAGTGGCAGAGAATCATGGCTTTCAAGTGATTGCGGAATGTGGAGTTTCTTTAGAAAAAGTAAAACAATACGTGGACCAAAAGAGGCCTGTAATTGTACTGATTCAGGCATGGGCAGACAGGTATATGACCCTTGAAGACTGGAGGGATGATAACGATGATGGTCATTACGTAATTGTTATAGGGTATGAAGGCAATATTATAGTGTTTGAGGATCCGTCGTCAGTTAGACGAACATGGTTGACAACGGAAGAATTTATTTTCCGCTGGCATGATGTAGACCCGAGAACTCAAGAGAGACTTGATCATTTTGCTATGGTATTGCTTGGAAAGCCGCCTGTAAGTAAAAAACCGGAACATATGGATTGATGATGGAAAAATCTCGGTTGGACCGGATTTGCACTTGCTTGAGAATAGTCTTAAGGCTGTTTTTGCTTGTTAGACCTATATCTGAAATTCAGCGTTTTTAGCTGTACGCATGTTTTGTTGTTTCCAGCACTTTCTTATAAGCAGCCTCGTATTTTAGCGCCGAGGCCTGCCATGAGAAGTCCAGGTTCATTATTCTTTGCATTACCTGTTGCCATGATGATTTCTGGTTTTTATATATATCTGCTGCTTGTTTTATAGCAGCTACTAAAGCCTCGGCATTGTACTCCCGGAAAACAAATCCATTACCCTTACGGAGATCTGGCGTTAGTTGTTTCACGGTATCAACTAAACCGCCCGTGTGACGAACTACCGGTAAAGCCCCATAACGCACGGCAATAAGTTGTCCAAGTCCACATGGCTCAAAACGAGAAGGCATGAGGAACATATCGCAGCCAGCATAGATGAGATGCGCCAGAGCATTGTCAAAGTCTATAAATACAGATATTCGCTGGGGATATTTGGAAGCTGTTTCCCTCAGCATATCCTCGTATTCTTTTCTCCCCCTACCCAATATAACAAATTGGGCATTCGTTTCATTCATGATGGGTTCAATAGCTTTGCCGAATATATCAAAACCTTTTTGCTCATCTAAGCGTTGTACCATACCAATAAGAGGAATTGTGGGAGTTTCAGACAATTGCACCTTTCTTTGTAGAGCTAATTTATTTTTCATCCTGTTATCCAGGTTAAAAGCGTCATATTTAGCCGGAATATATGGGTCATCATTGGGGTTATATTCTTTGTAGTCTATACCATTTACAATGCCAAGTAGAGACTCCTTGCGGTAATTTAGAATATCATTGAGATTTTCCCCATATTCCGAAGTAAGAATTTCTTTGGCATAGGTTTCACTTACAGTGGTGATTAAATCAGCCCATAAAATACCCTGAGACATGAAATTAAGCGGTAACTTTGGAGCATTGGAAGGATAATCAGACCAGTCTTTTTCCAGGTCGTTGTTGACTAAAAAAGATTTATCAATGGAACCCTGATAAGCCAGATTGTGGATAGTAAATACTGAGCTATAGGGATTTTGCTCTTTTTTTAACCACATTACGATTAATGCAGTGTGCCAGTCATGGCAATGGACTATCTCGGGTCGCCAGCCAAGTTGAGGCAACAACTCAATAACAGCCCTGCAGAAAAACAGGAAACTTTCTAATTCATTTTCGCTATATATTTTGCTACTTCCAAAATACCTTTGATTCTCAACCAGATATACCGGGACATTGTTCTGCAAACTGGTCATTTTCAAGCCTATGTTTTGTGTTTTTCCTGATATAGAGAATTTGAAGCTGGGTTTTAATGTGGTTATGGGATAGTTGTCGGCGTTTATGCTGCCGTATTTGGGCATAATAATGCGGACATCATGTCCAAGTTCACGTAACGCTTTAGGCAGGGATCCAATGACATCAGCCAGACCGCCTACTTTAGCCAGAGGGGTAGCTTCGGAAGCTATAAAAAGAACATTCATTCCTTAGCGCGTTGTTCCCTGTTTTGGAAAAATTTAGTCTATATTCGGGAAAAGCTTGTCTTCTTCCCAGAATTGCTGGCAGAGGTGTTGTTCCGACTTATCTATTTGACCTGATTCGGCAAGATTTACCAGCTTATAGAACTTACCCACGTGGCCTTTGTAATTGTTACTATCTGAATAATAACCGAAGCGTTCCATGGCATATTCTTTGGCTTGTCCTGTGGTAATCAGGAAAGGCCAGTCACTGGATTGTAGTAAGAGCAATTCTCTGCTGGCTTGATTGAGAATTTGTTTAAGGCCACCTTTGGTATCAGGGAATTTAGAAGCCAGCTCTTCCATTTTTAGCTCTGCAGCATGTATTATGGGCAGCATCCAATCATTATCTACATTTTGCCAGGTGAAATGTCCACCACCTAATCCCCATGATCCTTCGGGTAAAGCCAAAACGTTTTCTGGTGGATGTTGTTCGATATGTTTACTGGCTGTGTTCATCTCTATAAACTCACTTTTGCTAAGGTGTTGCAAGACCTGTTTTAACCAATCTACTCCTTCGAACCACCAGTGACCGAAAAGCTCAGTATCATAAGCAGCGGCAATAATACTAAACTTGCCTTGTTCTTGGAAGAAATTTACCATTAAATCCTCGACCAGATGGGCGTAATGTGCGCTGTGCTCTTGAACTCTTTGAGCTGCCCAATAGGGGTCATAGTATTCCTTGTAGGCCAGGTCTATCTTAGCCCCGGTAACTTTCCAGTATTGAAGTCCGGAGACTCCATCCTTCTTATGAAATTCCCGATAATTAAAATCTCCTGGATATCCCCAATCTGCTGACCAGACCTGCATGCCCGTTTGATTATTTCTACCTATTACTGCCACTTCTGGTTTTTGTACCCAGTAAGGAAGAAAAGTAGTTTTTTGCGTTGGCTCGGCATATCCGACGATAGGTACGACATAACGTTGCGGTATATTTCCGTATGGGCCGATTACCTCTTCTTGTGCCTTTCCTATTGGCTGGCCTCCTTCTACAGTGTGAGTTTCGGCAAAAAAGCAGGCGATTCCTAGTTGAGACAAGAAATTTTCAAAGCCGGGCTTAACGAATTTCTTATCTCCAGACTTTATATAGAAAGCAGGCCGATAACCGCATTCAGGTAGCCAACAGGATTTAGGCTTAGTTGCAAAATGATGTTGATAATTTTCAACACCGGTTTTGAGTTGGGCATATATGGATGAGTCTCTCTTTAGCAATGGTAGATAGGCGTGGGTAGCGGCGCTGGTAGCTATTTCAATGTATCCTTCATCTTGAAGTTTTTTAAAGGCTAGGATTATATTTCTATTAAATCTATCCCTGAAGGCGTTTAATATTTCCTGGAATCTTTCCAAATAAAACCTTGCCAAATATACCAGATGTCCTTCTCCAGCTTTTTCAAACCGGTTAATATCGGCTTTAGCTCTATTAATTTTCTCTTCCAGAAACTCTTCTAAGTGCTTGATTATTAATGGGTCAGCTAATTGCTCGACAAGCACTGGCGTGAGACTGATGGTAAGCTTAAAAGAACAATTCTCTTCCTTAAGGTCATACAAAGCCATGAGCAAGGGCAAGTAAGTTTCGGAAGCTGCCTCATGAAGCCATTCTTCTCCATGCGGCCAGCGTCCAGCGTTGCGACAGTAAGGAATATGGCTATGTAAAACAAAGGTAAAACTTCCTATTTTCATAATTCATACTCTCCCAATTTTGTAATCAATCTTAGTGCTGCTAATTGGTTAAGGTTGGCAATTGAACTTTTTTGTTGAACCTGTTCTAGTAATACTCGCTTCAACAACCATGCTCTTTTGACTTTTTTATTTAAAATTTTCTTTTCTGGCACTGGTCTTTATTTTAAGAAAAGAAAGAACTTATGTTGGGTATATCGTAGCTCCTTTGGGAACTACTACTATGCCTCCTTCGGAGAGGGTACAGCCTTGTTGCTTATCTGCTTCTAAATTCCATCCTATGGATGCACCGGATTTGATTACCACATCTTTATCAATTATAGCTCGTCTTATTCGAGAGAAAGGTTCAATAATAGAGTTATCAAATATAATAGAGCTCTCCACTACTGTATCTCTCTCTACTAATACACCGGGAGATAATATAGAATTCCGCACTGTGCCTCCACTGATTATACAGCCATCAGAGACGATGGATTCTTGAGCTGAGCCTCCCAGAATAAATTTACTTGGAGGCACTGTCTTTTGATATGTTCGGAGAGGCCACTTTTGTCCGTAGAGATTAAATAAGGGGTCCACACCCACCAAATCCATGCTTGCTTCATAGTATAAATCAATAGAGCCTACGTCTCTCCAGTAGCTGGAATCACGGATACGTTCAACCAAAATGCTCTCTCTTTTTCCATCTATCACCTGAACCACAAAATCTTCGATTCTGTTCTCTTTTTCATAGTCATAGCAATAAACATCGAATTTATCAAGCATTGTTGGAATAATTTCTTGACCGAAGTCATCCGCGGGCATGTCTTGAAGGATTTCTATTAGAGTACTGGTCTTAAAAAGATATATCCCCATTGAGGCTAATACATAATTTGGTTCATCGGGAATCGTTTTAGGGCGCAGTGGTTTCTCTTTAAATCCTATCATCTTATAGCTTTGATCTACTTCAATTACTCCGAGTTTTTTGGTAGCTTGCTCTTTTTCTACTTTGATAGCAGCCACTGTCAGGTCTGTTTTCTTTTTACGGTGATAGTAGCGGAAGTGACGATAGTTCATCTTGTAGATATGGTCACCCGAAAGAATCAGAACATGGTCGAAATCTCTTTTCTTTATCAGGTTAAGATTCTGGCGTAGTGCATCCGCAGTGCCACGGTACCATTCTCTTCCTATTTTTTGCTGTGGAGGTACTGTATATATGAAATCCCCGAGCCCGGTGCTGGAGAGCCCCCAACCATCCTGGATATGTTCATTTAAAGATTCTGACCGATATTGAGTAAGGATATAGATTTGACGAATGCCTGAGTTGACACAATTGCTTAGTGTGAAATCTATGATACGGTATTTGCCACCGAATGGAACGGATGGTTTGGAACGTTCTTTGGTAAGTGGCAGCAATCGTTGCCCCTCACCACCAGCAAGCACTATAGTTAGCAGCCTTTCCATATATACTGCCTCCTATACCCATTATAATTAGATTGGATGCGGTTTGTCTAAATCTTTCCCGTGGATAGAGATATGCGACTTAAGTTTTGACGGAGAATAACTAGACTGTCCGGGTTACGGTTTGCCAGCTTCCACGACCTGTTGGTCTGTTTACTAACTAATTTTTAATTGGCTTTCTATTTGGGCAACTCGCTGTCTTACTTGAATTACGCTATCAGGGTTCAAGGACATGGAATCGATGTTATTTTTTACCAGAAACTCAACAAAGTCTGGGTAGTCGCTGGGGGCCTGTCCGCAAATACCCACTTTTTTACCCATTTTATGAGCTACGGCAATGAAATCAGCGATCATTTTTTTCACTGCCTCGTTCCTCTCGTCAAATAGATGCGAGAAATCTGCTGAATCGCGATCAACACCTAGAACCAGCTGTGTCAGGTCATTGGAGCCTATGGAAAAGCCATCGAAACGCGCGGCGAATTTATCAGCTAATATTACGTTGGAAGGTACTTCGCACATCATATATACTGCAAGCCCGTTTTCGCCACTTTTCAGCCCATTTTGGGCCATGACTTCCAGTACCTTATCTGCCTCTTCTGGCGTACGACAGAACGGAATCATTACAATTATATTGGTCAGTCCTATTTTTTCACGTGCACGTTTTATTGCCCAGCATTCCAGGGCAAATCCCTGCCGGTAACGTTTGCTATAGTAGCGGGAAGCACCGCGGAATCCGATCATGGGATTTTCTTCGCTGTGCTCAAATTGTTTTCCCCCGATTAGATTTGCATACTCGTTAGTCTTAAAATCACTCATACGAACAATTACTGGATATGGATATCTGGAAGCGGCAATCTTGGCGATCCCGAGTGCCAGGTTCTCTACGAAATATTTTGTTTTATCGTTGTAGGCACGGGTTAGTTCTTCAATTTGTTTGCGAGCCTTCTTGCTTTTCAGTTCGCTTAGACAAATCAGAGCCATTGGGTGAATCTTGATTATATTGTTAATAATGAATTCCATACGCGCTAGCCCAATTCCTTCACTTGGCAATCGCCACCACTGGAAGGCGGTTGATGGATTAGCCATGTTGATCATTATGTGGGTTTTGGTATTGGGGATTTTGCTCGGGTTTATCTCGGTTTCCTCAAACTTAAGTTTACCTTTGTAGATAAAGCCTTCACTGCCTTCGGCGCAAGAAAGGGTAATATCTTCATTATTTTTCAAAATCCTGGTGGCATTCTTGGCTCCTACGATAGCCGGTATACCAAGCTCTCTACTAACAATAGCGGCGTGAGACGTGCGTCCTCCCAAATCTGTAATAATACCGGCAGCTTTTTTCATGATAGGCACCCAGTCTGGGTCTGTCATGCCGGTAATTAATATAGAGCCCTCTTTGAATTTAGAAATATTATCGGCACTTTCAATAACACAAGCTTTACCGCTGGCTATGGCTTCACCCACGGCAATACCACTTAAAATTACCTCACCGGTTTCAATTAATTGATACCTTTTTAATGATGGTGCTTTTTTCAATGAGTGAACCGTCTCAGGTCTTGCCTGTACTATGAATAGTTCTCCGCTTTCCCCGTCCTTCGCCCATTCGATATCCATGGGTTTTTGGTAATGATTTTCTATATCACAAGTCCATTTAGCCAGCTTGAGGATTTCTTCATCGGTAAGCACAAAAGACCTGCGCTCGGTTTTTGATGTGGAAGTTTCTTTGGTTGTTCTGTTACCTCTGCTGGCGTAAATTATCTTACATTCTTTGTCCCCCAATTTTTTCTCGATTATGGGAATAAAGTTATCTTTATCCAGTAGCGGTTTAAAGACAATATATTCGTCAGGAGTCACCATACCCTGTACTACACTTTCTCCCAAACCCCAGGCAGCATTTATGACAACGACATCGTGGAATCCGGTTTCAGTGTCAAGCGAAAACATTACGCCGGCAGATGCTTTATCGGAACGTATCATTTTCTGTACGCAGATTGATAAGGCAATGTCCATGTGATCGAAGCCTTTTTCATGGCGATAGCTTATGGCACGGTCTGTGAAAAGAGAAGCATAACAACGAAGACAGGCTTCCAACAAATTGTATTCGCCTTGTATGTTAAGAAAGGTTTCTTGTTGGCCTGCAAAGCTGGCATCCGGCAAATCTTCAGCAGTAGCGCTGCTCCTTACGGCAACGCTTAGCTCGTAAGATTCGTACTTACGAGACAGTTCTCCATATGCACTGCGAATAGCAGTTTCCAGATCATCTGGAAATGAAGAATTTAAAATCAGCCTGCGTATAGATTCGCCAACTCGACTCAGAGATTTTGTCCCATTTTCAAGGTTCTTAAGTTCTGATTCAATCTTGGGCTCAAGTGCATTGGTTTTTAAGAAAGCCCAGTAAGCATCTGATGATATCGCAAACCCTCTCGGTACCTTGATGCCTTTATCCTGCAATGCTCTGGTCATTTCTCCCAGTGATGCATTCTTGCCGCCCACTTTTGCCAGGTCATTTAAACCTATATTTTTCAACCACATGATATAGTTTGTATTGTTAGTCACCACGTTTAGTTTTACCTCTATCTAATATTTATTTTTAGGCTGCCCCGTTCATGCTGTTGTATTGATAAACGATATCAGTATGTTACCTGTCTTGCAGAAAACCAGTATGCTATTTTCCGGGTAGTTTTCTTTTGACTCAATATAGCAGGCTGTTGATAATCAGTCAATGATTGTTAAATTGCAGATGGTGGTTCAGGCAAACTTCTTTTATCAGAAAAGTTAAAAATTTGCTATTATTAGGATAGCTTAAGAATTGATATTTTACTAATTTGCAAGGCTTTATTGTAGAGAGTAAAATTATCAAATTAGAGACAAATTAATATGTCAGGGCATTCTAAGTGGTCACAGATCAAACGCCAGAAGGGCGCATCAGATGCTAAGCGAGGGCAATTATTTACCAAGCTTACCCGTGAGATTATAATAGCTGTCCGTCAGGGAGGTACCAATCCGGAAGCTAACTTCCGTTTGCGTCTAGCGGTTCAGAAAGCCCGCGATAGCAATATGCCTCTGGACAATATTGAGCGGGCTATAAAGAGGGGGGCTGGTGCTGCAGATGCAACCAGCTTGACCGAGATGACACTGGAAGGATACGGAGCTAATGGTGTAGCGGTCATGGTTGAAGCTATGACGGATAACCGTAATCGTACTCTGGCAGATGTGCGCAGCGTATTTACCAAGCATGGCGGAAATCTCGGCGAAAGTGGTTGTGTCTCATGGCTCTTTGAAAGCAAAGGCGTAATTACTGTGGATACAAAGGGCATTGATGCTGATGATCTGGCATTACTGGCAATAGATGCCGGCGCTGATGATGTTAAGATTGAGAATAATTATCTGGACGTCATTGTTACTCCACAGAAATTGGAGGCTGTGCGAAAGGCCATAGAGCAAAAAAAGCCGATTGTATCGGCTGAGGTCTCTCTGATGCCCAAGAGTACGGTAATGGTAGATGAACAGGGGGCACTTAAAGTACTAAAGCTGCTTGATCATCTGGAAGAGCTGGATGATGTGCAGCGTGTCTTTTCTAATGTTGACTACTCCGAGTCGGTTCTGGAGAAACTGCGAGCTCAAGTGTAACTATGCGTGTTCTCGGCATTGATCCGGGCACTTTAAATCTGGGTTATGGCCTGGTGGATGAGGTGGGTGGAGATATGACCATGGTTGATTGCGGAGTGCTGACCTCGACCTCGAAAGTCCCTGTTGAAAAAAGACTATCTGATTTCTATAACAGGCTTGTCGAGATTATAATTCGCTATCAGCCGGAAGAGGTTGCTATAGAAGAACCTTTTGTGGCGATTAATGCTCGCTCGGCTTTAGCCGTGGGCAGAGCCCAGGCGATAGCTATTCTAGCTGCGGCTAATAAAAATTTACCTGTCTTTAGATATTTACCGGCTCAGGTAAAGCAGCAGGTAACTGATTATGGCGGTAGTAGTAAAGAACAAGTACAGGGAATGGTAAAAATTCAACTCGGTATTTCGGAGCTTCCCGGTTCTACCGACGCTGCAGATGCACTGGCTGTTGCCATTTGCCATATTTATCGAAATAAATTTAACCAGCGCATTAATAAATTTGAATAAGGACTTTTAATGATAGTTGCTTTAGAAGGAATACTGGAAAGTAGAGGAAATAATTCGGTGGTGGTAAAAGTGGGGCCATTAAGTCTCAACGTAGCTGTTCCCAATTCTACACTGGTGCAGCTTGGCAATGTGGGTGATAAAGTTTATTTAAATACCCATCTTTATTTGAGAGAGGACAACATTGCTATATACGGCTTTTCTTCAGCCGAAGAATTGGGACTTTTTCAAAGTCTTATTACTGTTTCGGGTATAGGTCCCAGGATGGCTTTAGCTGTTCTTTCTGTTCTGAATTCCGAGCAGTTAATTTCAGCCATAGAAGGCGGCAATGTTGACCTGCTCAGCCAGGTGCCGGGTATTGGCAAGAAGACGGCTGGACGGATAGTTTTGGAGTTGAAGGGAAAGATTGAGAAAGAATGGGGTAGTGTTATTGCTCCGTCTTTGCAGCAGGAGGATGCTGATGTTGTGGCTGCTCTTACCGGACTTGGCTATTCTCTGAGAGAAGCTACGCAGGCAGCTTCGGCCCTATCTGATTCCAAGGGGCTTGATTTAGAGGAAAAGGTAAAGCTGGCATTGCAGCGGCTTGCCAGAACATAAGTTGTAAGAAATTCCATAATCCAAATTCTGGCTGTAATCTTAATTCTGTCGATTTGTTTTTTTCAGTATTGATTAAGTTGACATAAGTATTAGGGAAATTTAATGCCTCAATTTAAGATTGTTTCTGATTTCAAACTCACCGGGGACCAGCCGCAGGCGGTAGATAAGCTGGTTGAAGGTGTACAAAAAGGCTATGACAAGCAGGTACTGCTGGGAGTAACCGGTAGCGGCAAGACTTTTACCATGGCTAATGTTGTGGAGAGATTACAGAGGCCTGCTCTGGTTATCTGTCATAATAAGACTCTGGCTGCCCAACTGGCTGCTGAGTTTCAGGAATTTTTTCCTGACAACGCTGTGGAATACTTCGTCAGCTATTATGACTACTACCAGCCGGAGGCTTATCTTCCCAGCACGGATACCTATATCGAAAAAGACATAGACATTAATGAAGAGATAGATAAATTACGGCATGCAGCTACCAGGGCTTTGCTTGATCGCAGGGATACCCTGATTGTGGCTTCTGTATCCTGCATATACGGTTTGGGCGAGCCTGAAGAATATCGTAGTTTTGTTGTCACTGTGAAAAAAGGCGAACAATATAATAGAGATAAACTGGCCCGCAGGCTGGTTGATATGCAATATGAAAGAAATGATTTTGAATTTGTTAGGGGTAAATTTCGCGTCCGAGGCGATACCATGGAAATCTTTCCGGCTTATGAAGAAATAGCTGTGAGGATTGAATTCTGGGGGAATGAAATCGAACGCATTGTTGAGGTCGATCCTCTTACCGGTGAGATTCTGAATGAGCGGACTGAAATTGATATTTACCCAGCCAAGCATTTTGTTACTTCTCGTGATAAATTGATACTGGCTATAGAAGATATAAAAGTTGAGCTGGCGGGAAGACTGGAGGAGTTAAAAAGCCAGGGCAAAATCGTTGAAGCCCAGAGACTGGAGACACGAACTAATTATGATATCGAGATGCTTAACGAGTTCGGTTATTGTAATGCAGTGGAGAACTATTCGAGACATCTGCAACGACGTGCTCCGGGTAGTCCGCCTTGGACTTTGCTCGATTATTTTCCCGATGACTTCCTGTTGTTTATCGATGAGTCCCATATGACGTTGCCTCAGATCAGGGGCATGTATCATGGGGATATTTCACGGAAACAGACTTTGGTCGATTATGGTTTTCGGTTACCCTCGGCGCTGGATAATCGACCGTTGAATTTCACCGAGTTTGAGAGTCGTATCGATCAGGTGATTTATGTCTCGGCCACGCCCGGCCCTTATGAATATGAACATAGCCAGCAGGTGGCGGAGCAATTAATCCGTCCCACCGGTTTGCTGGAGCCTACCATAGAGATTAAGCCTACTAAGGGGCAGATAGACGACCTTATCTATCAGATAAAGGCCAGAGTGGATAAAGGCGAGCGTTGTCTGGTAACCACGCTTACCAAGAGGATGGCTGAGGAACTGGCTGATTATCTCAAGGAAATGGAGATAAAAACGCATTACTTACATTCTGAGGTGGATACTCTGGAGAGGGTGGAGATTTTACGTGATTTGCGCCTCGGAGTTTATGATGTTGTAGTCGGGATAAACCTGCTTCGGGAAGGATTGGACCTGCCGGAAGTTGGCCTGGTGGCGATTTTAGATGCGGATAAGGAAGGCTACTTGAGGTCGAAGCAGGCGCTTATCCAGACAATGGGGAGAGCCGCCCGACATGCCGACGGCCATGTCATAATGTATGCTGATTCTACCACTACATCTATGCGTGAAGCTATGGATGAAACCCATCGTCGGCGTCGGATACAGGAGGAATATAACAAAGAGCACGGAATCACCCCCCAGGGGATAAAGAAAGCTATTCGGGATATTACCGAGCGTGTCAAAGTGGTTGCTGAGGCTAAAACTCCCTATACTGCTGCGCCGATATCCAAAGATGAACTGGTCAGGGTTATCAAAGACCTGGAAACTCAGATGAGAAAAGCTGCCAAGAATCTGGAGTTTGAAAAGGCGGCTTTACTGCGGGACCGTATTATCGAATTGAGAAAAGATGAGGAATTACTATCGCCTTTTCTCAAAAGATGATTGGATTCTGTGGGAGTCACCTGCCCACAGGTGACCCAATGCGCCTAAGCAAGTTTAGTTATCGGTACCCCAACATCTTCACCATTTACATAGTACCTAGCACTGGAAAAGCTATAAAGTTCAGGTCTGGCGCATAATTGCCAGTGTTCTTGAGCAGGATTATTGTGAATATAGTTGAGCTTGATATCGAAAGTCTTCGTTGTTGTTATCACTAGTTCATCAAAGCGTTTCTGCCAGACCTGATACTGATGAGTATGACTGTATTTATCTGCGGAAGTAGAAAAAATTTCAAGCAGCTTTTCCTCGTTGTGTTCCTGGCACCATTTTATAATCTGTTTTGCCGAGTATTCTTTTAATTTCCCCATGAACTTAGAAACATCACTGGTTTTACTCATTGTTGTTAACACGTGTATGTGAGTGGGCATGATAACAAAACCATGTAGGTCTATAGCGAATTTGGTGACATAGAAACTTAGATTTTCCAGCAAAATTTGTGCTAAAGGTTTTTGGTAGAAGATACGAGTGGATTCTGTTACTGTTGTTGTGAGAAAGTAAGTAGTGTGCTGAGACTGTGTTGGAAGATGTTTTCTTTTCATGACAGTTAGATAGTTAGGTCACCTGTAGGCAGGTGGTTCCCACGTTCAACCTTCTTTTACGAGGTCACCTGTAGGCAGGTGACTCCCGCAATTAGTATCCTTCTTCTTTGAGCTTGTCGTATATTCTTGCGGCTCTGGGGTAGCCGATGCGGAGGCGGCGTTGAAGGAATGATGAGGAGATATTTTCATGTTCTTCTGCCAGTCTTCTGGCTTCGTCCATCAGGCTGTCATCGGAATCGATTCCCGAGGAAGCGGCTGCTGCGGCTTCTTCAAAATTAATGGCTGCTGCGTCTGCACGCCTTTGATTGCCCCAGAATGTGGTTAGCCTTTCGATCTCTGCATCGGAAAGGAATGGGCCCTGAAGCCGTTTTGGTTTGCTGGCATCGGTCGGCATATAGAGCATATCGCCCCTACCCAGCAGCTTCTCCGCTCCGGCAGAATCGAGGATGGTGCGTGAATCTATTTGAGAAGTAAGAGTAAAACTTATACGGGTAGGGAAGTTAGCCTTGATCAAGCCGGTGACCACATCGACTGAAGGGCGCTGGGTGGCTACAATCAGGTGGATACCGGTGGCTCTGGCCAATTGGGCCAGGCGACAGAGATTATGTTCCACCTCATCGAAAGCGGTCATCATCAGGTCGGCTAGCTCGTCGACAACGAGTACTATGTAAGGCATGGTATCGCCGGGCTGGAGGTTTTGATTATAGCCCTCT
>Ga0265297_10003506_pt1 | contig 28161 bp, 40 predicted proteins | sample Munlanlwell13791_FD_192502 | JGI IMG/M metagenome (GOLD analysis project Ga0265297, IMG submission 192502) | Leachate microbial communities from a municipal landfill in Southern Ontario, Canada - Leachate well 137-91 | ecosystem: Engineered > Solid waste > Landfill > Unclassified | place...
TATATTCCCGATGGGGACGAGGACTATTTTCGCCTAATCGAAGAAAACAAGAAACTGCTAAAGACCCTGAACGAGTTAATCGCCGGAGTCAAAAGAGCGAAGGAGAAGATAAATTGATAGACCTTAACACCCTATCCTCATCAGAAATAGACATTAAACTCGATGAACTTGAACTAAAACTCTCCCAAGAACAAAACTCGCTATCCACAGTAGAAGATGAATTAACCGCCAAGAGAAAGGAGATGGTCATATTACGAAATACTATAACCGATTTAGAGCAAGCGGTAAGGAAGGGCAGTAGCGTAATCTCACAGACCAAAATGGACATTAGGCGTGCGGAACGCAAGATGTTCAAGAAAATCAGGGAAGAAAAGTTCCAAGTATAGAAAGGGGGTCTGAACACTTGGGGTAAATGACTTGTTTCTCCGGATCGTGGGAATGGTGATAGGTCAAGCGATAACAGATTGCCAAACATTGAGTAAGCCCGTGAAACATAACGAACACAACAAGAACAGGAACAAATACAGGATATACGCATACCAAGACGCCTATGACTTCCTGTTTAACGGAACGAGATTACCGGAATACCTGGAAAGTTATGGGTTCAAGGTCTTGGAAATCGAGTATATCCGCAGGAAAGCAAGGGAAGCGATAGAGAACGGGACAAAGTTAAAGACAGACATATTTGCGGGAGTGAACGGAAAGTTAAAGAGGGCGGCTTAAGCCCCACTGGGGCAGAAAGGAAAAAATGGGATACACGAACATTGGAAATACTGCTTGCCAATCGCAGAACTCACCGAAGGCAGGGGAAGAAATAATGCGAGAATTGGGGATAGCAATAGAGGAACTTGGTGATATAAATGCAAGATTAAGTGGAATAGAAAATAGACTTTTAGTTCCCAAACCAACCAACCTTTCAGGCAAGGACCAATCTCCGTCACCAAGTGCGTTAATGCTATCAATAGTTTCGGGGATAAGAAGGTTGAGGGAAGAGATGGCCTATACACGGGAAGTGATTAGTCGGTTAGAAAACGAGATATAGTTAGGGGGTGATGTGTATGCCTTGTGGAAGTAAACCGAAGAAAAAGGGTGGTAAAAAGAAGTAAACTGACTCTGTTGGACGTAGGACACGGGAACTGGGAAACTGGTTCCCGTTTTTATTTTACTCAATGGAATGAGATAATTGAAAAGGACAACAAATGACCCGCCAAGAATCCCATAAAAAAATACCTAAAAAGACCTGCCAAAATTGTAAAGACCAAACGTGCTTAAAAACAGGAAAACCCTGTGAGGAGATAGAGACACTCTTACGATCTGAAGGAGTCAAGAGCCGAGATTGGATAAGACCCAAGATAAGCAACAAACTGGATAGTGAGCGTGGTGGATACGGAAGATACAGGGAGATACCATTTTCGTCATTCAAACAAAGGGATTTTACCCTATTGGGCGTGGATAAAGAAGATTACGGGGAGCAGGAATAGAATAGCAACAAATTACCCGTAAAAATAGCAAACCTCAATTCCAAGCACAAATATATAGAATTATCTTGCTTTTTTGTTATAAACTCACAAAACGCTGTGCTTGGATACGCCTAATAGTGAAAGAGTGTGTGATAATAGCGAGAAGGACTTTCTTTTTCGGTTTCCTTGGGTAAGGCAAACTGGCCGTTAAATCGGTAAAGAGGATAACATATCCGGCTATGGGACGACCGCCTAAAAGGATAAACAGGGTTAATAGGCAAGAGTAATAAAGTGCGAGCCTTGAGCGTTTAGTCATACGATAATTGACCCCTGATAAAGATAACTTATTCTCTCCTATCTTCTCCGATAGTCTCCATTCATAGCAGATATCATATCTTGCCTTGAGAGTGTCCCTCTCTTTCTTTACTTATTAAAAGGGTTTTAGTAAGTGTGGCACATATATTGAGGGGTAGCATAAATCCCGACATTCAGGCACTTTGGAGCATTTCGGCCTGATAAGAAGCAAAACCTGAAAAGCCCTTAAAAATCCTAAACACCAAAAAATAAAGGTAAACAATGGACCTAAAACACTTAACAGGTAAGGAAATACAGGTAATAGTGGGTAATATGGCGGTAAAAGGCCGCCTAAAAGAAATAAAGGATGATTATATCCTGCTAGAGAGTAGAGGAAACGAAGTATACTTAGATCCCAGTAAGATAGTATATGTCTTGGTAGAAAAGGAACAGGAAGAAGAAAAGAGGGTAATACAGTAAGTAAACGTTTACTTTATATTATATTGTAATATATTGGTATATAAGGGGATAAATTAGTAAAATGTCAGGGGTAAAGGGTAGATCAGGTAGAAGGGTCAAGAGTATTGAGGAGAGGTGTCTTGCGTTGAGGGATAAGGCAAGGGAGACCACTCTGGCGGCTTTGAATGACTTGTCTATACCGTTGATTGAACGTGCCAAGATAGCCAATCCTATCAGCGTGAAGGAAATGGCCCAGAAGATAGAACAGACCGGACAATTACCAAGCGCAATAACGATAGTCCATACAGGACAAGCAGTTACGCCAATAATCGAACACAAGCCGATTAATCGTCTACCCAAACAACCTGAACCAGTATCAGAACCCAGCAAGATATTACCCTAATCACTAAAAACTACTATCCTCGGGAAGCGTGCTCGTGTACTTAACATAAGCGTTATTATAAGGACGTTAAGGGGTAAAAGGGTAACTTGTTGCGATGAACTGGTAAATTATTGACCCCCCCGCCATCGGTTCTGGTTATATTAGTATCAGGAGGTGCCACGGAGAATTTTTATGGATTTTAAAAGTTATCCACAGGAGGACACCCTGATTAGGAAACCCTTAACCACGGCTCTGAGAAAACAAGTCTACTACGCTTATACCCAAAAGTATGGCTATAACTGTTTCTATTGCGGTCTTGACCTCCAAGAGTGCGGTGTTTGGTATGACCACGTTCTCCCCCTTTCTTGTGGTGGGGACGACACCGAAGATAACTTGGTGTTGAGTTGCCCTATGTGTAACCGAGCCAAAGGGACACTTGACGTAGTAGAGTTCCTTTACTGGCTATCCCACATTCGGTCTAACAATTTCAAGTGCCACGCCCTTAACCAAGTAGAATTAAAACCAGTTCACGAGGATAGGCTTAAAACGAACATAGGAACATCGTAGAAAGGTAAAGTGTTGCTTTCCGGAATAAACAAGCTCTGTGCTCAGTGTTCCAATTCCTGCAAACAATGGCAACAAGTTACGGTAGTCGCTTGTCCTCTTTTCCGATCAGTTGCCAAACCCCTTGACCCCCCCACCCTGCAAGCACGCCATTTCAACGACATTGCCCAAGGTGAGGGGCAGAGTGAGAAATAGGGCTGGGATACCTTTTCCCGAGTTCGGGCTTTAAATCGCCACGTAGGGGCTAAATGACCGTTAAACGCATAGTCTTACCTGAACTGTTCCAACTCCAGAGAGAAATCTCTTTAGATACCCACCGTTTCAGGGTCTTGGATATGGGTCGTAGGTGGGGCAAGTCCTTCTTGGCTATGGTTGAAGCCTTTAATATGCTTGTCTCTGCCTTCGAGAAGCACCGTAGACCCGCAAGGGTCTGGGTAGTGTCTCCGACCTTTCCTATGGTCAGGGAGGACTGGCTACAGGCTGAATACATCTTAAAGGACGCCATAACCGAAAAGAAGGTCTCCGAGTTTACCCTCAAGTGTGAGCCTTTCGGTATGATAGAGTTCAAGTCCGCCGAAAGGGAAGATGAGGGTTTAAGAGGTGCCGGTCTTGACGGGTGCGTAGTTGACGAGGCGGCGCGTGTATCACAGAAGTCGTGGGAACAGGGTCTGCGTCCGGCGTTAGCCGATAAGTTGGGAAGGGCGTTGATCATAAGCACCCCCAAAGGGCGGAACTGGTTCTACGATATGTGGCTTAGGGGGCAGTCGGATAGTTCCGAAATTAAGTCTTGGAAGTGTCCTACACATACAAACCCCTACTTCCCGAAGGAGGAATGGCAGACCATACTCGACTCTACGCCTGAACTCATCTTGCGGCAGGAGTTCTTGGCTGATTTCCTTGAAGATGACGCTTCGGTCTTCAAGAACATCGGTGAGTGCTTAAAGGGTTCTTTAGACGACCCCAAGACCGGAGAATACTACACCATAGGCGTTGACCTCGCAAGGACTGAAGATTTCACAGTAATAACCACCATAAGAAACAAAGACTGCTCTGTTGTTGACTTCATACGTTTTAATAATCTTGACTGGTCTTACCAGAAAGAAATGATAAAGTCCTCTGCCCGTAAGTGGAATGACGCCTACGTTTGGATAGACTCCACAGGCGTCGGAGACCCTATCGAGGAGGACTTACGAAAGTCCGGTATTAAGACCAAAGATTATAAGTTCTCCAATCCTTCCAAGGAAGCGTTGGTCGAACAGATGATGATAGCCATTGAACAGAAACTGATTTCCATACCCGACTGCGATAAGACCAAAGTCCTTATAGACGAATTGAAAGATTTTACTTATACGATGTTGCCTTCGGGAAAGATAAGGTATGAAGCCGCTTCGGGTCATCACGACGACTGCGTTATCAGTTTAGGACTTGCCATTTGGGGTATCAAGCATTTACTTTACGGGATTAAAAAAGAAAAGAACAACGATATACCGAGGAACTCTGCCGTATGGTTAGAAAGAAAAGCGTTAGAAAACGAATTAGCCGAAAACTCAAAATTACCAAGAAGATACAGAAGAAGGATAAGCGAGAACCTGTCATTCAGTTAAAGGAGGAAACGATGGCGAAGGAAAAAAGGGAAGAACCGAAAGAGGAACCGAAGGAAGAAGTAAAGGTCAAAGAGAACCCGTCTGTCATAGTGGAACCGAGTCTTGTAAGCGAGGCATAGATGCTTAAAATATCACCTGACGAGATAATGAAGTGGCGGGTCGAGATTTCCAATTCCGAGGATTTCCGTGACCAAGAACTCGGAGAGTTAAGGTATGACGCCATTACCGGTTCGGGAAAGAACATCAATTACTTTGAGACGGGTCTGTCTACCGACATCACCCAGCAGATAGGCACTCTCGAACCCTTACAGACGATTAACATAATTTTCCCTATCGTCAAGAACATCATACCCACGCTCTACTGGAAGAACCCCCATATCACGGCTATACCGAGAAGGCAGGAAGATGAGATGTCCTCTCCTTACGCCGCCGCCATATTAAACCATTACTACGAAGAACTGGATATAAAGGCGGTAAATCGTCAGGTGATTTTTGACGCTTACGTAATCGGAATGGGTGTCTGTAAAATCGGATACGCCACGCAGTTCGGTTCCGATATGCCTGATGATGATTTGGAGAAACGCAGGGAAAAAGAGAAGTCAAAGACCCTGTTGGAGAAACTCGGTTTAAGGAAACCCAAAGAAGAACCCAAAGAAAAGATAGTTGACCTTAACGAATACATTAAATCAGAGAAACCTTACGTTGTGTGGGTCAACCCATTTGAGTTCGGCATAGACCCGTGCGCGAGAAACATACACGAAGCAAGGTATGTCTACCACAAGACCACTAAACTTCTCTCGCAGGTCAAGTCAAACCAACTCTACGAGAACACGGATAAACTGGTCGGCTCGGTTGTTTCCGATACGAACATATCTAAAGTCCCCGAAACAGAAATAGAGAACTTCAAGACGATAGATTTATACGAGATACACTACAAGACCGAGGAAGGGATAAATGTTTTAGTCCTCGCCAAAGACCAAGAGGACTACACACCCCTCTACCACGACAAATCTATCTACGATATGGACGGATTCCAGTTTGAGATACTGACCTTTAACAAACATAACCATAAACTCTATCCCCGTTCAGATATAAGTATCGTCAAGGGTCTACAGGACAGGATAGCGACCACATTCGATTCCATACTTGACCAAGTAGACAAGTTCGTTCCCAAGTTAATCGTTGACGAATCCGCTATGACCGAACAAGGAAAGAAGTCTTTACGGGACGGAGAGGTGGGAGCGATATGTTATTCCACTAAAGACCCCAACACGGTCGTAAAAGAAGCGTCCTTTACCCAGTTAAAGGGGGACTTGACCGTCCTTATTGACAGGATAATGGACATTGTTATGCTTGAAACAGGTCTTACGAGAGCGCAGTTGATGGGTATGACCTCGGCACAGACAGCTACCGAAGCCCAGATAGGACAGGCAGGACAGAATCTTCGTCTTTCGGACAAGTTTGACTTCGTTGCGGACTTCGCTAACAGGCAATCCGAGAAACTTTGGTCGGTTGTAAGGCAGTTTGTCGACTTACCAGAGATACAACTTATTACTGGCGAGAGGGGAATAGACGAAACGACAGGTCTACCCAAGTTTTCGTGGATGCCTGACATAAACTCCAAGATTTCCGACTCGCTCAAAGAGGGAGATTACCGTTTCCGTATAGAAGTCGGTTCAACCGAGAAGCCCGACCTGCCGATCCTGCGTAAACAGGTCGAGAACCTCGCTAATATCTTAATGAAACCCGATGTATTGGTAGCGTTCCAACAGCAGGGGTATAAGATTAACTTGGCAGAGATACTTAAACGCTATCTCTACCTGTTCCCTGACGTATTTGTTGACGGGGGCAAGATAATCCAGCCCATTACCCAGCAGACGCAGGGTTTAATCCCCCCGCAGATGCCAGAAACCCGTGGCGGTGGCGGAACAGGAGTAAGACCACAGCAATTTCAGGAAGCACCGCCCAATATGGCGGATATAATTTCACAAATAGGCGGCGAAAAGGGTAATGTCCCTTTAGCATAGAAAGGAGAGTAAATGCCTAACCAGTCAATCTATTGGCCTAAAGACGCACACGCAGGGTATTACGACAAGGCACTTCAAAAACATTTCCACAGCAAGAGCGAGAAACGGGAGTATATGAACTCAAAGGGTATATCCGAAGAAGGTTCTATGGAAAGCAATTCCCACAGGGACAGGCGGCTTGCTGACGAGATAAACTATCACAGGGAAAAACAGGGCTTAAAGCCGAAAACAATCGCAGAACTAAAAGGAGAAAGGTAATGGCATACGCAAGTTTTAAACCGGCAAAGAGGACTTCGAAGGGCGCACCGAGGAATAGTGAGGAAATAAGGAACCTACCAAAGGAAGCGACAAGGAGCCCTTATACCAACCCGTCTGTCGCTAAAACCCCGTTTAACGGGACAGTCAACGAAAAACTATAACGAGGGTCGGTAATGAACGTTAAAATCCCTAACTCTATGAAATCCCCCACGGTCATCGTTATCGGTCAAGGGACTATGGACGAAAAAAAGAACTCCATCCACGAAAAACGTATGGACAACCTTGAAAGAAAACTCGACCAACAGTATAAGTCCGTCGTTAATAATTCTGGTTTTGAGAAGAAACTTGACCAACTCCAGAAGTCTTTTGAAAACGGAATGAACAAAGTTGTTTCTGCTAATAAAAAACTTATAAACAATGACCAGTCTAAAAGGATTGAATCGTTAAAAAGAGAATTGGAAGCAAAGATAAACTCTGTCAGGAAATTGGATAGCGGGAAAGAAAATCTAAAACCCCTTGTTAGAAAACTTGATTCGTTAGAAACTGCGTTAAGCAAGATACCTTCAAAGATACAGGTATCCCAACCCAAGTCGCAGAACCTTAACGCCTCATTTGAAAAAATGATTTCAAGATTAGAATCGGCGATAGATAAAGTCAAACCGAGGATGTACCCCTCGCCATCGTAATACAGGTATGACACCACCTTTGAGTGTGTCCCTTCGTCAGGCCAGACGTAAAAAGGAGAAATAAATGGAAGAAGCAAAAGACGTAACAGGAGCCTCGTCAGCCCCATCGGCGTTAGAAAGCGCAATAGCCTCCTCGCCAGAGGTCGAACAGGAAGCGACACAAGAGGTAGTTCAGGCGCAGGCCCCAACTGCGGAACAAGGGACTGAACAACCCGTTGTAGAGCAGGAAGAAGGTCGGATACCTTATTCCAGATTCAAGGAAAAGGTTGATGAGGCTAATTTTTACAAGGAGTTGCTTTCAAGGCAACCCCAGCCCACGCAACCTGTTCAGCAACAGCCCGTGAACCCATACGCCAATATGTCACCGGAAGAAGAACGCTTCTGGCGGGCGGTAGATGAAAGGGCGGAGAAAGTTGCGGAACGCAAGTTATCGCAAATAACTCCGGTAATCGAAGCAGGCAGGATGGAAATAGCGCAATCGAAAGTTGTGCAGTTCCGCCAAGCCCACCCCGACATCAAACCCGACTCGCCCGAAGAAATGGAGATAGCCCAGAGGATTAGCGCTGGTTATCGCCCTGACGATGCTTACTGGTCTGTTATGGGGCCTCGCGGAATAAGGGTTGCTGAAGAAAAAGGGAAACAAATAGTTAAACAACAAATCGAGGCCAAAAAGAAAGCCAATGTCGGGTCAACCACCGGTGTTTCACAGCAGGCGGTTGCTCCCAACACTAAACTATCATACCGGGAATATAACTCAAAGTTATACGACGATATGATGGCCGGTAAACTTTAAGGTCTCCTAAAGGAGAAATGAATGGCAACGGGCAATTCGAACTTTGACCGCCTTGCTACCATTTCGCTTCAGAACCACGGTAAAGAGATATTCGATGCCGTATCTACCAATAACGCACTTCTTTATATGCTCAAGAAAAGGGGCAACATAAAGATAGTCGATGGTGGTAGGTCGTTTACGCATCCTCTTTATTACAAGCAGAACACCAGTTTCAGGGCTTACTCGAAGTTGGAAGCCATTGACACGCCGCTTATGGACGATGTCACTCGCGCCGAATACCCGATTAAGGTCGTTGCTGGTTCGCTTGCAATATCAACGTATGATGAAGCGACAAATCAGGGCAAGGAAAAACTGCTTGACCTTCTTGATGAAGTCAAGATGGCGGCAGAAATATCAATGTCTGAAGTTATGGGCGATCAGGTATTTTCTGACGGTGTCGGAGCCAACGATTTTGACGGCCTCCAGCACCTGATTAACGTATCCCCTTCGACCCAGACGGACGTTGGTGGGATAAACCCGAGCGATACGGGTAATGAATACTGGCGCAACTACATCAACACGACCGGAACCGCCGCGTTTAACACGGGTAGCGCTGGTCTTACGTTGATGAACACGGCGTTGAATCAGACCACGTTTGGTCGCCAGGGGCCGAGAGCGGTTATAACCACGAAAGCGATTTACGGGTTATACGAAATTGGTCTTACCGCGAACATACGTTATGTAACGACTGAACTGGCTGACGCTGGTTTCAGGCACTTGGCATATACCACGATGCCTATATTGTTTGACGATAATTGCCCCGCCGCCAGGATGTATTTTGTCGATACCGACAACCTCTGGCTCCAGTTGCTCGCAAAGGGTAACTTCCAAGTTACTCCGTTCGAGCCGTCGCATAATCAGTTAAGCAAGACAGCGTTGATGTATGTGTTTGGTAATCTCACCGCAGGCTCCCGCAGGACGCAGGGCTTGCTTACGGCTATAACTGGATAGAAAGGAGAAACTAAATGAAAAAGTTATTTGTTCTTTTAGCAATCCTTTCTTTTTCGGGGATTGCGTTTGGAGCGAGCATACCGTCGGTTGTTTCACCCTCTGACGGGCCGGAAGTTTGGACTGTCGAAGTCTACAATGACTCCGGTGCGGCTTTAACATCAGGTTCGATAGTTGTATGGGATTATACAGATACGGATATGTCGAGTATCGCAAACCGTAAAATGTATGTCACTACAACTACGACCGTTGATGACATCGCTTGTGCTGGTATCGTTGTGTCGCCTTCCATAGCGGCTGGTTCGGTAGGTGCAATAGCCATCTACGGCCCCGTCCCGTGCAGAGTTACAGGCACGGTCACGGCTGGTTTAGGTCTTGCCACTTCAGCTACCGCCGGAGTAGTTGGGCCTTACAGCAACACGTCTGCTGACGATGCGGCTGTGGGCTTCAGCGTTGCGGCTACTACCTCGTCTAATCTTGGTGGTGGTGATGATATCGGGATTGTATTTGTAAATCCCAGCTTACAGTTGGACTAACAAAGTTGAGGGGCGGGGCAACTCGCCCCTCTCTTACTTATGAAAAAATATCTTATACTAATAATCATCTTACTCTTATCGGGTTGTAACGATAAATACTACCCCCCTATGTCGCAAGACCAGGGGCAGAGAATACATTATAAATACGTTATGTATCCTATGTCCAAATGTGATTACTGTAAAGAAGAAACCCATATATATAAAGTAGTCAACGGCAAGAAAATTATGTGTAACAACTGCTATAAAAAACGATATTTAAGGGCGAACGGGATTAAGTGAAGGGGGATAGCGGGTTGAAAAAAATGGTGCTGTTCTTTCTCATAGTATTCCCCTTCTCGGCATTTCTGATACCTCAACTCGATATTTGGCACGGGCAAGGGTATATTATACAGGGTGCGATACTTATCTTTTACTGCGCCCACTTATTCAAGAAAAACAAACCCCTTGCCCTGCTTCTTGGTTGGGCTGGGTTATTGACCTTAAACCTATTCGTAAAAGCCCACATAGAAACCAAGCAATACGCCGTAATGGTGTTCCTGCCGTTCTTTAACCTGTTGAATATAGTAATCTTTTTTGACCTATTAACACAATGGGTAGACAAGGAAACATACAGGAAGTTCTTTAAGTATTTTGTTTATACATTCTTGGTAGTGGCGGTTTATTCCCTATTACAGAAATTCGGTCTTGACCAGTTTTACCGTTCAATAGACGCTTCGATAAAGGGAAATAACAGGGAACTTGTCGGGGTAATGGGAAACTCAATGCACCATTCCCATTTCCTTGTAATCGGACTGCCAGTCCTGTTCATATTAAAGGGGTGGGTGAGAAAACTTGCGATACTCTTTGCTGTGGGCTGTATTGTTTTATCTGGTTCATCTTCAGGTCTCTTGGTTGCTTTGGCAGTTATTGCCCTTGGTCAGGTATTTTTAAGGATATACACGATAAAGGAACTGATACTTTTATTTATAGTCGGTCTTAATTACGTCTTTTGGTCTCATATACAATTATCGTCTTTCGCTTTTGATAACGGGCGCTTACAGATATGGAAAGATTACTTACCCATATTCAAGGCAAAACCCATTACGGGTTGGGGAATGGGTATAGTAAACGTATTAGCCCAAGAACCCAAGTTCCTGACTTGGAGACACCTTCATTTAGAGTATTACCACTTGGCGGTTGAACTCGGTCTTATCGGGTTATCGTTTGTGGCTTGGGGAGTAATTGACTATTTCGGGAGATTTATAAGAGGTGTTAAAGATGAACTTTCTGTCATATCGGCTTCAATGTTTCTGGCGTTTTGTCTGGCTTCGTTATTTGGGTATCCCGCCCATTTGTGGGTGTTAGCGATATTGGGTATTACGGCTTATAGTTATCAGTATTTAATGGAGAAATAATATGGCTCTTTCGACGTTGAGCGAGATTCGCTCGAATGTGGCTTCTACCGCAAGGGAAACGCAGATAAACTCCCTTATTGACACGTTTATCAACTTGTCCTTACAGGAGATAAACGATCCTGCGTGGGCGTTTGAACAAGCCCAAGCGTTCAGGGGATATAACCATCTCTGGTCATTTAACCGCAGGAAGTTCACGTTCCCCGTAATGGGAGAAAACAACCAGTTACCGAGGGACTGCGATAAGATAGCCCTTATCAGACAAATTAACTCCCCCACCAAGCTCCAGTACATACCCGATGAACTATTCTACAAATACGTTCCCAATCCCACCGCTACGGGAAACCCCCTCTATTACAGGATATGGGAGGAAGAAGGGCTGTCCACCCGTCTGGCTACGGACGATAGCATCACGGTTCTTTCCTCGTCCGCTACGGATAGTTCACAGACCGTATCCGTTGTGGGTTATTCTACGTTGGGTTATGTCCAAAGCGAAACGATTTCACTTAACGGGACGACACCCGTGGCAGGAACGCTTACTTATGACGCCGGTAGACCGATAAGGGTTTCCAAGTCAGCGGCTACAACGGGTTATGTCACGGTCAGGAAAACCACCGCACCAACTACCACGCTCGTCATTCTCTCTCCCGAAGACAGGAGTCCGAGGTTCAGGGTGTTAGGGTTGTATCCGATACCGACAGCGGACACGGGAAGTATAACGGCTTACGCTGACTCGGCGACTTCTCCGGGCGTTAACACAACCGTCACTTCAGCGGCTCACGGCTTATCTGACGGGGACGAAGTAATAATCTCGTTGACCACGAACTATAACGGCACATACACCATAGAGAACGTAACCACAAATACTTTCGATATAGTCAAGGCGTTTACGGTCAACGACGCCACGGGAACGTGGGATAAGATTATATTACATTTGTATCTTGAATACTACACACGCATACGCCAGTTAGTCAATGACTCGGACGTTCCCGACATAAACGAGAAATGGTTATGGGTTGTTCGTCTCGGTGCGTTGGCGAAGGTCTACGCTTACCAGAAAGCCGATGACAAGATGGTTTCTACGCAGGCGATGTATGCTTCAGGCGTGAGAAGTATGGTGAAAAGTGACCTCGGAGAATCTGACTATATACCCACGCTCACGAGGCATTATAAGAGACCGGGAACTATCGTAACATTCTCTACCGAAGGATATGGTGAATATGGCTTGGTTCCGTAAACTATTACTCGCAGGTATACTCTTATGTGTATACTTTCCCCTTTACGCTGAAACTCCCCGTGTATTCCCAAGCGAGGGATTACAGCAGTTTTTAGGTTTAGACGACACAAGTGCGCCGACAAGCGTTAAAGACGGTCGTGCCGCAGACATACAGAACATTATGCTCGACATTACGGGTGCGGCATACAAAAGGAACGGCTATTCTCTTGAAGTTTCACTCGATACCAATGAAGTCGGGGATGACTTTGAAGCGGTAACGGGACTTTACGAACTCTACAAATCTGACGGAACAAGGACAAAGATAGCCGTCGGGAATAAGTTTTACTCTTGGACGACCACAGGAACAAAGACAGACATTACGGGTGCGGACGTTGTCGCCTCGGGTATCACGGTAGCACAGAACAACCAGTATACTTGGGCTTCGGCTCTCGATTATGCCATAGGAACTAATAATGTAGACCCTCCTGTCAAGATAGACGGGACTACCGCTTCTATACTTACCTACGGCCCGTTCAGCGATGCCAATAACTTTACCGCAAAGTGCGTTATCTGGTGGAAGAATTATCTGGTATTCGGCAACACGACCGAACTTACCGTTCCGCACACCACACGTATACGCTGGTCAAACGTAGGAACGATAGACCAGTTTGACGATGATGATTTCGTAGACATAGCCACCCTCGGTGGACAACAGATCGAGGCGATGGCTACTATTTATGATGACCTGTTCATATTCCTTACGGACTCGATTTACAAGGTTTCCCTTGTAGGTGGAACAGAGTTAATTCAGGTAACCAAGGTTTCCGAGGGAATAGGGTGTATAGCAAAGAACTCGGTTAAGAATGTGGGCATAGGAAACGCCGAAGGTATCATATTCCTGTCAAGGGATAAGACCATAAACTTCGTTGACGGTGTTTCGGTCAAGGAGATTTCCACACTTATTTCGGGAGTGATGGACGACCTGTCTGGTGCGAGATTACCTTATGCGGTGGCGGCAGACGATAGGGCTAATTCGCATTATTATTTATCCGTTACTTCGGGAACGGGGTCAGCGAACAACCTTTTACTTGATTACCATTACGGGATAGCGGAATGGTCAAAACACACGCAGATAGACGCTAATTCGATAATGTATGGTCTTGACGCTAACACGAACCAGCAGGTCTATTACGGCAATTACTCTGGATACATTTACCAGATGAATGACGTAAACCTTGATAGCGACGTTGCAGGCGAAGTGGGTATCTTTGATGACAGAGACATCATAGATACGGACACGGCTTCGGGGCTGATTGTCCTGTATGACACTTCCGCCGATTTCTCTACCGCAACAGGGGCGACAGTCCGTATCACTTCGGGAACGGGAGTAAACGAGGAGAGTGTAATCGTTTATTGCGGCGGCCCTCTCTGCTCAACGGGTATCGTAGTTGTCAATTCCGCTTTTACGGCAACTGGAACATCAGTTTACTCTATAGGGGATATAGACGCTTACTACACGACCAAGTGGTATGACACGGGTGTTGCTACAAGAAGAAAGAACTTCGGGGAACTGTTCCTGTGGGCTACCACGGATACGTCAGTCCAAATGGGCGTTTACTACGCAACTGATTTCTCTAACACAATAACCCTTGCTGACGTAGACCTCGCTATTGACGGTTCGTTATGGGGAACGGCGATATGGGGAACGGGCGTATGGGGCGGTGATTCGAGTTCACTTTCAAGGGTTCCGCTTAATGTTTCAGGACGATATATCAAAATGAAGTTTAGCGAGGATACGATAGACGAACCGATGACGTTATGGGGCTACAGCGTCGTGTTATGGGATTTATCGGAGTTTTGATCTATGCAGTTTACGATGTTCAGAATTATTCTTACAAAGTTGAAGATTTTCGGGTCTATTATCGGAAGGTTTATTGTTAATATGATGAACCCTTTCTTCGGGTTTAAGATAGCGACCAATAATAGATTCCATTACAAGGCGGTGTTCATAAACATATCCAGAACGATTAGCAAAGGGATGGTTGATGTTCTTAACAAGGATATATTCTCTTTCCCTTTTTCTTCTAACGGTTCTTCCTCCCTTCCAACTCGGACTATCTTTTCCCGAACGATGGCGCTTGGGCCAAGAATTGGGAGATTTTTTCCATACTTGTTTCATCGTATCACTCATCGCTTCTCTTTGCTGTATAGAGTGTTTCCTACCTCTCATAGAAATACCAAAACATTTATAAGAGCAATATTTTGCAGTTTCCGATCTACCCGCTTTTGCCTTAAAAGGCTTGTCGCAGATTACACACTTTTTATATCTACGAGGATTAACTATTCTTCCCGTGTATGCTTTATTTCGACACTCAAAAGAACAATATTTTCTTCCCTTTTTAATTTGAGATGCATTTGCTTCAAACCCCTTATTACATATACGGCAGTTTATTATCATTTAATCTCCTTTTTTAAGCAGTATACCATTAAAACCACGCTTGTCAAGGGGAAAGTGGGATTTAGATGACTTCTAAAATTGTATTTATCCTTACAACGATTTGTATGTTTTTATACACACCGTTGTATGCTTACCGCACGTCAAAGCCGTTAAGGATTACCGACTACGACCAAGGCGGGCTTGTTTCAATAAATAAAAACTTTGAGGAATTATGGAATATAACCAACGGAAGATTTAACCTTAACTATACGAATGTGAACCCCGATGGGAACCTTAAAGGCGAATTGGGCGATATGATTATCTTTAACGATTCAGGGACTTATTACTTGGAGATAAACGTAGGTGGAACCGTGTGGCGTGGAGTGGAGTTACAAAATGTTCCTTAAAGGAAAAACTATGAAAAGATTACTGATACTGGTTTTAATGTTGTGTGTGGTTCCCGTCTATGCTTCCGCACCTACAAGAGTTTATACATATACCGCTGGAAATGTGATACAGCCCAGCGAAGTCACCGCCAACGAAGATGCGATTTTCAGATACCTGACAGCGGGCGTTGACACGATCGCCGCTAATTCAGTAGGGACTTCCCAGTTAATAGCCGATTCCGTTACCACGGCAAAGATACTTGACGGGACGATAGTCAGCGCCGATATTTCGGCAACAGCCGCAATACCTTATTCTAAACTCACCTTAACCGGACTGGTTGCTACTGCCGACTTATCTAACACTATATCAATAAGCACTTCGGGAACCATCACTACTACAAACACCCTACAAGCAAACGCAGTTACTTGCACGACCACAACCACTACATCGGGTCTTTCCGTAACGGGCATGGTAAAGGATAAAGATGGAGATTGGCCCGCAGAAGGTCAGATATTAGTGGGTGGGAACACGGGTGTTAATTGGGAGGCGCCGCCAGCACTCGGCGCTTGGGATGCAGGAGCTCCGTGGGTAAGTGGGACAGCATATTTAGCGGCAACAGATGGATTCGTTGTTGCTTATACAATTGGCGCCCAAGTTCTCGTCCAAACCGATTCCGCAAATCCCCCGACAACTAGTAGAACAGCAGGCGGTAGCGACACTACGTCAGGTGGAGCATGTAGCCCAGTAAAAAAAGGCGAATATTGGAAAGTAACTGGAGGGACTATTTATTGGATACCACTCGGGAACTAAAGGGAGAGATATGAAAATAATAATCGCTTCAATAATTTGTTTATTTGCTTCATTAGCTTTCGCTATGGGAACAATGGATGTAAAAACTGGAATAGGTTATATCAAGGATAGCGACGGAAAGATAGTGTGCAAATACGTTCTACCCATTGGAAAACACCCTCTTAAAGACGGATATACCTATACTGAAGTTGCCACAAGAAAAGATTTAGAAAGTATAGAAGTTTACCAAGAACCCGTCAAAATAAAGACATTAGACGAGAAGTTAGAAGCAATAGGTCTTACAAAATCGGAGTTAAAGGAAGCTATTAAATAATGCTTGAAGTTCTGCGTGAGAACGGTGAGATCGTCGGGGTATGCGAATACTTTGTGGTTGATAAACAGGGAAAGATAGACGATAACGGCGAATACGCTTGGATCGCAGAGTGCGAGATAAACGAATCAAAAAGGGGACAGGGATACTTGGGGAGGTTTATCGAAGCAATCGCTTACAGATTCCCTAATACGAAATACGGCTACTTCTGGCGAAAAATGAAATACCCCCAGCGTTCACCCCGTATTTATAGCCGCAGGCAATGGCTCAATTTAGTTAAATAAGGAGAAAGAAAATGGGCGGAGGCTCAAAAGAAACACAGACACAGGTAATACCCGTTCCGACAACCCCGGCACCTTCTGCGTCCGAAACGTCAGAACAGGCATACCAGTCGCAGTTAAAGTATAATCCCAAATTATACGAACAGTATGCACAGCAATACGCACAGTATCTTCCGCAACTGACGGGCATAGAATACCAGAACCAAGCCCAGTATGCCCCTCTTTATAAGGCATTACAGGAACAGTTGAACCCCGGACAGACACAGGTTCTTCCCGCCCTGACACAGCAAGCGTTACAGATGCTGAATAATCCTTACGGTTATTCCGAATCGCAACAGGCATCGGTTGACGCTATGAGATTGAAACAACAGCAGGAACTCTCGAAGCAGTTAAGGGAGAGGGCAAACTTGGGTGGCGGTCTTTACGGGGGAAGAACCCAGAAAGCCGAACAGGGAGCGCAGATAGATTTGAGCAACGCTTTCGCTGAACAGGATATAAACAGGCAATTACAGGCGGCTCAACAGGCACTCTCTTACGCTACTCCGGCATTACAAACTATGTATGGTAATGTCCAAGCGGCACAAGTTCCGAATTATACCCAGTCGGTAACGCCTGACGCAAATAGCATATATGGTGCGATGTATCAGAGTTCCCAGCCGAATTACTATATTCAGCCCGGTCAGGCGGCAACTGCAAGCCCATTGTGGTCAGCCTTCGGAAGTGCGGCGGGTGGGTTGTTTGGAGCGATGCTTTAATGAATAATAAATTGGGGGTTTCATAATATGGCTATCGTAGTTCTACCACAGAAACAACCTACACAAAACCAAACTGGTATAGGTCAGTTTGTTCAGGGTCTTAATCCTATGCTCCAAGCGGCTTTCGCCCAAGCCCTTCAAAATAAGGCATACCAGTTCCAATTACAGAAACAAATGGAAATGAAACAACAGCAAGCCGAGCAGGATAGACAGAACACCCTAAAAACACTTGAACAATACGGGGCTTATTCCAGAACACCCGAAACGCAATCTTTTATGCAACCGAGTGCTGGGTATCCACAAGGTATAAATCTCCCCGTTCCCGGCAAGTTTAAGGAATCTTTTGACTTATCCAAACTCCCCGAAGGGTTAAAAATCGGAACGGGTGGTGAAATGTCATTCCAAGCCCCCGATCCGTTTAGCCAGTATTACAGGGCACGTGTTGCTGAAATGACGGGTAATACGTCCATTGACCAAACGGGGGAAACAACTCCGTCTATTCCTGATATGGGAATCACGGGATTATCGTTAGGTAAGGGCGGTGGAAGATTAACGTTTGGTCAAACACCCGAAATGAAACTAAAATCCGAAGGTGCTAAAAATCTTCAGGAATACTCGTCTAATGCCCTTGACGTATTAGTCGCTCTTGATACCGTAGAACAATATGCTAAAAAACTCCCGAAATTCGAGAGAGGATTTTTAGGACAAACTAAAGCCCGTGCCGGAGTTGCCCTTGGTGAATATACCGCCGACCCGAAGTTTAGCCAGTATTCCGGTATTCTTTCACAGAAATTAACACCATTGGCGAGAAAACTTCAGGAAGAAAAAGGGCCTATTACTGAATTTGATATTGATAGGGTTGTTGAGGGTTTAGGAAATAAGAACCTTCCCATTGAAGACAAAGTGGTTATTATGAACGAAGCGAGAAACTTGGTTAAGGAAGCCCTTACTAACAAAATAAGAAACGCTGGTATGACAGTTGAACAATTCGCCCAGCAAAATCCTGAACTATATAAAAAGGCATTTGGCGCTGGAGGCTCGGCTCAAACAACGGACGGAATGTCTGACGAACAGGCATACCAAGAATATCTCAAAATGACCACGGGAGGTTTTTAATGCCCCTCTCATTTGAGCAATTCCAGCAATTAAGGTCAAGGGGTTTATCAAATGACCAGATAGCCAAGTTTGAAAGTGGTTATAAACCGCAACCACCCAACGAAGAAATGGTTGACAGGTTAGCACAGCAACGCCCTGATATTCAACAGCAGGCGGGACAAGAAATATTAGGGCTGGGTCAGAATATGGCACAGAACCCCCTTGCCGCCCCGTTAATGCCCGCTAAAGCCGTATTGGATTCTTTCGGTGGACTAATGCAGAGGGGAGAAGCCGCGGTTGCTAATCCCTTGTTAGAAATGGGACGGGGCAGGTTCGGCAACATTCCCAGGGCGGCGTGGCAAGGAATAACTGGTCAACGTATGGGAGAAATGGGAGACGTAGCAAGACAAGCGGGTTTGCCTGAATCCGTCGCACAAGTATTTGGTTTAGCCACTACCGGAATGGGTATGACTAAACTCGGTCGGTTATCTGGTCTGTCAAAAGCAAACAATTTCGCTAAACTGGAATCCGCTTACGGAAAAGACATATCAAGAAACATAATTAAAGCAACGACAGGATTGAGCGATACGGGAGTTGACTGGGGACAAAGAACTGGTTGGAGGGCGATAAAGACCAAGAATTACGTGGGTTCAAAAGGTGTGGAAGTCCCCTATAACATAGCAACCCAAGTTACTGACAATATGAAGAAAATCGCTATCGAGGAACACGATAACTTTGAGAGAGCTATTAACGGAATAGAAAAAGGGAGTGTCAATGCGGTAGAATTAGACCAAATGGTCAAGGGGGTGTTAAGGGATTCGGGATTTCTCAACCCCGATTTTAGACCTACATTAAAGACACGTGGAACGGTATCGGGAAAAATAGAGAAGTTCCTTCGTAATGCACAGGGAGAAATAAAGGAGAGTGCCGAAATACCCATTGACGTAATAAACACAATTAAGAAAGACATTAAAAAGGCAATCCCTGCCCAGTATTTTTCGGGTAAAAAGATAAGTTTGACGGAAGAACAGAAACTTGCTAAAGACATAATATATAAACTTGACGATGTTATAAGCAAAACCGCAGGCGTAGCAGAGAACGAAGCGTTTAGGGATGCAAAGGCAAGTTATGCTCGATTCAAAGACGCTGAAGCAAGGGTAAACCAGTTATTCGAGAAACAGGTCGGTCAACATTACGTCCCTGATCCCGAAAAGGTTGTCAACATATTCAACAAGACAGCCGCCGCTGAAGTGGCTGATATGACACAAATACAGGAATTGTCAAACTATATGGCTGGTATGGGATATAGAAACTTCGCTCCTGAATTGTTTGACTGGAACCTCGCACAGAGATTGACTTCCGGCATAGGGGCGGTTCAGGGTAGCCAAGCCAAGTTATTTTCTATGTTCAGACCGGCTGTAAGACAGACCTTAAAGATGCCTACAACCCAAATGGCGGGACAATTCGTTGAAAAGGGTATTGAAAGACCAACCAAGTTCCTTGCCGGACAATCAAAGATACCCGCCTATTTAAGATACGCCACTGGTAGAAACGAGGAGAAATAATGGGTAAACGCCATTCAGAAACAGAAGTCCTTTCACGGAATCAAGGTATGCGTTACAGGGCAGAGTTTAACGCCACTAACCAAGTCGTATACGAGGGCTGGTCTATCTATCCCAACGCCCTTACAAGCGAAGCCAAGTGGCAAATCGCTTATAACACCTATGACGCTTCAGGGAACCTGACACAAACGGACTGGGCTGACGGGACAGACGCATTTGAAAAGGTTTGGGACGACAGGGCATTGTATTCTTATTAGGGGAAAAATGAAAAAACTATTACTTGTATTGTTGTTTATACCCTCTTTGGTGTTTGGTCAATCTGCTGGGGGCGGAAGTGGAGCAAGGATAACTTCGGAAAGCCAGCACCCCTTACTCCATAAAGACAATCGGATCGTCACCGAAGCATACGGAGCCAATTCTGGTTTAACGGTCGAAGCCCAACTACACAATATAATTGACGGTATCGGTATTTATCCGTTCACTTACCTCACCCTCGCCGCCCCTGACCAGACCGTCACCCAGACACCTAATTTCAGCGGGGGGTTGACAGGTCTTTCGGTCGGTATTCTTGAAGGCGGGGCTAATCCTGTAAAATATTCATATTTTCAAGGCGGCGACCAAGGGGCTGACATTACCTATACTTTACCTACTGCTGTCGGTTCGGCAGGCACAGTCTTGACAGATGCCGCTGGGAATGGGGTTCTGTCTTGGGAAGCAGGCGGTGGCGGGGGTATGGTCTATCCGGGCGCAGGGATTGCTTTAAGCACAGGAGCCGCTTGGGATACTTCAATCACCAATAATTCAGCGAACTGGAATACCGCCTATGGATGGGGCAATCATGCAGGATTATATCTTCCCATTGGTGGTGGCACGCTTACAGGTAATTTATTCTTAGGCACGATTGACCAGGACGGCACTCCTGCAATCGGTCGCCTGACCGTCAAAGGCTCCACCAACGACGGCTCAACCAATATCTTCGTGGGCAGGGATAGCGATGAGGCGAATGTATTCTCGATAAATACGGATGGTGGCTTTACCGCCAACGGCAGTTCAACAATAGGTGGTGGCGAAGCAGGGGTTGATTACACCTTGACCTTCAACGGTGAAACAAATGACGGGGTGATAACGTGGCTGGAAGATGAAGATACGTTTGATATGGCGTGCGGGTTAAGAGTGGCGAGTGGGACGACAGACACTTCTGGAGTTTTTCCGATAACCTCTACTGATATACTTGCTTGGACATTTGATACAAGCCATAATCTTTGGGCAGTAATGTCCGATGGTTTATACAAGTCTACCGACTATGGGACAACTTTTGTAGCCGCTGACCTCATAGGCACTACACAAACTTTTTCATCTGTTCTTGTGGCAACGAATGGATATATCTATTGGTGTCCTCAAGGATATGGAAAGATACGAAGGAGCACAAATGGTTCTACCTTTGGAGACGTTGCTTCTTACACGGCTACTGGGAGTGGTGGCTGGTCTTTGACTGAAGATAACCTTGGTTATATATATATGGGTATCTACACTACTGTAGGAAATAATCAGCAGAAAATCTTACGTTCTACCGATAATGGGGCGAACTGGACAGATTCTTATAGTGGCAGCGGGTGGCATATTCACGATGTCTATGCTGACCCTTATCAGGCAGGATATATTTATGCAACTTGCGACCCAGGAGCTGTCGGAGGCGAAACTTGGAAGATAATACGTTCTACGAATAACGGCGTTACTTGGTCGACAATAGATGAGGGTTCTTCTTACATTAAAATAAACTCTATTTCTGGAGCAAGATTTTTTGGTGCTGACGATGTAAACGGGACAATAGTTAAGACAATCGATGACTCTACTTTTACAACTCTTTATCAATCGGGAACATCCATAGTTTCATTTGCTACAGCGAGGATAGGAAGCACTGTTTATTTTGGTCAAGTAAGAAGTGGCGGAGCAAGCGGTATAGGACAATTGCTATCCACGGATGGCTCTACCACAAGAGTTGAGTGGCAAGGAACAGATACTACTTCTTGGACAGGAGTATTGGGGCTTTCTGTCGATAATGGGATATTATACGTTGCTACTTATGGAGCAGATAATTCCTTCAAACTTTATCCATCTACTAACATAAAGACTCGTAGTATATCAAATGATGGAGATATAGTAATTGCTCCAGATACAAAAGGTGTTTTAATAGATGGAGGAGTTAATATTGGTTCAACATTGTTAGCGGGAGATAATAATCTACGAGTTGAAGGCACCTCTCTTTTAATAGGAAATATTACAACTGGCGCTGGAATTCAATTAGCTGGTGGGTATCATATTTATCCATCCTCAGATTCAACAGCTGCGATAAATATAACAAAAGCTGATAATTCAACTCACGTTATGACAATAGATACTACTAATACAAGAATTGGTGTTGGGGCAGCTCCTGTTTCTCCTTACTGGTTCCAAATTGGAACCCCTGGGGGCACCGCTGCTGACTTCTGGTGTAGTGCGAATGATGCTGCTGGTCACGGAGTGTTTGTTGGCTATGATAATACGTATAGGATGAGGCTTACTGAAAAGACTATAAATTGTTATAACAATTCGCTTACTTTATATTCCGATTCAGATATTCTCTTAAATCCAGCGACTAATATTGTATATACAGATAGCGTATATCCCGTTACTGATAACACCTACTACCTTGGCAAGAATGATGATGACACCCCAAAAGCGTGGAAAGGTCTGATACTAAAGGACCAAGCGGGAACAGGAAAATATTATCGGCTTGAGGTCTATAACGACGCATTAAGAATAGTAGACCTAACGGATTAAAGGAGAACCAAAATGAGGATAGTATCACTCGTCGCATTATTGCTCGTATTCATCAGTCCAGTATTCGCCGATACCCTCGAAAAGGTAGACGCTAACACTATTAAGGTGATAACCACCACAGAAAGGGTCTATACCTACGAGGATTTATCAAACAGGATAGCAGGTCTAAAGGCAGACCGAGACGGTGTCCAGAGAAACCTTGACCTGTTAAATGCCAATATAGCAGGGATTGAGAAGCAACTCTCTGATGTGGAAAAGGCAGGGGTAGGGGCGAAGGTGGTAGAGGAAGTCATCGAGGAATGAAAATAGCAATCGTAATTCTGCTTGTTCTTTATCTGGTATTTAGGTGGCTTAAACGCAATGGATATTTAGGGTGTGAAAGATGTTAAAAAAAGCGTGTTGGATAGCGAAAGAATATAAAAAGGGCTGGCGATTAGCGTTTTGTAATGGCAACGATAATCCGAAATATCTCGACTTCTGGTTCGAGGAAAAAAGAGACATTAACAGCGCCTTAAAGCGTAATATCGTATTTGTGTTTATGGAGAATAAATGATTTTAATACGATTGGTTCGGGGATTTTTCATCTACTATACCCGACACCTCGATTTGCGGTGGCATCAATTTTTAGTCGGGCATAAATTAAGAAAAGATTGCCCGCACAAGGAAAAATGGCAGTGCATTCAATGCGAAATAGAGCAGGGTATTTATTTCATCTGCGCGGGTTGTTTAAAAACTTATTTTATCGGGAAAGACGGCAAGAGATATAAAAATGTAGAGCACTATTTGAAGGCAACCGAGGAAAAGGGGGAATAAAGTGGATTTAGTCAACCTGTGTAAGGAGTTCGGTATAGGTATCGGTGTCCTGCTATCTATCGCAGGTATGTTCTTTTTCCTCCTGAAATGGGTATTGGAACAATTCAAGGTAGAGTTGACCGAAAACAGGAAAGAGAGGGTGGAATACCTTAGAACCTTGGCTGAAATGAAAGACGGGATAACCGAACATAACTCACGCTCAAAAGAGTTTATGAACAACGTGGGACAGGAACACAGGGAAATGATAGCCACACTTGGTCGTATAAACGGGTATAAAGAGCATTGAGGTCGCTATGGCAAACGAGAATATGCAGTCGCCCGAAGATGAATGTATCCTGACATCAGATCCAAACGTAATCCTCCGTGTTGACTGGGACAAGAAACAATTTATCGGGGCGATAGTGAACGGCAAGAAAAAAGAAGTAAGCGATTTTGACAGGCACATATACGAACTAATTAACGAATCAGTCCATAAATACCCGTTATCGTTTGACAGGTTGGAGATAAAAGATGAACCCAATAATTGAAAAGATATTAAGCAAGTCCTTTTCGGGAAGATGGTTCGCTACTGTCGCTCTCGTATCAACCTATTGCCTTTCGTTTATAGGCGTGATAGTCCTTGTGGGAATGAAGATACTTTCTCCCGATTTCTTAATGGGTTATTTAACGGGTCTTGGAACTTTAGTCCTTAAAATAGTGTCGGATTACTTTGAAAGGGAGGACAGGAATGGGACTTCTGGGAAACCTTAAATCCGAGTTAATCAAGAAAGAGATATTAAAGGCACTCGCTAAACTTGACTTTGACCTTTACATTGACCCGATAAGAAATACCTGTGATTCGATAGGTCTTGACGAAGCGGATAAACAGGAGGTGATAAACAACCTTGTAAGCAAAGGACGGGTGTTCCTTTATAACCTGTCAAAGAATGATAAGCATAGAAAACCTGCTTAAAAAAGGGTTCAAAATCACGATTTTCTCGTCGGGGAAACCATTTGACCCGTCAAAACAGAAGCGGACAACCGCAAAACAGGACATACTAAACAAAAGAAAGGATAAGAAATGAATTGGGTTCAAAAATTGTATGACAAGATTAGGTTTTGGAAAGCGCCTGCTTGGTATGTAGATTTAATGGGGGAATCACAGGGTATATTCCTTGAATCTCTTTATATCATAGGCAAAAATCAGTTTGATAAAATCAAGGCGAAGGCAAGTGAAGCCCTGCAAGACGAAAGCCTGTCCGCCGAAGATAAAGTCAAGTCAATATTCAATTACTGCAAGGGGATAAAAATTGAATTAAATGATGTCTTGTTGAGTTCGCTGATAGGGGCTTTAATTAAAGCGTTGAAGAACAAAGGGACGATATAGTTTCTGTCCAAAAAGGCGTAATTATGCTTGACACCCTCGACCTTATTTGTTAAAAAGAGGGTAGGAGGGAAGCGGGATTGGATATAGGAATCGGGGGTATAAGTGATTTAGGGAGTAGGCGTGGTCTTCCCAGACCAAAACTGTTCACCAGTTCCCGCCGTCTGCTCCCTTTTTTATTTTAAGGAGGGGTATGCTACACTCTGACCACGTGCTTGTCATAGCGGATACGCATTTGCCTTTTGAGCACAAACACTACCTCGACTTCTGCCTGTCTATCCAAAAAAGGGTAAAGTGTGGACAAGTCGTAATGATTGGCGATTTAGTGGACAACCATTCCTTAACGATTAACCACGATGTTGACCCTAACGGCAAGTCCCCGAAAGACGAGATAGAAGAAGCCCGTAAACACTTGAAACCGTGGTTTAAGGCATTTCCTAACGTCAAACTCTGTTTAGGCAACCACGACCGCAGGGTCAACCTTAAAGCCAAGCACGTAGGGCTTCCTGACGTAGTTTTCCAGCCATTCAGGAAGATATGGGAACTCCCCGACGGCTGGCTGGACGCTTTCTCTTGGGAAATAGACGGGGTAAGATATACCCACGGGACAGGTCTTTCGGGAGATACCGCACACATTAAAGCCGCCCAACAAAACAGGCAAAGCACGGTCATAGGTCATACGCATTCGGTAGCCGCAACCCAGTATCTGGTAAGCGAGAAGGACAGGATAATGGCTATGAACTGCGGCTGTGGGGTAGATAGACATTCTTACGCTATGGCTTACGGAAGGGATTTCACGAAGAAACCAGTTCTCGCTTGCGGTGTGGTAACTGATAAGGGAAAGTATTGCCAAGTGTTCCCTATGGGGCTAAAATGAAAAGCAATATCGTATCGTCCTGTTGCCAAGCCAATGTCTTGTTTACTTTGTCTGTTTACGATTTACCGGAAAAGTCTTACTGCGCCTGTTGCCATCGGGCTTGTTCCGTGGTAGTCCTTGACCCTCACGGAAAGCCGAACACCAAAGATATGGAGTTATTTAATGACCAGAATGACACCGATAAGAAAGATTAAGGAAGGGGCGAAGGCGTCCTATTACGAAGCCAAGACCTCTTGTGGCTCGTTAAAGATAACCATTTATAACGGGGACGATGACTACCCCATCAGGATTGCCGTGGAACCCGTAGGAAACGGCTGTCTTGCCAATATTGAAGCGATGAGGCGGTTGGTTACCCTGCTGCTGGAAATGAACGCCCGTGCCGACGTAATCATCGAACAATTAAACAAGGTCATCTGTCCCGCCTGTAAATCGGCTATGGTAAAGGGGGACAAGGACATTTCTTTATCCTGTTCAAAAGCCATAGCGGGGGCATTAGATAAACACATAAATAACGGGGATAAGGATGTCCTACAAGACAAGAAGTAATTATCCCGTCGGAATATGTTTACGGAAGTGTGCCAACAGGGACAAGGGTTGTTTCCTGTGTATCGGTTTCAGCGAGTATGAACCTGAAATAATCAAAAAAGAGTATAAGGAGAAACCATTAAAATCCCCCACGAAATAACCTTATGCGGTAATACGTGGTCTGTCCACCAAAAGAATGGGGTTAAGGGCGGTTATTTTGACGCCAAGAAAAAGGTTATATTCATAGGTAAAGACCGAGATAAACAAGACAAGGAAGAAGCGCTATTACACGAAATTGTCGAAGCAATACTGATGGAAAGAGGACACAGATATTCCTATTACAATATGGAAGATAACGACGTTAGCCAGGATTTATTGTATAAGTTCTTCTTTGACCACGCCGAATTAACCAATATAGTTAAAGACCTTAAACTTGCTCTGAAAGATTTTACTTGACAAGATAAGGTTTATACTGTATACTCTCCTTGTAAATTAAAAAGGAGTAATGTGGGATGAACATTAAAGACCTCGCAAAGGTAAATAGAAAACTTAACTCCCCGGACGAAGGGACGTATCGAAAGGTGCGTCCCTATTGCTTTGCGAGGCCGTCTCGGGGGGTTCTTTATTTAGGAGGCAATATGGACAAGAACAGGATTAGACGGGTAATGTGGCTGGTCGTGGTAATGGTCTTGATAGGGTGCTTGATGGGTAGGTGTGGGGCGGAGGAATGGTCTGATGAGCAGATTGCCAATGCCATATACAGGGCAGAGAACTCAGCCAAGTATCCTTATGGTATCAAATCTGTCAACACTTTTGGCAATAAAGATTATGCCCGTAAAATCTGCCTAAATACCATAAGAAACAACAGGTTACGTTTTAAGCACCAGAATAGGTATGATGATTTTGTCACGTTTCTTGGTAGCAGGTATTGCCCCCCTACGGCTCACTCGCTCAATAAGAACTGGGTTAAGAATGTTAAGTATTGGTTAGGGAGGGTATAATGAGCCATAACGACATAGACCTTGAAGCGGTAAGACCAACCATATACGACGATGAAGGGATGTGGCCTGACTATGTATAAAGAAAAGTGTCCCAAGTGCGACGGAAAGGGGGTAATAAAAGGCGATAACGGATACGGAATGGAAAGGGAGTTTACCTGTTCAAGTTGTTGGGGCATGGGCTATCACGACAGGAAAACAGACGAGGAACTACTGGCAGAGTTCAAAAAGGATCAGGGCGGGTTAAACGCACAGTGTAAGTTATAACAAAGGAGGACGTATGAAGTTAGTAGAGTTGTTGGGTATACCCGATAAGGGGGACGTGTTTAACGTGGAAGCAAAGGTTAAGACGGTCTATAAGGTCGAGGCAAAGGCGACCGAGTATTCTTCACACAGGCAGAACATAATCCTTGAAGAAGGCCCGTTAGAGGTCAAGACGACCCTGTGGGATTGTGAAGAAGTATCCCGGTC